>Ga0308309_10001391_pt1 | contig 14460 bp, 7 predicted proteins | sample HubBroMetageWFT5_FD_192491 | JGI IMG/M metagenome (GOLD analysis project Ga0308309, IMG submission 192491) | Warmed and freeze-thawed soil microbial communities from the Hubbard Brook experimental Forest, New Hampshire - Hubbard Brook CCASE Soil... | ecosystem: Environmental > Terrestrial > Soil...
AATAAGGGGCAGCTCGGTGAGGAGCTGCCCCTTTTTCCGTCCACAGGGGGACGGAACGCTAAGTCTCCTGGTTTAGGGGAGGTAGTAGCGGAAAGAGGTCCAAACCATGTTGTCGACGGCCTTGGGGCGCTGGCTCACACCGGCAACACCGGTCGTAATGTTGAAGGCGTTGCCGCTCCAACCCACTTTGGTGAGGTAGGAGTACTGAATGCCCCAGCGCAAGCGGCCCTTTGAGCCCGTGTACATGTTGTGCCAGAAGCCGAGAGTGCCCTCCATAACATTGTGCACGTCTCCAGTGCAGGTGCCAGCGCTGCCGGGAGCAGTGGGTGAGGAGTTCGTAGCGGTAGTCGGGAAACCTTCCGTGGTGCAACCCGAGTTGTTGAACAGAGGCGAACCGTAGCCGACTGGAACCGGATTGCCGTTCCCCGCGACCGCTGGATTGGGGAACGTGTACGCAGTGCGGGCAGCATATTCACCGCCACCGTAGGCATAGACGTCGAACTTCGGACTGGGATGAAGCTCAAGCATACCCAGCCATGCGGCAGAGCGGATGGGAGCAAGGGTGCCATCCGGGCGGGCGGTTACGTCAGACAACTGGGCCGAGCTGTAACGGCCAATGCCGTCGCCACCCTGGAAGTGAGCAACGAGATCGACCTTCTTGGCCACGACGGGAAGCCGCGCAGTAGCGCCCACGCCGCCGCCAACCCTGGAATCATTAAATGCTCCCGAGACAGAAGTGAAGCTGCCAGCGCAGCCGGCGGGAAGGTTGGCGACGATGAGAGGCTGAGCGCCGCAAGGATAAACGCGGTCGCGGAACTGGCTGAGAATGCCCACCACTTCGTAGTGGCCAAATTTTGGATCCAGCGTGGCCTTGACGAGGAAATCGGGCGCCTTGTTGGCCGTGTAACCGGTGGTATCCACGAAGTTGTTGAGGCCGCCGCCCCCACCAGGCGTGTTGAAGAAGAAGTTGTTGTTAGAGCCGCGGCCGCCAAAAGTAGTCTGCGGTCCCTCGATCGCGGCCGCAATGGCAAATTTGTCGCCGAAGCTCTTGGCCACGCGGAAGCCGTAAGCTCGCTGCCAGGCCCAGCCGACGATATACTGCGGATCGATTATGAGGGGGAGATTTTCCTGGCGATTTTCTATGCCCTTCTTGCTTTCTGTGACCAAACTCCACATCTGACCGGCGGCGACGGAGAGACCGTTTTCAAAAGCCACTCTACCCCAGAATTGCCGGTAGCGAAGCACATAGCTGTTGCTCTGGCGGTTGTTTGAAGTAACGCCGGTGCCGAGAAAATCAGTCTCGACATAACCGGTTACCTTGGCGCTACCGACGTTCGACTCAAGCAGCAAGCTGAGGCGAGACTGCCGAGCGCTAAAGATGTTCTCGCTGATTCTGCTCAGCGCGCTGTTCGGATAGGGTATCCCCGTGAGTTGCGTGTTGATGTCGAAGCCGGTGGCGTGAGTGCGGTAAGTCGTTTCAGCCGCGAGGAAGCCGCCTGGGGTAATGTTGATACCCTTGTAGCGAATCGTGGCTGGGCCTTCCTCGGGCGCTTTCTTTGCATCGGCCTGCTCCGTGGCCACGGTGGTCTTGAGGACTTCGTTGCTGGTCTTCAAATCCGCGACCGTGGTGTTGAGCGTGGCAGCGGCGCTCTTCACTTCGGCGGTGGTGTTGACCGCTTCGGTGGCTTTGGTGCTGGCTTCCGCTGCGCGCGCATTGGCCGCGGCGGCCGCGTCGCGCGCTTCGTCAATCTGGCGATCGCGTTTGGCGAGTTCTTCCTTCAACAAGCTGAGCTGCTCTTGCTGGGCCTGCAGAGTCTGGCGTAGCTCTTCAATCTCGGCAGCGATCGCCGAGTCCGACTTGTCCGCCTTCTTGGCCGCCTTAGCCTTCGCCGGCGTAGCAGGCTTGGCGGGCTGCGCGTCGGCGTCCTTGGGCGTGTCCTTCGGTGTATCAGCGAAAGCGGTTCCGTAAGTGAGGAACAGCGACAGTGTGAGTGCTGCGATTTTTTTCATTGCCTCTCTCTTTTTGAAGCAAAATTCGACCGCGTACCGAGGAAGATGCAAACCACCCCGCGCGAAAAGGTAAAGGCCGCGTCTTACAGTTACGTCAACCGAATGTGAATATCCTGTAACAATCCGGGCTCGATAGACGTAAACCGTTTAGATATAGAAGGTTACAGAACGAGGAAGGGGTCAACAGACACGAGAAATGGTGGTGTTTTGCCGAATTTGAATGCCCTCAGCAAAGCTCCATTCATCTGCGTGTGAATAGAAACCCTGGCTCATTCCCACCTTCAACAAACGGCCTTCCGGCCTCGACGCGGGGAAGGACCTACTTCGGCGCGGCTATGGTAAAGGCGAGGACAATTTGCGTCAAGCGATATTGGTATTTGGCGTCGGTGTCCTGGATGTCGGCTTCCGTTTTTTGTAGTTCGGCTTGTGTGAACTCGACGATGGAGCCGAGACCGAGATTGTAGCGGGCCTGCGCGAGGTCGAGAGAGAGGCTCGCTTGCTCGCGGAGTTGCTGCGTGACGGAGAGCCGCTCGAAAGCACGGCGGGAATCTTGCCAGGCGTTGCGAACGTCGCGGGCCATGTTGTTGCGAGCGTCCAGCAATCTCTGGCGATCGGCTTCGGTTTGGAGGTCGGCAGCCTTGGCGCGTGCGTTGTAAAGAAAACCGTTGAAGAGAGGAATGTTTATGTTCACGCCGACGGCGCCGTACCAGTTGGGAATGTGGTTGTCGCGGACGGGAGCTTCGCCGACAACGCCCATGGCGTTGACCGTCGGCCGCCAGAGATCGTGTTCGGCGCTTCCGAATTTCTGAGCGGACTCGACCTCAAACTGCAAAGCCCTGATTTCGGGACGTTGTTGCAGTGCTTTTTGAATGAGAGGACTGACGTCGACATCCGGCTCGGTGGCCGGACTGGTTTCTTCGAGGAGCTGAAAATTCTGCTCGTCGGAAAAGCCGAGAATTGCGGAGAGTGCGGCGAGAGAAGTCTGATAATTGTTCTGAGCCTCGAGCAAGAGAAGCTTGCCGCGCGCCAAATCGACGTTGGAAAAACTGAGATCGATGTCCGATTTGAGCTTGGCATTCGTCAGGGCCTGGATTTTGTCGACTAGTGTCTGGCGGGCGTGGACGGTTTCTTCCGCGACGGTGACGAGAGCCTTGGTTTCCAGAGAATTGTAGAAAGCCCGGTCGACGACGAGGAGAATGTCTGCGCGAGTGGCCGCGGCATTTTGATCTTCAGCCTTGGCACCAAATTCGGAGCTGGAAAGTAAATTGGTGGTGCGGCCGAAATCGGTAACGAGTTGGCTTACGCTCGCCCCGGCTGCCGCACGCGGGAAAAGGATTGGACTGTTAAGAAAACCGGCGGCCAAGCGGCTTCCGGGATTGGCATCTGCGGCGGTGAGGCTTAGATAGGCATTCGGCATGAGAGCAGCGCGGGCTTCGCGAACGTATTGTTGCGCTGCGAGCGCGCGCAATCGGCCGATAGTAATCTGCGGATTATTCTTGAGAGCAATGGCTTCGGCTTGAGCCAGGGTGAGGGTCGCGCCGGTTTGCGGCGGCTGCGAAGGATTTGGCGCATTTGCCGGGCTGCTCGTCGCCTGCGCGTGGAGCTGCGAACATGCGGCACTGAAAACAAGGGCGAGTACGAGCAGGAATCGCATCACGACTTCACCTCCTGAAGATTGTCTTCTCCTTTCCTATGCACGAGGAGATAGGCTGCGGGCACCAGGTAAACCGTCACGACAACTGAGACCAGCAATCCCCCGATGATCGCCCGAGCAAGCGGCGCGTACTGCTCGCTGCCGGGTTCGGCTCCGATGGCCATGGGGATCATGCCGAGCAGAGTGGCGAAGGAAGTCATCAAGATAGGGCGGAGACGCATCCGGGAAGCGAGTGAGACTGCTTCTTTGACCGGTTTCCCGTCATGGTGCAGGTGACGGGCAAATTCCACAATCAAAATGCTGTTTGAAACCACAATAGCCACCATCATGACCACTCCCATCAGCGACATAACATTCAGGGTGGTCCCGGTGACGAGGAGGAATAGGAGCACTCCTGCAAGCCCGGGGGGAACCGCCAGCAGGATAATGAAGGGGTCCTCCCATGAGGCGAACTGCGCGACCAGGATCAGATAGACGAGCACGACGGAAAGAATCAGGCCGATGCCAAAACTCTTGAACGAGGCGCGCATGCCCTGCACAGACCCGCGCAGATTTACGCGAACGCCCTCTGGGAGATTAATTTTTTTAAGGATGGCCTCGATCTGGGAGGTGACGCCGCCGAGGTCTTGCGACTTTGGGGAAACGTAGACATCGATCACGCGAAACAGTTGATAGTGATCGACTTCCGTCGGGGAGGGAATCGTCTTTAGTTTAACGACAGTATCCAGGAAGGTTGGCTGTGTGCTTTTCACGCCGCGCAGGGGAATCTGTTTGAGGTCGGTCAAACTTTTGATCTGATCCTCGGGATATTGCACGGCAAGCATGTAAGGATTTCCGCTTTTCGGGTCAATCCAATAGTTTGGCGCGATCATGCCGTTGGAAGTGAGAGCGGTGATCACGTTGTCGACGATTTCTTTTTGGGAGAGACCGAGGAGGCCGGCCTTTTCGCGGTCCACGTCGAGTTCTAGCGCGGGGTAATCAATGTCTTGTGGAATGAGCACGTCGCTGACGGATTTCAAACTTCGCACGGGCTCGGCTATTTTTGCCGCGACACCATAGACCTTGTCGAGATTGTTTCCGCTGACTTGGATGTCGATCGGGGCGGGCAGTCCGAGATTGATCACTGCATCCACGAGGCCTCCCGACTGAAAATAGGTGCTGAGTTGGGGCAATTGCTGGCCGAGTTGCTCGCGCACTCGCCGCATGTATTCATAGCTGCCGACCTTGTGGCCCTCTTTGAGGCTCACCTGCACGAAGGCGGTGTGGGAAGCGGAGTTCGGAGTGTAAATCGCGGAGAAGTCAGTTGTGATGCCAATGTTCGAAACGATGATCTGCAGTTCGTCTTTAGGCACTATCGTTCGAATGATCTGTTCGACCTGCTTCACATAATTTTCGGTCAACTCCACGCGCGTTCCGGAAGGTGCCTTGAGGTTGATGACGAATTGCCCAGGGTCGGTGCGAGGGAAAAAGGAAACGCCAAGAAATGGATAGAGTGCGAAAACCAGCAAGGAAATTCCCATGAGTCCAGCCAGTGTAGCGAGGGGTTTTAACAACGCAGTGCTCAAGGTACGATCATACTTGCCAACCATTTTGTCGAAGTATTTGTTGAACATCTTGCCGACGCTTCCCCAGCGAAAGGTAAAGTCGTCACCGAGTTCTTCGTCCGCCTGGCGCAGCTTTATGAGTTTGGCGCAGAAAAGCGGCACCACAGTCATTGCCACGAAGTAAGACGCGAAGAGTGAAAGAATTACGGCGAGGGCCAGCGCCACAAAGAGAAAACGGCTCACTCCGTAAAGAAATACAACAGGAAAGAAGACGATCGAGGTCGTCAGCGTCGCGGACAGCACCGCCAATCCCACTTCCTGTCCGCCTTTCTCTGCCGCTACTTCCGGCGATTCACCCATCTCGAGATGCCGAAAAATATTCTCGAGCACGATGACGGAGTTATCGATCAGGCGTGAAAACGCCAGCGCGAGTCCGCCGAGGACCATGGTGTTGACGGAGCCTCCGCCTGCGCTCAACGCCAGAAAAGTGGCCAGCGCCGAAAGCGGGATGGATAGGAAGACTGCCGCAGTCGCGCGGAGGCTGCCGAGGAATAGAAGCACCATCAAACCTGTAAGAACCAGACCGATGCTGCCTTCGCGGATGAGGTTGGAGATGGCCGTCTTGACGAAGATCGATTGGTCGAACACCACTTTGGTAATGAGTTGTTTCGGAATGTCGACGAGGCGCTTGAGAGCGTCCTTGATGCCCTGGACCACCGAGATGGTGTTGGTATCGCCGCCCTGTTTCAGAATTGGCAAATAAACCGAGGGCTGACCATCCACGCGCACGATGTTGGTCTGAATGGCCTGGGCATCGACTGCTTTGCCGACGTCACCAACAAGCACAGAGGATTGGCCCACCGATTTCAGCGGCATGTCGTTGATGGAGGTTGCCGTGGGCGCCTGGCTATTGGAATAGAGGTTGTAATCGAACGGGCCGATCTTCACGTCGCCGGTAGGAAGAATGAGGTTGCTTTGGTTGATTTCGCGCACGACGTCCATGGGACTTAGTTGATGTGCTTGCAGCTTCATCGGGTCAACGTAAACCATGATTTCCCGGTACTTCCCGCCGAAAGGCTGTGGCACGGAAGCGCCGGGAACATTGGCGATCTGGTTTCGAACGTTGTACTGGCCAAGGTCGTGGAGTTGCGTTTCGTTGAGGCCTTCGCCTTTCAGTGTGATCAGGCAAACGGGCAAGCTGGACGCGTCAAACTTAAGGACGACGGGAGGCAGAGTTCCGGGCGGAAGGCGGCGAAGATCGGCCATCGCCAAATTCGAGACGGAACTGAGATCGGCGTCAGCGTTCGTGCCGGGCTGAAAATAGATTTTGATCAGGCTCACTCCCGGAAGCGAGCGTGATTCGATGTGGTCGACGCCGCTGGCCAGCGTGAACCATCGTTCGAACGGGTTGGTGATGTTGGTTTCGATTTGCTGGGGAGGCATTCCGGAATAAAACGTGGCGATGACCACTACAGGGATGTTGATCGGCGGAAATAAATCCACAGGCATGCGCACCAGCGCTACGGTGCCCACGATCGCAATGCCGAGACATACCACGATGATCAGGAAGGGATACTTGATTGCAAAGCGGGACATTACTTCCCTCCCGAAGTATCGCCAGCCGGAGAAGCAATATCTTTCGGCTGGATTTTTTGGCCGTTGCGAAATTCGCTTCGATTGCCGATGACGACGCGATCCTGATCGGAAAGGCCGGAGAGCACTTCGACGCGCGAGTTGTCCTCGAGGCCGAGCTTTACGTGACGCTCCTCGAGGATGTTCTGGGCGTTGACGGCCAGGACGGTCGCGTCATCGCCGCTGCGCGTAACGGCCTCGAGCGGGACAGTCAGGGCATTCTTTCTCTCGCGGAGGGAGAGCCGTGTTTCCGCGTACATCCCAGGAATCAGACGGCCATCGCGATTCTCGAAATCGATTTCCGTTTGCATGGTTCGGGTCTGCAGGTCGAGCGAATCGGCGAAGCGCGAGACTCTACCCTCGATATCCTGATTCAGCGCCTGCACGTGGACTTTCACGGGGTCGCCCAAATGAATCTGGCCAGCGAGAGATTCAGGAATGGGCAGGACAAGGCGCAGTTTGGAGATTTGCGCCAAGCGAACGACAGGCATGGCTTGTGTGCTGGAAGAGGTGCCCGCGGCAACCAGCGCCCCGGTGTCGGCGTAGCGTGCCGTCACAACGCCAGCGAAGGGCGCGACGATGCGCGAATAATCCGAGAGTGCGGCGTACTGCCTCTGATTTGCCTCCGCCATTTGAAGCTGTTGCTGCGCGGCCGAGAGTTCCGCCTGAGCGCTGGCCACTTGCGCCTGCGACTCCAAGTCTTTGGCTTGCGAATCATCCAATTCCTGCTGGGCGACGAGACCCGCGCGTGAATCGGCGGCTTGCTTCAGCCGGGTATAGGCGGAATGCGCGGCGGATTGCACCGATTGGGCGCGCTCGATATCGCTCTGCGCGCGGCGAATCTCTTCTCTTGATTTGCGCACCGCGGCGTCTGTGCCCGCCAGCTGGGCCGCCAGCTCCGGCACTTCGAGCACGGCCAACGTTTGGCCATCTTTTACATGGTCGCCGACATCCACATAAATCTTCTTGATGTAGCCCGCGACCTTGGCGTGTACATCCACATCTTGAAAAGGCTTGAACTCGCCGGAAATCGTCAGAGTGTTCGCAATCGTGCGGCGTTCCACACCTGCGACGGCTGCGGGAACGGCGCTCGAATCGCCTCCGGCGTTTCCTGGCGCGTCGGCTTCTGATGAACTTCGGCCCAACCAAAACCACGCTAGAAAGCAAATGGCAGCAAGAACGATTCCGGCAATGATCCATTTTTTGACAGTCATAAGAAGTTCCTAGTGAGCGTAGGGACCGACGAAGCGGAGGCGCGTTCACGTCGGAAAACCCTAAGAATTCGAGCAAGGGCCCAATTAATGGACTATGACAGGGCTCATCTGGTTGCAGTCAGTAGAAGTCTCAAGCAACCGAAAGAATTAGAGAGCGGGGGGAGGCCGAAACCACAAACTCGCACACAAAAGCCGTTGTGGAAGAAGGAGTTCGGAACCTTGAGGCAGGAAAGATTGCGAAACTACTTTTGGCAGAAAGGTAAGAATCTTCGCGAAAAAAAGAGCTGCAAATAAGTTTGCATCAAGGCTATTGGGAGAGGAATATTTCTCCAGTTCCGACGATCCGACGGTGGCACGGTAGCTTGCCGGGTGCTGAACATTCAATCCGCCCGATGATCCTGGGGCACGCAGGTAAGGGTTATACAGAAATAAAAACGCGAGCAGCAAACAGAGCCAAGCGTGGGGGTTTGCGCCGCTTTTAGACGATGCATCCGAGTTAAGGATCTTTGGCACTGTAGTAACGATAGTTGGACTGCTGGCGGGGGTCAAGAGGATGCTCGAGCAGCGTCGCAACTTCCGGAAGAGGGGGGAGAAGGGGATCGGAGCCAGGGGTGCGCCGATCCCCGAGGTAGGACGTGGAACGAAGATCAAACTCGCTGAGTGTCGCAGCCCGGAGTCACATGCGAATGAAGAGCCTGTGAATTCTCGATGACCTCTTCGCCGGCTGGTGGCGTCTGTTCGCGACCTTCCGCGTTGAGGGCCAGCCCGCGGCCATGGCGTACATCGAGGCCGCGCACCCAGAAAATGATGTCTTCAGCGATGTTGGTGGCATGGTCGGCAATGCGCTCGAGATGCCTGGTGGCGAGAATGAACTGCATTCCCGGGCTGACCAGGGCGGCTTGCTGCGTCATGCTTTGCATGAGCTGATCGAAAATGCGGTCGCGGTACTGATCGACGACGTCGTCGCTTTGAAGGACCTGCCCGGCCATTTCGACGTTGCGAAAAATCAGGGCACCGAGGCTCTTGCTAACCATGGCGCGCACAGCCAAGGTCATGGGAGCCAATTCCTCCGGCACTTGCGTTGGCGGCATTTCGCGGAGCGAGATGACGCACTCGGCGAGATTCACAGCCAGGTCTCCGATGCGCTCGAGATCATTGGTGATTTTGAGAGCCGCAACGATGAGGCGCACCTCGTCGTCCGAGAAGGACCCGCGGCGGAGCAGCCGGATAGCGTGCTCATCAATGACGATTTCCATTTCGTTGATGCGCGGTTCGAGGAGAAAAACTTCGCCGGGAAGCGCCCAAGTCCGCGAATCGCTGACTCCGACGATGGCATCCAAGGCGCGGTTCATTGCGCCTTCGACAGTGCGGGCCATCGAAACCAGGTAATTGACAAGAGTTTCGTAGAGGACGGCTTCCGTCAGTCCAGCGGAACTTGCCATGATTCCCCTTCCAGAGCAGGCGCCAAAAATCACACTCCTGCTCGTTAGTCGATATTCTGCCAGAAAGATGGTTACGCTTTGTTCACAAAGAGATGAACATGCGGTGAATCAACAGGTTACGGCAGCTTGACGGCAGAAATCAGAAGAGTAGAGCCAAAGGCGAATCTGCGCGGGACCTGGGCACACTCGCCAGGAGGAAGGCTAGGTGCCGCCGGTACCGCGCCCTCCGACTCCGTTGGAGTGCGAACGAGAAACAGGATGGCCAGGATCAAAAAATGGCACGGAAAAATGGAATTGGGAACCCTGACCTACCTCGCTTTCCACCCACAGGCGCCCGCCATGCACCTCAACGAGATGTTTGGCGATGGCCAGACCGAGGCCGGTGCCTCCGGCTTCGCGGGAGCGCGCGACGTCCACCCGGTAGAAGCGCTCAAAGATGCGCGGCTGGTCGGCCTTAGGGATGCCGATGCCGGTGTCCGAGACGGTAAGAATGATCTGTTCTTCCATAGCTTTCGCGCTGACCACGATCTGGCCGCCGGGCAACGTGTACTGAATAGCGTTGTCCAAAAGGTTCTGAAGAACTTCGGCGAGCCGGCGGCGATCTCCTGCGATATCCGGCAAGCCCTGCGGCATGTTCACGGAAATCCGCAAGTCTTTTTCGGCCCCACGGCGCTGGGCCGTCTCAAGGCAGCTTTCGATTAATTGCGAAACGCTGAGGCGGCGAATCTCGAGCTCGAGGCGCTCGGCATCCATTTTCGAAAGCATGAGGAGGTCTTCCGTCAAGCGGGCCAAACGGCGGGAATGTTCGAGAATGATTTCGAGGAAGCGCGTGCGGTTCTGCGGATCGTCGATGGCGCCTGCAAGGAGTGTTTCGGCGAAGCCTTGAATGGCGGTGAGGGGAGTTCTGAACTCGTGGGAGACGTTGGCGACGAAGTCGCGGCGGACGCGCTCGAGTTTTCGCAGTTCGGTAATGTCATGGAGCACTACGACGGCGCCGGTGGTGTCTCCCGCGCGAACTGCCGCAACGGTGATCGCGAAAAAGTGCTGGCGGAGCGTGCCCGTGACAATCTCCGATTGAACTCGCGGCTCGCCGCCAAGAACCTGGCGCACGGCCTCGAGCAGTTCGGTCTGGCGCACCACTTCCACAAGCGCGCTGCCAGAGGTTGGGGGGACATCCAGGCCGAGAATTTCCGCAAAGCCAGGGTTGGCAAAGACCAGCCGCTCTGAACCGTTCACTACAGCAACGCCTTCGACCATGCTGCCGAGGATCGCGGAGGAAAGGTTGCGTTCTTCTGTAAGGGTTTGGATAGTCCGGTCCAAACGAGCCGCCGTGCGGTTTAGAGAAATTCCGAGAGCTTCCACGGCGTCGCCCGAACCGTCGCGAGGCAACGGACGGAAATCGCCCTCGGCGACGCGCCGGGAAAAGTCCTTCAGGCGCTCGACGCGGCCCGTAAAACTGCGAGAGAACAGCAAGGAAATTCCGCCGGCAATCAGCAGAATGAAGAAGGATGCGAGCCAAAGCCTGCGTCGGAAGGAACCAAGAACTTCGTCGACGGTTTCCGATGGAAGCGCAAAACGCAAGATAGTGACAGATCCCTCGGACGTGTTCTGGCGCACCGCGTAGTAAAGAAGCTCGCGATTAATGGTGACGCTACGGCGGGCGGAACGGCCCTCTCCCACTGCCAGGGCTTCGAGTACCTCCGGGCGATTGGCGTGGTTCTCCATGCTCCGAGGATCAGCTTGCGAATCCGCAAGGACACGGCCATCGGCGGCGATCACAGTGACACGAGCGCCACTGGCAGCCATTTGCGCGACCCAATCGCGCAAGGGTGCAAGGTTTTCAGCTTGTCCGGGAGGAGCCGATGTCCATTGGGGAGGACGCGCTTGCGCGACCCGCGCGATTGCGGCGAGCTTCTCGAAGCCCGTGCGTTCGTAGTCGCTGCGAAGGGCGCGCTCGGCAAACAAATCCACCGCGAGCAAGACGCTCGCGAGGAGCGCAAGAAACGAGAACGCGAATTTCCAGAATAGATTAAGCCGCACGAGTTTCGAACAAATACCCCGCGCCGCGCACGGTCTTCAGATGAACGGGATTTTCCGGATCGCTTTCGATTTTTTCGCGCAAGCGGCGGACGTATACGTCCACGCTGCGCGGAGTCACGAAACGATCCGTTCCCCAAACGGCATCAAGCAACTGATCCCGCGTGAAGACCCGGTTTGGGCGCGAAGCAAGGTAATAAAGCAGCCGGAATTCGAGCGTGCTAAGCGGAACGGGTTTTCCTGAATGGCTCACGCGATAAGACGCCGGGTCGATGGCCAGCTTGCCGATCTCAATAACGCGCGGCGAATCAGCGGGCGGCTCCGCACGGCGAAGTAGCGCTTTGACGCGCGCAAGAAGCTCGCGCGGGCTGAAGGGCTTGGTTACGTAGTCATCAGCGCCCATCTCGAGACCCACAACGCGATCGGCTTCATCGCCGCGCGCCGTGAGCATGAGAATCGGCAGCCGATTTAAGGAATCGTCCCGGCGAACTTCCCGGCAAATGTCGAGGCCGGAAAGTTTGGGAAGCATTAGATCGAGAAGCAACAAATCGGGTGGCGTCTTCTTGAGTGTGCTCAGGCCGGCGCTGCCGTCGAAAGCAGCGCTCACCTGAAAGCCTTCATTGGCGAGGTTATAGCGGACGAGTTCGACGATGTCCTTGTCGTCCTCGATGATCAATACGCGTTTCATAAGGTTGGCACGTTCCGCTCGCCGGCTTGGCGGCAGTTTACCGTACGCCGGAGAAATGCGATAGGAGGTTGAAAGATTAGGGTCACTTTGAGATGTGCGTAACACGGCTGATTGTGGCAGTGCGCGTGTCACGCAGGGATAACATCAATGTGAATGGAGTGTGAACGCTGCATTTGGCGCTCAATTCCCGCTTGAGGTCGTGAACGCCAAGGCCAACAGTGTTTTTTGCTCAAGTTCATGCGCTTTTGCCGAACCGGTGGCGGGGCTGGCGCTAGCCGAGCGCTTCACCGAGCGCACCTGAAGACCCTTGGCTTGCGCCAGGCGTTCGAGCCGCGGCAGTACATAGAACAGCGCTCCCATGTTGGCCGGTTCTTCCTGTACCCACACAATTTCTCGGGCATGGGGATGCTCGGCCAGGGCGGCAGAAATTTCCGTCCGTGGCAGCGGATAGAGCTGGTCGAGAAAAAAGATGGCCGTGCTTATGTCCTTGCGGCGGCGGCGTTCTCCGCGAAGTTCGTGGCCAACTTTGCCGCTGGCGATCAGGATGCGTTTGGCATTCTGCACTTCGTGATCTGGCACGAGCGGCAGAAACCGCGGTCGCGTGAAATCTTCGATGTTTGAACTGGCGTCTGGATGCCGCAGCATGCTCTTGGGCGTAAAGACGATGAGAGGCTTGCGCCAAACGCGCAAAGCCTGGCGGCGCAACATATGGAAATATTGCGCGGCCGTCGATGGCTGGCAAATTTGCATATTATCTTCGGCTGCAAGCTGCATGAAACGCTCAATGCGCGCGCTGGAATGCTCCGGCCCCTGCCCCTCATAACCGTGCGGGAGCAAAAGGGCCAGCCCGCTTGGCAGATTCCATTTATCTTCCGTAGCGCTCAGAAACTGATCGATGATCCCCTGCGCACCATTCGAGAAATCTCCGAACTGCGCCTCCCACATAACCAGCGCCTCGGGATAGTCGCGGCTGAAGCCATATTCGAATCCCACGCAAGCCGCTTCAGAAAGCGGGGAATTGTAAATCTCGCAAAAAGCCTGCTGTCGCGAGAGATGCGAAAGTGTGAGGTAGTTGTGTTCGGTTTCCGTATCGATCAGCACGGCGTGCCGCTGGTTGAACGTGCCACGCTGCGTGTCTTGCCCAGTTAACCTGACGGGACTGCCTTCAAGAACCAGCGAACCCAGGGCCAGCGCTTCCGCAAAGCCGTAATCGATGGCGCGCTTGCCGTGGCCCATTTCATTGCGCTGTTCCAGAAGCTTCGCGATTTTCGGGTGCAGGTGAAAGCCGACGGGCACGCGCACGAGCCCGTCTGTTACTTGCGCAAGCTTTTCTTGCGTCAACCCGGTGTCGACTTCGTACGCCGGATCGTATTTCCCGCCCTTGTATGGAGACCAATAGTCCGGCAGCTTCCGCAAATGCGGAATCTTCGTGAGTTGCCCGGCTTTCTGTTGCTCTTCTTCGTATTCTTTTTTCACGCCTTCGACGATGAGCGAGGTGTCGATACCAGTCCGCTCCGCATAAATCTTCCAGAGCGGCGCATGGTTTTTGATTCGCTCGTAGAGCACCGGCTGCGTGATGGTGGGATCGTCGACTTCGCTGTGCCCATGGCGGCGATAGCCGACGATGTCCACAACAACGTCGCTGCCAAACGTCGCGCGATACTCCGCCGCAAGCTTTCCAATGCGCACGACCGCGTCGGGGTCTTCCGCGTTGACATGGAACACTGGCACGCTTTGGCGTTTGGCGCTGTCCGCGGCGACGCGCGAAGAATGCTCTTGCGCTGGCTGCGTGGTGAACCCGATGAGATTGTTGACGACAATTTGGACCGTTCCGCCTACGGTGTAAGCCTTCAAATCCGCGAGATTGAGCGTCTCTGCCAAGATGCCCTGCCCTGCAAACGCCGCGTCGCCGTGCATGACGATAGGCCAGACTTTGTTGAGCGTTTCGCGCGAGCGGTCGATGATGGGCCCGTCAACGCCGTGGCGTGTCTGCTTGGCGCGCGCGCGCCCCATGGCCACCGGATCAACCGCTTCGAGGTGGCTCGGATTCGAAACAAGGTGCATGTTGATAGGCTTGCCGGCCGTCGTGGTATATATGCCCGTCGCGCCAACGTGATATTTCACGTCGCCCGCGCCGAGCACGCTGCGCGGATCGACATCTTCAAATCCGGCAACCACTTCATGCGGCGGTTTGCACGCTGCGTGCACCATCACATTCAAGCGCACGCGATGGCTCATA
>Ga0308309_10001392_pt1 | contig 14447 bp, 12 predicted proteins | sample HubBroMetageWFT5_FD_192491 | JGI IMG/M metagenome (GOLD analysis project Ga0308309, IMG submission 192491) | Warmed and freeze-thawed soil microbial communities from the Hubbard Brook experimental Forest, New Hampshire - Hubbard Brook CCASE Soil... | ecosystem: Environmental > Terrestrial >...
GGCAGCCAGTCCGGTGCCGAGCCACCAGCCGAGAGGCGCGGCAAACCGCGTCTGTCCATAGACCCACACCGCAAAAGCGACGAGCACCAGCCCAAACAACGCACCCAATGCATTGTCGGGTCCGACCTCCTGGATCAACACCCAGAGCAGCCACGCCACCGTGCCATATAGGGGAAAGGCGAGCAGCTGTTTGACGAAATCCATCCACCGGCCCGGCTTCGGAAGCAAGCGCTGCCACCGGTAGGTGAGCGACGCGACGAGATAGGGGGCGGCGAGACCGAGGCCGAGTGCGAGAAAGATGCCGATGGCCACTGCCGCGGGAGCAATCAGCGCAAAGCCGAGAGCGGCGCCCATGAACGGGGCCGTGCAGGGGGTCGCGACAATCGTCGCCAGGACGCCGGTGAAGAACGTGCCCGCGAGCCCCGAGTGCGCGGCGAGCCGCCCGCCGACACCGGCGAGCGCGCCGCCAAAGCCCGCGACCCCGGACAAGCTCAACCCCATTGCGAAGAGGAGGTACGCGAGCACCGCGACAAAAATCGGCGATTGAAGCTGAAAGCCCCAGCCTACCGCCTGGCCGCCGGCGCGCAGCGCGAGCAGCGCGATGCCCAGCGCCGCAAAGCTTGCAAGCACCCCCGCCGTATAGGCGAGCCCGTGATAGGCACGCTCGGAGCGATGCCCATGAGCCTGTTGCGCAACGCCGAGCAGTTTCAAGGAAAGGATTGGAAAGACGCACGGCATCGCGTTGAGCACGACACCGCCGAGAAACGCCAGCAGCAGCGCCTGCCACCATACGATGCCGCCTTCGGCTGGCACCCCAGGAATGGGGTTGGCGCTGATTTCAAAGGCGCGTTCGGCGCCGTCCTCGCCGCGCAAGGCGAGCACGCCATCGAGAGTCGCCGGTGCAGCCGTCCCGTCCGACGCTTTTGGCAAAACAATCGCCAAACCATCGCCACGCCGCTCGATGCGCGGATCGGCGGCGGCGTCGATCAGCGACTCCTTGGTCGGAAAAAAAATTCCTGTCGGGTTCCGCAGTTCGCCGATGGCGCTCGACGGAACCAGAAGCTGGAAATCACGCGCATCGGACGCAAAGCGGGTCTCGAACGGCGCTGGCACCGGCAGATGCCGGCGGGTAGCGGCAAACAGTGGCGCGACGGCAGGATCGGGCGCGGCGGGTTGCACCGCGACCGGCAGTTTCACGCCTAATTTGGCACCCCCTGGGATGCAGATATCGGCGCAGGCGAGCCACGATGCTTCGACGTCGAGCACGGCGGTTTGTCCCACCGCCAACTCTTTCGGGGCAGCGATCGGAACCAGGAGATCGACGGTTCCGGCGTAGCCGTAGTTGCCGATGCCATTTTGCACAAAGTGCTCGGGCACCGGCCAGAGGATGTGCCCTGCAGAGAATCCGGGCGGCATCTTCCAGTCGATTGCCGTCGGCAAGCCGGAATCGCCCGGGTTCTGCCAGTAGACGTGCCAACCCGGCTTGACCTCGAGGTGGAGATCGACCCATAGCGTCGCCTCCGCCGAGATCGAAGCGGTTTCCGCGGCGAGGCCGGGCTTGACCAGATCTTCCGGCGCCGGAGGCCCGCCCGCCCAAGTGCTCCCCGACGAGAGCAGAGTCACCAGACCGGCAAACGCCGATATCCTGCTCAAGGTCGGCTCAATCCGCATCCCGCTCCGCCACGATCCGCTGCGCCGGCTTAGTACAGGGCCAGAAATAAGCTTGACCTGAATGCACGTCCAGCCGCACTTGGAAATCGAGAGAGCGCTGCGGCGAACCGCCGGGGCCCACTGAGTCCGCAAGGAAAGACGAGTTATGAACGAACCCCGCACACTCGCGATCGACATCGGCGGGACCGGGATCAAAGCCGCATTGCTCGACGATTCCGGCAGCATGATCGGCGAGCGGCAGCGAGTGCCTACGCCGCCGAAGCCCGTTGCCCCCGAGGACCTCGTCCGCGCCATCGACCAGGTTGCAGCGCCGCTCGGCACGTTCGAGCGGGTCTCGGTCGGATTTCCCGGTTATATCCGCGACGGGCGGGTCGTCACCGCCCCCAATCTCGGGACTGACGCCTTGGCGGGATTTGACCTGCAATCGGTGCTCGCCGAGCATCTGGGCAAGCCGGTCCGCGTGCTCAACGACGCCGATGTCCAGGGTTTCGGCGCGATTAAAGGTCAAGGCTTGGAAATGGTGCTGACTCTCGGCACGGGGGCCGGGACGGCGCTCTTTCGCGACGGCGAGATCATGCCGCATATCGAGCTCGCCCATCATCCGGTCAGCGGGAACAAGACCTACGAAGAATACATCGGCAACGCCGCCCGCAAAAAGAAACGCCGGAAGGCCTGGAACAAACGGGTTGCCAAAGTCATCGACATACTGCGCGAGGTCGTCCGCTTCGACCACCTCTACATCGGCGGCGGCAACGCCAAGGACATCACCTTTCCACTGCCGCCCGATGTCACGATCGTGCCCAATACCGACGGCCTGACCGGCGGCATCCGGCTATGGCAGAAGAACCCGACGGCCCATGCCGCCGCCGATGTCCCGAGCCGCGACGGACCGGCGGCCGAACCGGAAGGTGAGCTTGCCTCGTAGTCAGGCCGGCCGCTTCCAGCCGAGCCAGTCGCAGACGGCCTGTCCCATGACCAGTTCTTTGTCGCGGCCGTGCAGCCACGGCATCTCTTCGGTGAACATCGTCACGCAGTGCCGGTAGGAGCACGGCATCCGGGTGATGTCGGTCCCCCAGAAGCAGCGCTGCGGGCCGAACGCATCGAACATCTGCCGGATGTATTTGTGGATGTTGCGAAAGGGGTAGGGCTCGCTCGAATAGCTCGGCGCACCGGAAAGCTTGAGCCCGACGTTCGGGTATTTGGCGACGGCCAGCATCTCACTCAAATCGGCAAAAGCCGCATCGTCCTTTGCGGCGCCGCCGCCCCCGTGGCGGCCCATGTGGTCGATGTGCAGTTTCAATCCGGGATGGCGCTCGGCAATTTTGGCGAAAGCGGCCATGTGGCCGCCGGCGAGGAGCCCGACCGGCAGCTTCTCCCTTTCGCAGGCCGCCCAGAACCAGTCGAGCGAGCCGTCGGTCCACCAGCTCTGCTGATGCGGCTGGTTGAAGGTAAAACGAAAGCCGAGCATGCCGGGGCGTTGCCGCCAATTCTTGACGATCGCCTCGCGATCCGGGCTTTGCAGGTCGAAATGCCCGAGGATGCAGAATTTGTCCGGATGCCGCCGGACCGCCTCGAGCGCCAGTTCGTTGACCTTCTCGCCGAGCGTGCTGGGAGGATGAATCACCGCCGCGTCGACCCCGGCCTCCGCCATCTCCTTGAGCGCGTCATCCATGGAATAGGTCGGGATCTGCCGGTGCTGTGGCGACATCCTGGCGTCTTCCCAGATGTGGATTTGGGAGTCGACGATCGGCATCGTTTTTCCTCCGGTCCGGTTTCTTGCCGGCCTCTTGGCCGGCGCAATGATGCCTCAGGCAGCGGCGGCGGGTTGAGGCGCCTTCTCGAGCACGGCCTGCGCGGTCGCGGCGATCGCCTGGAAAGCCTCGGGCTCGCGGATCGCGATGTCTGAGAGCACCTTGCGGTCGAGGTCGAGCCCGGCCAGCTTGATGCCGTGCATGAACTGCGAGTAGGTCAGTCCGTGCTGCCGTGCGCCGGCATTGATCCGCTGGATCCACAAGGCGCGGAAATCCCGCTTGCGGTTGCGCCGGTCGCGATAGGCGTAGCGCAACGCCTTCTCGACCTTTTCGATCGCGACGCGGTAGGCTGTGCTGCCGCGCCCGCGATAGCCCTTGGCGAGCTCGAGAACCTTCTTGTGGCGGGCGTGGGTGGTAACCCCGCGTTTGACGCGTGCCAAGACTCAGCTCCGGAGATAAGGCATGTAGGTCAAGACCAGCTTGGCGTCGCCCGGCTCCATCGTCGTCGTGCCACGCCGCAGTCGCTTACCCTTGGTCGATTTGCTGATCAGCCGGTGGCGCTTGTGACCCCAGTTCCGCTTGATCTTGCCTGTGGCGGTACGGCCGAAGCGCTTCTTTGCGCCGCTCTTCGTCTTCAGCTTGGGCATCTCGACTTCCCGTCTCAGGCCTGCGGCGCCGAGGCACCTAGCCCGCCGCCCATTCGAGCGGCGCTATATAGCGATGCCACACGATGAACGCAAGCGCGGCACCTCGCCTCTCTTCTCAAGTGGTGCCGAAAGAATAAATAACGCCTCGCAGCGAAAGGCAGAGGAGACCTGCAATGCGCCGCGTAACACAGTTGATCCACGTCGTGCTGTTGACGGCCGCAGCGGTTTCGGCCCTAGCGGATTTAACGGTCGCAGAAGCAGCTGCCTCGCATTCCCCTTCCCCCGACCCCGTCTCTTCGACGCTCGTATTGCGCGGCTCCCCTGATTCTAACGAAAAGGACGCGGCCGCCTCCGATGGCGCCGCTCCGACAGTATTGCGCGGTTCGCCGCCGTCGGCTGCGCAACCGCATGCCACCCCTTACGCCTGCAATCCCGGCCTCGACTACGATGCAAACTATGGCTGTGTGGCGCCCGGCTACTCCTACGCCCCCGACTACGGGTACTGGCCCGATTATGGGTACTGGCCCGGTTTCGGGTTTGACACCGGCCGCGGGCGTGGCAGGTTCCGCCACGGCTTCGCTCACGGCATTGGCCGGGGGCGAGCGTTTCGCTTTGGTCACGCCTTCGCTCATAACGGCGTTAGTCACGGCTTCGCCCATGCCGCCGGGTTCGGCCGCCGATAGCCGCCTCGAGGTCGAGTACTCGGACTAGACTGCCGACTGCGCTCGGCGGGGCCCGCCGAGGTTATTTCGGCGAGATGACCATGGTCATCTGCCGGCCCTCCATCCGCGGCATCTGCTCGACCTTGGCGATTTCGTCGAGATCATCCCTGACCCGCATCAGGACGTCCATTCCCAATTCTTGATGCGCCAGCTCGCGCCCGCGGAACCGCATGGTCACCTTGACCTTGTCGCCCTCTTCGAGGAACTTTGTCATGCTGCGCCGTTTGACCTCGTAATCGTGGTCGTCAATGCTCGGGCGCAGTTTGATTTCCTTGACTTCGATGATTTTCTGCTTCTTGCGCGCTTCATTCTTTTTCTTTTGTTCTTCATATTTGTATTTGCCGAAGTCAAGTATTTTGCAGACCGGCGGATCGGCGTTCGGCGCGATTTCGACGAGATCAAGACCGGCTTGGACGGCCATGGTGAGCGCTTCATTGCGCCCGACGACACCCACCATCTGGCCCCTCTCGTCGACGAGGCGGACGCGCGGGACGCCGATCTCGTCGTTGATCCGGGGTCCCTCACGGGTGGGAGTGAAATTCATTGGTGGTCTGGGTATGTACAATCTCCTCTTGGCGATTGACGGGGGTTCGTCCGCAACGACGGTGCGACCGTCAGGACGATGACGGCACCGTCGCTTCCCGCTTCAATCTAGCGACGGCTTCGTCGAGCGCAAGGGCTTCCTGCTCCTTGCCGCCGAGCCGGCGCAACGCAACCGACCGGTTTGCCGCCTCGCGCCGCCCGACGACCAGCATGATCGGGACCTTGGCGAGGCTGTGCTCGCGAACCTTGTAGGTGATCTTCTCGTTTCCCGCGTCGAGCTCCACCCGGAGCCCGGCCGCGGCACATTCCCGGGAAACCTCTGCGGCATAATCCGCCGTCTCCGAAGTGATCGATGCGACGACGATCTGCACCGGGGCCAGCCACAGCGGGAAACGACCCGCGTAATGCTCGATCAGAACGCCAATGAAGCGTTCGAGGGAGCCGAAAATGGCCCGGTGCAGCATCACGGGACGGTGCCGTCCGCCATCCTCGCCGACATAGCTCGCATCGAGGCGTTCGGGCAGAACGAAATCGACCTGTAAGGTGCCGCACTGCCAGTCGCGGCCCAGCGCGTCGCGCAAGACGAATTCGAGCTTGGGTCCGTAGAAGGCCCCTTCGCCAGGGTTGAGGGTATAAGAGAGGCCGGCGGCTTCAACCGCATCGCGGAGTGCCGCTTCGGCGCGATCCCACACTTCGTCGGAGCCGGCGCGGACCGGTGGCCGGTCGGCGAATTTGATCGCCACGTCGTCGAACCCGAAATCCCGATAAACCGAGAGCAGCAAATCGCAAAACGCGATCGATTCCGCGGTGACCTGATCCGCCGTGCAGAAGATGTGCGCGTCGTCCTGCGTGAAGGCACGAACCCGCATGATGCCGTGCAAGGCGCCGGACGGCTCGTTGCGGTGGCAGCTGCCGAATTCCGCGAGACGCAGCGGCAGTTCGCGATAGCTGTGCAGCCGATTGCGGAAGATCAGCACATGTCCCGGGCAGTTCATCGGTTTCAGCGCGAGCACCTTGTTGTCGCGGCTCTCGGCGATGAACATGTTCTCGCGGAATTTCTCCCAATGCCCGGAGGCTTCCCACAAGCTGCGATCGAGCAATTGCGGGCCCTTCACCTCGAGATAGTCGGCCGCGTCGAGCCGCATGCGCAGGTAATTCTCGATAATGCGGAACAGTCTCCAGCCCTTCGGGTGCCAGAAAACGCTGCCGACCGCCTCCTCACCCAGATGGAAGAGGTCGAGCTCGCGGCCGAGCCGGCGGTGGTCGCGACGCTCCGCCTCTTCGAGCTGAAAGAGGTATTGATCGAGCTCCTTCTGGCTCGCAAACGCAGTGCCGTAGACGCGCTGCAGCTGGGTGTTTTTCGCGTCGCCGCGCCAATAGGCGCCGGCGACGTTCATCAGTTTGAAGGCCTGGCCGAGGTAACCCGTCGAGGGCAGATGCGGTCCGACGCAGAGATCGACGAAATCGCCTTGCCGGTAGAGGCTGATCTCCTCACCTTCGGGGATTTCGCCGATGTATTCGGCCTTGTATCTCTCACCGATGCCGTCGAAGAACGCGATCGCAACATCGCGGTCCCAGACCTCGCGCGTGATCTTCTCGTCGCGCCGCACTATCTCGCGCATCCGCGTCTCGATCCGCTCGAGATCCTCCGGAGTGAACGGCTCCGCGCGTGCGAAATCGTAGTAGAACCCGGTTTCGGTCGCCGGCCCGAAGGTGACCTGCGTGCCGGGGTAGAGTTCCTTCACCGCCTCCGCCATGACATGGGCGGCATCATGGCGCAGAATTTCGAGCCCCTCGGGCGTCTCGCGCGTGATGATCGCAACGGTCGCGTCGCGGTCGACAACGGTCGAAAGATCGCGCACCCGGCCGTCGACCCGGATCGCGATCGCCGCCTTGCCGAGACCCGGCCCAATAGCGGCGGCGACTTTGTCACCAGGGACTGAACCGGCAAATTCGAGCTGTTTGCCGTCGGGCAGTGTCACAACGACCGGCGCCTGATCCCGGTCTATCGGCTCATGAAGGATTTTGTCTTCACTCATCGCTGACATTTAATACTTCGGGTCTTCCCGGCGAAGGGCGGAGGCCTGCTGCTTTCTAAGCCGTTGGCGATGCGCCTGCCACAACCAATCTCGAAGTTTCGTGCCGATCACGCGCCAACAGCTCTTCATAGACTTCGATCGTGCGGGCGCACATGGCCTCTCGCGTGAAATTAGTCGCAATATGCGCCCTTGCGCGTCCGCCGAGTTGCTGACGCTCATCTGCCCCGAGCGAGAGAGCCTCATTGATCGCCGCGGCGAGAGCGGCGGGATCGCGCGGCGGCACGAGCCAGCCGGTGACCTCGGGCACGATCGTCTCGCGCGCGCCGCCGTGATTGGTGGCGATGACCGGACGCCCCATCGCCTGCGCCTCGACGATGACGCGGCCGAAACCCTCGGGATCGCGCGAGGCGGAGACGACGACATCGGCCAGTATGTAAGCGGCCGGCATATCCCGGCATCCCTCGACAATGCGGAAGCCACCGGCGACCCCAGTGTCGCGGATTGCGACCTCGAGTTCGCGGCGAAACCCGGGGCGTTGTTCGGAGCCGGCGAGAACACAACAGATGTTGCGTCGGCCTAGCTTCGCGACCGCTTCTATGAAATCGAGCCCGCCCTTCCATCGCGTCAGCCGGCCGGGAAGCATCACGACGGACATGCCGTCCGGCAGCCGCCATTGGCCGGCAAGATTGATGATGCGCTGGGCACTGACCCGGTTTGGATCGAAAACGGCGAGATCGACGCCGCGCGGGATCGTTCGCAGCCGGTCGCGGCTGACCCCATACACATTGGCGGCGTGGTCGGCGACGAAATCGGAGATCGCAATCACCCGATCACCCCGCGCCATGACGGAATTGTAGCGCCGCTTCAGCGCAGTGCGCGCGCCATAGGCATTGTGAAAAGTCGTCACGAAGTGGCGCCCGGTGGTACGAGCGGCCGCGCCGGCGCTCCAGGCCGGGGCACGGCTGCGGGCATGGACGACATCGACGCCGAGCTGCCGTATCAGGCGTATCAGTGTCCCCGTGTTGCGTCGCATGACCAGCGGGTTTTTCGAGGCGAGCGGCAGGGTCAGATGCATCGCACCTGCCCGTGCGATGTCGCGTTCCAGTGGGCCTCCTCCCGAGGCGACATAGGAAGTCCATCCCGCCTCGACTAACGCTCCCGCGAGTTCGAGGGTGCCGCGCTCGGCGCCGCCGGAGATGAGACTGGGGAGGATCTGCAGCACCACCGGCGGGCGCGCTGTCGACGCAACGGGCGCAATGGTATCGTCGATGCTCATTCCGGCTGGCCGGTATCCCCAATGACTTCTACCGCCACTCTAACACGTCAGGATGGTGCAACCATCGCCTACCACCGGCTTGCCGGATCGGGCCCGGGCATCGTGTTCCTCGGCGGGTTCCGTTCTGACATGACCGGCACCAAGGCCCGCTATCTCGAGGATTACTGCCGCCGCCGCGGGCAGGCGTATCTGCGGTTCGACCATTTCGGCCATGGCGCATCGAGCGGCGATGCCGCATTGGGCACGATCGGCCGTTGGTCAGACGACGCGATTGCGGTTCTCGATTCGCTCACGGAAGGGCCGCAGGTGCTGGTCGGGTCGAGCATGGGCGGATGGATCATGCTGCTCGCCGCGCTCGCGAGGCCGTCGCGGGTTCATGGGCTCGTCGGCATCGCTGCGGCGCCGGACTTCACCGAAGATCTCGTCCTGCCGCGGCTGGATCCGGCCCAGCACCGTCAACTGCGCGACACCGGCATAGTGACGCTGCCCTCCGAATACGACTCGGCCGGCTACACCTATCGGCTGAACCTCTTCGAGGAGGGCAAACGGCATCTGGTGATGCGCCGGGCGATCGCACTCGAATGCCCTGTGCGGCTGTTGCACGGCCTAAGTGACGCCTCCGTCCCGTGGCAGACGAGCCTATCGCTCGCCAAGCGCCTGGCGAGCTGCGACGTCGCGATCACCCTGATCAAGGACGGCGACCACCGGCTGTCGCGCGAGGCTGATCTCGAGCGGCTCGGCCGGACACTCGACGAGCTCCTCTGAAGCGTGCGCTGAACTCGTTCCTACGAAACTCGGAACTCCAGCCGCTGATCCGTCAGAAACGTCGCGTAAAAATAGAGTTCAGCGTCGAGCGCCCGCTTGATGTTGTCGGCGCGGCGGAACCCGTGTTGCTCGCCGTCGAACAACAGGTAGAGAAACGGGATCCGGCGCCGGCGAAGCGCATCGACCATCTCCTCGGCCTGTTGCGGCGGCACGACCCGATCCTCGGCGCCCTGGAAAAAGGCGACCGGCGCCGCGAGCAGCCGCGCGCTATGGATCGGGGATCGGGCCACATAGAGGTCCCTGCGCTGCGGGTAAGGCCCGATCAGGCCGTCGAGATAGCGCGACTCGAATTTGTGCGTATCCTTTGCGAGTGCCTCCAGATCGCTGATGCCGTAATAGCTCGCGCCGGTCTTGAATTCCTTGCGGAACGTCAATGCCGCCAATGTGGTATAGCCGCCCGCGCTGGCACCGCTGATCGCCCAACGTTCCGGGTCGACCCGTCCTGTTGCCGCGAGGTGGCGCGCGCCGTTCACACAATCGGCGACATCGACGACGCCCCAGTTCCCCTGCAACCGAAGCCGGTACTCGCGGCCATAGCCTGTGCTGCCGCCGTAATTGACGTCGAGAACGGCGAAGCCGCGGCTGGTCCAATATTGCGTCCCCCAGCTGAAGGTTGGGGACGCGGCCGCGGTCGGCCCGCCGTGACAGTGCACGAGTAGTGGCGGCAGCTCGCCGGCGGGGGCGGCGAAGTCGGCGTTTTGCGGGGCATAGAACAGGCCGTGCGCCTGCTGCCCGTTGTCCGTCTCAAACGTCACCGGCTCCGGCGCGGATAAGTACTTGCGGTAGGCCTCGACGTCCTGAGTGGTCGAGAGCTTCAAGATCTTTACCCGCCCGGAGGGCAGGTGCAGCTCGATGATTGCCGTCGGCGTGGTCGGCGAGCCGCCGGAAAAGTAGACCCGCTCCGCGGTGGCGCGGACGAAGGAGATGTCCTCGTATTCTGTTGGAATGGGACGGGCTTCAAGTGAGGCGAGGTCGACGGTGGTCGTCCGGTGAACCCCGTCCTGCACATAGCTGCACACCAGCTGGCTCGGCGAAGTGAACGCGAAGGTGGACATGCGGAACACCCACTGCGCTCTGCCGAATTCCGCCGCGAGCGGATAAACCGGCTCGATCCGGACGGAATCGTCAAAAGCGTCGCCGCGGACACGGAACAGGTTCCACCATCTCCCCTCGAGCGAGGGCTGGGCGCGATCGGAGACGAAATAAAGCGTGCCGTCGGGCGACCATTCGGGTTGGAAGATCGACTCGTCTTCTCCGCCGGCGACAAGGCATTTGTTGCCGACCGAGCCATCGGCGGCACATTGGCCCACCCATAATTCGCACCCGATCCAGGGCATGCTGGGGTGGCTCCATTCGAGCCAAGCGAGCTGGCTGCCGTCCGGACTGAGACGCGGCGCTGCATAAAAATCCCGTCCCTCCTGCAGTACCCGCTGCGGCTGCGATCCGTCGAGCGGAATGTCGACCAGGGCGTTGACCGGCTCGGGAGTGGCCGTGGTGTGGTCCTCGCGGACCCAAATCATCCGCCCGCACCGCGCGTCCATCACGCCGTCGGCATAACGCAGTCCCCTCGGCCGAGCAGGATCAGGAGTGATTGCAACGGGCTTCCCTCCGAGCTCCTGACGGTAGAGGCGCTGGTCCGCGTCGTTGCAGAAATAAACGACGCCGTCGCTGACGAGGTACGAGCCGCCGCCATATTCATGGACACGGGTCCGCACGCTGAACGTCGCCTCGCCGGCACGTGGTACCGGCGGGGTGACGTCGGCCGAGGTGCCATCGGCGGCGCGGCGGACGATCACCGACCGCCCATTTTCCTGAGGGCGCGACTCCAGCCAATAGACTTCGGCGCCGTCGAGCAGGATGCCGCCGAGCCCGATCGTTGACGCGACGATCAGGTCGGAGGTGATCGGCGACGACCAAGAACCATAAGGCGCTGTCTTACGTTGGGGCATCGCAGCCTCCCGCAACCGAGGAGACGCCCGCGCTTAAAACTCGTATTTGTCGATGATCATCGGTTCGTTGCGGGCGGCTGCGAGCCATTCCTGCATTGCCGGAAGCGCCATTATGGTCTCGCAATAGGTGTCCGCGTCGCGCTCTAACTCGAGCTTGTAGGTCCGGAACCGGGTCACCACCGGGGCGTAGCTCGCATCGGCGATGCTGAAGTGACCGAACAAGAACTCGCCTTTGCCTTCACCAAAGCGTTTGCGGCAGTCGCGCCAAATTGACATGACGCGATTGACTTCCGCCTGGACCTCCGGGGTAACGCCGCGATTGGGGAAGCTGGAACGCACGTTCATCGGCAGATGGGCGCGCAAAGCCTGAAACCCCGAATGCAATTCGGCGCAGACCGAGCGGGCAACCGCGCGCGCGTCGGGATCCCGCGGCCACAGCTGAAATGTCGGGAACGACTCGCCGAGGTATTCGCAGATCGCCAGGCTGTCCCAGACGACGAGCTCGCCATGCCGCAGGGCAGGCACGGTTCCCGACGGCGAATATTTCATGATCGTCGCCTTGCTCGTCGGCTCGTAGAGCGGAATGACGATTTCCTCGAACGCGACCCCGGTCTGCTTGAGAATGAGCCAGGGCCGCAGCGACCAGGACGAGTAATTCTTGTTTCCCAGATAGATCGTGAAATCAGCCATCAAGCGCGCCCTGCTCAGCTATGGGAGCCCACTCTGACGAGAACCGGCGCCGCACGCAACCGATGGCGGAAGAGGCAGGAGTCGAACCTACCGAGGACGCCTGGCGCCCTCCAACGGGTTTGAAGCCCGCGCGAGTCACCGGACCCGATGCTCTTCCGAGGCCGATATTGCAGGTTCTTTGCGCCGGCTCAAAGGTCGAAGCGCTCCACCTCTTCCGATCAGGCAAATACCTCGCTGCCGCGCAACACGATGCGCGTGTCACCGGTCCGTCGGGTCGCTCCCATCTTGTCGAAATATTCGAGGATCTGGATCGCCAGATTGCGGCCGACGCCGCAACGGTCCTTGAAGCTCGCGGCGGTGAAGGTGCCTTCGGGTGAGCCGTCGGCGAGCTCCCGCGCGATTTCCGCGAGACGTGCAAGGGTCTCGGGCAGAAAGAAGCGGTTCTCGGCCACTCGGCCGACCCGGCCCAGCCGCTCGGCGCGGTTGAGAAAGCGCTCCACCGCCTCGGGCTGGAGTTCGAGCGCGGCGGCCAACTCACGAATTCGTGGCGACCGCAGGTCTGCGGCGGCGAGCAGCGGGTGAACACGCTCCCAGAGCCGCTCATCCGACCGGGTCAGCCGAGGCTGGTGCTCGGGCAAACGCAATATCGGGCCCTGACGCACGATGCGGCCGTTGCCGGCGAGCTCGGCGAGCGCCGCGTCGAGCGCCGCCTCGGGAGCCGCCCCCAGAGCCGCCCCGCGCAATTGCATGATCAGCGCCGGCCGGCTGGGCCCGAGCGCGTCGGGCTGGGCCTGATGCCAGGCGCTGAGTGCGTCGACGATCTTGTCGCTCAGTGCAGCCAACCGCTCCGACGTCACCGCGACCGGAGCGCGCGCCGGTCCGACACGCAGAAATCCCCCCGCTTCGATCAGACGATCGAGCTCGCTCGGGGCCAAGTTGCGCGCCACTGCGAACTTCGCCAGATCGACCACACCTTCGACCGCGAGCAGGTGAGCCAGCGCTTGCGCCGGGTCTCTCATGGCGAACGCCTCGAGCACCGCCAGCCGCGCCGGTTGCCGCCGCCCTCGACGCGGCGCGAACGGATCGATGACGCTTCCACCGGCCAAGGTGTGCCGGGCGGCGTGGTCGCGCAACACCGCCCGGTCGCCGCACAGCGCACCCACCGGGTGTTCGAGATCGAGCTGCACGAAACCGCTGTCGCCCGGGGCAATCTCCCGCGACCCGAGCACCGCGGCGCGACCGACGGTGTCTGTCGTGCCGAGGTGTAGATGGACCGGCAGCCCGTCGCGCAGCGGAGCTTCGGCGTAACGCGAGACGCGCAATGAGAGGTCGAGCCGCATCGTCGGCGCGTGCCGTTCCGCCGCGAGGATCCAGTCGCCGCGGCGCGGCTCGCCGCCCTCCGCAAACGAGGCGACGACATTGATCGCGCAGCGCTCGCCGGTAGCGGCGGCCTCTATGGGACGGTTGTGTCCGTGCAATCCACGGACCCGCACAGGTGTGCCCCGCGGGCTGAGCACGAGCCGATCGCCCGGCGCCACCGTACCGGCGGCGATCGTGCCGGTGACGACGAGCCCGATCCCGGGTAGCGTGAAGGCCCGGTCGATCGGCATCCGGAACAGACCCGATGAGGCCGCCGTCCGGCTGCGATCAGACGCGGTTTTTTGCAGATGCTCGGCGAGGGCGGGGATCCCCTCTCCGGTCCGGCTCGACACCGGGAAAATCGCCGGTTGCGGAAAACCTGCCGTTGCCAGTAGCGCACCCGTCTCGGCTGCCACGGCGTCGGCGCGGCCGCGCTCGACCCGGTCGATCTTGGTGATGACCCCCGTGATCTCGCCGATCCCGATCAGCTCCAATATATCGAGATGCTCGAGGGTCTGCGGGCGCGGCCCGTCATCGGCGGCGACGACCAGCAATACCCGGTCGATGGACAACACACCGGCCAGCATGTTGGCCAGGAAGCGCTCATGCCCGGGAACATCGACAAATCCAAGCTCGGTGCCGTCCGATAGGGTCGAATAGGCGAAACCCAGATCGATCGTCAGCCCGCGCCGCTTCTCCTCAGGCAAGCGGTCGGCATCGACCCCGGTCAGCGCGCGGATCAGCGCCGTCTTGCCATGATCGATGTGACCAGCCGTCGCCAGGATCATGGGTCTGGCGGCATTGCGGCCTTGCGTGCTTCGAGACGCGCCCAAAAGGCGCTCCTCAGCATGAGGGTCGTAATGAACGGCATTAAGAAAATCCCTCATCCTGAGGAGGCCGCAACGCGGCCGTCTCGAAGGACGCACTGCCCTTTTTTCAGAACGAGGGGGTCGAGCTGCGCGATGAACGCCGTTT
>Ga0308309_10001393_pt1 | contig 14431 bp, 13 predicted proteins | sample HubBroMetageWFT5_FD_192491 | JGI IMG/M metagenome (GOLD analysis project Ga0308309, IMG submission 192491) | Warmed and freeze-thawed soil microbial communities from the Hubbard Brook experimental Forest, New Hampshire - Hubbard Brook CCASE Soil... | ecosystem: Environmental > Terrestrial >...
CGAGGTCGCCAAAATGGCGGAAAGCATTGGTGTTGAAGGCGTCGCGGTGCACCCGCGCACGCGGTTGCAAGGGTACGCCGGTGCCGCCGACTGGACTATCATTGCCGCGGTAAAACAGGCGGTGAAAATTCCTGTCATAGGCAATGGGGACATCAATACGCCCGAAGATGCCGAACGCATGGTTCGCGAAACTGGCTGCGACGCCGTAATGATCGGCCGAGCCGCCGCCACCAATCCCTGGATTTTCCGTCAGATGCAGCAATATGCCGCGAGTGGCCGATACGACACACCGACGGAGTCCGAGCGCCATCAGTTACTTTCAGGCTACTATAGGCAAATTAGTGCTGCCAACCTGCCCGATGGTATTGGCAAAATGAAGCAGTTCGCTTGCTGGTTTACTCATGGCGTGGGGAACGGCAGCGAGCTTCGTCGAATCGTTCATGCGGCGCGAACGCCCAGTGAGGTTGTCGAGAAGGTGGAATCCTTCTTCGAGAGCCGAGCCGCCGCAGGAGTCGGACGCTTTGCGGCCACGCAAAACGGTGACCGCTTGTCGGCTGCTCAGAACAGTGACCGCTCTGTGGCCCAAGACCCAGGCCGCATCGCAAACGCCAGAAAAGAGGACCCCGCCCATGGTCCACTTGACGCAGACCGCTCAGACCGCCTCGAAGCAACGTTCGGAGCGTAGAATCGCCGTCCGCCTCCCTCTTAAGGTGAGAGGACGCGACAGCCGCGGCGTCGTCTTCGAAGAAGAAACTTCCAGCGAAAATTTATGCCGCAGCGGTGCCGCCTTCGTCACGCGTTTCGACGTGGCCATCGGCTCCGACCTCGAAATCCGCATCCCTTTCTCGCACTACGCCTCGCGTCGCACCGAAGCCGACTTCTCTACATCGGGGCGCGTAGTCCACGTCATCGACGCAGCCGGCCCAGGTGAACATCTCGTTGGCGTCCAATTCACCGGCCCGCGCTTCCAACGCGTCTTCCGCCCCGAAAACGCCGCGTAAATACAGGGTGCCGTGGCATGCGGTGAGGATTTTTATCTCAGCGAAGCCGAGCGGTCGCGATGGGCGCTATCTTTGTTTCGTTATTTCGTTACGTCATTACTTCTGTTTTTCGCAGACAAACTCGCGCCCTCATTTTTGCTCATGGCGCGGCGCAGACAAAATTCGCAGCGTCGTTCGTGTCGCCGATGCCTTTGTATTTTGCGATCTGCGGATACGCGCAAAGCGGGCGCGTCATTTTCACTCCAGCGGCGGCGCCTTCGCCGGACTGCTTCGTGGCGATGATCGTGGAGGGAGCCACGCCTTTTTCCACCCACTGCTCGAGCGCCAGATACAAGTTGTGCTGCGGATCATTCGAAGGGCTGAATCCCATTTGGCCAAAAATATCTGGTCCTGGACCGCCGCCACAATGCTGCATACCCGGCACCATGTACAAACGCAAAAACGAATCGGCTTCTTGCTTGCCCATTTTGCTTTCGACGCTTTCGTAATAGTTGATGGTGTTTAGCGCAGAAATCGCGGAATCGTTCCAGCCGTGATAGATGATTAGTTTTCCGCCGCGCGATTCGAACGGCTTCATGTTTGTTTCCGTGGCGTTCAGCACATTTGAAAACTTTTTATCCGCGGCCGCAACCGCTTCATCCAGATTGGCCTTCTTGTAATCCCAGTCAGACTTCTCATAGACCATGTTGGCAAAGAATCCTTCGCCAAAGGCAAACAAAAGGCTCTTGCCGGGCCCCTCGCCGGTTATCCAAAGCGGCCAGCCTCCTTGTCCATCCTCACCTCCGGGCAAGAAGCCGGGGAAAATCTCCTTCCCGTGCGAATCATGGGCGCCCTGATACAGTTTTTTGAGGGCTGTCACTTGTGGCTGCGTAAGGCACGCGTCCGAATCGGTTGCCTTGCACAGCAAGGTCCCCGGATCGAAGTGGCACTGCCTCGGATCATTTAACACGCCGTCGGCCACGCCATCCTTGGCATCGCACGCGGCGTTGACGGCCTTTGCAATCGTGGGAATCTTGCTCGTAGGAATATAGCTCGCCGGATTCGAAGTGGTGGCTTGCGCATCCCACAGAGCGCTCGAGAGGAGATGCGTCCAGTAATTTGCCGGCGCGCCCGCCAAGATTCCGTCGTAGTCCTCCGGATAGCGTTGCGCCTCCATCAAAGCTTGCCGGCCGCCATTCGAACAGTATGCAAAGTACGAATGTTGCGGACCGTCCCCATAAAACGCTTTCACTGCAGCTTTGCCAACACTCGTCATCTCGTGCACGGCCCGATATCCGAAATCGATAATTTTCTCTGGATGCCCCAGCGCCCAGCTCGCGCTGGTTCCGTCCGGGCCATGGCCCGTATCCGTGCCCGCAGAGGCATAGCCCTGGGAAATGGCGAGACCCAGTGAGCGATAGTCGATTTCGCCAGCAAAGCCACCATTGCCTTGACCGCGAAACTTGCCATTCCACCCGCTTGCAGGCATCCACACCTCGATCTTGATATCGGAATCTGCGCTCGGCTTGGCCTCAGCGGTGACTCTGCAAAACGCCGGCAGGCGTTTGTAAAACGAAGGATCACCCGCCATCCAAGGAGCCATGTTTGGTGGCGGTGTGAACGCTCCTGCCGCAACGGTCTGCGCCAGTGTGATCTTTGTATTCGGCAACGCGAGCTGCGCGAGTTGCTCGCAGGGCTGCGATGCGGCAGCGGGCGGGGCAAGCCCCGCCCCTACAGCTTGCGCGCAGGGAACAATGGCTCTACTCACTGCCAGGAACCCAACCAGCGCAAATTTTTTCACGGGAAGCTCCTCTCCGTCTCAGGTGAATCGCTGGCCAAATCGATCATGTCAACCAGCACCGCTGGACTACCGACAAGGACGCCGGGACATCTCTCCCCAGGCCCAGCGTGAACTCTTGAGTTCGCATGCCTCATTCCTAGTCCGCAAAAAATCTTCGCCTACTTCCTTGACAATACGGCGTGCCCAACCCTTGTTTTGTTGAGGGTGGATCCTCTCCGAATTCGCGCCACTCAAACATCCTCTCGCTCTGCCCCGCGCTTCCCCCGGAAAAAGTACGCCGACGCCCCGATCACAATCGCGAAAAACAGCACGACGCCAGCCAGCATCGCAAACGCGCCTGGATCCACGCGCGCCCCTGCCACCGCACCAAACCGCGACGACCAAATCGCCGCATACCCCAGCGAGTCATGCGCCGCAGGGCTCCCCGCACGCGTCGTTGTCCACGGCGCAAAACAACACAGCAATCCCATTCCAATCAAGAACGAAAAAAACGTGACGCTAAAGAGGGTCTTCATGGCAACACAGTCTACACCCACTGAACTAGAGGAGTGATATCCTCTCCATGCCGCCGCTAACGGAACGAAAGGATTTCACCGGCCTGCTCATCGGGAGTTTATGACCGTTACAAAGTTTCTGCTCCTTGCGCTGGCTTCCGCAGCCGTCCCTCCAATCGTCGGCGGCGCCCTGCACACCGTTGCTCGCCAAACGTTCTACGCGAACACGTTGCCGCTCCTGCCAGCCCAGACGCAACCGTCCCCAGCGAATCTGATCCATGTGGAAATCGGCGGCTTGCGCAACGACAGGGGCCAAGTTGTGTGCGACCTCCACTCGTCGGCTGACGGCTTCCCAAAAAACGGAGATAAAGCGGTAGCTCACGCCAAGTCCCCGATCTCCAGCGGACACGCCGTCTGCGACTTTCCAGACGTCAAAGAAGGCACCTATGCCGTCGGTGTCTTCCACGACGAAAACTCCAACGGCAAATTGGACACCAACTTCATGGGAATTCCGCGCGAAGGCGTGGGGGCTTCCAATAATGCAAAAGGTCATTTCGGCCCGCCGAAATTCAACGCAGCCGCATTTCGTTACTCAAGCGGCCGCCTGGAACTGAAGATCACCGTAACCTATCTTTGAGCAATCGCGCGCGCGGCCTCACCCCTGACGGCACGAATCAATCGCTTCCAATAACGTGACTGTCGGCGCGAGAACCTGCTGATTCTATCTACTCTTTTCAGTGCACTCTCGAACTAACCACATATGTGCTAAACGGGACAGCACTTATCGCAACGACGTGCCACGCTTCAGGAAAGCGGAAGCTCCCAAATGAGAAATAGAAGCCGGGAATACAGCCTTCGCCGTATTCCTGCCTGAACAGCTTCCGGCCATGATGATTGTTTGTGGAAACCAAATGGATGCCGAACAGACCTCGTAAGAGGTTTCGAATTTTCGGAGAAGAGAAATGACAATAGCCAGAAAACTCGCTTTGAAGCTTTTGACCGTATTATGGGTAGCGATTGCGCTCGCCGGCTTTGCGCCTCGATCAATGGCCGACGATGACGATCCTCCTTCGCGCGTTGCTCGCTTGGCTTTTGCGCAAGGCTCTGTTTCATTTCAACCAGCAGGCACTGAGGATTGGGTCGCCGCCGGCCTCAACCGCCCAGTGACCACTGGTGACAAACTCTGGTCGGACAATGATGGCCGCATCGAACTCCAGCTCGACGGTTCGCTAATCCGCCTCTCAAGCAACACCGGATTTTCCTTCTTGAATCTAAGCGACAGGGTCACACAGATTCAATTGAGTTCGGGAACTCTTCTGGTTCGTGTACGCCGCCTCGACAATACCGAAAGCTACGAAATTGACACGCCCAACCTCGCGTTTTCCGTGTTACGCCCCGGTGTTTACCGGATTACCGTGAATGAGGCGGGTGATTCCACCGCCATCAAGATTCGCAGCGGTGAAGGCGAAGTCACGGGCGGAGGCGCCGCCTACACTGTGCGCGCCAACGATTACGACACTTTCAGCGGCACCGATCAGTTGAGCGCAAATTCCGAACCCTACCGCAACGACGAAGACCAGTTTGACAGCTGGGCCGCCAACCGTGACCACCACTGGGAAAACTCCAACTCTACCCATTACGTATCCGCCGATGTTGTGGGCTACGAGGACTTAGACGATCACGGCTCGTGGCGCCGCACTCCCGAGAACGGCTATGTATGGTTTCCGCGCACAACCGAGGCGAATTGGGCTCCGTATCACAACGGCCACTGGGACTATATCGAGCCTTGGGGATACACCTGGGTGGATGACGAGCCGTGGGGATTTGCCCCATTCCATTACGGGCGCTGGGTTAACTATGAGGGTTCGTGGGGCTGGGTGCCAGCCGCGCCCAGAGCTGAGGGGGCAATCTACGTGCGTCCTGTTTACGCGCCCGCGCTGGTCGCCTGGGTCGGTGGCCCGCATTTCGCCATCGGCATTGGCGTCGGCGGAGGAGACAACAGAGGAAACAACCGGGGAGACCGTTATGAGTCTGGCGTCAACGTAGGATGGTTCCCGCTGGGTCCCCGCGAAGTTTACGTGCCGTCTTATCGCGTCAGCCAAAAATACGTAAATAACGTCAACGTATCAAACACCACCGTGAACACGACCGTCGTGAACAACTACTACAACACCACCGTCGTCAACAACAACGTGAACGTGACCAACGTTAAATACGTGAACCAAAGCGTTCCGGGAGCGGTGGCGGCAACGACTCCGCAGGCATTCACCTCGGCCCAGCCGGTCGCGAAAAATGCTGTCAGAGTAGACCAGCGAGAAGTGGCCAGCGCGCCCGTCAGGGCCTTTACGCCGCCAGCCGTGCCCGCAAAGCAAGCAGTTCTCGGAACAGGGGCCGCCGCCGCAAAACCACCCGCAGCGGTGGAAACGCGGGCCGTCGTTGCCAAGGTAGCACCGCCGCCACCTCCTCCGTCATTTGAAAAGCGCCAGGAAGCGATCAAGAGTAACGGCGGGAAGCCGCTGTCAACCGCGCAAGTGCAGCAGATCCAGCCCGTTGCCGCGCGCGTGGTAGCTCCTGTAAAAATCGCGCCGATCGCTGCCAAGCCTGTCGCCGTTGTCCCGCAAACCTCACAGACGAACCGGCCCGGTCAGCCCCAGACTGCGCAACCGCCGCAAACCAATCGTCCTGCCCCGGCAAGCAACACTCCGCCGACCGTGGCGCCAAATACAGCGGGTCCGCCAGACCGCCCCGCCGATCAGCCCGGGCCACCGAACGCGGTTAAGCCAGTCGAATCGAAGCCAGGTGAAACCAAGCCGGTACCGCCGAACACAGTGCAGCCCGCCAATCGTCCGCCAGACCGCCCGGCGGATAGGCCGCTGCCGCCCGACACGGTCAAGCCAGCTGAACCCAAGCCAGTTGAACCAAAGCCGGTGCCGCCGAACGCGGTGCAGCCAACCAACCGTCCGCCAGACCGGCCGGCGGATAGGCCGCTGCCGCCCGACACGGTCAAGCCAGTTGAACCGAAGCCAGTTGAGCCCAAGCCGGTGCCGCCGAACACCGTACAACCAAATAATCGCCCACCCGACCGCCCCGTGGATCGCCCGTCAAACCCGAACAACGCTTCTCAACCAGCTCCTGGCAGTCGGCCTGCTGCTCCCCCTGCAGTCCATCCCAACGAGGTTCCACCTCCGCCGCGCCCCGTTGTTCCGCCATCCGCGAACGCCCAGTTGGATGCGAAGCACCAACAAGAGCAAGATCAACTTCACGCCAAACAGATTCAGGAACGCCAGGCAATCCAGCAGCAGCAAGAGCAGGAACACGCCAAGATCGCGCAGCAACAGGCGGATGCCGCCAAAAAACAGCAAATTGAGCAGCAGCATCAGCAACAGACCCAGCAACTCCTGCAAAAACACGCCGGCGAGCAGAAAGCGCTGCAGGAGAAACAACAGCAGGAACGCCAGGCGCCGACCAAGCCAAAAAAGGAGAATCCTCCGCCGCCGCCCAAGCCTTAGTATGAGTCGCTTGTGCCAGGGCAAATCCTCGGCGGTCGTTTCCGTTGACAAACTAGCTGTGTCGCAATATCGCGGTTCAATTCGCCCCATCCGCCTATTCGATAATCTCCACCTTTTTATTATGGTTCATACACTATTTACCCGATATAAATGCACTGCTTCCTCCGAGATCATAAACTCGAAAGAGAACATAGGCTCGCGAGGAGGAACCAATGCCGGAAACCGCAAACTACTCAAATCGTGCGAGGTATTTCGGGGTCTCCACTCCCCGTACGCTGACATGGATTCGCGAAGTACATTTTCACGGTCCGGCATGCTCGCGATGCGCGTGGTTGTTTCGTCCGTCGGGGCCGCCCACAGGAATCTCGCTCCAGCAGATGAAGGAAGACTACATGAGGCGCTGCAATGAGGAATTTGCAGCACATGTTTGCGCCGAGCATCCAAGAGCCGTAAGGACGAACGCCTCAGTAAGTCAATTTAGCCGTTCGCAAGATAACGAAGGTCGGTCCGCACGAACGAAACTACATTCTGGCATTTCGGACAGCGAATCGTCGCATCCACGGGCACTCGGGGTCTTTCAGGAATAAAAAACTCAGCCAAGCCGCGATCCGGCACCTGAGAATGTGTACAGTGGAGAATGTAAGGAAGATTAGTCAGTCGACTTCCTCAACCGTCGCACTTGCATCTACGAACGAAACATCCGCTCGATCCGGGATCTCCAACTATTAACTTCCAGCCTTCAACCTCCCCACCGTTCAACCCGTAAAGCCGCCATTCAACTCGAATGCCCCTATTCGGGGAGGAAACCAAGAATCCTGAAATCAACCCCAAGAGTCACTCTTTATAAGAAGAACATGATTCATGTCTCTCCGAAGAGACTCCATTTGCGGTGCCTGTACTATTATGACTTGCAGTCCGCTGTGCGCCTCATGACCCTGGTCGCAGCCTTGTTCCAGAAGGAAGCTGGTTTCGCATGACCCTATCGCCCGAGAATCATCTCGCTGCCGGTCAGGCCATCCACGAAAGATTGACGCGTATTTTTCGAACGATTTTCGAAGATAAAACCATCACTCTTCAGGCCGAAACCTCCGAATCCGACATCGCCGGTTGGGACTCCTTTAACAATGCGAGTTTGATTGCGGCGATCGAAAAGGAATTCGCGATAAGGTTTCGTACTGCGGAGCTCCAATCTCTACATAATGTTGGCAGTTTCGTTGACGTCATCCGCGCCAAGCTGGAGGGCCGCGGTTGATGCTTTTAGGCGCAGGAATCGCGTAATGGCCGCCATTTTGCGAGAAGTTGAAAAATCGAAATCTTCTGAGTCCCGCTTCGCGTCTGCGCATCGCGTTCGAAGATTATATGTGTATTACTGCCTGGCAATCGCCCTGGTTCCCATAGTCTCAGTTACGGGTTCATTTCTCATCGCGCGTTCTTCCTGGTATGTCCGGCACCAGAGGAACTCGTATCTTGCCATCTCCGACTATCCTTTTACCCTGAAAAACAGCAATTGCGAGGTGATCATTTACGGCGATTCCTCTGCGCTGACTGGAGTCTCGCCGCCCGTCATCGAGGCGGCTACCTCATTGCGGACTTGCAATATCGCGCAGCCGAATACGGCGCTGGCCATCGTTGGCACTTTTGCGTTGGATTCTTATCTCCAGAATAATGCCCGTCCGAGGTTTCTAATATTTCAGTTCGCGGCGCCCGATTTCGCTCCCAGAGACCCAAATGGCAGGTTATATGAAGAAGGAGCTTTGCAGCTAGCTCGACACAAGCTGGATCTTCAGACCCTCCAGCTTTTTCTCCGGCATCCGATACAAACCCTGGAATTTTCTGAGTTCATTCTTAGGACCGCGCTACTTGAAAGAGATTGGACAGACGGCACATACGATCGTGCGTGGACACAAATTCAGACCACCCATGGACTCTTTACCGCACCTGGTCCTCCGCTTAAAACTTGCGTAGGGGACCTGGAGGTGAGAGCACCCGACGCTGCGTGGATTCAACAGTTGCGCAGCAAATACTCGCGGGAGGGAACGCGCGTCCTGGTGTACGCTGCACCGTATCCCGAATGCGATCGTTCTTATGATTATTATTCGCAAAAACTTGCGCCGCTTGCAGACAATCCGCTGCAGCGATCCAGCATCCGGCTGTTCAACGAGAAAAATCACCTCACGCGCGAGGGCGCTGACCTGAATTCGGAAAACATCGCTAGGGACATCTCCAGGATGCTTCGCGAGTAAGCCTTCGAGACCTGTATCCATTCAAAATTGGAAATAGAGAAATCGGGACGCAGGCTTCATCAGCACAAAGCATGCGAAGAACGCTGCGCTGATCGCCAAGCTCCATCTCCAGGTCGGTTGCCATCGGAAGAAGCCCAGATCCTGAAATTTGCCAGTCTCAACGCCTTCTTCGCCAGAGTACTGCCCCAGAACCTCTTGCGTATTCGGAAACCACCAGATCACAGCAAAGAGTAATGCGAGAGCTAACCAGGAGGAAAAGTCGGATCCAGAGCGGGGAACTGGCCCTATTCCGTTTACGCCGATTGCCCCGCGCAGAACCGAGAATGCATCCTGCATGGAGTCGGAACGGAAAAAAATCTGCGCTGACACTACGGCAATGAACGTGATCAACACGCTGGCCGCTGCTCCGAGGCGTCCCGAGCCGAGCGCGGCGCTCCACTTGGGTGCGAAGGTTCTCCAGGCATGATTGACGCAAATAAAAATTCCGTGCAGCAATCCGAATGCTAGGAACTGTCTCCCCGCGCCGTGCCAGATGCCTGCGATTATCATTGTGACGAGGGTGGGCAAACAAATGATGCGCAGGAATCCCTCCGCTGTGACAACCGCCTTGCGGCCGATGGCTTGGCCTGCGGCAAGGCGTCGCCGGTTGATAGCCAGGGCGATCGGATTGTAGATGTACAGCATCAGATAATTTGTCAGCGTCATATGCCACCGCTGCCAGAATTCAATGACGCTCTTGGCCTTGTACGGGGAATTGAAGTTCATCGGAAAGCGAAGGGAGAACATCCTTGCAAGTCCGATCGCCATGTCTGAGTATCCGGAGAAATCGAAGTAAAGCTGAACGGCATAACTCAATACGCCGCACCAAACTTTGAAGAGCGGTTGTCCGGCAGGACTCGCAAAGAGCAGGTCCGCACTGGCCGCGACTTGATCGGCAATGACTACTTTCTTGAATAGTCCCATCACGAACCATGTGGAACCAGCCGCCACATCTTCCCACTCCAAACGAAAAACGCGGCTCTTCGTGACCTGCGGCATAAATTCCCGGTGGTGAAGGATTGGCCCGGCGATGAGGTGAGGGAAAAAGCTCACAAAAAAAAGATGGTCGAGAAGTCCGAGAAAATTCGCCTCGCCCTGCTGCAGGTCAACAAGATAGCCAATCTGCGTGAGCGTGAAAAAGGAGATCCCCAGCGGAAGAACCACGCTTCCAAAATAGTGCTCCGGGTATGACAAAGAACCCAGGCTGTTCAGCAGCGGAAACCAGTACTTGTAGTAGCAGAGCAGCCCCACGTTCCCGGCTATTCCGGTCCATAAAATCCCTCGTTGCCACGACGCGCGGTTGGCTGCCCGGACAATCGCTTGCGCGCAAAGGAAATTAAAAACGATCGACGCGAGCAAGAGCAACAGGAACGCTTTGTTCCAGTATGCGTAAAACACGAGCGACGCCGCCGTCACCCAGCCTATTGCCGCAATTCTTCCCAGTCGTCCCAAGAGATGGAAGCCGATCAGAACGACTGGCAGGAATGCGAAGAGAAATGGGAATGAATTGAAGAGCATGCCTGCCTCACCGCCAGAAACGGGAAATTCGCTTTGCGATTCCGCGCAGACGTGTCACTCCACGCCCGAGGCGATTCTGTCCGACGCAGTCGCTGAAGACAATAAATACCGTCCTCTGGCGTTCCATTTGAGGTAAGTGGCAAATAGGCGCCTTCGTGTGCGCGTTGATGATTTATTCTTGCTCCTTGCTTCGTTCACAATCGTTTTACTGGTCGCAATGAATATCGCCACTACATACCGCACCTTACTCGACGCGCTGGACGCTGCACCCTCTGATCGCCTCTTTGTGCTCGAGTGGCATGACGGGGATGACTATCACTCGGCAACCTTTGGAGATTTTCGCCGCCGGGCTAGCAAGCACGCTTGCTTCCTGAAACAGCAGGGAGTGCGCTGCGGCGACCGGGTTGTCTTCGTAATGCCGCAAGGTATTGCGTTAATGGCGGCGTTCGTCGGTTCGATGAGCTTGGGCGCTTTGCCGGCCATTCTCGCCTATCCGAATAAGAAAGTGGATGCAGCAAAGTATAGTTCCGGTCTTAGAGGAGTTACGGCGACTCTGAAGGCGCCGCACGTCGTTGTGGACGCAAATTTTCCAAAAGACTTAATGGGTGACGTATCCACCGGCGGCGCCACCAAGCTCATACACGCTCCGGACTCTATCGAGATCGAGTCGCTCGGCGAGCTCGACCCAGTGGATCTGTCGATCCACCCTCAAGGCCTGGCGTTTATACAGCATTCGGCCGGCACGACCGGCCTCCAAAAAGGTGTCGCCCTGTCCCATGCGGCTGTTTTGCGCCAACTGAGCCATCTCGTGGAGGTCCTGAAAGTCAGCGCGCTCGACCGCTTGTACAGTTGGTTGCCCCTCTATCACGACATGGGCTTGATTGCCTGTTTTATGATGCCCATGGTGTGCCATCTTTCCGTGATTATGCAGCCTCCTGCGGAATGGGTGCTCCGGCCTGAGACGATGCTGAAACTCATTCATGACCGCAAGTGCACCCTGGCATGGCTACCGAACTTCACGTTTCAGTTCGTTCCAAGACGAACATCCGCAGTTACCCGGTCGCAATACGATATGTCCTCTCTGCGCGCACTCGTCAACTGCTCAGAGCCCGTGAAAACCGAGAGTATGAGCGAGTTCTATGAGGCTTTCGCGCGTCACGGCCTCAAGCGTGAAGCGCTTCAAAGTTCCTACGCGATGGCTGAAAACGTTTTTGCCGTCACGCAATCGGGACCGGAGGGGCCGCTTCAAATCTATGCGGATGGTCAGCGCTTCCGAAGTGAACACCTCATCGATGAGGTCCCCTCCACCGCGCAAGGAGCGATCCCATTCACTTCCTCCGGACGTCTCCTCCCGCAGAACCAAGCCCGCATCGTTTCCGAAACTGGCGAGACTCTCCCATCTCTCCATGTGGGGGAGATTCTGATCAAGAGTAATTCCCTGTTCGAAGGTTACTTCAACCGTCCCGACCTGACTGCGCAAGTGATGATCGATGGTTGGTATCGCACTGGCGATTTTGGTTTTTTTCATGGTGAAGAACTCTTCGTCGTAGGCCGAAAAAAGGACCTGCTGATCATCGGAGGTGAAAACATTTATCCTCAAGATGTTGAAGAAATTGTCTGCGCACATCCCGCCGTCCACGATGGACGCTCGGTCGCCCTCGGCCTTTTCAATCCCGATCTTGGCACGGAGGAGCTGGTAATTGTGGCCGAGGTTGAGCAGCAGGAAGCACTGGAAAAAAGCACCCAGATTGAGCGCGAACTGCGCGCCAAAGTCTTTGCAGAGATGGGAATCGCGGTTCGTTTCCTGTTCTTGAAACCGCCAAGGTGGATCGTCAAAAGCACGGCGGGAAAACCCGCGCGTTCCACTACTCGTGAAAAACTGCTTGGGGAGCACCCCACCTTGCTGGGCCAGCGGGTGGTGGACCTTCGGCCCTGATTGGCAGCCCACAGACTTCAGTCTGTGCGCTTCAATGGAAACAAACTCGGCTCCGCCGGCGGCGTATCAGCAATCGACTCCAACTCAGGGAACTGCTGCCGCAGTGGTTCCGGCACTTTCACTTTGGAGCCCTTCAAGATGCTGATCAGCTGCAACGCGTTGACCACTCCTTTTCCTTGATAGTGGTTGTTGGTGATGACGAACACCTCGCGCGATCGCTCCGCCACTTTCTGGACGCGCTTGGCCCAGGGCGCAAGCTCTTCCGTGGAATAGAGATAGTTGTAGCGCTCGTGCGAAGGAATCGCGGCATCGTCGGTGAACCAAGTGTCGTACCGTCGCCCGTGCAGGCGCACGTAGCCGATCGGAGAAGTCGTTTCCGCGGATGGCTCGAGCGACTTCCCAATGATGGGCTGGTCGATGTTACAGAACCCCGCGTTGCATTCTTCGAGCAGCGCAAAGGTCTCCGGCGTCTGCCACGAAGCGTGTCGCAACTCGACGACCAGCGGATAATCAGCGAAGCGCTTCAACAGCGCCGTAAGATGAGCAACGGTTTCGGGCGTTCGATGAAACGAGAAAGGGAATTGCAGCAGCACCGCACTCAGTTTCCCAGCGTCGCGCAAAACGTCGAACCCAGCGCGAACGGCCCGCTCGTCTTCGGCTGTTGTCGCGGCGATAGCCGCGCCCTCAGGGCCGGGAGAAATGTCGTGCGTGAATCGCTGCCAAAGCTTCGTGGTAAAGACGAAGCGCGGGTTCAGCGCGACGCGCTCGATCCACTGCGCGGCGTGCTCCGGCCGAATCGGGTTGTAGAACGACGTGTTAATCTCGATGGTGTCAAAGAATTCCGCGAGATACGTCGCCTCGTGAAATCCTTTCCGTCGCCGCGAAGGGTAAACGTAGCCGGACCAGTCCGGATAAGACCAGTCGGCTGGTCCCACGCGAATCACACTCTTGGATTCAGGTTTTTTACGAGGAGGCATAGTTGGAATGCCATTGTTTGGGCACAGCATGTTTACCTCGACCTCGAACGGCTGTGCCCGCCGCTCATGGAGTGGCGATTCTCTGGCGCAAGTGCTCTTGGCTGTGCGCCGTTTCGGAAACACACTCGAAACCGCAAAGCAAAAGTTGCTGTGCTACAAAAGCGACGAGGGCAGAGTAGAGTGGAGCAGGCGCGGCTGTCAACGCGGAGGGAATGTCTCGTGGAAATATTTCGCGGCGCGATTGCCGCACACCGCACTCGCTGGTATGCTCTGAACATGATGCGGTGCAAAAAGCAACCCCGCGTCGCCCGCCTCTTCTGCAGGAACTCCTACAGGTGCATCCATGAAACTGTCGATCAGCTACAAGAATGTCGAGCCGCACAAGCCAGCGGAAAAAGAGGTTGAGCTTTACGCCAACAAACTCAATCGCATTTTGAAGAGCTATGAACCGGACCTGGTCCTTTTGCACGGCGTGTTTTCAAAAAATCCGCGCCGCGAAGAAAGTTCGTTCTCGTTGAATCTGTCGCTGCCGACCGGGACGTTGCACGCCACAGGAACTGGCGAAAACGTTCGCGCCAGTTGCAAGCAAGCCTTCAGCGAATTGGAGTCGCAACTGAAGAAGCACCAATCACGCCTGCGCAAGGACTACGAGTGGAAACGCAAGCGCCCCCGTCCAACCCTAGCGCTCTCGTGATTTCGCCCGACACGACGCCCGATGAGCGGCGAATTTCACCGAGCGGTTGCTGGGCGGCAGTGTCAGGCCCGCCAGTGTAAATATGTGAGCAGCGTGACTCGGAAAAGCAGGGCACGCGCGACGGCAGAATTCTTGGCGTAGCGGATACGCTTGGTGCAGCAAGCGCTCATGCTACAATAAGAAATTCACGCCATAGGGGCGTAGCTCAGTGGTAGAGCAGCGGCCTTTTAAGCCGAAGGT
>Ga0308309_10001395_pt1 | contig 14421 bp, 13 predicted proteins | sample HubBroMetageWFT5_FD_192491 | JGI IMG/M metagenome (GOLD analysis project Ga0308309, IMG submission 192491) | Warmed and freeze-thawed soil microbial communities from the Hubbard Brook experimental Forest, New Hampshire - Hubbard Brook CCASE Soil... | ecosystem: Environmental > Terrestrial >...
TGCGACCGTGGCGAAAAGCAGCACTCGCGAGGATGGAAGATTCGTTGCAAGTCGCAACGGTGGAGTCGCCACTGACCGCTTTCGGAGAGGCGGTCCGGATCCGTCAGGAGGCGGAGCGTGTTCTCCGCGAAACGGAAGAGTTGCCTGACCCAATGTAAACGAATCTTACTGTCGGCCGAGCCCAGGCAAGTACTTCTCGCGTAAGATCTGCCAATGATGGCGATCATGGCCCGCGAGGATGAACACCAGCGCGCGTGCGCTGATGGGATTGCCGCTGGCCGTGCCGGTACTCCTCAGATCTTGGTCCTCTAGCGAGCTAACCAAAGCAAGACTGGAGCGGCGAACGGCCTCGAACTCCTTGCGTAGATCCGCTAACTGCCGCGCGGAGGAATTCGCCGTCTTGATGTAATCATCCTGTTCAAAGCCGGGCAGAGGCGTTTTGTCTCCCCGCGCGATGCGCAACAAGCGGTAAGAGAAAATGCGTTCCGCGTCAATAACATGGCCAAGAACTTCTTTGATGCTCCATTTTTCCGGCGCGTAGCGAAAGTTCCCGGCTTCCTCACCCAGCGGCTCCAATAGACGCTGCCAATCCTTAAGCTGACTCTCAAGAATTGCAATCGGTTCGCCATCCGGCACTACATCTATATATTTCTTGAAGGAAGCGGCGTACTCGTCGGATTGTGGGCGTACTTGTGTCATCATGCGGTGCCTCCCGAAACGCGGATATAGAGTATATCGCGAGCGGCGGCGCTGCAGGCACACGAGGATCAATCGTCGGTATGAGCGCGCGAGATTTCACAAACATGCGGGTGGCTTTTCAGGGAGAGGCAGGTGCCTTCAGCGAATCGGCTGCAGTGCAGCTTCTCGGTGAAGGAATTAAGACTGTGCCGCGCGCGACATTTGATGCGGCGTTCCGTGCTATCGCCGAGGGGCACGCGGATGCTCTGCTGGTGCCAGTGGAAAATACCCTTGCCGGTTCCGTGGTGCGCGTCTATGACTTATTGCTGGAAAGCCCGCTGGAAATGTGCGGAGAAACGATCCTGCCCATCGAGCACCACTTAATCGCACGGCCCGGCGCTCGATTCGAAGAGATTCGCGCGGTTGCTTCTCACCCTATGGCACTGGCGCAATGCGAGCGGTTTTTTCTGGAGCACCCTGCGATTAAGCGTGTGCCCGCGGAGGATACTGCCGGCAGCGTTCGCGAAATGATGGAACGCCAGGACAAAACCGCGGCGGCCATTGCCGGGCGGCGTGCGGCCACGCATTACGGAGCGGAGATTCTGCGCGAAAGCATCCAGGACAACGCGGAGAACTTCACGCGATTCGTGTTGCTGCTCCCGCCAGAGGAAGCGCGATCCTATCGGCGCGCCGATGCGCGAAAAGTTTCGCTCGCGATGCGTCTGGCGCACCAGCCCGGGGCGTTGCTGGCTTCGCTCGAGCCCTTCGCGAAAAACAGAGTGAATCTGCTGAAAATCGAAAGCCGCCCGATTCACGGGCGGCCCTGGGAATACCAGTTCTTTGTGGACGTGGATGCGGAAAGCAAAGAGCAGTTGGAGCAAGCGCTCCGGGAAGTACGCGCAGCAACCAGTGAGCTGCGAGTCCTGGGTTCGTATCAGGCTGCGCGTCGCGCGTAACAATCGCAAAGGTCAACGGTTCGTTTAGCAGTAGCTGCAGGCTTCGTCTCCACCCATGCCGCTAGACATGTCGTCCTTCATCCGGCGCAGGCGGCGGCCAAGGCGCTCGGCAAGCTGATGACGCGCGCGCCACAACCGTGCCTTAAGCGTATTTTCGGTTACGCCGAGTTTTTTCGCGGCTTCACCGGTGGAATAGCCATGGACTTCGCGCAGCACAAACGCCGTTCGCAGCAACGGCGACAACTCGTCGAGATTTTCGTTGATCATCTCGCGAATCTCCGTTCCGGCATATACCTGCTCCGGATTCGGGCCGTCATCCGCGAAACGCTCGGATGCGGGAAGTTCATCTTCGTGCTGGGTTTCGTCCAGCGAGATGGCCGGGCGAGCCTTGGCACTGCGACGCTTCATCAACGCCGCGTTGATCACGATGCGCGTTAGCCAGGTGGAGAACTGCGAGCGGCCTTCGAAGCGCTTCAAATTGCGATAGGCCGATAGCAGGCCATCCTGCAGGGCATCTTCCGCGTCTTCGGCGTTTCCTAGTACCCGCAGGGCGGTTTGGTACAGCTGCCGCTGGTAGCGCCGAAACAACGTCTCGATCGCCTGAGCGTCCCCACGCTGGCCTGCGCGGATCAACCTGTCTTCCGTCAGCCTGGCGTCCGTCGGTTTATTGTTAAGTTGCGTTGTTCCTATAACTTGTGTAGCCATTGTCTCCCCCCATGCTGCTCACTAGATAGATTCCACCCGGAAAAGTTACAAGCCCTTTAGCACCCACTAATGTACCGGCACGTCCCCTGCCGGACCCTTTGGCCGCTTCAACATGAGCAAAATCGGAATAACAGCTAGAAAAACCACACCCAGCAATTTGAAGTTGTCCACAAAGGCCAGCATCGCTGCTTGCCTTTGGACCATCCCTCCGATCATGGCTTGTGCCCGTACGGTCGCATCGGCAGCGGACTTGCCTCCGCTAACGAACACCGTGTGCAGGCCATTAAGCATGTTGCGATAGGCTGAGCTATAAACGTTCACGTGCTCCATCAACTGGGATTCGTGTACCTGCGTGCGGCGCTCCAGCAGCGTAGTGACCGTGGCGATGCCCACGCTTGCGCCTACGTTTCGCGCCAGATTGATGATCCCGGTGCCCATGTTCGTTTTTTCCTTCGGTACAAACGCGAACGCAGACACGTTGATCGGAATAAACAGAAACGCCAGGCCAAGGCTTTGCAACATGCGGCCAAGGACCGCGTGCTTGTAATCCAAGCCTAAATTCCATCCGGCCATCACAAAAAGAGCAATCGAGGAAACCAGGCAGCCAAAAGTTACCAGAATCCGCACGTCCACTTTCGAAACGAGAATACCGACCACCGGCATCATCAGCATGATCACGGCCCCGCCGGGCGAAAGCGCCAAGCCGGCAAGCTCCGCGCTGTAGCCGAGAAGCGACTGCAACAATTGCGGAATCAAAACCGTGCTGGAGTACAACACAAAACCCAGGAAGAACATGGCCGTCGTAGCGATTGCGAAGTTGCGATCCTTCAACATCCGGAAGTCCACCACGGGATTTTTTTCGCGCAATTCCCAGATGATTCCGGCAATCACGCCGATCAACATGGTCACCGCAAAGAAACGAATGAAACCGGAAGCCAGCCAATCTTCACGCTGGCCTTTGTCCAGGATGATCTGCATGCTGCCGAGGCCCAGGCTGATCAGACCGATGCCGATGTAATCGATGCGAAAGCCTTCTTTGACACTGGCGCGCTTCATATACGGCGGATCGCTGACCAGGAAAGAGGTGAGAATCAGAGAAATGATGCCCACTGGAATATTGATGTAGAAAATCCAGCGCCAGGAATAGCTGTCGGTGATAAATCCGCCGAGCCAGGGACCGATTGTAGGCGCAACAACGACGGCGATCCCGTACACGGCAAACGCCATGCCGCGTTTCGACAGCGGAAACGTATCGTTCAGGATGGCCTGTTCGCTGGGCTGCAACCCGCCGCCGCCCGCACCCTGCATGATGCGGAAGACCACCAGCATGCCGAGGCTCGGTGCCAGGCCACAGAGGAAGGAACTCACGGTAAACAGCGCGACGCACGACATATAAAAACGCTTGCGGCCGATAACCGAAGAGAGCCAGCCCGAAAGCGGCAGCACGATGGCGTTCGAAACCAGGTAGGACGTGAGCACCCAGGTGGATTCGTCCGCGCCAGCGGAAAGATTCCCAGCAATATGCGGAAGCGCCACGTTGGCGATGGACGTGTCCAGCACTTCCATGAATGTGGCGAGCGTGACAGTGACCGCGATCACCCAGGGGTTGATCGAGCCATCCGGCATCCGCAACTTCGATGTGATTCTCTGCAGCATCTTCCTTTAGCTCGCCCCTAAAATTAGTTACGACTTATTTGGTGATAACAATTGCGTCTACGTTCATACCCGGCCGCAGCACCGCCACGTCCGGCGAAATCGGGTCCAGCACAATCTTTACGGGAATGCGCTGCACCACCTTCACGTAGTTGCCCGTGGCGTTTTCCGGCGGCAGCAAGCTGACAACCGCACCTGTTGCGCCTGCTATCGAATCCACGTGACCCGGAAAAGTCTTGCCGTAGGTGTCCACCTGCAGGTACGCCTTTTGGCCCGGCCGCATGTTCCTTAGTTGCGTTTCTTTGAAGTTGGCCGTCACCCAAACGTCCTGCAATGGAACGATCGTCATCAGTCCCTGGCCTTGCTGCACAATCTGGCCGGCTTCCAATTGCTTGTGCGTAACCACGCCGTCGATCGGCGAAACGATGTTGCAGTAGCTGAGATTAAGCTGCGCGGCTTCCAGCGAAGCGCGGGCCTGATCCACTTTTGCCAGCTTCGCCTCCGCGTCGGCCGAACGCATCGCCACGCGTTTCTGGTCCGCGCGCGCGGAGGCTACGCCCGCGTGTGCGCCTTCAACCCGCGCTTTGGCCGCTTCGAGTTGTGCGTGCGCGATGTCCACGTTGCGCTTCGCTTGCGCGTATCGCTGTTCATCCGCCACCAGTGCGCTGGCGGAAGCGTCAGCGTTGGCTTTCGCGGCGTCAAATTGTTGCTTGGAGATTTCGCCCTTTTCCAAAAGCGGCGTGTAGCGATCCAAATCTGCTTTGGCCAGCAGCGCGTTAGCGCGGGCCTTTTCTACGTTCGCCTGTGCGTACGCCAGATCAGCGGTTTGCGATTGTTCGTAAGTGGACTGCGCTCGCATCAAATCTGCCTCTGCACCTGAGAGCTGCGCATTGGCGCTGCTGTTGCCGCTGGCCACGTCTTCCGTCGTGCGCGGCACATCCACTCCCGCGGAGCGCGCCTCGCCTTCTGCCAGCGCGAGTGCACCCTTGGCCTCATCGACCGCGGCCTGGAAGTCCCCCATATCTATTTGCGCAAGAATTTGACCCGCCTTTACCGGCTGGTTGTCGTTTACCAGAACCCTCGAGATGCGCCCGTAAATCTTGGACGCCACCGGCGTAATGTGGCCGTCGACCTGCGCGTCATCGGTGCTTTCGCGATCGTGGAAGTAAAGGAAAAGTCCGAGGAACGTTGCGAGCACAACGATTCCACCGAAAATGAGCCTGGTGCGCAGCTTGGAGCTTATCAGCGGCTGTTTTTCGACAACGAGCCGCCCAGACTCCGGCTCAACTGCAGGCCTCTTTACCTTTGCTGCATTCTCTAGACCGACTTCGATTTCGACGCTCATCCGTTCCTCACTTGGCGTACGTCTTTTCCATTTGCCCAACGGACCGCGCATAGTCTGCGCGGGCTTGATTGAATCGATACAGCGCGACAATCTGGTTGTCGTTGGCGCGTGCCAGCGAATCCTGTGCCGAAATCACTTCGATGTTGTTGGCCACGCCCGCGCGAAACCGGTCGCGCGCCTGGTCAACTTCTTGCTTTGAAAGTTGCACGCCCAGATTGGCCACTTGCACTTCGTTGCGTGCCGAATCGAGATTCAGCAGCGCGGTCTTTACGTCCAGCGCGATCTGATTGCGCGTGTCGGCCTTTTGCTGCTCGATCTTCTGGATTTCGAGGTCCGCTTTCACGATCTCGGCGTGAATTCGCCCGCTGGTGAAAATCGGCATGTTGACCGACGCCTGGTATTGATAAGTCGGAATGCCGGTGGTGCCGGAGGTTCCGAGATACGCCCAGTTGCCGTCGAAACGCAGCGCAGGCAGCCTCGAATAGGAAACTGATTGTTTGTCATAGCGCAGCGATTTTTCCTGCGCCTGAAGCGCCTTCCACTCCTGACGGTCGGAGAGAGCAAGGTCAATGCTCTCGTTCACACCCGGCTGAGGAGTTTCGAAGAAACTCAGCGAATCGGCGAGCTCAACCTTCTGCTTGGGATCAAGATTCAGCAGCTTGCTCAAACCGAACAAAGAGGAGTCGCGATCGTTCTCCGCTTCAATTAGGCGCTGTTTCTCGTTTTGCAACTCCACATTGGCGCGCAGCGTGTCGATTCCCGTGCCAACTCCCTCTTTTTGTAAGTCCGCCGCCTGGTCATACAAAGCCTGCGCCAATTCGACACGCGATCGTGACGCTTCCACGTTTGCGACATTGCGCAGAGTGCCGATGTATTGCGAGACGACCAACAGAATCACTTGCTCGCGCGTAGACAAGCTGTTCGCTTTGGTGGAGTCCATCGTACTGCGAGCAGATTGGTATTTCTTCCACAACGACAAGTCCAGAACGGAACTGCCGAATGTGGGTCCCGCGGAGAATTCTTGGTAAGGACCAATATGTTGGGGCAAACCTGGAATTCGCTGCCCGCCAAATTCCGCTTGGATGTTCACGCGGTTCGCGGAATCGGCGACTCGGAGATCGGCCTGTGGAAGCAGATCCGCGCGGGAAATGTTTTTGTCCTGCACGCTCTCCGCGGCATTCAGAACGGCAATTTGTTGCGTGGGATTTTGCTTCAGCGCCAAAGCCACCGCCTGCTGCAGGCTGAGCCGAACTGAGTCCGTTGTGGTGCTTGGCGGTGGGACGGTGTTCTGCGACTGCGCGCGGACGCCAGCGGCTCCCAGCGTCAAACTCAAGAGCGCAATATAAAAGATAATCGGCGAGCCTTTTTTCTCGGGATCTTTATCGTTCGAGCCTTTTTTCGTTTTCGTGCTCACGATTTCGTTGACGATCGCCTGGTTCAAACACCCCTCGGCGATCAACTCTCCGCCCTGCCGGTGCATCTCCTTCAGCAGAACCTTTCCCGCGTCGTCAATGAAACTCACTCCGCAGAGGTTGATATAGAACTTAGGACGCTCGCCACGAGCGGACAGTTCTCGCCAGCACTGCTCTAGCGCCCCGACCCACGGACCAGTCAGGCGGCCCTCGATATACAGGGTCAGACGTCCTTTCTTCGTTTCTGTAGTGATTCTGAGCATGGATTTTCGAGAACGCTGAGATGGAAATAGCATTAAGGGGTCCATAACGTATTAATTCGCTTTCATAATTAAGCTATTCATTTTGTTGTAGATAACTGCAGTTCATGGTTTCGGTGCGTGACGTTGATGCCAATATATAGTCATACGCCCATATGACGGCCCATTTTCAATGACCACATATGGTCTTGCAGCATCCTCCTCCTACACCGTCTCTACGATGCGACTCCGGCAAAAGTAACATCACACTCCAACTGAACACTGTTAAGTTACCGAGAAAAAAATATTCCCACTACGTCTTCCGCGTGGAGACCCCTCCCACCAACGTATCCACAACGGAATGAACAAGTTTGCTTTGTTCTACCCAGGGAAACTTCGAGCAATGGATAATCAAGAGTGACGTAATTCCGTGAATGCCCGCCCAAAACGTCTGGCTCACCAACTCGGCATCCTTCTCGCGGAATTTCCCCCCTGCGATGCAGTCGTAAACGCAACGGCGCATGAAATCGAATGCTTGCATGCCCGGGGAATCCGGCCGGGAGTATTTCCCTTCGTCGAAACCTTCTGGAATCGGCATCATGAACGTAGCGCGGTAGTGGTGCGGATTTTCCAGGCCGAAGCGGATATACGCCAGCATGCCTTTTTTCAGGCGATCGATCGGATCTGCCGGCTGCTCCATGATCTTGTTTAGCACCACATTCAGGCGCGAAAACGTATCGAAGCAAACCTGCTCGAGCAGCTCAGCCTTATCCTTGAAATACAGGTAGATGGTTGTGGGGGAATACTCGATCTTATCGGCAATGCGCCGCATGGAAACGTTCTCGTAGCCTTGTTTAACGAAGAGCTCGCTGGCGGCATCCAGGATCTCCTGCCGCAGAAACTTTTTTTGCCGCGCTTTGCGTTCTTTCACGCCCACGGAGCAATCTCCTTAACACTGTTAAGTGTATTATCGATCCGCCAAACCGTCAAACCTTGCCCTTCAACTCCTACCGGTGTACCGCGATCCCTTGCATCTCGAAATGGCCGCCGCGGAGAATCGAGCCCGCACCAATGAAAGCCCGCGCCGGCAAGTCCTTCGAGAAATAACTCTTATATGCGGCGTTGAACTTGTCGTAGTAAGACAGATCGGTGCAAAACACCTGCACGGTCACGAGGTCGTCCATCGAATAACCGGCCTGAGCGAGCAGACTCTTATACCCGTCGAGTAGATTCTTGATCTCGTCGTCAATCTTGTCCGGAGCCTTGCCGGTTTTTGGATCGAGCCCAATGCTACCCGCAAGATACAAAGTGTCTCCCGCTTGAATGGCATTACTGAACGCGGCCTGCGCCGGACGATCCGGTGCGTTGAACACACGACGTTTCGCCATCGATTCACTTTGCGAGAACGCTCCCTTTACAGCGAATGCTCCAGCCGATGCCAGGACAACCAGCAACACGAGAATGCGGCGATTCATGAACCACCTCACAGATTTCCGAGATTTGTCGCACCAATCGAGCGGGAGTGTAGTCCGCTAGACGCCGGACAGCAAGCGCAAAGGCTCGCGAACCGGCATTGCGTGGTTCTGATAAGATGCCAGTCTTTCTCGCGGAGGCCTGGGATGAACTTCTTGAGCAAGAGGGCGCTAACGATGGCTGCGATTGCGATAGCAGCGGCCACACCGTCGGCGGCACAAAGTTCTCTCGATCAAAGCGTCGACAGGAACACGAGCGCGTGGCTGGAGACATACAAACACTTCCATGAAAATCCCGAGCTCTCGATGCAGGAAAAAGAAACCTCGGCGATCGTAGCGGGCGAGTTGAAGAAACTCGGCTATGAAGTTACGGATCACTTTGGCCAGTACACAAATCCGAACGATGTGTCCTACGGCGTGGTGGGCGTGCTGAAAAATGGACCCGGCCCAGTCGTGTATGTGCGCACGGATATGGACGCTCTGCCGGTGACCGAAAACACCGGCCTGCCTTATGCCAGCACAGTGAAGGTGAAACGCGGCGCGGGTGAAGTCGGGGTGATGCACGCTTGCGGCCATGATCTGCATATGACCGTTTTTCTTGGCACGGCGAAAATGCTGGCGGAAAACAAATCGCAATGGGGCGGCACCGTCGTAATGATCGGCCAGCCCGCGGAAGAGATCGTCGGCGGTGCCGCTGCGATGTTGCGTGCGGGTTTGTACTCTAAATTCCCAAAGCCGGACTACGTGCTGGCGTTGCATGACTATGCTGCGTTGCCAGCCGGTATCGTCGGATGGCATGTGGGACCGATGCTGGCCGGAGCCGATTCCGTGGACATCACCATTCGCGGATACGGCGGCCATGGTGCCGCGCCGAACACAACCAAGGATCCTATCGTGATCGCCTCGGAACTCGTCATGATGCTGCAAACGGTAGTGAGCCGCGAGATGGATCCGCTGCAGCCGACGGTAATCACAGTTGGTTCATTTCATGCAGGCACCAAGCACAACATCATTCCTGATGACGCTCATCTTCAGGTAACCGTTCGAACCATGACGCCAGCACAGCGCGAAAAAGCTTTGGCGGCGATCACGCGAATGACCAACGGAATTGCTGCCGCAGCGGGAATTCCGGCCGATCGCGCGCCCATCATTGAAATTTCCAAAGATAACGTGCCGGCAACAGTTAACGATGTGGCGCTGACGCAGAGAACCGCCGCAGCGATGGAGAAAGCCTTGGGCAAGGAAAATGTTTGGGCGGCGCCACCGGTAATGGGCAGCGAAGACTTCAGCTTGTTCGCGCTCCAGGATCCCAAGCCACCCATCACGATGTTTTGGCTCGGTGCGGTCGATCCGGCAAAGTGGAAGGATGCCCAGGAAAAGGGCACTCGACTCCCGAGTCTGCACTCCAGCGAATTCGCGCCGCTGCCCGAACCGGCCATTCGCGCCGGGGTGAAGGCCATGTCCGCGGCCGTCATGGACCTTCTGAAAAAATAGAAGTTTCTGTTTAAGGTGAAGGAGGCTGTTGCGTAGTCGCCGGAGCGGATGGGCTTGCTGGATTCCCCGGCTTTGCAACGTCGCTCTCTTTCTTGTCGGTTTTCGCTTCCGACGATGCCGCGATCGCTTTCACAATTTCTGCCGTGCGCTTCTGGCTGATTTTGCAGCCGGGATCGTAGATGCGGCATTGCGCCAAAGTGAACTTGCAGCCGCAATCGCATTGCTGGGCGTTGAATTTATGTAGTGCGGCATCGCGCTGTTCAGCGGAGAGATTGCGAAAATCCACGCCTGGAAGGGAAGTCGCGCGGTCCGCGTGCTTCAAAAAAACTTCTCCAGTATCCTCGAACGTTTCGATCCTCGCGGCGACTGGCAAATCCGCCAACGCGCGAATTTCCGTTTCATAGAGTGCGGGATTGAAAAGTCCCACGTGCTTTTGAACGACGCGCCCTTCCTTGTCAATCACGAAGACGGAAGGCAACGCGGTGATTCCACCGTATTGGACGCGCACTTCCGTGGGCGCCATGGCCACGGGATAGTTGATGCCTTCCGAAGTCACCACTTGCCGCACCGAATCTTCTTCATCTTCATCCACAACCAAGCCGATGATTTGCAACTGGTCCTTGTAGCGTTCCTGCAATTTCACCAGGGTTGGGATTTCTGCGCGGCACGGGCCGCACCAGGTGGCCCAAAAATTAAGCAAAATAACTTTCCCGCGCGAGTCTGCCAGGGAAAGGTCCTTGCCCGAGAAATCTTTCAATTCAAAATCCGGTGCAACATCCGGATTTCGGACAAAGCGGATCACCGGCAGTTGCTGCGCATACATCACCCCCGGAAGCAGGACAGCAGCACAAAGAATAACCGGCAAGAGAAACCGCAAAGCGGCGATCAAGCCAACGTGAATGGAAGGGAAGTCGCGCAGGAAAACCTGATTCGGAAGCCCGGGTCCAGCATTCTTCATTCTATAAGTATGGCAGCTCATACCGGTCGTTTGATCCCCAGTTTTCTCATGCGTGCCTGAAGCGTAGTGCGCTTCATGCCCAGAAGATCCGCGGCCCCGCGCGCTCCTGCAATACGCCACTGGGTCTGCTTTAAAGCACGCAAAATGTGCTGGCGTTCGGCTTCTTCCAGGGTGCCAACCGCGCCATTTGTGAATTGGTCCAAAGGAGACGCGAAGGCAGCCCCGCGTACCGCATCACCCGAGGTCGCGGACGTGCTGGCCAGCACCGACGAATTCTTCAACTCGGCAAGCGGCACACGCAACTCTTTTCCGGACGACAGTAGCACCGCGCGCTCCACCAAATTCTCGAGTTCACGCACGTTCCCGGGCCAGGAATAATTCGTCATCGCATCCATCACATCCGCGGGAATGTATTCCACGGTTTTATTCTGCCGGCGGCTGAATTTCTGCGCAAAATAGCGCACCAGCAAAGGCACATCCTCGGGACGTTCACGCAAAGCCGGCAGGACAATCGGGAAAACGTTCAGCCGGTAATAAAGATCGCTGCGAAATTTCTTTTCGGCTACCAGTTGCGCCAGATCCGAATTCGTCGCTGCCACCACACGGACATCCACTCGTTGCGTGCGGTTCCCTCCCAGCCGTTCGAACTCCTGCTCCTGCAGCACACGCAGAAGTTTTGGCTGCAGCTCCAGCGGAAGATCGCCCACTTCATCCAGGAACAGCGTGCCGCGATCCGCAAATTCAAAGCGGCCCATTTTTTGCGTCAACGCGCCGGTAAACGCGCCACGTTCGTGGCCAAAGAGCTCCGATTCCAGAAGCCCCGCGGGAATCGCCGCACAATTCACTTTGACGAATGTACGTTCGCGCCGCGGGCTGTGGTTGTGAACCGCGCGCGCGATGATTTCTTTGCCGGTTCCGGTTTCGCCTAGGATCAATACGGTGGTCGACGCGGGCGCCACCAGTTCTACCTGCGCCAACACGCGCCGAAGCGTCGGGCTATCGCCAATAATTTCGTCGAAACTCAGCTCGCTGCGAATCTCCTCTTCCAGATAAAGCTTCTCCACCGCCAGTTTGTCTTTCAGCGCATCAATTTCCTTGAACGCCAGCGCGTTCTCCAGAGCAATGGCCACTTGCACCGCCACTTGTTGCAGCAGTTCCACGTCCGGCGCGCTGAACGCATCGGGGTTTTTGCTGGCGAGATTAATAGTGCCCAGTGTGCGTCCTTGCGCGGAAAGCGGCACGCAGCAAAGAACCTGCACGCCCTCTTCCCGCAGAACTCTTATCGCGTCGAGCGAATAACGATCCAGCTCCGCACCGCGCACAATCAGCACTTGCCCGCTTGAAAAGCATTGCCCGGACGGCGAATTTTCCAGTGCCACGGTAAATTCGTTTCTTGGCGCCGCAAATATCTTTGGGAAGTCCAGCGCATGAATTTTCAGCAGGCCGGACGAGGAGTCGAATAAAGCCAGACTGGTATAATCATGCTGAATGACTGGTTTCAGCGAAGACACAATTCCGCGAAAGACCGCGGCAATATCCCGCGTACTGACCAGCACGTTGTTAATGTCCAGCAAAACCTGCAATCGATCGCGTTCTCGCGCGAGTTGCTTTTGATAAGCCTGCGAAGACTCGAAATTCAGCGCGTTGTCCGTGGCAACGGCAACCTGCGAAGCCACGCGTTTCATGAACTCGATTTCTGTTTCTGCCAATCCCTGCGGAGCGTACAGCCCGAACGCCAGCGCACCCAGCCGGCGCTGTGCCGTGGTCAGCGGCAGAATTGCGATGGAGTGCACACTCTTCTCGTGCAGACGTTGCATGAATTCTGGGTAGCGCGCGTCCGTCGCCGTGTCCTGCGACACGAAAGATTCCTGATTCTGCCACACCCAACCTGACGGCGTGTTCTCCACTGAACTTTCTTCTGTCTTTTCGTGGCCGACGGGTTCGTCGGTTTCCAGAATGTGCAGCCGCATGCAATTCGTGGCGGGATTGTGCAAAATCAGTGCCAGAAAATCGAATTGAATTACGCGGTGTAGTCGTTCGCGCAGCTGGCGGAACAGCGCTTTCAGGTCCCGCTGCTGCGTGATCAGCTCGCTGACTTCCAGCAGCGCTTCGAATTGCCGCTCCGCGTGCTCGGCCGACAGGAACGGCCGCGTTTCTGTCGCGGATGAGTTGGATGAATCGGCCATAAATCGCCTACAAACTTGAGGATAGCACCGCGTTTGGCAGCATCCAAACTGTGGGAGCGTGCGCGGTACTCGCGCATTGCGTATACTCCTTTCGACGCAATGCTGCTTCGAACTCGCGAAGAATTTCTACAATTGAAGCCCGCACGATGAAATCGCGACGCGATTGGCAGTCGGTGCTTTTGCTTGGCGCTTTCTGGATTTGCGGCTGCGGGCAGATTTCGCCTCCAGTTAACACTCCCTCCGAGCCGCCTCCTCGTGCTTCCGGAACTGTTCCTTCGACCGACCGCTACGATCTCGAGCGGGACGAGCAACGTGGCGGCCACACGTTAGATCGCCATGTGGGCCGCACGGATGCTGAGTTGCAAGAGCGCCTGGAGCGCGAGCGAAATATTTCCGCAGCTTCCACCTGGACCGATCGCACCACAGCAGAAGAAGTGGTGGCCGAAGCCCTGCGGGCGGAGCGTCGCCGCATTGAAAGCTGGGTGCGTCGAGGCGAGCGCCGCCCGAACCTCGCGCTGCACTATGATGCAGGTCGCGCCATCGGACGCAGCCTGCGTCGAGGCGAGAATCAAGTGGTGCCATGCACCAGCGCCGTGATTGTCCTGAAGGCTAGTGGACCAGATAGTTTCTATGTGCTGACAACATATCCGGAGGCGCGTGAATGAGGCACGAAGGGCACGGCGAAATGAAATTGTTCACGCCCGCGAACTATCCCGCGCTTCGTGAATTTCTGCCCGCATACCTGCATCAGGATTTTGCGGAAGACTATGGGTCGGCGGCAGAAGCCGTGCAAGCCTATCTCGCGGATGCGAGTGCCGACGAGGCTCAAGATGTCAAGCAAGAGTGGCGGCAGCTGCGCAAAATCTTTGCCGGACATCCCTTCTCCGAATTTCAAGCCGCGCTGCACAAACTCGGCGCCGCCTGGTTGCCGCAGTCCGAAGACGAACTGAAAGCTCTCGACGAAATTCTCTCCCCCAGCCCCTCGTGATATCCTAAATGTCTGCGTTTTGTGCAGGCCCGTAGCTCAGTTGGTTAGAGCGCTACCTTGACACGGTAGAGGTCTGGGGTTCGAGTCCCCACGGGCCTACCATTTCCCTTTTAACAGCAACTACTTAGAGGCGAACTTCAGTAACGTAATGGTTGAACGTAATGATTGGAGTCCGCCAATTTTCTCCATAGCGTCGCGCTGTGATTGCGGGATTAGGTGCGCGTATACCTTAAGCGATGTCCTCACGTCCGCATGTCTCAACTGACTTTGCAGCACGGTTCCCGAACCCTTTTTGGTTTAATTTGCGGCGGTAAAAACGCCCCAACTCCGGGTCC
>Ga0308309_10001397_pt1 | contig 14411 bp, 8 predicted proteins | sample HubBroMetageWFT5_FD_192491 | JGI IMG/M metagenome (GOLD analysis project Ga0308309, IMG submission 192491) | Warmed and freeze-thawed soil microbial communities from the Hubbard Brook experimental Forest, New Hampshire - Hubbard Brook CCASE Soil... | ecosystem: Environmental > Terrestrial > Soil...
CTCCATTCCACCACCCCTTCCCTCACCATCGCTGGCGCCCAGGAAATGGTTTCCCGTTCCATCAATCGCAAAGAAACCTCCAGCTGGTGGTTCAGCGGTACGAGCCTTTATCAGGTTGTTCTTCAACCTTTCTATGACAGCTCCTCGCGCAAAAATCTCCTCGGCTTTGTCGTCGTCGGCAGGCTGATCAACGAACGCGCTGCCGCTGATCTTGCGCGCATCACCTCCAGCGACATCATCTTCCGCGAAGCCGGCAAAGTTGCCGTCAGCACACTTCCCGTGCTGAAGGAAGCGGAATTCTCCCGCGGCTTTCCCGACCAGTTTGTTCCCACCGAACTTGCCCTGGGCAACGAACGCTATCACGCCAGCGCCGTCGAACTCGCCCCTGGCCTCCAGCCCGTCGCGGACATCATCGTTCTCAAGTCCCTGCGCGAAGCCGACGCCTATCTCCTGCGCCTCAACCATCTCCTTCTCGGCCTGGGCCTCGTGGCCATCATCGCCGGCGCCTTGCTGATCTTCCTCATCTCCGACACCGTCACGCGCCCGCTCGAATCCCTCGTCAAGGGAGTCCACGCACTCGCGCGCGGCGACATGGAATACCCCCTCGAAGCCAGCGGCCATGATGAATTGTCGGAATTGACCCGTGCTTTTGATGGGATGCGCGACACGTTGGAGCGCAACGAAACGCAGCGCGGACAGCTCGAAGGCCAACTCCGCCAGGCCCAAAAAATGGAAGCCCTCGGCCGCATGGCAGGCGGCGTCGCCCACGACTTCAACAACCTGCTCACCGTAATCCGCGGCCACAGCGATCTGCTTCTCGACCGCCTGCAGCCCGACGAGCCCCTCTACCGCAGTTGCCAGCAGATTCGCAAAACATCCGACCGCGCCGCTTCCCTCACCCGCCAGATGCTCGCCTTCAGCCGCATGCAAGTCCTTCAGCCCAAGGTCCTCGACCTCAACGAACTCATCGCCGACATGGGCAAGCTCCTCCGCCGCCTGGTTCGTGAAGACATCGAGTTCAGCTTGCGCCTCGGCGATTCCCTCGGCCGCGTCAAAGCCGACCCCAGCCAACTCGAGCAGGTCCTCCTCAATCTCACCGTCAACGCCAGCGACGCCATGCCTCTCGGCGGCAAGCTCACCATCGAAACGCAAAACCTGATCGTTGATCACAGCAACGCGCATCTACATTCTTCGGTTGAGCGCGGAGACTACGTAGTCATAACCGTCTCCGACACCGGCCAAGGCATGGACGCGGCCACCAAAGCCCGCATCTTTGAGCCTTTCTTTACCACCAAGGAACCCGGCAAGGGTACCGGCCTCGGCCTCGCCACGGTCTACGGCATCGTCAAGCAGAGCGGCGGCTTCATCCACGTCGACTCCACCCCCGGCAGCGGCGCCCGCTTCAAGGTTTATCTGCCACAAACCTTCGAGCAGCTCAAAGCGGCACCCGAGATCCCTGTAGTCCACGAAACCATCGTTGGCCGGAAAACCGTTCTCGTCGTCGAGGACGAACGTGAAGTCCGCGAACTCGCCTGCGAATTTCTCAAAACCGCGGGCTACAGTGTTCTCACCGCTGAAGACGGCTCGGAAGCCCTCGAAATTGCGCAGCGCTTCGGCAAATCCGTCAACGTCGTCCTCACCGACATCGTCATGCCCAAAATGCGCGGCCCCGCGCTCGCCACGCGCCTCAAAACTCTGCTCCCTCACATCAAAATCGTGTACATGACCGGCTACCTCGAAAAATCCCTCCCCGGCGATGATTTCCTCCAGGACGCCTTCTTCCTCCAGAAACCCTTCTCCCGCGAAAGCGTAGTCAGCAAGGTCGCCGAGTCCCTAAAAGACGTACCCATCCCAAAGCGCCCCACAAAACCCCTACCCGCATCCCTCCCCGTCTAACCTCTCTTCTCCCCTATTTCTTCTCCACCGGCGCAACCACATTCGCCTCAATCCCCGACGCCTGCCCCGGCCCGTGATACACGCGCTCCGTCGCCTTCACAAAATCCGAAAGCTTCGCATCCGGTATATTCACAAACGTCTGCGGATTCCGATCCGTCAGCGGAAACCACGAACTCTGAATCTGCACCATGATCCGGTGCCCCCGCCGGAACGTGTGATTCACGTCCGACATGGAGAACACCACTTCCTCCACCTTCCCCGGCGTAAACGCCTCCGGCTTTTCAGAGCTATTCCGGAATTTTCCGCGGAACGGCTCTCCTCTCACCAGTTGCTCGTATCCTCCCATCGTGAATACCGGCACTCCCACATCGGTCTGCGGCTTTCCTTTTTCTTCCGGCCGCGGTTCGTCCAGCTTGCTCTGCGGATAGTCCGGTGGGTAGACGTCAATCAGCTTCACATCCCAGTCCGAATCCGTTCCCGTCGTTGAAACGAACAGCTTCGGCGACACCGGCCCCGCAATCGTCACGTCCTCCTGCAGCACTTCCGTCTGGTAGGTCAGTACATCCGTCCGCGACGCAACGAATCTCTGGTCGGACACCATGTATTCCTGTGGCACCGCTTGCGCCACGAAGTTCACGAACGGCACCGGCTTCGCGGGGTCGCTCACGTACTCGTCATACGCCGTTGCCTCCTGCTTCGGTGGCTCAAACGAAAGCACTCCGTTCGCGTGCAGATAAAGCGTCTTCGCTTCCGCGCTTTTCGGCGGCCACGACGCATACTGCCGCCACACATTCGTGCCCGTCTCAAACACATAAGCCTTCGGCAGCTTCGCGTCGCCGTTGCCCTTCAGATACGCCTCGAAAAACGGAAACAAGATATTCTTCCGGTAGTAATCCCCGGTGTTCGCTCCAAAGCTCACGCGCCCCAGGTGATTTCCGTCATATCGATACCAGCCGCCATGTACCCACGGCCCCACCACCAGAGCGTTGAAAATTCCCGGGTCATCCCGCTCAATCGCATGAAACAGGGTGAACGGCCCCTGCAAATCCTCCGCGTCGAACCACCCGCCCACGGTCAGCACCGCGCAGTGGATATTCTTCGTATGCGCCGCAAGATTCCGCGCCTTCCAATACTCGTCGTACGTATCGTGGTGCACTTGGTCCAGCCACAACTCCTCCTGGCCGCCCAGCAGTTTCCCCAGATTCTCCAGCGTTCCCGCCTTCAGAAAAAACTCGTACCCGTCCGGCGTCCCGTAATCAAATGGCACGCGTACCTTCGGCGGCAATTCCGGATTTCCTTGCGGCCGGAAAAAGCTGTAAAAACCGAAATTCGCCGCCATCATGAAGGCCCCGCCGTGATACGCGTCATCTCCCTTGAAGAGATCCGTCATCGGCGCTTGCGGCGACGCGGCCTTCAGCGCCGGGTGCGTGTCAATCATGCTTGCCGACGTGAAAAATCCCGGATACGAAATTCCCCAGATTCCCGCCCGGCCGTTGTTGTTCGGCACATTTTTCAGCAGCCACTCAATCGTGTCGTATAAATCGCTGCTGTCGTCCACGTCGCTCTTCGATTTCTTGGTGTCGATGTGCGGTCGCATTTCCACAAACTTCCCCTCGGACATGAACCGCCCTCGCACGTCCTGGTAAACAAAAATATATCCAGCCTTGTCGAAATCTGGCGACGGCCCCAGTTGCGTCCGGTATTGGTCCACGCCATAGGGCGCCACGCTGTACGGCGTGCGGTTGATCAGAAACGGATAGCTCTTCGAGTCATCTTTCGGCACATACACGGCCGTAAATAGTCGCACTCCATCCCGCATGGCGATCCGGTATTCATATTTCGTGTAGTGCTCTTTGACGTCAAACTCCGGCCCATCCGCCTTCCCCTGGGCCAACAAACTTCCCGCTCCAATCAGCAAACTCATCCCCACCATTCCCACCCGCCGCCTCAACATCCTCGTCCTCCCCATGATCACCGTCCAAATCTGTTTCACTAAATTCAATTCGCGCCAATCTTAAGCACCGCCCCAACCCAAGTCAAACCACGTCCCCGCGGCGAACAAACCGCTCTTCTCTTTTCTTCTCTGCGAACTCTCTGCGCTCTCGGCGTCTCTGCGTTATCCTTTGTGTTCTCTTCTCCCGCTTCCACAATCAATCCGTGGCTCTCATTCCGGCAGCCCCATCTTCTTCACAAACTCCGCATACCGCGGATCGGAGCGAATCTCCGCAAAGTACCAATACGAACTTACAAGCATGAGTCCGCCGTCGCGATTTTGATAGGCCTTCTCAAGCCAATCAAACGCCTCGTTCTTCTCCCCCAACGCCGAATAAATGATCGCAATTTCCAGCGCCAGATCCGGGCGTTCACGTGCATCCTGCCTCAGTCGCCGAATAACTCCTTCCGCCTTCATTCGGTTATGCATCAGTGCATACACCCAGCCCAGACCCGATAAGGCCCATTCATCTTTGCTGTCGGTGGCGACACCCTTTTCGTATTCGGCGAGCGCTTCCGGATACATCTGTTTCCCCGAATACGCCAGCCCCAGAAAGTAGTGTCCGAGCCGGAAATCAGGGTCGAGATCCATCGCTTCCCGTGCCTTTTGGATGGCTTCATCGAATCTCCCTGCCGCACAAAGCAGGTCCGCAGCGTCCGTCCGGATGATGATCGACAATGGATCGGCTTTCCTCGCCAGTTCGTTCTCCGCAATCGATTCGTCCGGCCGTCCCTGTGCCATCAGCCAATAGGCAAACCACTGGTGGGCCGTCGCGTAGTTGGGATTCAACTCGATCGCCCGGCGGAATTCCTTTTCCGATTCCTTCCAGTTCCACTCATAATGCATCTCCACAAACGCCAGCGACGCGTGTGCCTCCGCCAGCGAATCATCCAGCTTCAACGCCGTCACCGCCGCCTCCTTCGCCCGCGGCATCGCCACCCGCCGCGGCATTTCCGCGTTTGGCCAGGATCCCAGCAGCGCATAAGCATCCGCCAGCCCGCTATAGGCCCGCGCATATTCCGGATCGCGCGCGATGGCCTGGTTAAAAAAGTCGATCGCTTTCACGTACGCCGCCTCGTTGCGCTTGTTCCAGAAATACCGCCCTTTCAAATACAACTCGTAAGCGTCCGGATCCACCGCGCGCGCCTTCGCCAGCCGCGCGCTTTCCACCGGGGTCAAGCGCAGCCGGATTTCCCGCGCCACTTCCCCGGCCACTTCGCTTTCCAATCCCAGGATATCTTTCAGGCTGCGGTCGTATTCTTTGGCCCACAAGTGCGTTTGATCTTTCACCTGAATCAATTGCGCGGTGATCCGCACCCGTTCACCTTCGCGACGCACGCTTCCTTCCAAAACGTAATCGACTCCAAGCTCTCGGGAGATTTGCCGCACATCTTTATGCGAGTCTTTGTATTGCATGGCGGACGTCCGCGCGATCACCCCCAGCCGTTTCGGCTCCAGGCTCCCCAGTTGCGTGATCAGTTCCTCGGTCAAGCCGCTGCTCAGGTACTCCTGCTGCGGATCGCCGCTCAGATTTTCAAACGCCAGTACTGCCAGCATCACCTTTCCCCCACTCGCCGCCGAGGGAGCCCAAATCCTTGTTCGCCCCATATATACGAGCGTGAACACGGCCAGCACCAACCCCGCCGCAGCTCCAATCACCCAGCGTAATTTCGTTGAGCTACGGGTCGCGCCCGCTGCTGTTGCCCGGTTGGCGTCTGCGTTGGCAACTGCATCCTCATCTCGCTTCGCCGGTGCCTGCTCTACTGCCGCCACGAACCGGTACCCATGCCGCGGCAGCGTCTCGATATACGCCTGGCCTTCATGCGTATCCCCCAGCACTTTTCGCAAGTGGAAAATATGTTGTGCCAGGTTGGATTCGTCCACAAAACTGGCCGGCCACACTTGCCGCATCATCTCTTCTTTCGAGAGCGCGCGGCCGTGATTCTCCACCAGCAAATTAAGGATTTCGAACGCCTTGGAAGTCAGCGCAATGGGCTTCCTGTCGCGCAGCAATACCCGTTGTTGTGAGTCCAAACAAAAGGGCCCAAATAGCCAATTCGCTTTGGGTTCCTGGGACATTGGCTTGAAATGTAATTAGCCGGCGCTTGACCGGTGTCGTTCTTTGCGGGGTACTGCGGCATTATATGCACATCCCGCCCCGCGAACCATCTTCTTTGGCGCCACTTCTGCGACCCTGCTCAAGTCCTCCCGGCCCTCCCGTAACCCCACAAAAGGAAACAGTTTGCACACTTCCGGCATCCTTCCTCCTTCTTCATGCGCATCTCAGCTCCCCAATTTCTCTTCTTTCGCTGCCACCGGACTCTTGTTCGCTGCACTACTCCGAAAATCTTGTCTGGCCGAAATTAATCTCCATTCCAATTCACACACTCACCAGCCCTTGAACGATTAATTCCCTTCCGGCACCGAATTAATCCCAATTTAATTGCTCCTCACGCTCTCCTGTGGGACTCAGGGCGTCCGCTTGCACACTTTTCGGCGCGCCCGGACCTTAGCCACGTTCGCGAGGCGCGCTGATTTCCGATTCGGCAGAAGGCTGATCTGGGAGGAAACATGAACTTCCGATTCCGCGTGGTTTCGTCGGCAGCGTTTGCGCTCTGCCTCTCCTCGATGGCTTTCGCCAACCCCAACACTCCAACCGCCGCCAATTACGCCAAGCTGCCTCTGAGCTTCGAACCCAATCAGGGCCAAGCCGATTCCCAATTCAAATTTCTCGCCCGCGGCAGCGGCTACACGCTCTTGCTGAGCCCCGCCGAAGCTGACCTCGGTTTGCGCTCCTCGGCCGCCAGCTCTTCCACCGACGCGAAAGACCCCGGAACTCCGTCCGCGACCAAAGGAGCGAAAACTCCGGATCCTTACGCGATTTTGCGCTTGCGTTTCCTGGGCGCCGACACTTCCGCGCAAATCGAAGGCCTCGATCAGCAGCCGGGCGTCAGCAACTACTACACTGGCAATGAGCCCACCAAGTGGCGCACCAACGTTCCTCACTTCTCCCGTGTGCGCTTTAAGAATCTCTACCCCGGCATCGACATCGTCTTCTACGGAAATCAGTCCCAACTCGAACACGACTTCATCGTGTCGCCCGGGGCCGATCCCACCAAAATCCGCCTCCGCGTTGACGGTACCAAAAAAATGTCTTTCGACGCCGACGGCAATCTTCTCCTCTCCGTTTCCGGAGGCACTCTGCATTTTTCGAAGCCGTTCATCTACCAGCAATCCGATGCGCAAACAAAGACGCCTGTCGAAGGCCGCTTCGTTCGCCGAGGCCCGCACGAAATCGGCTTCCGCGTCGCCGCCTACAATCGCAAACAACCACTCGTGATCGATCCCATTCTGGCCTACGCCTCTTATCTCGGTGGCAGCGGCACCGATAACGCCTTCGCCGTCACCTCCGACAATACTGGGGCCGTTTATCTGACCGGATCGACTACATCGACGGATTTCCCGGTGAAAAATGCGTATCAGGCGACGTATGGCGGATCGACGACGTATTCCCCACCAATTACAACTCCGCCGGCGACCGATGCCTTCATCACCAAAATTGACACCACGCAATCAGGTGCCAACTCTCTGGTTTACTCGACTTTCCTCGGAGGTGGAGGCGTCTTCGTTCCAGTAACCGTCCTGAACGGTTTAGGCCAACCCGAAACCGTCTATTATGCGCTCGCCGAGGGTGTGAATCGCGGCACCGCTATCGCTGTCGATGGCTTGGGAAATGCTTATGTGGCCGGCAGCACCTCATCTTTCGACTTTCCAATTGTCGGAGGCATTAGCCTATATTCCGGAGGATCAATCTGCACATTTCCGCCTGATAAAGGTCCTAGCCCCGTTTGCGTCGCCGGCGCCGCTTTTGTTGCTAAATTTACTGCTTCTGGAGCATTATTCTATTCCACAGATCTCGGCGGACATTTAGGCGCGCCCGATACCACAAACTACTGGGGTAATGACTACCCCGGAGTCACGCCCACCAGCATAGCCGTCGACCACAACGGCATTGCGTATGTGGCTGGCGGGACCCCTGATTTCGATTTCCCCATGACCGCGAATCCGTTCTACGGTGGTCTCGTTTGCGTGGGCAGTTGCAACAATCTCCCCGCCAATGGATTCTTGACCGAGTTCGACCCCACCAAGACTGGCTCGGCCTCCATGATTTACAGCACCCTGCTCTACTTCGATGTTCCTGTCGGCTTGGCCTTGGATGCTTCCGATGATGTTTATTTGGCTGGATCCACATATGACGGCGCCCTCGTCACTCAAGGAACGTTTCAGACAAGCTCCTTGCGTTTATCGCGAGGCGGCTCCGCAGGGTTCATCGCCAAATTTGACTTCACGAAACCCGGCTCCAGCGCCCTCCTCTGGGGCACCCTTTTCCCGGAGACGATTGACGCCGTCGCCGTCGGCAGCGACGGCAGCACCTATGTCTCAGGCAGGGCGCTTGACAATATTCTCGCGCCTTCTCCCGGGGCCTTCGACATCTGTACATCTGCTCCCGCTGGTGAATCGGTCGATACCGACTGCAACGGCGCGCATGGCATAGTCGAATTCGTTTATGTTACCAAGCTCAACCCCACCGCGACTTCTTTGACCTACACCGCGCGTCTCGGCGGCTTCCTTGCCGGGCCTGACTTTGGTCTACCACCCACCGCCCTGGCTGTCGACCCCAACGGCAATGCCTTCATTACCGGAGGAGCCCTGGTCAGCTACCTCCGCCCGCTTGTGCCTGTCGTCACCATTGGTTCGCCGCCACCACTGCCGCCTTTTCCTCCTGTTGCACTCGCAACTTTCCCGGGCAATCTGCTCAATGGCGACTGTTTGACTGCCACCCCTGCCTGCTTTGGTGGTGCCTTCGTCGCCATGCTGAATCCTCAAGGCTCTGCGATTATCTATTCCTATCTCCTCACTGCCGATGACAACGAGTTTGGCTATAACACCGGTAGCGTCGGCACGGCTGTCTCCGCGGATGGCGTCGGTAACGCCTATTTTGCGGGCTCTGCTTATTCCTCCGCTATCCCGGTTACGTCTACCGCTTTCCAAAGCACTATCGGTGGAACTTCCGGCGTCGCCTACAATGCCTACGTCGCCAAAGTCCCCAGCGCCTTCCCAGAGGCAACCCTCTCCACCAACAGCCTTTCCTTCGGCAACTCTTTCCTGCTTTTCTCCTCCCCTCTGCAATCGGCGATGCTGACAAACACCGGCTACGCCCCACTGACTATCTTCGGCTTCAACATGACGGGTGCGAACCCAACTGATTTCGTTATCTTCAGCAATGATTGCCCGGCCCCCTCGTCCACGCTCGGGATAGGCGACAGCTGCCATCTCCAATTCTTCTTCAGAGCCTCGATTCTTGGCCCGGAGAGCGCCACTCTCAACATCGCCAGCAACGCTGCAGGCACTCCCACACCGCAAACCCTTATCTCCTTCTCAGGAACCGGCATTCCTCTCTGCGCCACTGACGTCACCAGTTCCGTCTCCGTCACACGTTCCGGTTACAGCTACAACTTCATCACCAAGCGTTTCGTACAAAGCATTACGCTGAAAAACAATTCCGCCAGCCCCATCGCCGGACCCATTTCGCTCGTTCTCGACGGCCTCACCGCCAACGCCACGCTGTTCAATTCCGCAGGAACCACCGGCTGCGCCGTGCCTCTTGGCAGCCCCTACGTCTCAACCACCGGGCCGCTCGCTCCCGGCGCCAGCGTCCCCGTCGTCATGCAGTTCACTGACGCTACGCGGACCGGCTTCAGCTATTCCACTCGCGTCCTCGCAGGCGCGCAGCCATGAAGGGAAAAATGACCGACATGAAAAATCTACTTTTGCAAATCATCGCCATCGCAGCGCTGCTCTTTACTTTCGGCGCGCCAACTTCTTTCGCCGCCGGAATTTCCGTCAATGTCTCGATCAACACTTCCGGTTTACCCACCGGCCCGGGTTCCGAGATCGTTTTTATCTTTACCGATGGCAGCGGCCTCGGCGACGCCAATAACACGGCAACTCTGACCAATTTTGCCCTCGGCGGAGGCACTCTGGGTATCTCTAGTACATCGGGCGGAGCCAGGGGTGACATGTCCTCCACTGTTTCCCTCACCGACAGCTCCTTGTTAAACTTCTTCGCCGAAACTTTTTCGGCTGGCACTTCCGTTTCCTTCCTCTTGAACCTGACCACGAATGTTGACGCCGGCGGCACGCCCGATCAGTTCTCCATCGAAATCCTCGACCCCAGCGGCAATTTCCTCTCCCCGTCGGATCCCCTTACTGGGAACCTGCTGGCCATCAACCTGGACTCGGCCAGTCCCTCCGTCTCCACCTTTTCCAGTTTAGTGAATGTATCCACTCCCGGCCCCGTCGGCACTCCGGAGCCCGCAACCATCCTCCTGCTAACTGCCGGCCTTGCCGCCATCGCCCTATCCACCAAACGCCCAACAACTCTCTAATAACTTCAAATCGACATTGCACCCGGGCTCTCTCTCAGTCGTGCCGTGCCTTGCCTCTCTTCTCCGCGTCCTCTGCGCTCTCAGCGCACTCTGCGTTATTCTTCTTCTCCACTTCCCCAATCAATCCCGAAAACGTACAATCTCCGCACGCTTCCCCATCCCAGGAGCCTCCCCCTTGAACATCCGCTGCGTCATTACAGGCCGCAACTCCTCCGGCAAATCCGTTTTCGTGAAAGACGCCTCCGTCGAACCAATCACCCTCTCCCTGCTCCCTGGTTTCGAATTCCACCGCCTCTGGGGCGCTGATTCCATTCCAAAACTCCCCAGCGACGGCAGGCCTTCCCCTCATCCCGGTTACTTCCCTCCCGCCGGCGGTTTCCGTTTCGCCTTCTTCACCATTCCTCCCGGCACCAGCAAAATTCCGGAGAACACCGATCTCCCCGCCGCGTTCGCCGAAATCCAATCCAAACTTCCCGGCATGGTCGAAGTCCTCGAACCAATGCACCCCGGCATGCACACCACCGATACCGTGGACTTCGACGTGGTCCTTTCCGGCGAAGTCTATCTCGAGCTCGACGACGGCGCCGAAGTCCTCCTCAAAGCCGGCGAGTGCGTCATTCAAAACGGCACCCGTCACGCCTGGCAGAATCGCTCCGCCAAGGACTGCGTGATCGCAGTCGCCCTCATCGGCGCGGAACACGTCCGCTGACCGCCGCCCCAACAAAATTCTTCCGCATCGTCCGCCAGCCATCATTGATTGTTTCGCGCGCCCCGCCCATTGCGTCGCTGATGCAAAAATTCAGACGTCTTATACTGTCCAAGCTCATCCCCCGGAGGCCCTTTGAACAAGAGACTGCGCGTCGTGGTTTCCCTGCCCAATGACAACGCCTACCAGCACGAGCAAGCGCTCGTCGCCAAGTCCGCCGGCGCAAAACTGGGCATCGATCTCAGCCTCCTCCACGCCAACGACGACTCCATCACGCAAAGCCAGCAGTTGCTCGAAATCATCCAGTCGCGCACCGACGCTCCGCCCAGCGCCTTCCTCGTCGAACCCGTCACCGCCACCGGCCTCCGCCGCGTCGCCGAAGCCGCCGTCGCTAAAAACATCGCCTGGGTCATCAGCAACAGTGACGTGGATTACATCCAGCAGCTCCGCAAAAATCCCCACATTCCCGTGTTCATCGTCACCCAGGGTCAATTCGAAATCGGCCGCTTGCAAGGCAAGCAACTCGCTGCCCTCCTGCCGCAGGGCGGTTCCGTTCTATATATCGCGGGTCCCAGCATGAGCTCCGTCGCGGCCCAGCGCTTCGAAGGAATGGAAAGCGCCCGCCCGCGCAACGTGCAGCTCACCACGCTCCGCAGCAAATGGAGCGAAGCAAGCGCCCAGCAAAGCGTCGGCGCATGGCTACGCCTGGCCACATCGCGCGCCGAAAAATATCACCTTGTCGCCGGACAAACCCACGAACTCGCCGTCGGCGCCAGAAAGGCGTTCCAAAGCGTCAGCGATCTGGACCAGCAAAAACGCTGGCTCGATCTGCCCTTTATTGGCATCGGCGTCGCCAGCCAGGTGAAGCCCCTCGTCGAATCGCGCGTCCTCTCCGCCGCCGTCGTTACTTCCGTCACCATGGAACTCGCTCTCCGCCTGCTGGCGCGCGCCTTCGAATCGCAATCCCCTCCGCCCGAGCGCACCCTCGTCGAGGTTTCCTCCTTCCCCGAACTCGAAAAACTCGCGCCGGATCGTTAACCCCCAATATGCTCTAATCATTCACAATTCCAATCGGCGACTCCCGGAAAGAGGCACTTCCCATTAAACTCCCGGTACAATCAAAATTTCCCGGCTGTCGTTCCTGGCTCACCTTAGCCGCGGCAACGATTTCTGCCGGTGTATTTCTTCTGACCGCCGCAGCCTCCAGCCAAACTCAACGATCCGAAGTTTCGCGTCCACCCATCGAGCCTCCTCCTTATTGGGCTTACGCCGTTGATCCTCCCGCTTCTCCCAGCGACGCCGCCGCGAGGCCCGGCGACAACGCTCCCCTCCACCTATCCGGCAGCAAAGTATCCTTCACTTATTCGCAGGTCCACGACTTATTCAACGTCCCCGACTGGCACCCATCCGCTCACCCTCCCATGCCGGAAATCGTGTCTCACGGCCGCAAACCCGATGTCTACGCCTGCGGTTACTGCCATCTCCCCAACGGCCAGGGCCGCCCGGAAAATTCCAGCCTCGCCGGCCTCCCCGCCGCCTACATCGTTCAGCAACTCGCCGACTTCAAAAGCGGCGCCCGCAAAAGCTCCGATCCCGACTTGAAGCCTATCGCCTACATGGTCGCCAACGAAACCAAAGCCACCGACGCGGAAATCCAGTCCGCCGCAAACTATTTCGCCGCTCTAAAACCCAAGCCCTGGATTCGCGTCGTCGAAGCCAAGTTCGTTCCCAAAACCCACGTCGCCGGCTGGATGCTCGTCGTCTCCACACCCCACGAAATGGAATCCATCGGCGATCGCATCATCGAGACTCCGGAAAATCTCGAACGCACCGAACTCCGCGACGACACCTCCGGCTTCATCGCCTATGTTCCTCCCGGCAGCCTCAAGCGCGGCAGAAATCTCGTCACCACCGGCGCCAACGGCAAAACGATTGTCTGCTCCACCTGCCACGGTCCGAATCTCAAGGGCCTCAAAAACGTTCCCTCCATCGCCGGACGTTCCCCCAGCTACATCGTCCGCCAGCTTTACGACATGCAAAGCGGCGCCCGCGCCGGCGTCAACATTCAACAAATGAGACCCGTCGTCGCCAACCTATCGCTCTACGACATCATCGACATCGCAGCCTACACCTCTTCGCTCGAACCCTGAACCCCTCGAATTTTTCCGTCACCTCTTTTGACAGCCGCTCCATCCAATGATAGGTATGAAGAAGGAACCCCCGTACTGGGACACAACGGGCGCAGGCCCCTCTCGCGTTTTCGGCGTGCCCTAGTTTGAGCCTTGATCGAACGGCCCCTATCTCTAAGCCCAATCTCTAAGGAGGATTCATGAAAAGAATCTGGCTGGCTATCCCGTTGCTCCCTCTGCTGGCGCTTCCCGCGGTCGCGCAGGACAAGGAAGAAGACCGCGTCGAAAACGCAGGCAAGGTCATGAAGGAAATTCTCGATGCTCCCGACAGCATTCCCCAGAGCGTTCTCGACAAGGCAAAATGCGTCGTCATTTTGCCATCCGTCCTGAAATTTGCAATCGGCATCGGCGGCAGCTACGGCCGCGGTGTGATGACCTGCCGCAGCGGCAGCAACTTCCGCGGCCCTTGGGGCCCACCCACGATGATGGCCCTCGAAGGCGGCAGCGTCGGTTTGCAGCTCGGCGGCAACGCCACCGACTTCGTTCTCCTGCTCATGAGCGATCGCTCCGCCACCAGCATCCTCAGCAGCAAGGTCAAGCTCGGCGCTGACGCCAGCGCCGCCGCCGGCCCCGTCGGCCGCGCGGCCTCCGCGGAAACAGACGTTGCCCTGCGCGCTGAAATTCTTTCCTACTCTCGCTCGCGCGGACTCTTCGCCGGCATCTCTCTCGAAGGCTCCACGCTCCGCCCTGACAACGACGCCAACAAAAAACTCTACGGCAAGGAAGTCAGCGCCAAGGACATTGTTTTCAAACACGCCGTCCCCGTGCCCCCAAGCGCAAAAACCCTCCTGGCCACCCTGCAAAAGGCCTCGCCCAAAAACAAAAGCACCAAGTAATTTGTCTCCCTCTCGGCAAGAACAAAAATGGCCGGTCCCATGACCGGCCATTTGCTTTCGCTCGTAGTAGCACAGGCTTTAGCCTGTGTTACTGGATCGCTGGTAGTTCACCCAACCAATGACCTTGAGGGTGCCCCATCCTTCGCGCTTTTTGCGAAGGGTGGGCTCTTACCTTATAAACTCACCAAACTTCCGTTCCCGCCTCTTCTCTGTATCTGCTCTTCTCTGCGACCCCTCTGCGACCCCTCTGCGCTCTCCACGTCTCTGCGTTATCTCTTTCCTCTCTCTTTTAACAACACCCGCTCGAAGGCAACCCCTCTCCCGCCCCTTGCGGCCCAAACG
>Ga0308309_10001398_pt1 | contig 14411 bp, 14 predicted proteins | sample HubBroMetageWFT5_FD_192491 | JGI IMG/M metagenome (GOLD analysis project Ga0308309, IMG submission 192491) | Warmed and freeze-thawed soil microbial communities from the Hubbard Brook experimental Forest, New Hampshire - Hubbard Brook CCASE Soil... | ecosystem: Environmental > Terrestrial >...
GATCGCAGCAGGGGATCCATCGCTCTCCGCAGCAGGATGCAGTCCGAAGCGGTTCTCCACGCCCACGCCGAGCCCTGCCAAAAGCGAGCGAGCGAAACCGCCGAAGCCCTGCTGGGGCGGAATTAGCTTATCTCCGTGGTGCAGGAAGTCCGCTACTTGCCGTTCCAATCGCTCGTCATGTGGTAGATCCGGCACGTCACCGATGTCGTGATGGGGACAGATGAAGACAAGATGGTCCGGGTGCGCGAGAAACCGGCGAACGGCCTCCACTTCGGCGGCACTCGCATCCTGGCGGGTGCGAAGCATGTCCAAGCCGATGACGATGAGCGTGTCGGCCGCATCGAGAAGAGCCGCATCGAGCTCGGTTCGCGTGCCATCGTCGGCCACCCGCTCGATCTCGACGACCGGATGACCGGTCTGCGCGCCAGCCTGTCCCACGAAGGCGGCGAAGTTTTGCTTCATGATATGATCCAAGAAGCCGCCGATGCGTTGGTCAAAACGAGCCGGGTCCGAAAGAGCTTCAAATGTAGGGTAGAGCATTCGTCGGCTCTCAAAGAGCGTCGGAAACCGGTTCTCGATAACTTCGAGGGGCGCTTCGACCTCTCCCGGCCGGCTCCACGCGTAATAAACCACTACCCTTCGGCCAACCATTCCGCCTCTCCCTCTCGCGTTGTCTTCAGTTGCCGTGCGCGCCGCTCCGGTAAGGAGGCTGGCAGCAGCCATGACTCCACCGATGACCGCTGAACTGGCAAGTAAGTTGCGCCGGTCGAGCGATGAGGATGTTGCGGACATGGTCGTTCTCTGTGGTGGAAACGCGAGCTTCGGCTTCGCAGGTCCTCGCCATACAGTCTCCCTTGTGCGCCACTTTCAGTTTGATCCGTGCGTGTGGTCCAGCGACCACGGGGCGAGGGTCTGCCTCGCGCCGGCTTTTCTAATTTCCATTTGAGCCGTGATAGTCTGACAGGCCTTCAGGCCAGGTACTGTCACTTTCAAAGTTTAAACAGCGATGCGAGATTGCATCGATAATTTTACAATGCTGCTCGCTCAATGTCCCCTCGTAGTTCCTGACGCTCGGGCGTCGCCATTCGCGACCCATGGCAACATGATAGGTAGGTGCGTAGGCATAGAGGCCACTTCCGTATCCATAAGGGGACGCGTAGCCAGCTGCCTCATTACCCGCAGCTGATCCTGTAGTGTAGGCGCTCTGCGCCAATGTGGCCGTTGTCGCGCTGAGAAGGAGTGCTATCGCCACAATGATCTTCTTCGCGATCATCGTTTAGACTCCAATTTTGTCAGATCGACTTCTGAACCACTGATCGGCATTTCGGACTCGATCTTCAGGCATGTCGCCTACCTTAAAGTTAGTGGGGCGAGTACAACCTTGCTATCGCGCCTTGGCTTTGCGGCACTCATACGATGGTGTGATGGATAGGCGCCGCGACGAGGAAAGCCGCTTTCAACAAACCTGATTATCAGACAACGCCGGCCGGCCCGATGATGGCGAACCGAGATGGAAGATCAGGAGACGGCGAATTTCTGAAGTGATCGTTGCGTCTAGCGGCTTCTTAGAAGAAAGGTCAAAACCAGACCGACAATAGTTCGGTCCGTGTTTTAGACCGCTCACACAAATGGATGATGGAATAAACGCGCAAGTTTGATGGCGTTCTTATTTTTCTTGACCTAGTTCTCCTGCCATCGACGGCAATGACGCTGTTCGAACAACATGGAGAAGATCTATGAAATTTATTCTCGCTACCGTGGCGCTTGCTGGGGTTTTGGCCGCGCCCGCGTTTGCGCAAGCGTATGATCCGCGCGAGGGGACCGGAAATGTGCTGCCTTTCAGTTATGGACCAGGTAGCACTCGACATGGACCGGGCGATCCACTGACCATAAATTCCCAGGGCGGCCAGCTTGCTGCTGGAGAGAGCGGCCTATACGCATTCGCCAGGGCCCCGCGCGTCCGTTCGAAGTATGCCCCGGCTGCCATATCCGGATATAACTCGAATGGGACCGTTACGGAAATTCCCGACAGCTATTGATGAATTAAAATGTGAATTGGAATTGATATGAATCTGGGGCGAGCGGTGCTTGCCCCATTTTCTCAGGAGTTGCAACTAATTCGAAGGACAGAAATTTCACAGCGGAGAACTGGGTCGTCAACGAGAAGCCGGGACTTGTTGCCTATCGAATTTTCAAAGCCTTTTCGAGACAATCAATCAAAGCACGTAAATCAAACGGCTTTCTAAGCAGGCAGACTGCGCCGCTAGCTACTGCTTGTGTTTCCAACCGCGGCTCTGTACGCGCGGTAATCATGATAACCGGCACCTCGGAGTTACGGGACACTAGCAGCCGATTGAGATCAAATCCGCTCATACCGGGCATGTGGATGTCGCTGATAACGCAGTCGCATGAATTTTCCCCGTTTGCCGCGACAAATTCCTCTGCAGATACGAACCCGCACGCGCTGTAACCTAGTGAACAGAGCGAATCAACAAGCGCTGTTCGGAACGGCTCGTCGTCATCGATGATCGCAACTAAAGGCTCTCGTACCACGTATTACCTGTTCTTTATTAGCAAACGGCCAAAATCCAAAACATTGCTGCGTATTGCGGCAACTGTCGCATATATAGGCGGCGCCAGGAATTATACACGGGTGTTATACTTTATACGCGGGTGTTATACAACGTCTACGATTGCTTTGGCTTAATCACTTCTGCCATCCGGACCAAGTCAGCCAGGCTCTTCGCGACCATCTTTCTCATCGCCGCGCCACGATGAATTTTAACCGTGATTTTCGCCATTCTCAGATCACCGGCCACCTGCTTGTTCATCTTGCCGGCCGTCACTTGCAACGTCACCTGTTGTTCGCGAGCTGACAGCGTCTGGAATCGCTGCTGTATCCGCGCAACTTCACCATCGGCTATACGCCGCTGTCGATCGCGTTCGATAGCGGCCATCACGGCGTCAAGCATGTCCTGATCGCGAAACGGCTTGGGGAGAAAATCCACAGCGCACCGCTTCATGGCGCGGAACTGGGACGCGAACGCCGATCTGGATCAGCCGCGCCTGAAAGTCTAGCCGGCTTATATCGGGCAAGCGGATGTCGATGACGATACATCCGGGGAATTATTCAAAATGGCCCCACCGAGCCCAGGATGCAGCCGGTCCCGTTCGCCTTTTTCAGGCCTCGGATGACTCTGGGCTCTCGCGCGATTTTTCTCCGATCGGCAGCATCATGCAAAATACGGCGCCCTGGGGTTCGTTTGGCGTTGCCCAGAGCCGGCCGCCGTGCGCTTCGACGATCGAGAGGCAGATCGACAACCCCATGCCCAAACCACTGGCCTTGGTCGTATGGAAAGCCTCGAAGATTCGCTCAGGATTGGCCTGAGGCAGCCCCGGGCCCGAATCGGTTACCGCGACGAGCACGCCGCCCGACTCGACCTCGCTGGTGCTGATCAGCAAATCGCGCGATCCCTCCCTGACGTCGCTCATTGCCTCAATGGCGTTCATGATCAAGTTCAAGATCACCTGTTGTAATTGGACTCTGTCTCCCGAAATGAGCGGCAGCCCTTCTGATAGTTGTGTCTTCACCGAAACGCTATGCTCTGACATCGCGACACGGGCCAGTCCCATAATCTCCAAGATTGCTTCGTTAATTTCCAAATCTTCCTTCCGCGCCGGCGCCTTTTTGGAAAAATCACGAATCCGGCTCACAATATCAGCGACCCGCTTGCCGTCGCCGATAATACGGTCGATCAAGGGCTTGGCCTTTTCCAAATTTGGCGGCTGACGGGCGAGCCAGCGTACAGCGGTTTCGGCATTCGTAAGCAGGGCAGCGATAGGTTGGTTGACTTCGTGGGCAATGGAGGCCGAGAGTTGGCCCATTGTCGCAACTCGGTTTGCGTGCGCCAGCTCTGCCTCGGCGCGCTTTCGCTCGCTTAGGTCAGCGACGAAGGCAACGCCCTGGTGTCGGAGTTCGCCGAAGGTCGCGCCACCCACCAGCACGGGCACGCGGCTGCCGTCTTTCCGAAAAAAATCCTTCTCGGCAGGTTTCCAGGTTCCGGTAGCCAAGAGCTGTTCGTCGGCTCCGGCCCAATCGGGAGGCATCAAGCCGGCGAAGCTCAGGCGGCCCGAAATAACATCATCGCGGCTATATCCCACGATGCTTAGAAACGCATCATTGGCCTCAATGATACGACGGTCAGGATCAAAAATGCATATCCCGATGATATTGGAGTCGACAAGGCGTCGAACCTTCGCCTCACGTTCCTGGAGATCGCCGTAGGCGACTTGCAGCCTCGCGTACATCTGGTTGAACGCTCCGACCAGACCGTCAAGCTCATCCGCGGGCCGAGGTGGATGCCGCTCGAGTTGAAGCGGTGCCCGCGAACCGCGAACATCGTATTCCCTGAGCGACGCTGCTATCGCGGTCAGGTGACGCGTGATCAGCCGGTGGACAATAAGGAGGATGAAAAAAGAGACCATGAACGTCTTTATCGCCTGACCGACCATGATGATGGCCGCGGTGTTGAGCAGCCGGCGATAGATCCGGTCGAACGTCGCTTCGACCACAAGAATGCCGAGCAACTGCTCGGCGCCGCGATTCGTATAAACGATTTTAAATTCGCTCCGCACGGACGGGTTGGACTGGTGGGAGCCGGCAGTTACCACAAGAGGGGCGGCATGACCGGTGGCCTCACGCAGTTCGACGTAGCGGATATCGGGCAAGTGAAGAATCCCCTCAACCTGCAATTGGAGCTGGCGCGCGTCCATTCGCCAGAGCCCTTCGCCAAGACTTTGACGATAGCCGGTATCGATCTCGGACATCCGCTGATCGATTGCTCGGACGTCGCGGTAATAGTCGAGGTAGAGCTGCGTCAATGTCAGGAGCAGCGTGATCACCGAGCTGAAGAATAGGACGCGGACGAGAAGGCGCCACCCAATGCCGCCGGGGCGGCCAGGCAACGAGCGCCATGCCGTGGCGATGCGCCTCAGCGTCGGCGATCCGCGATCGGATTTGCCGCCGTCCGTGCTGGCGTGTGTCGCTTCAAATTGCAAAACGCACCCTTGCGGCGGCAAGCTCGCACAATTCAAGTAAATACGAGTGCTGTGCCCGGTTCGCGTCAGATGGAGACCTATACCATCGCATAGTTCCCGTTCCGACAGTATAGTGGGAATGCCGGGACGACGAGGGATGCCCGAGATGGCGAGAATGGCCGGCTTCAGGCGTTTTCTGTGCGCGACAATTGCCGTTGTCTGGGCGCTCAGCGGACGAGCGTCGCCGGCGGAACCATTGCGGCTCGTCAATGATGATTATTTGGGTCCCTCCGAGGACATAGCCGATGACAAGGCGCCGGGATTAGGTGTCGAAGTCGTCAGGCAGGTCTTCGCCGGCTTGGGACAGGACGTCTCCTTCGAGCTCTTCCCCACGAGGCGCGCTTGGATGATGGTCATCCGTGGCGAGCGCGACGGAATGCTCGCCACGTTGCGAACCAGCGAGGGAGAGCAGTTCTGCTCCTTTCCGGACGAGCCGCTGGTCCAGGATAGGTGGGTCTTGTTCGTGCGCACAGCCGACATCGGGAAGCTAAAGTTCTCGTCGCTTGACGATCTCATTGGACACGACGTCGCTATCCGCGAACCCGTCCCTGGCGTGTCCGTACAACCGACCGTGTCGCCCGAGCTGTCAAATTTCTTGCGCGAGCATCACAACATGGTCGCAACGAACGGCACCACCGTCAGCCTCCGCATGCTTGCAGCGGGCCGCGTCGATTACGCGGTCGTGAACCTCGCCTACGGGATGAGTGAGATTGCGAAAATGGGATTATTTGGAAAGATCGAGCCGCTATTATCCCGCAGCGTGGTGGAAGAAGGCGTTTATGTCTGCTTCACCAAGGCGCGGGTCTCGCCCTCGTTGGTCGACGCGTTCTCGCGCGCCTTGAAGCAATTCAAGCAGACCGAGGTGTTCCAGGCGATATCTCGCAAATATTTACCGTGACTTTCTCCGTTCGATTCCGCGTATGCTACCTATGCGTCGCCGCACCTTCCGTCAAAACGAACAGCAAACAATCCGACTGAAATAACGTGATGGGCCAATAGCGGTCACCTCGATTAGTCACTGAGCGCAGTTTCCGACGCTTCATTTGGGTGCCAGCACGAAGGTATTGCGTAAGCATCCAAGCAGACGATGGCCGTCGCGCTATTTCTGCGAATGCTGCGGGGCGGGAGTGACATCGGCCTGCTCAGCGCGCGTATATGGTGCGCCGAAATACGGGAACTCGCTGCGAATGCGCGCCTTGTCGGGAACTACGCCGTCACCCAGCGCGGTGTTCGAGGCCAATGTCAGGATCACGTCCACGACGTCGTACCCCAGCGCGCGTCCGTTAAAGCTCGCGAAATCGAATGCGATTGCCAAGGCGATTGGGGCAACGGCGGTGATGAATTCGCACACTCGGTAAATGGCGGTTTTACGACCGCTACAAGGCGCTTGAAGCGAGAGAGCTCCGTGTGGATCAACGGCTTGTCGTGATGGTGAAGTTCGCCGATCGCTTCCGGACAGCCGAGAAATTTACTGGCGTCACTCTGGCTTAGCGCGTTCGCGTCTGGCAGACGTTCTCATACCGAAGTCTGACTGAACTGACTGAATGTTTGTTTTGCGGAAACGTAAGTACGATAGAGCTCTGTCCTATCATTCCTTAGCTTTCCGACGATCGACGGCATTAATCCGTTCGAGAAACAAAGAGGATGGATTTATGAAAACGACTCCGGCTTGGCTTGCAAACATACGTGTCGTGCCTCGGAGGATGGGCATGAGCAACAAGTTAAAAATCTCACTCCTTGCTGTAGTCGCACTGATGGGGATCACGTCGTCGACGTTTGCTCAGTCTTGGGAACCAGCCGATGGGACCGGCAACGTGTTGCCTACGGTGTATGACTTACAAGGCGGAAAACATCGTTATCTGTACGCCTACTACGGGCCGCTTGTCCCCCCGATTTCTTCCCAGGACCTTGCAGCAGGATTCCTCACGCCATGACACGGACTGGCTGAATACCGTCCTCTTGGCGGAAGCGTGCGTTCGAAAGGCAGTCTATGAACCGCGAAAGAAATTTCGGGCCGAAAAAAAACGGCTGAGTGATCGATGAGCCACGCCAATTGATGTCTTTTGGTGGACTGAGCGGCGTCCGGAGCGCAGTAAACAGAAAGGGTTGAAAAATGCTGCCGACGAAACTCGACCATTGCGTGATCCATGTGACGCAACATGAAAACGAACACGAGAGACCCACCATGATAGACAATTTTCTGTCATCTCCGATGCGCCGAAGACTGCTTGCAGGAGTGGGAAGTGCTGCAATTAGTGGCGTGGCGGCAAGCGCTGTCGGGCACATCACACCTGCATGGGCGCGAGAAAACGGGAGCAGCGGTGTGGTGCCGTCAGTATGCGTGTTCGATCTTAATGGAACACTGCTCGACAGCCAAGGTGCAGCCCCTCTGTTTCGTCGAATATTCGGTGACAAGAGCAGTGTGAACCAGTGGTTTGAGCAGCTCATACTTTTCTCTGAGGACATAACCATATCGGGGCACTATACGGATTTCTTTACGCTGGGCGAGGGCGTGCTGAAAATGTTGGCCGAGTCCCATAACGTGTCGATTCGACCGGCCGACCTTGATGAATGGCGAAAAGCGTGGCTCACGTGGTCAGCGTTCCCTGACGTGCCATCTGGACTGAAGCAACTGAAAGACGCAGGGTTCCAACTTGTTACACTGACGAACTCGCCGCCCGATGAACAGGTCAAGCAGCTGAAGCACGCCGGCATTGACCAGTGGATTGACAAAGCGATCAGCGTCGAAAAGGTCCGTCAATTCAAACCGGCGCCGAAAACGTATCAGCTAGCCGCCGAAGAGATGGGTGTGCCACTCGCGGCGATTTGCTTGGTGGCGGCGCATTCGTTTGATACGCTCGGAGCGCAGTGCGCCGGCTGTTCGGCGGCGTTAATCAATAGACCGGGCGTTGCTCTCAATGCTCCTCTCCGCGTGGAGGGGTTACCTCAGCCGCAGGTTGTCGCCCCAGATTTGCCGGGCGTGGCTACCCAAATGATCAAGCTTTGGCGCTCGTAGTGGTCCCCGCTTGCGCCGGGCTGCGCCGCTTCTTCGAGCATTCGGTGGTTGCCCGCTTAGCTCAAAATTGTGTGGGATTCAGTTCGGATGGTGTTTTGGCGCAGCCGTGATGGTCGTCAGATGACTGGTTCACCGAAACAAGGAATGTCGCGCCGCCGCCTTCTTGCGTCCACCGCGTTATTGTTGGTGACGGTTCTGGGATCGCGAGCCTTCGGTCGCACCTATTCGGGTGGCGTCCTTCCGTGGGAGCCGAATGAGACCCAGCCGCCCATACCGGTCAGGCCCGGTCCGTGGCTTTATTTCACTGCTGATGAGGCCGCCGCCGTTGAAGCTATCGTCGATCGATTGATCCCGCCCGACGATTCCGGACCTGGCGGCAAAGATGGCGGCTGCGCCGTTTTTATTGACCGTCAGATCGCGGGCTCATTCGGGGACTCGCGCCGCCTCTACATGCGTCCGCCGTTCTTGAATGGCACGCCGTCGCAAGGACTGCAATCGCCCATCGTGCCAAAGGAGCGTTATCGCGCGTCACTCGCGGCGCTGAACGATTATTGCAAGGCGACGTTCGAGGGAAAGAGCTTCGCGGCGCTTGGCGCTGCACAACAAGACCAAGTCTTGAGCGGGCTGGAGAAAGACAAAATCAAGCTCAGTGACAGCAGCGGCAAGGAATTCTTCGAAAACATCCTACAGAACGCGATGGAAGGCTTTTTCGCCGACCCAATCTACGGCGGTAACCGTGGCATGGCGGGATGGAAGCTCGTCGGCTTTCCGGGCGCGCGCTACGACTACCGCGACCACGTCGACAAGTACAATCAACCCTATCCGCTGCCGCCGGTCTCGATCCTCGGCCGAAGCGGTTGGTCTGTTCCGGGTTGAGAGGAGTTTTCTCATGGCGACAAAGCTGCCCCCCAAGGACGTCGTTATCATTGGTCTCGGCTGGACCGGCGCAATCCTCGCCCATGAGCTCACCGATCAGGGCCTCGATGTGGTAGCTATCGAGCGCGGTCCGTGGCGCGATACCGCAACCGCTTTCAATATCGGCTACGCGCCAGATGAGTTGCGTTACGCCGTGCGGCTCGATCTGTTCCAGCGTCCGGCGCAAAATACCCTTACCTTCCGCAACAATGACAGTCAGACCGCGCTGCCGATGAGACAGTTCGGATCGTTTATACCCGGCAATGGCGTCGGCGGCGCCGGCGTACATTGGAACGGCGTTGTCTGGCGCTATAACCCGACTGATTTTCGCCTGCTCAGCCATCTCAGCGAGCGTTACGGCGCGAGCTTCGTGCCCGATGAACTGTCGATCCAAGACTGGGGCGTCACATACGAGGAGTTAGAGCCGTTCTACGACCAGTTCGAATTTCTCGCCGGAGTTTCCGGCAAGGCGGGCAACCTCAACGGTGTGATCCATGAGGGCGGCAATCCGTTCGAAGGTCCGCGCAAACGCGAGTATCCGCTGCCGCCGATGAAGATGACCTACGGGCCGACCCTGTTCGCAGAAGCGGCGCGCTCGCTCGGTTATCATCCGTTTCCCCAGCCGTCGGCCAACCTGTCAGCCGCCTACACCAACCCGCTCGGCGTCAAGATGGGGCAGTGCACCTATTGCGGCTTCTGTGAGCGGTTCGGCTGCGCCAATTATTCGAAGGCGAGCGTCCAGACGTCAGTACTTCCCGTGCTGATGCGCAAATCGAATTTCGAGGCGCGCACCGAGTGCGAGGTGCTGAAGATCAACCTCGACGCTTCAGGCAAGCGTGCCACCGGCGTGACCTATGTGGATTCTTCGGGTGTGCAATGGGAGCAGCCGGCGGAAATCGTTCTGGTCTGCGCCTTCGCGTTCCACAATGTGCGCATGCTGCTGCTGTCGGGCATCGGGCGTCCTTACGATTCAAGCACCCACCAAGGCACGATCGGGCGCAATTATGCCTACCAAACGACCTCGGGCATTGAGCTGTTTTTTGACGATAAGATCTTCAACCCCTTCATTTCGTCCGGCGCGCTCGGCCAGGTCGTGGATGATTTTAATGGCGACGGGTTCGACCATGGCGGGCTCGGTTTCGTCGGCGGCGCAGGAATCAATACCGGTCCCACTAACGGGCGCCCAATCCAGACTCGGCCAACGCCGCCTGGGACGCCGCGTTGGGGCGCGCAATGGAAGCAGGCGACCAAAAAGAGTTACCTCCGCTTTTTCACGCTCGGGTCACAAGGCAGCAGCTACGCGACGTACACCAATCATCTCGACCTCGACCCGACCTACAAAGACCGTTTTGGCCAGCCGCTCTTGCGGATGACTTTTGATTTTCCCGATAACGACATCCGCATGTCGAACTATGTTACCGACAAGATGGAGGAGATCGCCAAAGCGCTCAAGCCGCGCGAATACGTCGTGAGTCGTCGCGTCAAACCCTATAGCACCGTGCCTTATCAGAGCACACACAATACTGGCGGCGCGATCATGGGCGCCGATCCCAAGACCAGCGCGATCAATAAATATTTGCAGAGCTGGGATGTGCCGAACGTGTTTGTCGTCGGTGCTTCCGCATTTCCGCAGAACGCCGGTTACAATCCGACGGGGACCGTGGGAGCGCTGGCGTTTTGGACAGCAGACGCGATCATCACCAAATATCTAAAGTCCCCCGGCCCGTTGGTGCCGTCATGACCTCTACCCGCAAGCGCTCGATCCAGGCGGCGGTGCTTGCGGTCGCTGTGCTGCTCGCAACGCGCGTCGCCATTGCCACCGATTTGCAATCTTTGGAAATGATCGCGCGCGGCCGTTATCTCGCGGTCGCCGCAGATTGCGCCGGCTGCCATACCAAGCCGGGGGGCAAACCTTACGCCGGTGGCGTTGCGCTAGAGACGCCATTCGGAACGCTGGTCGCGCCCAATATCACGCCCGATCGCGATGCCGGTATTGGCGCCTGGACCGACGACGAATTTGTGGCGGCGCTGCACGAGGGCCGCGGCCGCGATAGCATTAGGCTTTTTCCGGCTATGCCGTACCCGGCGTATTCGAAGATGACCCGCTTTGATGCGCTCGCGATCCGCGCCTATCTTCGGACCATCCAGCCGGCACCTGACAAGATCGAGCCGAACCAGCTGCCATTTCCTTTGAACCTCCGCTCCAATATGGCGGTGTGGAACGCGCTGAATTTCAAACCCCGTAGCCTGGAGCCCGACCCGTCGAAATCCTCCGAATGGAACCGGGGCCGTTACCTCGTTGACGCGCTTGGGCATTGCGGAACTTGCCATACGCCAAAGACTTTGCTCGGGGCAGATAAGGAATCCGCATATCTGGAAGGCGGAACGCTGCAAGGATGGTTTGCGCCGAACATCACGGCTGATACCCGTAAAGGCATTGGCAGTTGGTCGGCCGACGAGATTGTCAGCTATCTCAAGACTGGCGCTAACCGAGACGCCATCGCGACGGGCGACATGACTGAGGAGATCGTGCATTCCTCCTCGAAACTCAGCGACGACGACCTGAAAGCCATCGCGGCCTATCTCAAGAGCCTCGTGCCAGTGCAAGAGAGCACTCCACAGGCGCTCGCCGCTTTCGACCCGCGTATGATGGCAGGACAAGCGATCTACAAGGACAATTGCGCCGGTTGCCACGCGGAAGCCGGGACCGGAACCTCGGGCCTGTTCGCGCGGTTGGCCGGAAGCCACACTGTCCAATCCGACGATCCGACAACGCTCATTCATGTCGTGCTCACCGGATCGCAAGGCGCCGCAACCGCAGGCGCGCCGACCTCGCCCGCTATGCCGAGCTTCGACTGGCGTCTCGACGACGCACACGTGGCCTCGGTGCTAACCTACATCCGCAACTCCTGGGGCAATGCTGCCACCGTAGTTTCTGCCGATCAGGTCCGCGTAATGAGATCGGCGTTCGCGCACTCGACGTCGGGAGCAAACCGATGACTCCACTTCGAATATCGCGAAATCCTCTCGGCTTAGCGCCGCCGACGGCCCTTTCGATTGCAAACAAGCGCACTCAACTCTCTCGCGCGTCGGTCCGTCATTCCATCAAACGTTAGTCAACCGCTCTCATACGAAGATACGAGCGAGGTCGCCAAAAAGTTCGATGGATTTGAGTCCAGGAAAATGGACATTTTACGTGCAGCTCGCTTCTCAAGGAGAACGATTATGCCCTCTTCGTCGGCCGCACGTTCGACCGTAGTATCAGAAGGCAGCACAGTCCGTCCCTTCCGCGACAACGTACCGGAAGCAGAACTTGCCGAATTGCGCAGGCGCATAAAAGCGACAAAGTGGCCTGAACGGGAAACGGTCACGGATGCATCGCAAGGTGTGCAGCTCGCGACAATGCAGGCACTCGCGCGCTATTGGGCGACGGATTACGACTGGCGCAAGGTCGAGGCGAAGCTGAACGCGCTGCCGCAATTCATCACCGAGATCGATGGGCTGGATATTCATTTCATTCATGTTCGTTCGAAACACGACAATGCGTTGCCGCTGATCGTCACGCACGGATGGCCCGGATCAATCATCGAGCAGATGAAGATTATCGATCCACTGACCAATCCCACCGCACACGGCGGAACTGCATCCGATGCGTTCCACCTGGTGATCCCGTCAATGCCGGGCTACGGATACTCAGGCAAGCCGACCACCACCGGATGGGATGTTTCCCGCATCGCGCGGGCCTGGGTCGTGCTGATGAAGCGCCTCGGCTACACGAAATTCGTAGCGCAAGGCGGCGATTGGGGTGCGGTCATCACCGAACAAATGGGCGTGCAGGCGCCTGCGGAGTTGCTCGGCATTCACACCAACATGCCTGGCGTCTTTCCAGCCGACATCGACAAGGCGGCTGCATCCGACACGCCGGCGCCATCTGGTCTCTCGGCCGAGGAGAAGGTCGCTTACGAGCGCTTGCAGTTCGTTTATCAAAAGGGCATCGCCTACGGGTACCAGATGGGGCTGCGACCGCAGACATTATACGGTATAGCGGACTCACCCGTCGGCCTGGCGGCTTATTTTCTGGATCATGACGCACGCAGCTACGCGCTGATATCGCGCGTCTTTGCCGGCGAATCCGAAGGCCTCACGCGCGACGACATCCTCGACAACATCACGATCACCTGGTTGACGAACACGTCGCTTTCTGGCGCCCGTCTCTATTGGGAGAATTGGGGCAAACTCGGGTATTTCAATGCCAAAGGCGTCTCCATCCCCGTTGCCGTGAGCGTGTTTCCTGACGAGCTGTATCCAGCCCCGCGGAGTTGGGCGGAACGGGCGTATCCGAAACTCATCTATTACAACAAACTCGAGAGAGGCGGGCATTTTGCCGCCTGGGAACAGCCGATGCTCTTTGCCGAAGAGCTTCGCGCGGGCTGCAAGACCCTCCGCAAATCGGCCTGAATAGGTGCCGCACACGCACAGGAGATCCGCGATGCCTGACCCTTCGCAGTTCAACACCGACCGCACCTGTCCGGGCCTTTGGACAGTCAGCTTCAGCAACCCGCCGATCAACATATTCGCTCCCACAACGATCGTTGAATTGGGGGCGCTGATGACCGATCTCGAGGCGGACCCGTCCGCGAAGGTCGTGGTGTTCCAGTCGGCGAATCCCGATTTTTTCATCGCTCATCTCGATGTATCCAAGGCAGCTGAACGGCCAGGGGTGCTGGACCTTTGGCGCGACTTTGTGCTGCGCCTCTCGTCCACGCCAGTCATCAGCGTGGCCAAGATTCGCGGCCGCACGCGCGGCATCGGTAACGAGTTCGTTCTGGCCTGCGACATGCGCTTCGCCAGCCGGCAAAGCGCCGTATTCGGCAACCCCGAGATCGGCGTCGGACTGGTCCCGGGCGGCGGAGCGCTGGAATGGCTGCCGCGCTTGGTCGGCCGCTCGCGGGCACTTGAGATTGTGCTCAGCGCCGATGATTTCGACGCCGATATCGCCGAACGCTATGGCTGGGTGAACCGCACGCTGGACGATAAAGACCTCGATTCGTTTGTCGATGCGCTCGTCCGGCGTCTGGCCTCGTTCGACCGTGAAGCGCTGGCCGCGGCGAAGGCCCAGATCAATCGGTTCGGGATGCCGACAGCCACCGAACTTCGGTCGAGCAACGACCTGTTCTTCCCAACCCTGGCCTGGCCCAGTGCGCAGGCGCGCCGCGCCAAGCTCCGCGATATTGGCTACGGCGTTCCGAGCGACTTCGAATTGAACTTCGGTCGGCACCTCCCTGCGCTTGGGAGGGCTGACGCATGAAACGCACGTATATTCCCGGCATCACTGACATTGTCGTCGTCACGGACCCGGGAGAGATTCGGACAATTTCAAACG
>Ga0308309_10001404_pt1 | contig 14384 bp, 12 predicted proteins | sample HubBroMetageWFT5_FD_192491 | JGI IMG/M metagenome (GOLD analysis project Ga0308309, IMG submission 192491) | Warmed and freeze-thawed soil microbial communities from the Hubbard Brook experimental Forest, New Hampshire - Hubbard Brook CCASE Soil... | ecosystem: Environmental > Terrestrial >...
AGCCAAAGAGCAAATCCGTGGTTCGCGAGAAGGTCTTTGGAACGAACGGCTGACGGGATTGCTCGAAGACCTACAGGCGCGTCAGAAGCGCTTGACGCGACTTGTGATCAGATCCGCGGGCCGAATTTTTTTTCTCCGGGTGGAAGAGATTGATTGGTTGGAAGCAGCCGATAATTACGTGCGCATCCACGCTGGCCGCGAATCCCATCTGGTCCGCGAGACTTTGCAATCGCTCGAAGGCCGTCTGGATCCTTCGAAGTTCCTTCGCATCCACCGCTCTACCCTGGTTAATTTGGATCGCATCCAGGAGTTGCAACCACTGTTCCACGGTGACTACGTCGTCAAGCTGTTGGACGGCACGGAGTTGAGCCTTAGCCGCAGTTATCGGGAAAGGCTGGCCGGGCCGCTGGGCCACTTTCTCTGAACGGCTCTCATAACTGCTGCCAGACTGACCGTCGCTGCATCCTCCCTGCCCCTGCCACCACACGCTTTGCCCCAAATCCGTTGGTGTTTTCTCTCACGCTAGTCAAATATGCATACGGCGGATAGGCGCTGCGGGGTAATTCTGTTATTCGAGGCTCTGGGTCGCAGAGTGAGTTTGAGTAGCGGACACGGTGCGGCGCGGAAGAAATTCTGTTGGATTGACAGACGATCGACCAGGGGAGTGCACAGTGAGGAACTTTTCTAAAGTGCTTGCCATGTTGGCGCTAATAGCGATCTGCGGGCTACGTCCCGCCGAGGCTGGTACGGCGACCAAGCAGTACGTTGTTACCAATAACGACGTAAGCGGTCCGAACACGGTCACGTTCTACCTGGCAGGGGGCACAGCTTCTGCGCCCAAACTGACCCGGCTCAAAACCATCAGGACAGGTGGAAGGGGACTCGGTGGCGGATACTTCGGGACAGTCAGGCAGGTCTTAGTTGGGGAGGGCAAGGATGAATGCGTTTTTGATGCGGACGGCGGTAGCAACGACGTGGCGGCCATCCTGCTCCAGACAAAACAAGTCGTGGGCAACTACAAGGGTTCCGGCACTGACAATGCCGGCAATCCCGGTATTGGTCTGGCGGTGAATCCGAATCATAAGTACTTGTACGCGGCGTTCGGAGGCTCACAGACTATCGCCACTTTCAGCATGGGTACGGGCTGTGTGTTGACTTTTGTGAGCGATATCAGCGCGGTCGGCCTGAACGGCGGCTTTCCTCACGGCATGGCGGCCAAAGGCAGCATGATGGTTGTTGGCTACGGGGACGGTTCCATTGAGTCCTTCAACATCTCGGGCGGTACACCGGTTTCAAACAACGACTTGCAGCTCTCAACCGGCTTCATCAAGGATAGCGTGTTCCCCGATGGTGTCGATATTACCAAGGACGGTCACTACGCGATTTTCGGTGATGCCTCGGCTGGTCTTACCGAGGTTGAAGTCTCTGACATCTCCTCTGGCAAGCTGGCAACGACCGTCAAATACGGCGGGCCCGACGGGAGCTTGGGTAGGGGTCGCGCCGCGAACAACGCCTGGTTAAGCCCAGACGAGACGCTGCTATATGTGAGCGACAACTTGTCAGGCCAGGTTACGGCCGCTCATTTTAATAAGACAGCGGGCACGCTTAGCTTCGGGTGCATCTCAAGACCACTTCGCGGCTACGGAACCAAGTGGACCTACTCTAGCGCCATTGCCACGGAGGCAACCACTGGTACCGGATCGGTGCTATGGGTTGCCGAAGACGGCTTGGGTTCGAGCCCATCCTTCATCGGTATCGTCGAGGTGAATTCGAAAGATGGGAAATGCACTCTCACCGAATCGGCGAAATCGCCGGCTGCAGATCCGAGCAGCCTGAACCTGTGTTGGCTGAACCCTTTCCCGCAGCGACCGTTCTAGCTTGCACCGAGGTTCTGAATAGGTCACTGAGGTTGTCCCGAGCTTAGCATCGGTTTCACGGGTGCGCATGGAACGATACGCTCTTTTCCTTTGGCGGCAAGAGGCTGGGTTGTTACTTTAGATCTAATAGTCCGGGAGGGCAATGCGCAAATTTCTCTTAGGGTTTGTGGTAGGAATTCTCGCCCTTCCAGTCGTGGCGTTGGGAGCGGCGTGGCTGGGAATGCTACCGACAAACGCGAATGCCACTCCTTCGAGATTGGAAAAGGCCTTCGCCCATCTCGCCCTCGATGCGGCGGCGGCGCGGCATGCACCGCATCTTGGAAACCCCATTCCGCCCACGGAAGAAAACTTGATGGCCGGAATGAAACTTTTCAAGAACGATTGTGCCGGCTGCCACGGTGATCCCAATACTGCGAGCGACAGCGACGCTGACAACAATCTCTATCCCAGTCCTCCGCCGTTTGCACTGCATCCTCCGCGAAAGCCGGACTATCAATTGTTCTGGATCGTCCAAGGTGGGGTGCGTTACTCGGGCATGTTCGGCTGGGCCGGGCAATTCGGCAAAGACGCATCGGGGAAGGACGTTTCGGATGAAAGAATATGGACCGCAGTGACCTTTCTGACCCATCTCGACTCCTTGCCGCCTATGGTTGATGCCGAATGGCGCAAGAAGACGAAGAATTAGATCGCTTGGTGACTCGGGCCTTCCCGGGTTCGCTGTCTGTGAAGAGTTGTTCAGGGCATCTGGTGAAGCATAAGACTGGTGTATTGTCGAATGGTAGATTGGCAGGGACGAATACACGCTACGTCGTGACGACTGTGTAACCTGAGGTCGTACAATTGGTCCCCAAGTAGTTCCCCCAGACGTCGATTCAAGCGAGGTAGGAACATGAAATGGCGCGTGATTCCAGTCTTCATGACCTTTTTTCTGGCAGCAGTGGCGGCCGTTGAGCCGGGATCGGACTCCTGGCTGCAGTGGGGAAGAAACCCTCAGCATACCGGCTTCATCCCTGTTGTCGGACAACCCCCGGAACACAAACTCGCGAAGTTCCGCTATGACCCCTTTGTGAAGCAAGAGACGTTAGATTTCGCAGGCCTCGGAGTGCCTGCTCACTATCAGGTGCCTTTAATCGAAGGTGACGACGTCTACATGGAATTCAAAACTGGAAAGTGGATTCCGTGCCACCCTCCTTTGGCTTGGGAGCAAGGGAAACATTGCGGACCGAATGCTTGGGAGACAGAGATCTGGAATGAAAAGCGCCTGGTTTGGCAATCGGGCAAACTGGTGGAGACATGGTCGTTTGAGAGCGACTGGAAGCCCGAACCAAACGGCTATCCCAGCGGACTTGGCGCGTTCGAACCGGTTTTCCATCCTGTGCTAAGCCGAGACTACCTCTATATCCCCGGGGCTGGAGGGACGCTCTGGAAGGTTGATAAAAAGGATGGCAAGGCAGTATCCCGTATCAACCCTTTCGGCAAGGAGATCGACAAGCGAAAGTTTGTAGCGGGCCCGCTGACCGCGGACTCACAGGGAAATATCTTCTATAACGTAATGAAACTGGCTACTGGCCAAGACCAGTGGTACGGCCACGATGTACTGGGCGCGTGGTTGGTTAAGGTGTTCAGAAATGACACGACCGCCAGGGTGACGTATCACGACCTGGTTCCGAATGCACCCCCGCCGCATGGCAAATGCCCGTATGTTTTCTATCAGGAGAAAACTCTCCCTTGGCCGCCGAGCAAACATGCCAAACCGATAACGATTGAGTGCGGATCACAGCGGCCGGGCGTGAACGTGCCACCGGCCATCGCCCCGGATGGCACGATCTACACTGTCAGCCGTGCACACTTCGATCAACTGGTCGGCTACCTGGTCGCGGTGAATCCTGATCTGACGCCGAAATGGCAAGCCTCAATGCAGCGGCGCCTTCACGACGGCTGCGGCGTCATTATCCCGATTGCAAAGCATCGCAGACAGCCGGACGCGTGCCGGGAGGGCACCACCGTGGGTGTGGATCCGAACACCAACGACTGGGGCAGCGTTCAGGTCCTGGATTACTCTTCCTCGAGTCCCGTGGTTTTGCCTGATGGAAGCGTTCTCATCGCCGGTGGAAACAGCTACGGCCAAGGCGGCGGACACGTGATGAAGTTCAGCTCCGAGGGCAAGTTCCTGACCGCTTATCCCTACGGTTATGACATAACTCCAGCCGTTTTCCCGCAGGATGGCACCTACTCGCTCGCTATCAAAGAAAATCATTACCCGGCGGGCCTCTACTGCTACTTCCCGAACAACATTTACTGCAAGCCGTTGCCGGCGGCGTATTACATCACACAGCTCAACGCCGATCTCCAGCCGGAATGGAAGTTCAAAGACCGCACCGTAGACAAGAAACACCCGCGCGGGTTCGAGTGGTGCGTCAATGCAGCGGCCTATGACGTGAACGGCTCAGTCTATGTCAACAGCGAGGACGGCAACCTGTACGTCCTCAATCACCATGGGAAGATGGAGCGGAGGATTTTCCTGAATCGAGCCATCGGTGCCGCGTACACACCGGTCTCCCTAGGGCCAGATGGCAAAATTTACGCCCTAAACGACGGTGTCCTGTTCGTGCTCGGCAAGTGAGGATCACAGACGGTCGGACTTAAGTCCTTTTTTACGAGAGCGGGGACAGGGTGTACCGACACAAAGACCAGCAAGCTACGCCTTGTGGTGTATGTCGGCGCTCTCCAGTCTGTCCGTCACTCGCCAAGAACGATTTGAAAACAACCTGAAGATTAAACTGTCCGGCCAACGCCAAATTTGGGATCGCGGGAGTGTCGGATTTTCAGAAATGTTCGGGTCCAAGCGGATCAATCACACTAAGTCTAAGGAGGAGATCCCATATAGCTTACCGTCGATTGCTGTCTTCTTTGAGAGGAGAGCTGCTTGACAACGTTTTCTTCGCTTAGCCCACAACAGTCGTTGCCTTGCCATGCACGATACCGCGCTTTTGCCGCAGTATGGCTGGGGAGATTCCTAAAGCAAACACCACAACGTGTGGAGTGGCGTCCTAGGACACGGAGGGGTTTCATAGCGCCCGAATCTCGCAATCAAGTGTTGCGTGTTATGTAGCGTTCCGAGCGCGGAGTATCTCTACGCGCCTTACTTGCTATCCAAATTCCCCTCGCAGAGTCTAGGTAGGACGAAGCGGTCATCTAATGCCCACAGGACCTGCTTCATCCCGACATCGAAGGAGGTCACCCATGCGACTGAATGACCATACGCGTTCCGTACCGATTGCAGCCCTTGTGCTGAGCGTTGCAATATGCAGTGCCTGCAACAAGGCGGAAAACACGGTAAGTTCCGCTGCGGCTTCAACCGATGGCGGCAAGATTCCCATCACCACCAAGTCAGAGGACGCGAAGACCGAATTTCTGCAAGGGCGGGGCCTCTCTGAGAAACTGTTGGGCCAGGAGTCACTCGCTCATTTTGATAAAGCCATCGCGCTCGATCCGGATTTCGCATCGGCTGAATTGGCTCGAGCCAACAACTCTCCGACGGCCAAAGAGTTCTTCGACCATCTGAACAAGGCAGTAAGCCTGGCGGACAAAGCCTCGGAAGGGGAGAAAATTTACATTCTGGCAAACCAGGCTGGAGCAAACGGGGATGTGACAAAGCAAAAGGAGTATCTGCAAAAGCTGGTTGCCGCCTACCCGAATGATGAACGGGCACAACTAAATTTGGGGAACTACTATTTTGCCCAGCAAGACCTAAGTCAGGCCATTGAGCACTACAAGAAAGCAACGGTACTGGCTCCTAACTATTCGCCTGCCTACAATATCCTCGGCTACGCTTACCGGCAACAGAATGACTACGCGAATGCCGAGCAAGCTTTTAAGAAATATGTAGAGCTGATTCCGAACGATCCCAATCCCTATGACTCGTACGCGGAGTTGCTGCTCAAGATGGGAAGATTCGACGATTCGATCTCACAGTACAACAAGGCTCTATCGATTGATCCCCACTTTGTGCCGTCACACTTTGGGATCGCCAGCGATCTGATGTATTCGGGCAAATCGGCGGAAGCGCAAGCCGAGCTGCAGAAAATGGCTGATCAGGCGCGCAATGACGGCGAGCTGCGGACTGCATACTTCGGCATGGCTGTGGTCGCCGCAGACACCGGCAAGTTGGACAAAGCGCTGCAACAAATGGACAAGGAATATGCCGTCGCAGAAAAGAAGAACGACGTGGCGGCCATGGCGGCGGACCTCCAGGCCAAGGGCAACATTCTGGCTCAGATCTTGAAGTATGACGCGGCGGCGCAAGAGTTCGATCATTCCCTTCAGATAATCGAAAGCTCGAGTCTCTCGCAAGAGATCAAGGACAATGCCACTCTCCTGCACCACTACAACCAGGCTGGATTGGCGATTGGAAAGAAGGACTACGGCGCAGCAAAGACTCACGCGGAAGAATTCCGCAAAGGAGCCGAGGCCTCCAAGAATGCCTTGCAAATGAAACAGGCCCACGAACTGGCGGGGAGAATTGCGCTCGCGGAAAAAGATTACGAGACAGCGATTGCGGAACTTCAACAAGCCAACGAGCAAAACCCTCTTAACCTTTTTCGCTTATATCAGGCGTATCTGGGGAAAGGCGACAAAGCAAAAGCCCAGGAATATTGCAGCAAGGCAGCCGGATTTAACTCGCTCCCGCAACTGAACTATGCCTTTATTCGAGTCAAGGCTCAGAAGATAGCGGCCGCCAGCAAGCAATCGTGACATCTGCCAAGTCCATTCTTCCTGAGGAACGAAGGCCTTGAAGGGACCTGGGTTTCGCCGGCCAAGCGATTAACCCAGACCCTTTGACAAGAGGCTTCGTTGCTGAGATCTAGGCACGACCGGGATAGGGAGGCTTTGACAATGATTCAGCATACCATTCGCGTTCTGTGCGCCTTCATAGTGCTTACGATCTCAATCTCCGCACAAAAGCAGCCGAACTTCGCTCCAGACGCCTATAAGAAGCTAGCGAATCTTGCGGGTGATTGGGTGGGGAAAGACGACCAAGGTGCGGAAGTGAAGAGCAATTTTAAACTGGCCATCTCGAACACGGTCGTGATGGAGACGCTCAATGCCTCTGGCATGGAGGAGATGCTTACGCTTTACAGCGTCGACGGGGACGGGATTTCTTTGCTGCACTATTGCCCCACCAACAATCAACCGCATATGCGCGCGGTGCCATCCTCAGGGGACGTAAAGCAGTTGACCTTCTCGTTCCTGAGCGCCGGCAATCTCCCCAGCATCGCGGTTGGGCATGAGCACAAGATGGTACTGGACTTTGAAGACAGGAACCACATCACGGAACGCTGGACTTGGCGGAAGAATGGCAAGGACACGGATATGGTGTACCATCTCGCGCGCAAGCAGTAATTTGCGGAGCGTCGAGTTGCTGTCGCCACAATAATGCAGACAGTAGCAGATCATGTGATCCTTGAACCCCAACAAGAATAGCGCCAGTACTGGGTCCGGCGTAACTGTTCATAAATCGCCGTTACATTCATTGATCTGCTTAGCCAATTCTCAAAGAGTGTAATGGCTTGGTTTCGACGGTTATTGATGGCGGATCTTTACGCGGGTTGCGGCTGATTGGAATAGAGGCTTTCGCGACGAACGATCCTAGCCTTTGCTTCTTTTCCATCAGGCAATCTAACGAGTAGGTCGTTACCCTCAACTCTCGCAGGAATGCGCTGGTTTCTGCTCAGGCTTGGAAATCTATCATTATGTTCTAAGGGAGGATCGAACAGGGCTGTGTACAACGTACCGTTGAGTATCAGCGCAGCTCCGCGAATCGCGGCGTAGTTCCCGCCAACGATGCTGCTGATGCCGTCCGGAAGCAAGGGATCAAGGTTGAAAACAAGTGCACAAGTGAAACCGGGTGGCACCGCCTCCTTCTGACATGAAACTTTTCTGGGCCATTGTTGATCGGGTTGGCAAGGGAGGCCACATTCGAACAGTTCCCGTCCCCGACTGGGTAAGAATCGAACTGGACGGTAGCGCGCGAAGCGATCCGCGGTTGCGGCTACCAGTTCTTCCCGAATCACGGACAACCCTTCAGTGATCCAAGGTAAGGTTTGCCGACTATACGTTCAATTACAAACATCACAGTGTAAACTTCCGGCAACGGTTGCTCATTCTGTTGAAGCGCGTGACGTAGGCAGTAGCTCGAAGACTCCTCCCAGATTGGCGGTGCATGTGTTCTCAAACAGTGACGGAGAGAAAATGGAAAACACAATCATGTCTGTGGTCGGGTGCTTGATGTTATGCGCCTCGGTATTTCCGCAGGAGCAGCCGCGGGAATTGAGGGGCGGTGGCCACTTGCTCGGCGAGACCGCCGGGCAGTTCTTTTCCGAGGGATTTGTTGGGGACATGCTACGAGCATGCCAGAGAAAAGACTGGAAAAGTGTGAACCAGGTGTACAAGAACCTGGGCAATGCGTTTAAAACCAACGCAAAGGATCATTGCGCGAAAGAGATGCACGGCAAGCAGCAAGCAACCAGCGGGACACGTCTGGAATACGATGGCCGTGGTGACGAGGAGACCATGAGAGCAGATACGTTCACCTTCGACGGCGGCCGTTTGGTTAAGATAGACATGGTCTATGTTGCCCCGAGCGCGAACATTGAAGGATATCGTCCGAAGTCCTTTGGCGAGCTCTTCGCCGGATTGAGGGAAGCCTACGGACCGCCGTCGAAAAGCTACAGTGAACCCGTGCTAAACGCTTATGGGGTAAAGTACGACGCGCACCGCGCCGTGTGGATGGGTAATCAGGACGTAATCAGCATCATCGAACGGCCGGGCGAAGGCGGCCGGACGGAAGTAATCGCGGAAACACTTGCAGAATACAATCGCGCAGCACAAGCGCCAAAGACCGCGAATCCTCTGCAATAGCCAAAGTCTCCTTTTAACAGGTTACGGGCAAACATGAAGTAATCCCAAGGTAAGGGTTGCCGACAAACCGGGAGACCCTTGCGATGTTCCCGGCCGATTGACGGGCAAGCAGGATGTTGGCTGCTAAGTTGAGCGGATCCGTACCGACAAACACCATTCTGGGACCGTCGTCGGGGAACCCACGGGTTCAAAACTGCGAGAGTCGAGCCTGATCTTCCAGTAAATCGCTGCATCTGTGTCGCTGCGCCGTTACTCTCGATGTTCGACTATCACCTCCTGGCTTTCCTCACAAACCCGTCCTCGCTCCACTCTTCCGAGCCCACGCCGTTATGCACAAAAAACAATCCTTTCGGATCGTATTTCTTTTTCACCGACGCTAGCCGCGCGTAATTGCTTCCCCAGTACGCTTGCTGCCAGTTCTCCTGAAAAAAATTACTCTCCGAAACGTACGCTCCGTCATCCGGCACGATCGCGCGCAACTCATTTACGCACTTGTGGATCTCTTGCCGAGATTTTCGTCCGGCCTCAACATCCGGCTCATGGCCGTGCACACCCGGATATCCGCCGCCTGCGTCGCCTACGATGGCCAGCGCAAACGCATTCAGCACGGCGGGGTTCGTCGCCGTATCGCGCGTCGCCTCCATTGCCTCGCGCGGCCCTCCCGCCAGCCCTTTGTTGAAATGCAACTCGATGTCTTTGTGCCGCGAACCGGCAAACAGCGCCTGCGCGAGCCGCTCCTGCGAATCATCTTTGAGCAGAGACGCCGGCATCCACAACGATTCGTAGCCGTAAAGGAACCACGCCACTTGCCCGGCGTCTCCCGTCCACCACGCATTGTTTGAACTCGCTCCCGGCCGCTGGTCCAAATTAAAAACTGCTTGATGGTTCTGCTTCCTCCACTCCACGTCCCACCAATGCCGAGCCGGCATACTACCCAGAATCGGTTGCCCTTCGATCGTGTAAGCGGCCGGCGAGCGCGCCACCCAATCCAAAAAGGGCTGCCATATCTTTTTTACTTCTTCCGTACTCAGATCGTGGCACACCATCAGCAAGTCCAGCACATTGTCCCCTGCAATTTGCGCGTGCTCCCCCCAGTGATGGTTGAACAGATTTTCCCGATAGAACCCGACGAAGTAGCGCAACAAACGCCGAAAGGCGTCATCGGATGCGGCCTTCACCGTAAGAATCGCCGCACCCCAAAATTCCGGCAGTTCCTGTACGCGCAGCGTCACTTTGCTCACTGCGCCGAATGTTCCTCCTCCACCGCCCTTCAGCGCCCAAAACAAATCTGGGCTCGTACATGCATTCGCGACGCGCACTTTCCCATCTGCGGTGACTACTTCCGCCTCCAACAGTCCTGCCGCCGCGGTTCCGTAATGCTTCGAAAAACTTCCGAAGCCTCCACTCTGGACCAGGCCCGCCACGCCGACCGTAGTGCATCCGCCGCCTTGCACATACGCGCCACCTTTTGTCGTCACCGCGTCGTACGCTTGCATCCAAATCGCACCGGAGCCGAGCGTCACCGCGCGTTGTGGTGCATGCTTGCCCTTGCATCCTTGTGGAACAAATGTTTCATGCATGGTGATGTCGTGCATGTGCCGAGTCCACACCAGCAGCGAATCCGCCGCGTTCGAGGTTCCCTGATAACTGTGCCCGCCGCCCTTCACCACCAGCCGCAAATCATTTTCCCGTGCGAAGTTCACCGCCGCTGCGATGTGATCTGCCTTGCTTGCCGCCACGACGTAAACGCTGGGTTTGCTCACCCACGCGTCCACCCATCCCAAGGTTTGCGTCAAGCCAGGCTGGTCTCCGATGTAGTAGGGATTGTGAATATTGTTGAACAGATTCTGGCATCCTGCGCTTCCCGTGTCTTTGACGCAAGCCTCGATGGGAAATTCCACCGGAATCAAGTTCCCGTCGACCTCATCATTCAGCCGCTTCCACGCTGCCTGCGAAGGCCAATTCGCATCCGACGGCCGCCGCCGAATCCCCGCGCCAACGCGCGTCGCACTCCGCAGGTCCGCAGTTCCCGCATCGCGTGCGAGACTCTTTACGGCTCCCCATCGCTCGCGCGCCCACAGCGGACCCAGCGCCGCCATTCCTGATCGTTTTAAGAATGTTCTTCTGTCCATGGAACTAGGAATTCTGCCACGGCTTCAAGCTACCCGCTGAACCGCTATCGGCAGCTTCTTATATTAAAGGATTTTTCTCACCCGGCTATTCCGGCTTCTCTCGGCATTCGGGCTTCGCCTCATTTGATATTTGGAATCACACCCTCTCTGCGTAGACCATGTGCTCCGCGGTGTACGTGCCAGCCGTCGGTCGGTCGGCGGTAAGCCATCATCGATGATACCCTGCGCCTCTGGAAAGTATTGCTCGAACGCCACGAGCGCCTTCGGCACGATTCCTGTGCTCGCGGCTGTTTTGATCATGTGGCAAATTCTAGGCCAGAATCCAGGAACGTAGTTGTCATATCGTTGTGCTGGACGGGCACTGCCGCAGAGTGTGCGCACAGGCGCTTCCGAGCGATTCACGGACCCGCCGGAAGTTATAAATGGGCGGGGCAGATCTAGATCCTGTTGGGTCAGCTTAATGTAGTGCGAGATCCCCAATGAATCAGGCGGTCGATGCGTTGGGAGGATTTTCGATCGACGAGGGTGGAATCTTTCTCATCTTTCTGATCCACTCGGCGGCCCTTTGTTCGGCCTCGAGCAATTGCTCCATGGTCATGGACTGGTTGAGATGGTTTTTGGCCTGTGTGATTTGTTCACCGGCGATCAGGAACCACATATAGGCGTGCACCAAGTCCTTCGGTCCGGCGCGACGAGCCGCGTAAAGTTGCGCCAGGGCGATTTGCGCGGTCGGCAGGCCCTGCTCGGCGGCTTTTTCACAGATGGCCAGCGTCGCAATATCGTGGCGAGCGCCATTGGAGGGACTCGCAAACAGAGATGCGACCAGCGATTGTGCGGGACTGGCTTGGCTCAGCGTCACGAACAGCAGTTCGACACGGCTCGCGTTATTACTTCCGGTTGCTGACCATCCGCTCAGAACCCCGGCTTTGGCTCGCACAACATCCATCATGGATCGCAGCTCACTTTGCCGGAACTCGAATCAAGCGCCGGGCCTGCACCTTGGCCCAAGACTTAGGAAAACGCTTCCCGCTGGACACGCAGATGCAGTCGTTGTGGCTGCCCGCGATTCCAGCGCAATTGGCACTGAACAGAACCCGGCTCCCGCTCCGAATACCCTGCAAGCTGCTTCGCCCATTGAGTTAGGCAACATCCCGTTCAGCAACAATATTTTCTGCCTCTCTCATGTGTACGTACGCGGAGAGGCGTATTTGGCAGCCGGACAGGGTAGTGCTGCCGCCGAGTTTCAGAAGATTCTCGACCACAATGGCATTGTCTGGAACCGCTGGAGCGTTAGCACACTTGGGAGTGGCCCGCGCCAACGCTCTGGAGTCGAGAACCGCGCAGGGAGCGGATGCCGATGCCGCCCGCGTAAGAGCGCTTGCCGCCTACACAGACTTCCTCACGCTCTGGAAAAGATGGCGATCCCGACACTCCTATCCTGAAGGAAACGAAAGCGGAGTACGCGAAGCTCCAATAAGGGCGGCACAGGCGGTAACGATTCTGGTTTAGATTCAGCTAACGGCTGTCGTACAATACGCAGCATTATCTCCTGGCGTGGAGTTGTCCCCATGCAACCTCACAGTGTGAAACTCGGAGTCAGGCCTTGCTTGCTTCTCGAATGTAAGTTCTGGCTTGAGGACGAAGGCTGGAACGCCACGATCGAATCATTGGGCCTCACCGTTCATGCGCCCAGTTTTGAGGCGGCCAAGAACGATATGGAATTGACGCTGGGAAAGCACATTGAGTTGCTGCTTGGAAAACACGTGGCGTTCGATCGCGGGCATGCTGCCTGAAACGGTTCGTCGGGCAGGTACGACCGGCGTCAGCGGTACAGTTTTCCCACACGGCGCAGAACTTGAGAGAACCTGGTTTCATGTTGCGGCGACTGTGGCTTCGGTGGACCCTAGTGTTTGCGGGATGGACCTGTGCCGGATTATTTTTCGCCAGCCAGACATATCTCGCGTACAAATATTCCGGGGGCCAAACCCACCTCGGAATTATTCTGAAGCTCAATCTGGCCGACTGGTACCTGTGGGGGCTGCTGGCGCCGGGAATCATTTGGCTCGGGCGCAGATTCCCGCTGGAACGTGAACACTGGGCGAGAAGCACGGTCATGCATTTGATCGCGGGTGTGGGCATCGCACTCCTGAAATGGAGGTTGGTCAATCTTTTTCGTCATTACGTTCTGGGCCTCCCGAGTGGCGTGTCATTGGCCTATGTGTTCCATGGCAATCTGTTGACCTATTCGATTCTGGTCGCGGCAACACAGGGATACCTTTACTACCAGCGCTATCGGCAAGGAGAGCTGCGATCGGCGCAACTCTCCGCGCAACTGGCGCAAGCGCAGCTCCAGGCGCTGCGCATGCAACTCCATCCCCATTTCTTGTTCAACACATTGAACTCCATCGCTACTCTGATTCACAAGGACCCCGATGCCGCCGACCAAATGACTGCCCGGCTTAGCGACCTGCTGCGGCTCACGCTGGAAAATATAGGCGTCCAGGAAGTTCCGCTTGCGCAAGAGCTGGAATTTCTAGAGCGCTATCTGGACATCGAGAGAACGCGATTTTCCGACCGGCTGGTAGTTCGGATCGACGTTGCTCCCGAAACGCTCGATGCCAGCACTCCCTACCTGATCCTTCAACCACTGGTAGAGAATGCGATTCGCCACGGGATCGCGGCTCGCTCCTTGCCGGGTTGCGTCACCGTGCGTGCAGAGCGTGATGGCGAGATGCTTGTCCTTGAAGTAAAAGATGATGGTCCAGGAATCCCGGCAGCATCGGCTTCGAACAATGGTATCGGGATTTCAAGCACGCGAGCAAGATTGGAGAAGCTTTACGGCGATGGGCACGTTTTTGAATTGAACAACGCGGCGGAAGGTGGCTTGGCGGTGAAGCTGGCTTTCCCATTTCGATTGATGCCACCGCCGGCGAATGCCTCCAACAAAGAGGGAGGGCGTGGTTGAAAATCCGAACACTCATCGTGGATGACGAACCTCTGGGCCGGGAGCGCATTCGTACTCTCCTCAGCGACGATGCGAATATCGAAGTTGTGGGCGAGTGTTCGGATGGACAGCAAGCCGTTGCCGCGATCGAGCGAACCGGGCCAGACCTGGTCTACCTGGATGTGCAGATGCCAGAGATGGATGGTTTCGCGGTTCTCGACGCGATCGCCGGCGAGCGGATGCCCGCCATCATTTTTGTCACGGCCTACGATCGCTATGCGGTCAAGGCTTTCGAGGTGCACGCGCTGGATTATCTTCTGAAGTCCTTTGACCGCGAGCGGTTTCAGGCTGCCTTGCGGCGAGCCAAAGAGCAAATCCGTGGTTCGCGAGAAGGTCTTTGGAACGAACGGCTGACGGGATTGCTCGAAGACCTACAGGCGCGTCAGAAGCGCTTGACGCGACTTGTGATCAGATCCGCGGGCCGAATCTTTTTTCTCCGGGTGTGAGAGA
>Ga0308309_10001405_pt1 | contig 14376 bp, 11 predicted proteins | sample HubBroMetageWFT5_FD_192491 | JGI IMG/M metagenome (GOLD analysis project Ga0308309, IMG submission 192491) | Warmed and freeze-thawed soil microbial communities from the Hubbard Brook experimental Forest, New Hampshire - Hubbard Brook CCASE Soil... | ecosystem: Environmental > Terrestrial >...
GAGAAACACGGGCCAACTTCAGATCTCCGTCCCGTTTCATCGTTTCTGACATGCAGTCGAGCAGGATCTCGATTCCGGCGCTGTCCATATGTCGAACCTGGGAACAATCCAAAACAATGCGTGGACGGTGCTCCTCCAGCAAAGGCCGGAGTTCATCCATGAACTTCCTGCCCTCTGCATGGTTGAACGTTTCGGGTAATTCCATCACAACCACAGGACCGCTGGCAGACATAGTCTTTTCACCCTCGAATTGGATTCGCCCCAAACTGCCAGCTTTCTGGCGCTGGAGTCGTTTTTTCTTTTCCCTGCGTCCGCAGACACGCGTCCACATATTGCGGTTCGCGACTATCTTCCAAAATCTTCCTAGTTTCCTGTCGCGCGGACCGAGTTGACCGCATGATGCTAGGGTCCGAAATTTCCAGGATGACGTTGCGCTCAAGATTGAAGAGCTTGTTTCCACTTCCGACAGCGTGGCGAACATCCAGCCAAATGCCGACCTGAGTCTGGGCCAGGACCGAACTATCTTCAATCACTGTCCCGTATTCGACACTGCAGCTCGCTTCCATGCTGCTGCAGCGAGTGATCAAAGTGTCCTCCATCACCTTGGATCCGCGTCCAATATAGGCTGGCGCCACTATGCGTGCGCGCCGGTGAATCTCAACGCCCTGATCGATCCAGATTCCAGGCTTAGCCTCAGCTCCAGAGGGACGAGCTCCGCAGCGTCCTCGAAGCACGTCCGAAACGAAACGGCGAACGTCCCGAGGATGAGTCGTACGGCTCACGTAATCTCGAATAATGTATGACACACCAGAATTTGGTGCACCCCGTAGCAATTTATCGAGAGTCGCATCCTGCGCTTTTTCGCAATCAACAACCCACAAGTTCAAAGGGAGTTGGAAGTCATAAGCGCGTGTTGCCGCCTGTCTCGCTTCGCGATGGAAATAAAAAAGATCCAACAAGTCGGTTTCTGTGTATAGGGCTGCCGATCCGACGAAGGCGTGATCCAGGCCCCCGCTTCCATACTCGTACAATTTTTGGGTGACCGCAGTGCGAACGTCGCTGACCAGATGAATTTCAACATTCTCGAATCTCACCGAGAACGGCTGGACGGCGTGGGATGCCTCTTGGGAAACAAACACCGCGACGTTGTCAGTGCCCGAGCGCACGAATCTCTCTACCGTCCGCTCCAACATAGAGCGGCCCAGGATATCAATACACTCCAATGGTTCTGCGGCAAACTGCTGCGTACTTGCCTGCGGGGCGCTGCCGGCAATTGTTTCGAGTTCCGCCCCAACGACTACGATGGCTCCTATCCCCACAGATCGCTTCCTCTCTCGCTTCGGACTACTTTGATTTACAGTCTCACTCTCATCACGAAACTTACTGCAATACAACGTGACTTACTGTGGGCCGCCGCAGTACACGACGCTTGGGAAAAAGCAGATCCCGCATCTTCATCTTCGCTTTGTGCAATTGCGACTTCGAATTGCCAACCGAGCAATCCAACATCTTTGCGATTTCGTGGTGCTGGTAACCCTCGACTTCGTGAAGAGCGAAGATCTTCCGGCATCCCTCGGGCAGTTCCAGCATCGCCCGGCGCAGAGCAATGCGGTCGACTGCGCTGAAAAGGCTTGGATCGGGCTTTCCCACGTCGCGCCGCAAGGAGGGCGATTCTGACGAAACCGGCTCATCGAGAGATACGATGGGAGGAGCCTTGCGCCGGCGCAGCTTCATCAGAACGGTATTTACGGCCACACGGTACAGCCAGGTTGAGAAGGCAGAGTCGCCGCGGAACGAGCTGACGCTGCGAAACACTTGCAGAAAAGCTTCTTGCGTCAAATCCTCGGCGTCAGCCACATCCTTGGTCATGAGCAGACAAACGGAATATACGCGCTTCTTGTGAACCTGAAAGAGCGTAGCAAAAGCCTGCTCGTCGCCGGCTTGTGCGCGTCGAACCAGGCTGCCTTCGGAGTCGTCTCGGTTAGTTGCTTTCCTGACCGGAATCACATCTGTCGCTGTCGCGGAAATAACGCAAGTCGCCACTTTAGTCTCCTTCGTTCCCAACTAGGGGGTGCTTGTGAACTGGCTCTCCACGATTCCGGGAGCATTCATTGCAAATCGAGACTATCTTTCTCATGCGCCTCGGCCCATCAGGATGCTCCTGTAATTGATTGCTGGGTTTGCTGTACGGTGAGTTTGAGTCTGAGGGAGACTCTTTTCTCAGAGTAAGTTTGCAGGGGAAGCGAAACTTTTGGTTGAGACGAGGGTTTAACGCGCGAACGCCCGACACAGGCACACTGTCGGGCATTCTTGATCAAAAGGGAGTAACAGTAAGGACTAGTAGAGTTTAAAACCCACTTCCACGCTGATCTGGACGTTGACCGGGTGACCGTCTTTCACGGCGGGCTCGAATCGCCATTGTTTGACAGCATCGATTGCCTTGGCGTCGAGGCCGAATCCCAGGCCCCGTACCACTCGAATGTCACGGGGATGACCTTGCTCATCGACGATCATCCAGAGAATGCACGTCCCTTGCGTCTTGGCGTTGCGAGCTTCCTCGGTGTACTCGGGATCCGGTGTAGAGAGCGGCTTGGGCGCTGAAATACCTCCACCTACTTTGAAAACTCCACCGCCAATTCCACCGCCGCTGCCAGTGCCGACACCAGGGCCATGACCAACACCTACGCCACCTCCTGAACCGGAACCGATGCCCCCGCCCGAGCCCGTTCCATTGGATGGAGGAGCCGACGGCATTAAGGCAGACGAAGGATTGCCGAGCCTCGGAATATTGTTGGAAGCTAGACGCACCTGGGGCGGAACCACAACGGTAGGCTCAACAGCAAGCTTGGGATGCTGATTCCGCATAACGATGGTCGGCGGAGTAATCTGCTGCATCGCAAGTTTCGGCAGTTTGCCTTTCGGCGCCTCCAATTTGTCGCGATCACCTCCTCCGCCGCCACCCGCCACCTCCTTTTTCGCAACTGGCATGGCGTATGAGTCCGGCGATGGCGCGACGAGGGTGACTGTTTCGTGTGGTTGTACTTTCTGCACCACCTCATGGCTGAAAGTTGCGGTTCCCAGGATCAAGCCCAGAATGATGATGTGGGCGACGGCCGAACCAGCGAGTCCGTTCGAACGATAGTTATTGAACTGTCCCCAGATCGCGTCGGGACCAACAGCCGCCGTCCTTCTAGAACTGGAGGGCGGACTGATTGTCCGAACCGCACGTTCGCGACGCAAGTTACTGCGTTCCACAAACCCTGTAGAAGCACCCGGGAAAAACGAATTGGCGTTGTAACGAGGACTACCCTGGTTCGACATGTCGCTCCTACTCCTAAATTTACGACCCTAACCCCGCTTGCCCTGCAGAGATCGCGATATCATCTACAGCCGTCCCGCCAGAAGCAGCACGAGGAGCACTACAACAACCAGACCCAGACCACTGCTCGGGTAATATCCCCAGCTCCTGCTGTATGGCCACGCTGGAAGAGCTCCGACTAGCAACAACACCAAGAGAATCAGCAGAATCGTCGACATACTTCCCTCCTCATTTCTCACCTTATGTCTAGATTTAGAAATAGGACCCGGTTGCGAAACCGAGCCCACGAAAGAATTCCTGGCATAATCTAACGATTCGCTTCCTCAGTAGTCTTTCTGGAGGTATTCACTTCGCTCTTAGCCTGGCCAGAATACTTGCGTACGACGGCCAGGAATTGCTCCATATCCGTTTTGGGCGTTACTTTTCCTTCCAGAATGTCCTCGAAAGGAATAAAACTGCCGTAGAGCACTCTGGTTTCATCCTTGTCTTGCGTAACCGCTGAGCCATTCAAATCGATTCCGGCGAAGATCCCCCGTGCTCGCGAGTATGTAAGTACTTCAGCTCTCATTTTCCAGTCGGTATCGGCCGCAGCGTCACGACCTACCGGACCGGCCGCCGCGGATGCGTCCGCACCTAACTTGAACTTGCTCGACAAAAGATGCTGCATTCCCTGTTGGTTCGTGATGACCATTACCAAGTCGACAGCCTGACCGCCGAGTTGCAGTCCCCAGCTACCGCCTGTGATTGTGATAGGAGCGGGAGCGCTCCAGCGCCCGCTTTCAGTGCGGCAAGTAGCTACTCCTTTGCCGTGGCTGCCACCGAAACCGATGGCGATTTTCACCATGGAGGGAATCACGGCGATACACTTTGAGTCGTTCATTACCTTGTCGGGAATTGCCTTGTCGGGAGTACTCATAATTTCTTCCAGAACTTTTGCCGAAGCATCGAGACGTTTGTCGATATCTGATCGATCCTTGTCGTCTGTAGCCATGGCCATGCCGGCGACAAGCAGGAGGCTTGAACCGAGCATCAGGAGACCTCTTGAGAGAGTGGAACCGGTTCTTTTTTTCATAACAAACCTCTTCTGTGCTAGGAGTGAGCAACCGTTATTTTAAATTTCGAGCAACGTGGATGAGCGTAACTTCGCGGAGAGGCTTCTTCCATCCGGTTCAACCTGTAAAGTGGGTCGAAGGGGGCAGCATGAGCAGGAGAACACTTCAGTGGCACTACCACCCGCAAACGGCTTTGCTACAGGAGTATTTGTGGAAACTGTAGGTTTGATCTACGGTGTTTACTGTAGAGAACGGAGAACGTCGTCGTCGGAGAGGATCCGACAATTCCTATCACATTGTGAGCGCGAAGTTGCCCACTGATGAGAACAGGCCAGGCTGCCAGAAAGGTCACGCTGAACTCGAAGCAGTTCAGTCACTTGGGTGCTGATGGTTAAATGGCCAGACATTCTAATCCACGACTACAGAATTTACTGGTCGTTCATGTTCTCCCCCAGCGTGCTAGGGTGATCTCCGTATGTCCTACTCAGTTTGGCTTCCATTACGATCAGGGATACTTAAACGGAACAAAAGCGGATAATTGAGGAAGATGCGGACTCAAACTCGAGCAAGAATAAGAATAGCGATTCGTGAACGACCGGTTGGGCCAGGCGCTGATTTCGCAGCTTCCGGCGAACCCAGGATCTGGGCTGGAATATGGCCTCTATCGTTGCAGTTGGAGGTTTCATGCGACTGCTGAGCGTCCGCCTGATTATTTCCCTGATTGTTGGCATCACCCTGGTTTCGCTGGGCTTCTCTTACTACCAGGTCGTGGGAGAAAAGCGCCGATTGCGCAGCGATCTGGAGCGCCGTGCCGAAGTGCTTGGGGAAAGTGTTGCCGGCAACGTTGAAAAATCCTGGGAGAACGGCTCCAAGCGAGGGTTACAACCACTGGTGCAGCGCTTCGCCAATCGCGAACACATTCTCGGAGTGGCTGTGTTCGACCCGCAAGGGCAGGTGGTAGCGATTACATCCGAACTGGGCCTGGTGCTGAAAGCCGCTCCTCCGGATATTACGAAGGCAATCGCCGAACACCACGGAGAGAGTTCCTTCGTCCGCCTGAACAATGATCCGGTCCACATTTTCGCAATGCCTCTTCGCCGCCAGGAAGAAGTGATCGGCGGACTGGCGGTAGTGCATGACGCCAGGTACATTCGCGCGGAGAGTCTCCGCTTGTGGCGGGAAGTCTTCTGGCGGGTTCTGGTTCAGGTTCTCCTGATCGTCTTCATCACACTTTTGATTGTGCGCTGGAGTATAGCGGGCCCAATCGCACGAGCAGCACAGTGGATGCGCGCTCTTCGCATGGGCAGGATTTCATCGCGCCAGCAGATGCCGGATCTCGACCTCTTCAAGCCCCTGGCATGGGAAGTGGTCACGCTGGCGGAAAGCCTTAGTCAGGCCCGCAATGCGGCTGAAAATGAGGCCCGCTTGCGGGAAGCGTCTGAATCGGTGTGGACTGCGGATCGGCTTGGAGTGCAGGTCAGGACTCGTCTCGACGGTGGCCAACTGTTTGTGGTATCGAACCGCGAGCCGTACATGCACCAACAGAGTGGCAAGTCGATTGAAGTGGTGGTGCCTCCAAGCGGACTCGTCACGGCCCTGGAACCGGTACTCAATGCCTGCGACGGTACCTGGATCGCCCATGGCAGCGGCGACGCCGATACCGACGTAGTCGATTCTCACGCTCGGATGAGGGTTCCTCCGGCCGATCCTCGCTATACTCTGCGAAGAGTTTGGTTGAGCAAGGAGGAGGAAGAAGGCTATTACTACGGATTCGCCAACGAGGGTTTGTGGCCGCTGTGCCATATCGCCCATACGCGGCCGATCTTCCGGGCGCAAGACTGGCAACACTACCAGGAGGTCAATCGCAAGTTTTGCGCTGCGGTACTGGAGGAGATTGAAAATATCCCAAAGCCTGTGGTGCTGGTGCAGGATTATCACTTTGCCCTGCTGCCCCGCCTGATTAAGCTAAGACGCCCCGATGCGCGGGTGGCAATTTTCTGGCACATTCCGTGGCCGAATCCGGAGGCGTTTGGCATCTGTCCCTGGCAGCGGCAACTGGTGGACGGGCTCCTGGGAGCGGATCTCATCGGGTTCCACATTCAATCGCACTGCAACAATTTTCTTCAGACGGTGGATCGGGTTGTGGAGTCGCGCGTGGACTGGGAACACTTTTCGGTGGCACGTCAAGGACACCGCACGATGGTTCGGCCGTTCCCGATCAGCGTGGCTCTCACGGAAGACGAGGCTGTTGAGAGCGATAAATACGGATTGGATTATGCCGAGCGCTCGACCTTAATGCGGAGTCTCGGTGTGGAAGCCGCTTTTTTAGGGATTGGCGTTGATCGCGTGGATTACACGAAGGGTATCCACGAGCGCTTTCGGGCGATCGAACGATTTCTTGAGAAATATCCCAAATATCAAAACAACTTTACTTTCATACAAATCGGAGCTCCAAGCCGAACACACATCAAACGCTATCACGATCTCATGGCTGAACTCGAGGCCGAAGCAGAGAGAATCAACTGGCGATTTCAAACCGGAAAGTGGAAGCCGATCATTTTTCTAAACCGCCAGCATAACCATGAACAGATCGAACGTTACTATCGCGCTGCCGACGTGTGCCTGGTGACGTCGCTGCATGACGGCATGAACCTCGTGGCAAAAGAGTTCCTTGCGGCACGGCGCGACGAACGCGGCATGTTAATCCTGAGCCAGTTTACCGGGGCTGCGCGCGAGTTGCTGGATGCCCTACGGGTGAACCCATACGACATCGATCAGACGGCCGAAGCCATTCGGGTCGCTTTGGAGATGGAGCCCGAAGAAAAACAGGTTCGCGTTCGCCGTATGCGGAAAATCATAAAAGAGCAAAACATTTACCGCTGGGCGGGAAACCTGATCACCGAACTCTGCGAGGTGAGGCTCGACGGGGCCGATGCCGGACAAAAAAAACTGCGCGGAAAAGTTGTCACGGCGTGATGCAACCGGCCAAGTCGCACGTGGAAGAATCGCAGGTGGAGGAATCAACGACCGACTCGAAACCTCGGATCGAATCGCTCCTAAAAGCTGTTGCCCGGCAACCCCAATCACTGCTCATGCTGGACTATGACGGGACGATTGCGCCGTTTCGCAGAGAGCGCAACCAGGCTTTTCCGTATTCCGGCTTCGCGGCAATTATTGAGGAGATCGCTCGTTGTGGCCGGACGCGCGTTGTTATTATATCCGGCCGGGACGCTACCGAGGTCGTTCCGTTGCTCGACGTGAAACCGCGGCTCGAGATTTGGGGACTTCATGGCCTACAGCGTTTGAGAGCCGATGGCAGCGCCGAGGTTTCTGCGCTCGATGAATCCACGATTGAGGCGCTGACAGATGCGGAGCATTGGTTACGCTGCCAGCGACTGCAGGATGTGGCCGAGTTCAAAACTGGGAGCGTGGCCGTACATTGGCGCGGCTTAAGCGAAGAGGATGCGGAACTTATTCGCGAGCGTGTCTTGCTGGGATGGAAACCCATTGCGAAGTACACCAAGTTGAACTTGCTGGAATTTGACGGCGGCGTCGAGATTAGGTCCTGCAAGACGGACAAAGGCACGGCAGTTCGCGCTCTGCTGAGCGAAATGGATTCAGAAACGCCTGCTGCTTATTTGGGAGACGACACTACCGACGAGTCAGCATTTCAGGCGATCAATGGCCGGGGACTGAGCGTTTTGGTGCGGCCCCGGTACCGGGCTACTGCAGCCGAGGCGTGGCTAAAACCGCCTGACGACGTATTCGATCTGTTGCAGCGCTGGCTCAAAGCTACCAGCTCGTGCCCCCCAGCAGGGTACGAAAAGAACCGGGAAAAGAGTTTCGCGGTGAAAGCATGAGTGCCCTGACGGTTCGCGCGAAACAGGGCGAAGCTCCCACTTTCATTTCAGCTTAGGAGTTGTGGCTTCCGGATCGGCTTCAATGGTGACTTGTATCTCAGAGCCCTCCTTCAGGCGAACTTTTTCACCATTTTCGTCGGTGAGCGCATTCTCAATGCGAAGCTCGCGATAGAGATGATCAGCGCCCTCCACGGCGATCTGAGCCTTCTCCGGTTCAGCAGTAGATTGAGGCTTAATGATTTTTTCGACCGTTGCAGGCAGCGTAGTGCTCGGCTTTTCGCTCATAGTGATTTCCTAAGGGGGCTCCCCGAGAAACTAGTTGTGATGCAGCTGAGGTTCGAATCATTATAACGGTCCGGCGGCGCTGTAGAAAGGCCGAAGAGCTAAGAGAGAACGGGCCACACCTCTCGCGTCCGCGGGTCCTTTGCGCTTACGATCCCTCCTTGTGGTGGAAGTCGAGCCCGAAATGCGGCTCCGACTGCGTGCCCGTAATTTTTACGGGCACTTCCGTTCCCGCTCCATTCTTGTTGAAGAACGGGTCAATCGGCTTCAGAAGAATTGACTTCCAACCTGTCGTCATCTGGGAAAGCTTCGCATCCATGCGGGCCTTGCCGTGAAAGTCAAACACGCGGCCATCTAGACTGTAAGTCCCGGCCATATCGACATGCGTGCCCGGGATCATAAAATGAAGAGACGAAAACATCAGCACTCCATCCTCGAGAGCAAACCCGCCCTTCAGGTCGACAAGAACGTCGCCTTCAGCCAACTCCTCTGTAGGTTTAGGCTTGCGGCGGCTACGGAGACTCAACGAGTTGATTCTTCCCTGCACTTTCTGGTTCGAGAAATGGGCTCGCAAGACGTGAAAATCGCCCGCTAGCTTCAACCGGTCCGCGACGCTGGGTTCGCCCGGAGGAAGGCTCAGCCGCGTTTTCATCTCGATCGGGCCGCTCATCACGGGCGGATCGGTATGCACTCCGAGTTTGAGCAAGTCCTCGATTCGCGCGTGTTCCAAAACGACATCGAGTTCGATATCGTGTCCTTTTCCTGCGTTCACGCGCACGATCGATCCGTTTGCGATAAAAGAAGAATGGAGAAACTTCGCCGTCACGCTCTTCAGAAAAGTGTCTCCGGACGTTCCATCCACCACGGCGTGGAATTCTGTGCGCAGGGGCACGGGATGGCCACTGCTCGCGATCCGAAAATCCGGCGTGTCCGTGACACCGTGAACGATGATGTTATTCAGCGTCCCCGAATATTGCCCGGTTGAAGAGAGAATTCCGCCGATCCCTTTGATCGTGCCCAAATCCGCGTCACTGAAAGAGTAGCCACCTTGCACTGGGGTGTCGCGAGGACCATCTTTCTGCCACGGTCCGAAAAATCCCGTCGAATGAATGTCTCCAACCGGCTTCGGATTCACCAGCGTGGCGTCGAACTGGAATGGAAGGCCTGGCCCAATATCCTTCATATTCAACTTGCTGATTGCGAATTCCACGGGCGCTTTGCCGGGCTTGATCGTGTTGATCAAGAGTCTTGTATCTTCGCAAACAAACTTGTCCACGAAGATGGTCATCCTTCCCGCTCCGGATCCCATCCTTTTCATTTCCTGCCGACTCTCCTTGGGGGGAATATTTAGCACCAGCCCAGTCACATACACTGTGTCGATGTGCATAGGCGAATGAAACAAGCTGCTCAGCGCGGTTTTAAAACGAAACCCTCCAATTTCGATCAAAGGTTGAACGCCCTGCTCGTAGGGGTTCGGATCGGTGGCGCCAAAAACCCGCAATCCATTTCCAGAGACCTCAAGTCCATTCGCGATCGAAACCTGAAACCCAGTTAACTCGACTCTTGCCTTGAACCGATCGGACAGAGTTTCAATAACCCGCGTTCGCAGGATAGGCTGCGCACGCGCGGTTACATATCGAAATGACGCGATAGCAAGCGCCAGAAGAAGAAGTGCAAGTGTGAGAATCCACGTCGACCATTTCGAAAGACGTTTCTTGCCGGTTGGTGCGAGCGGAGATTCCATGGTTGCCACTCGTTTTAGATGAGGCGAATCGCCGCGGCTTGCATACAGTGTTTCCCGCACATGCTTGAAGAAGCCTACGGCACTTACGGCACCAGAGAAAAGGACGGACTGCCGGAGCGCGCGCCAGGGCGTGAAAGCGGTCCTTGTGTAGTGAAAGTACGGCTATCACTGCGAAGAAGTTTGCGGAGTCGAAAGCTGCTTCAACCGAAGTAAGGGCGTTTCAGTCCACCACTGATGGATGAGGGTTGAAGACGAGCACGCCACTCCGGATCAGCGCCTAGCTACGCTGCAGCCGCTTTGCTGCTGCAGCCTGAATGCCCACAGCCACAGGCGATGTCCGTAGTGTCTTTCGCGGCCTCGCAATTCGGACTGCAATACTTGCTACCTTCCGCCGCCGTGCAACTGCAAAGGTCGTGAGCACACTTACTTCTTCTTGTCTCCCTCATGTGTCCCTCCTTCAATCCAATTCCCCAGAAATGAAGTCTATGAAGACGGACCTTAGTTTCCGGAGGGACGTCTGGGGTTGCCGCTCGATGTTGTGAGTGTCTTTTGCGATTCGGCGACATCTCGAGTTCCGCGACATGAAAGCCGTTTCGGGAATGAGATTAAGGACTACAACTTCTGATTCGCGAAATCTCACATTTTTTTCTTTGAGGGAATACAGCGTTTCTGGTAGGGTGTACGGAATCATTGAGCAAGATCTACGGTGTTTGCGAGTAGAAACCGTGGAAACTGTCTGTAGGAATAGCGTCAAGGTTATGCGCCGCTTCGCCTGAGCCCTTCACCTGCTCGTGAGGGCGCGCAGTTCTGCTGTCCGAAAGCCGAAAGCCAAAACCATATTGGAGAAGCATTGCATGCTGCTGAAGTGTGTATCAGCTTTCGTGTGTCTGTCCGCTATTTTTGCGCCTGCGGCCCTCGCGGGCGTGAATGTAAGTTCACCCTCCAACGGTGCGACCGTATCGGGGTCCGTGCACTACATCGCATCCGCTACGACGAGCTGCTCCAAAGGAGTCGGGTCTATGGGCATTTACACAGCTCCCGGCGTGCTGGTTTATGTAACAAATGGCGCCAAACTGGACACGAGTCTGACCTTGAATCCCGGGAAGTACTATACCGTTGTCGAAGAGTGGGATAACTGCGGTGGGGCGTCGACCACGCCGATCACCATCACGGTGACGGGAGGTGGATCGTCCGGCGTCTCCATCAGCTCGCCAGCCAACAACAGTACAGTTGGCTCTCCCGTCAATTTCACGGCTTCCGCAACAACAACCTGCTCAAAAGGCGTCTCCTCGATGGGAATTTACACCGCTCCCTACCAACTAGTCTATGTGGTTCAGGGAGACAAGATGAACTACAACCTCGTTTTGAGTTCGGGGAAGTACAACGCTGTTGTCGAAGAATGGGATGCATGCGGCGGGGCCGCAACAACGCCGGTCACGTTTACCGTAGGAGGCGGTGGGAAATCGTTCTCTAACCTCCAACACAGTAACGGATGGGCCGACTACGGCCAGAGAGCTCCAGACTTTATCGACTGCTCCCCGTCCCCGTGCGACAACATTACTTTTTCCATGGCCCAAAACATCAAGTCTCCGTCAATGAGCGGGCAGGCGACGCAAATGTATTTAGCCGGCAGCGAGGGCTACGGCGACGGTTTGTGGAATAACCATCTGATCGGAGATGGATCATCGCAGGGCATGCCCGATGCAAATCACATCATCGTTCCTACCTTGCACAACTTTACCTACGACGTTTATTTCTGGGGCAGCAATCTCGAATTGGCGCAGGCAGTCGAATTCGACATCAATCAGTTCTTCGACAATCTGGGCTACATCTGGGGCCATGAATGCCGCGTGGCTGGCGGCAATGAATGGGATATTTGGGACAATCTCAGCCAGCGCTGGGTGCCGACGGGCGTGTCTTGCTATCCCTTGAATAACGCATGGAACCACCTGACGCTTCAGGTGCAGCGCACTTCCAACAATCAACTGCTGTACGAATCGATTACGCTGAATGGAAAGACCAGCACGCTCAACCAATACTACAATCCGGGTCCTGCGGTGGGTTGGTACGGAGTCACTATCAACTATCAGGAAGATGGGAACTCCAAACAATCGCCTTATTCAGTCTACCTGGATCAGTTGACGTTTACCTACGAATGATCCTGCAACAGTGATTCTGGGCAGCGATGTGCCTTAGGTGATGAATCACGAGGGGCTGATCGGTGGCAGCTCTCCACCCCGGAAAACCGATCAGCCCTGGTTCAAAGACCTGAGTCAGGATTACAACCTTCGAGTTTTGAAGACTAGATTTCTGCTTTGGGAAATACAGTGCCTCTGGTATGCTCCGTAAATTGTTTGACCGATTAATTTCCTGGTTAACCCTGCTCGCCCACGCTTGAGGCTTCTGAGAGGAACCCAGGAGTTAATCGCAGCGAAACACGCGCCGCGACTAGCCACTTCTCTGGTATCACCCTCCACGTGCCCGCTCGCGCGTATTTAGGGTAGTTTTACGCGAGCAGTTCTGCCGCTCAGTCCAAAAACACTTGGAGAAGCAATACATGCAGAAGTCTCTCTCACTGGCAGTATGTCTTTCGGCCGTCTTCACATCCGCTGCATTTGCGGGTGTAACTGTAGATACTCCCGCGAACGGAGCGACCGTATCGGGATCTGTACCCTACATAGCCTCAGCCAGCACTTCGTGCTCGAAGGGCGTTGGATCGATGGGAATCTACACTGCGCCTGGTGTCCTCGTGTACGTGTCGAACGGCGCCACATTGAACACGAGTTTGAATTTGAACCCTGGAAAATACAACACAGTAGTGGAAGAATGGGACAACTGCGGCGGAGCCTCGACTACCCCGATCACCATTACGGTCAGCGGCGGGGGCGGATCGTCCGGCGTTTCGGTGAGTTCACCCGCCAACAACGCAACCGTTGGCTCTCCCGTTAATTTTAGCGCTAGCGCCTGGACCTCCTGCCCAAAGGGCGTTTCCTCGATAGGCATCTACACCGCTCCGGGCGTCTTGGCATATGTGACCAACGGAGCCAGCCTCAACTACAACTTGCCGCTAGGCCCGGGAAAGTACGAAACGGTCGTCGAAGAGTGGGACGGTTGCGGGGGGGCCAGCACAACGCCGGTCACAATTAATGTTCAAGGAAGTGGCGGTGGCGGCAATTCATTTTCCAATATTCAGCGAAGTGGCGGATGGGCGGATTATGGCCAGCGCGCTCCGACTTTCATCGACTGTTCGCCGTCGCCTTGCGACAACATTGATTTTTCGATGGCCCAGAACGTCAAGTCTCCCTCGATGAGCGGTGCGGCCATGCAGATCTATTTGGGCGGAAGCCAGGGTTATGGAGACGGCCTTTGGAATAATCATTTGATCGGGGATGGGTCGTCACAGGGAATGCTAGATCCGAACCATACCATTGTTCCGACGCTGCATAGCTTCACGTACGACGTGTATTTCTGGGGAAGCGATCTTGGAGCGGCGCAAGCAATCGAGTTCGACGTGAACCAATTCTTCAACAATCTCGGATTCATCTGGGGCCACGAGTGCCGCATTGCCGGCGGCAATGAGTGGGATGTTTGGGACAACCTCAACCAGCGCTGGGTACCCACCGGTGTGGCATGCAACCCGATCAGTAATTCCTGGAATCATCTGACGATCCAGGTACAACGAACTTCGAGCAATCAATTGTTGTACCAATCGATCACCCTGAACGGAAAAACGGCGAGCCTCAATCAATACTACAGCCCGGGTTCCGCAGTCGGTTGGTATGGAGTGACCATCAATTATCAAGAGGACGGAAACTCTTCGCAATCTCCCTACTCTATTTATCTCGATCAACTCACTTTCGGCTACCAGTGAGACTGGCTAACGCTGAACCATGCTACAAAGAGGCACATCTTCGGATGTGCCTCTTTTTTGGTGAAATAGAAGTCAGCGATAACTTCAATAAGAATGCGGACCTATCACAAGGTCCGCACGTGTTTCCTATATCGATTTTACTTGGCCGCGGGCGGACACGGCGTGCCACCAGGCGACGTAGCTACGGAGTTGTCCGACGTCGACGGCGATGATCCCGGATTGGATGACCCGGAAGAAGACCCAGAATT
>Ga0308309_10001408_pt1 | contig 14349 bp, 13 predicted proteins | sample HubBroMetageWFT5_FD_192491 | JGI IMG/M metagenome (GOLD analysis project Ga0308309, IMG submission 192491) | Warmed and freeze-thawed soil microbial communities from the Hubbard Brook experimental Forest, New Hampshire - Hubbard Brook CCASE Soil... | ecosystem: Environmental > Terrestrial >...
GGGCAGCGCGGCCAGCAGCAAGGCCAGCAACCCGGACAGCAGCAAGGAGGGGGCGACCAGCCGGACCCCAACGGCCAGATGGGCGATGCCGCGGGACAGCAGGAAGGGCTGCGCCGCATGCTCGGCGAGATGATGCGCCGGCTCGGTGACGGGCTCGGCGACATCCCCGAGCCTTTGGGCCGTGCCGAACGGGCGATGCGCGACGCCACCGAGGCATTGCAGCGCCGCGAGCCCGGCGACGCAATCGGCCCCCAAACCGAGGCGCTCGACCAATTACAGCAGGCCGCGCGCGACTTTGCCCAACAGATGCAGCGCCGCATGCAGGGCCAATGGGGCAACCCGAACGACGACGAAGTCGGCGCCACCGACGGGACGCCGCGCGACCGGGTGGAGCGGGATCCCTTAGGCCGGCCGTTGTCGAATAACGGGACCTACGATCAGGGGGACGTCAAAATCCCCGACCAGAATACTCTGCAAAAAGCCCGCGAGATTCTGGACGAACTGCGCCGCCGTGCTGGCGAGCGCTTTCGTCCGGAAATCGAGCTCGACTACATCGATCGTCTGCTGAAGAGATTTTGAGCTTGACCGAAGGCAAGTCTGCGCCTTCAATCCACTGACCTTTCTCCTCGTCATGTCCGGCTCGGCCCGGGCGTCCAGCAGTGCCTTCCGTTTACGGAATTTCCGGTGATGCCGGCGATAACGTTTTCGGGTGATTGCACGAGAACCGAAAAGGCCATGGATCGTCGACTGTTTCTATCCTTGATGACCGGATTTGCCGCAGCGTGGCCGTCGATGGCACGCGCGGTTGCCCGTCCGCCAATGGCGCTGCGCCGGCTGCGTCTCGTCAACTGCCATACCGGCGAGACATTCGATGGGGCGTACCGCAACGACCAAGGCCCGATCCCCCGGGTCATCGACGAGCTTTGTGTTTTCTTGCGTGACCACCATTCCGGCGAAAAGACGCAGATCGATGTCGGGGTCATCGATTTCCTGGCCGATGTCTTGGATTCGGTCGGCCAGACCAAGGTCACCATCTTGTCGGCTTATCGCACGGCCGAAACCAACGCGATGCTCGCCCGCACCATGTTCGGTGTTGCCGAGCACAGCCAACATATCGTCGGCCGCGCGCTCGATATACGTGTCGACTCGGGTCTCTCCGAGGCGATGACAAAGGCCCGCGCGATGGAGCGCGGCGGCGTCGGGTGGTATCCGCATTCCGGCTTTATCCACATCGATACTGGACCGGTGCGGAATTGGTCGCTCGACGAACGCGGGCTCGACGGCCTCCTGGTGTTTGATGGCCAGCGCCTGCGGATGGTCGGCAAAGCGGATGGGAGAAATCGGATGCTGCTCGGCGGCGGTTCGTGGCAACCTCTGACCGTGACCGAGCGGCTCGGGCTGCAGCACCAACTCGCCCGCGCGGAATTCCTCGCGCGGACCAGAACCCTGCGCCTCACCCCGTGATGGCGACGCCGATCAGTTTGCCGACGCCGTAGGTCACGCCGGCGGCGGCGAAGCCGATCAGCAATTGGCGCAAACCGGAGAACCATACTCCGAGCCCGGTGAACAAGGTTGTGCCGGCACCGATCAGGAACAGCGCCAACCCGCTCGCCGCGAGACTGGCAATCACCGCCGGCAGCCCGGCCAGCCAAAAATAAGGGGCGACGGGAAAGATCGCGCCAATCGCAAACAGCACGAAAGAGGTCCCGGCGGCGGCCCAGGCCGAGCCGCCGAGCTCTTGCGGGTCGATCCCGAGCTCCTCGCGCACGAGCGTGTCGAGGGCGGTTTCCTTGTTGGCGATCAGGCGCTGCGCCAGCGCTTTGGCTTGGTCCATCGGGAGCCCCTTGGCCTGGTAGATCAGCGCCAGCTCTTCCTGTTCCTCCTCGGGCACCTGCTCGAGCTCGTCGGCCTCCGTTTTGATTTGCCGCTGATAGGATTCGCGGGTCGTGCTCACCGACAGCCATTCTCCCAATGCCATCGAACAGGCACCGGCGAGGAGGCCCGCCAGACCGGTGACGAGGATCGCGTGCGGCGCAAGGTCCGCTCCGGCCACGCCCATCACGAGGCTCAGATTGGAGCACAACCCGTCATTGGCTCCGAGCACAGCGGCGCGCAGCGCATTGCCGCCGAGGGCGCGATGCCGGCCCTCCAGCCGCGCAATCGTCGGGCCGCTGAACGCGCGCGGCGACGGTGCCGCCAGCGCTTCGATGATGCGGGCGTGCGAGCGCTCGGCCGCGGGCAGCCCGCCGGCGACAGCTTCCGGCTGCCTGTCATAGGTGCCGCTGTCCAATTGCTCGAGTGTGTTGATGCTCGGCAGTACAAAGGCCGGACCAAAACGGCGCGCCAGCCAAGCGAGCGCCCGCGTCCGAAAGCTCGGCCGCAGGCTCGGCACGCGTTGGCCGATCGCCCCGATCTTGCGTTTCCAGAACTCGGCATGCGCCTCCTCGACGGCGCCCAGGCGAGCGTAAACCTGCGCCAGCTCGGGGTTCTTCTCAGTCTGCGCCAACGTTCGGTAGAGCGAGGCGCTGTCCACCTCCCCTTGCAGATTGGCGGTGTAGCGCTGGCGCGGATCTTCCTCGGGCATCTCTCTAACAATCGTCATTCCCGCGGAAGCGGGAATCCAGGGAGGAAGGGCCGCAGCGGCTGCTCTGGACCCCCGCTTTCGCGGGGGTGACGTGAGAGGGTGAGTTCATTTTCACGCCATTTCACAGGCTGACGAGTTTGCCCGGGTTCATGATGTTGGCGGGATCGAAGGTGCGCTTGACGGCGCGCATCAGCTCGATCTCGACCGGCGATTTGTAATGGGCGATCTCGTCGCGCTTCAGGCGGCCGACGCCGTGCTCGGCGCTGATCGACCCGTGAAGCTCACGCACGACACCATGGACGATATCGTTGAACTCCTGCCAGCGCGCTAGATACGCCGCTGTATCGGCGCCTTCCGGCTGGGTCAGGTTGAAGTGGATGTTGCCGTCCCCGACATGGCCGAAGGCCATCGGCCGGATGCCGGGCAGCCTCTCGGTCACCCCGGCGGTGGCGCGGACGATAAAATCGGCGACCCGGCTGACCGGTACCGAAACGTCGTGCTTGATCGAGCCCGAATAGAGCTGCGCCTCGACAATCGCCTCGCGGATTTTCCAGAGTTCCCGGGCTTGCGGCCCGCTCTCGGCGATGACGCCGTCGGCGACCAGATTCTCTTCGAGCGCTGTTTCCAGCAGCCTCTCCAAGAGCGCGCGGATGCCGCTCTCGGTCTGGCTGGACGATATTTCGAGCAAAACGTACCACGGATAAGGTGCTGCCAGCGGATCGATAGTGCCGGGCACGTGGACCAGCGCCAGATCGAGCGCGGCGCGCGGGATCAGCTCGAAGGCGGTCAGCTGATCGGCGGTGGCGGCGCGGGCGTGAGCGAAGAGCGTCATGACATCCTCGACCCTGGCGAGCCCGAGAAACGCGGTCTCGACTTCGCGCGGTTTGGGGAACAGCTTCAGGGTCGCGGCAGTAATGATCCCGAGCGTGCCCTCGCCGCCGATGAAGAGCTGCTTCAGATCATAGCCGGTATTGTCCTTGCGCAGGCCGCGCAGCCCGTCCCAGATCCGCCCGTCCGGGAGCACGACCTCGAGGCCCAGAGTCAGCTCGCGCGTATTGCCGTAGCGCAATACCGCAATGCCGCCGGCATTGGTCGACAAATTGCCGCCGATCTGGCAGCTGCCCTCGGCGCCGAGGCTGAGCGGGAACAGCCGGTCGGCCTCGGCGGCCGCCTGCTGCAGATGCGCCAAGATGCAGCCGGCCTCGACGGTCATCGTGAAATTGACCGGGTCGATCGCGCGGATGCGGTTCATGCGGCCGAGGGCGAGGACGATGTTGGTCCCGTCCTCGGGCGGAACGCCGCCGCCGACGAGGCCGGTGTTGCCGCCTTGCGGCACGATCGGCAACCTCGCTTCGGCACAGATTCGCACCACCGCCGCGACTTCCGCGGTCGATGCGGGCCGGACCACGAGCCGGGTGGCGCCGCGCCAGAGGCGGCGCGCCTCGATCAAGTAAGGTTCCTGGTCCGCGGGTTCGGCGATCCAACCGCGAGCACCGACCACCGCCTTTATCCGTTCCAGCGCCGCCTCGATGTCCATTCTCCGCCCCTAAACTTGCAGCCGCCATCGAAGGGTTTCGCCGGCGCGGAAGGGCACGACGGGATTGTCGCCTTCCCCGATTAGCTGCGGCACCGCGAAAGGCTCCCGCCGTAACGTGATCCGGGCATCGTTGGGCGGGAGACGATAAAATTGCGGTCCGTTCAGCGAGGCGAACGCCTCAAGCCGGTCTAGCGCCGCTTCCTCCTCGAAGACTTCGGTATAGATCTCCAGCGCGCACGGGCCGGTGAAAATGCCGGCACATCCGCACGCGGTTTCCTTTGTCGAAAGCGCGTGCGGCGCGCTGTCGGTGCCGAGAAAGAACCTCTCGTCACCCGACGTTGCGGCCCGGCGCAGCGCCAACCGATGCTTCTCGCGCTTGGCGATCGGCAGGCAGTAGAGGTGGGGACGGATCCCGCCGGCAAAGATCGCGTTGCGGTTGATCACGAGGTGATGCGCCGTGATCGTCGCCGCCAGGTTCGGCCCGCCCGACGTAACGTAGTCCACCGCCTCTTCGGTCGTGATGTGCTCGAGCACGATGCGCAGTTCGGGCAGGCGTCGCCGCAGCGGGTCGAGCACCCGGTCGATAAACACCGCCTCGCGGTCGAACACGTCGACCTCCGGGTCGGTCACCTCGCCATGGATCAACAGCGGCATGCCGAGCCCTGCCATGCATTCAAGCACCGGCGCGATGCGGTCATAATCGGTGACCCCAAACGCCGAATTGGTTGTCGCCCGCGCCGGGTAGAGCTTGACCGCGGTGAACACTCCTTCCCGAAGGCCCCCGGCAACCTGTTCCGGCTCGGTCGTGTCAGTCAGATAGCAGGTCATCAGCGGCACGAAATCGCTACCCCTCGGGAGAGCCGCCAGGATGCGTCCGCGGTAGGCGCGCGCCGCCGCTACGCTCGTCACCGGCGGCACCAGATTGGGCATCACGATCGCGCGGGCGAACTGGCGGGCGGTGTACCGAACGACCGTTGTGAGCATGCCGCCGTCGCGAAGATGGACGTGCCAATCGTCCGGACGGCGCAAGGTCATAATCTCAGCGGTTTGCGGCATCTATTTTCTCCGCTTCCGGAACCAACATCAGATTCGTCGCCCCGATTTTAATAGCACTCTGCCTTGGAGAGTGCTAAACCCTTGAGGGAGGGCGAGGCCACCGTATGCCTCGTCGAGGGCGGCGCCGTCGCTGCTTAAATCGACCGAAAAGGAAACGAGCATGGCTGCTAAGGATGTAAGGCACGGCACGGACGCGCGCGAGCGGATGCTGCGCGGCATCGACACTCTCACCGAGGCGGTCAGGGTGACGTTGGGGCCGAAGGGGCGCAACGTCGTTCTCGACAAGAGCTACGGCGCGCCGCGGATCACCAAGGACGGGGTCACCGTCGCGAAGGAAATCGAACTCTCCGACAAATTCGAAAACATGGGCGCGCAGATGGTGCGCGAGGTGGCCAGCAAGACCAGCACGGTTGCCGGAGACGGCACGACGACCGCGACCATTCTCGCCCATGCGATGGTGCGCGAGGGTGTCAAAGCGGTGGCCGCCGGGATGAACCCGATGGATCTCAAGCGTGGCGTCGACATGGCTGTCAACGCGGTCGTCAAGGACCTTGAGAAGCGCTCGAAAAAGGTCTCGACCAATGACGAGATCGCGCAGGTCGGCACAATCTCGGCCAATGGCGACCCCGAGATCGGTCGCATGCTCGCCGAGGCGATGAAGAAGGTCGGCAATGAGGGCGTCATCACGGTCGAGGAGGCCAAGTCGCTCGAAACCGAGCTCGACGTTGTCGAGGGAATGCAATTCGACCGCGGCTATTTGAGCCCTTATTTCGTCACCAATGCCGAGAAGATGCTCGCCGAGCTCGAAGACCCCTATATCCTCTTGCACGAGAAGAAGCTCTCCAGCCTGCAGTCGCTCTTGCCGATCCTAGAAGCCGTCGTGCAGAGCGCGCGGCCCTTGCTGATCGTCGCCGAGGATATCGAAGGCGAGGCGCTTGCCACCCTCGTCGTCAATAAGCTGCGCGGCGGCCTTAAGGTGGCGGCAGTAAAGGCGCCGGGCTTTGGCGACCGCCGCAAGGCGATGCTCGAGGACATCGCGGCGCTGACCGGCGGTCAGGTGATCTCCGAGGATCTCGGCATCAAGCTCGAGAACGTCACCCTCGAGATGCTCGGCCGCGCCAAGCGCGTGCGCATCGACAAGGAGAACACGACGATCATCGACGGCGCCGGAAAGAAGGAAGACATCACCGCGCGGATCAACCAGATCAAGGCGCAGATCGAGGAGACGACCTCGGATTACGACCGCGAGAAGCTGCAGGAGCGATTGGCCAAACTGGCGGGCGGCGTAGCGATCATCCGGGTCGGCGGAGGCACTGAGGTCGAGGTGAAAGAGCGCAAGGACCGCGTCGACGACGCCATGCATGCCACTAAAGCCGCGGTCGAGGAAGGTATCATAGCGGGCGGCGGCGTGGCGCTGCTTTTTGCGAGCAAGGTTCTGGCTGCGCTCAACCCCGCCAACAACGACCAGAAGGTTGGCATCGAGATCGTCCGCAAGGCCATCCAGTCGCCGGTACGGCAGATCGCCGAGAATTCCGGAGTTGAGGGTTCTATTGTCGTCGGCAAGCTGACCGACAAGGACGACCCGAATTTCGGCTTCGACGCGCAGTCGGGCGAGTACAAGGACATGGTCGCCGCCGGGATCATCGATCCGACCAAGGTGGTGCGGGTAGCACTGCAGGACGCCGCCTCGGTTGCGGGGCTGCTGATCACCACCGAGGCGATGGTCGCCGACCGGCCGGAGCCCAAGAGCGCGGCCGGTATGCCACCCGGCGGCATGGGCGGCATGGGCGGCATGGATTACTGAGCTCCAGCCGCCTGGCCCCGATCAAGTCCTGGCAATGAATGACGGTGCCGACGACGACAAACTCGCCGGTGACATGATCGACGTTCACGGGAAGAAGGCGGCCACCGTGGCGCGGGAGAATGCCCGCGCCGCGGCGCTCGCCGGTCAACCGACGCAAGCGAAATACTCGATCCGGGTGCTCGGGATGATCCAGCGGCAGCAAGCCGGCGAAGCAGCGGCTATTCCGACCTTACTGTCGTGATCTCCTCGGTCACTACCGTAAAGCTGCTGAGCGTGTTCGGACCAAAGGTCGTGCTGATCGCGACATCTGCCGCGTCCTGTCCGCGGGCGATCAGCACCCGGCCGATTCGCGGCATGTTGTGGCGCGCGTCAAACGTGTACCACTGGCCGCCGACATAGGCTTCGAACCAGGCCGAGAAATCCATCGGCGCGTCCGAGACCGGCACCCCGATATCGCCCAGATAGCCGGTGCAGTACCGCGCCGGGATGTTCATGCAGCGGCAGAACGCGACCGCCAGGTGAGCAAAGTCCCGGCAGACGCCGGTGCGATCGCAGTAGGCTTCCCACGCCGTCCTAGTGGCGCGCGCGTGTTCGTAGCCGAAAACAATGTGCTGGTGAACGTAATCGCAGATGGCCTTGACACGGGCCCAGCCGAGCGGCGTTTTGCCGAACAGCGACCATGCGATTTCAGACAACCGGTCGGTCTCGCAATAGCGGCTCCCCAGCAGGAACACCAAAGCTTCGTCGGGCAGAGCCTCCACTGCGTGCTGTTGCGCCTCGCTGGCGACCACATCTGGTTCGCCCGTATCTTTAACGATCCCGTTGGCAGATAGCCGGGTTCGTCCGGCCGGCGCGACGATCCGATTGCACCAATTGCCAAAGCCATCGCGATAGGCCCGGATCGGGATCGAGGGGCTGGTCACGAGGTGATCCGGCACCACCATGTCGGAAATACGCGTGTAGTGGACGTTCAACATCAGCAGCATCGGCGTCGGCTGCGGACAATCATAGACCAGTTCGTAGCCGAGCCTGATCTGCATCATTGGTATTTCCCTCCGGTTCGTAGTCACCGGGCGACTACCGACGATGGCAAGCAGCGGCCCTGGTGAGAGAATAAGAGCGCAAGAAGCGTCACATCGGGAACCCCGTTTCGAGTGGGGATGTTCCTGGATATCTTCTAAACCGTGAGGGCCTCCCGTTAAAAACGCCAGCTGGACGCTGAGCGGCGGGTAGGCAGGAGAACCCGATGGCGAACCGAGCCGGCAGCACCGCGAGTTCGAGCGAGGTCATCCCGGCCGGGCACGCGGCGTTAACCGCACAAGAGGAACTCGGGGAGAACGCGCCGAATTCGTCCGCTGGGCTTGCTGCGCTGAGCGTCGCCGCACTCGGCGTTGTGTTCGGCGATATCGGGACAAGTCCGGTCTACACCTTTCGTGAATGCTTCAACCCTGAGCACGGCCTTCCCCTTGATGCGGAACACGTGCTCGGCGTTCTATCGATGATTTTCTGGGCGTTGATTATTGTCGTCACGGTCAAATACGTCCTGTTGATCATGCGCGCCGACAACCAGGGCGACGGCGGCATTCTTGCTTTGCTGGCGCTCGCCCTGGAGAAGGCACAAAGTGAGCGCTCGCGCAATCTCTTGGTATTGCTCGCCCTCGGCGGCGCCGCGCTGTTCTACGGCGACAGCATGATTACACCGGCGATTTCCGTGCTCAGCGCGGTCGAAGGTATTAGCATTGCGACCCCAGCGTTGAACCGTTTTGTCCTGCCGCTGACCATTATCGTGCTGCTCGCGCTTTTTCTCTTTCAGAAGGGCGGCACCGGACGCGTCGGCAGCCTTTTCGGCCCTGTGATGGTCTTATGGTTCGCCGTCATCGCGATGATCGGAGTGTTGCAGATCGCCTCAATGCCGCGCGTGCTTGAAGCGATGAACCCTGCGCACGCGGCTCGCATCTTTCTCGCCACGCCGGGCGCCGGCTTCATCGTACTCGGAGCCGTCGCGCTCGCTATTACCGGCGGCGAGGCGCTCTACGCCGATATGGGCCATTTTGGCCGTTTTCCGATCAGGCTGGGGTGGTTTGCGGTGGTGCTTCCCGCTCTGGTGCTAAATTATTTCGGGCAAGGTGCGCTGATCCTCGGGGACAAAGCGGCAATTGACAATCCGTTCTTCCGCATGGCGCCAGATTGGGGCTTGCTCCCGCTGGTGCTGTTGTCGACCGCGGCGACGGTAATCGCATCGCAGGCAGTGATCTCCGGCGCGTTCTCATTGTCGCGGCAGGCGATTCAACTCGGCCTGATGCCGCCCCTCGATATCTTTCAAACCTCGACCCGCGCGCACGGTCAGATCTATATCGCGCAGATCAATTGGTTGCTCCTGATTGCGGTTGTCGCTCTTGTTCTGGGGTTCCAAAGTTCGAGCGCACTCGCTTCGGCGTATGGTTTCGCAGTCACCGGCACGATGACGATCACGACGGTCCTCGCCGCAGCCGTCATGCGGGGCGTCTGGCGTTGGCAATGGCCGACAATCGCCGTCGTGCTGGTGCCGATCATGACCGTCGACCTTGCGCTATTCGGAGCAAATGCCCTGAAAATTCCGAGCGGCGGTTGGTTTCCGCTGGTGGTTGGGCTCGCCGTATTTACGGTCCTGAGCACCTGGCGAGCGGGAAGGCGGTTGGTGCGGATTCAGTTGGCGAGCGAGGCCGTGCCGCTCGTCTCCTTTCTCGCCACCTGCGACGAGGCGCCGGAAGCCCGCGTTTCGGGCACCGCGGTTTTTCTCACCACCCAGACCGAAGACGTGCCCGTAACCCTGCTGCACAACCTCAAGCACAACAAGGTTCTGCACCGGACGGTACTGCTGGTCCGCGTCGTCACCGACAACATACCGCGAGTGGCGGGTGCGGACCGGATCAAGGCACGCGAGCTCGGCAGCGGCTTTTGGCAAATCGAAGCGCATTTCGGCTTTGCCCAGACGCCAAACGTCCCGCGCGAGCTGCAGCGAGCGAAAATCCCGGGGCTGGAGCTCGATCCGAGTGAGATTTCGTTCTTCGTCGGGCGGGCCAACGTCAAACCAAGCCCGCGGCCCGGGATGGCCCGGTGGCGCGAGCGCCTCTATTCCGCCCTCGCCCGCGTCGCGACGCGGTCGCCCGAGTTTTTCCGCATCCCGCCGGACCGCGTCATCGAGCTCGGCGCCGAGGTCGAGATATGACCGTGGTGTTTTTCACTAGGCTGAACTCGGTTGAGATCGATCAGGCGGGATGGATCGGCGGTGACATGCGACTGCTGGTCCTGTCGAGGACGCGGTATGTTTTCAACCCCAAGGCTCGCGCCACTGCCTTTGCCCTTTCTTTTGCCTCTTCCTTGCCTCCAACCAGAAAAATCGAAGGGCGGCCCGTCACCTTGCCGTCATCATCGCGTTGAGAAATAGTCGCTACCAACCCCTCACGAGTGTCTTCTATCTTAAGCCGCACGAACATCTTTTCCTCCTCCGGAGCGAGCAAACCTATATTCCGACGGGCTGCTGACGTCTGAAGTTGCACAGAGCCTTGGCCAGGGCCTCCGCCAGCGGCGTTTTGCAGCCATCATTCAGTTGCGCCAAGAACCATTTACTGTTACGCGTTACTGTTACGCGGCCTCGGTATCCTTGTGTTGACCCTCGGTCTTGCTCGAGCGATCGAGAAGGATCGTAGTCAGGTCTCTTTCCTGGGTGTCATGAAGGCCTTCCATGATTGAGCTAGGCCGCCGCTCGCGCGCGCAGGCGACCACAAATTGTCCAGCAGCTGAGTGAGCGAGATAGCGATTTGCTTTAGAGCCTACCCGCACCGGGCACGAGCCATGGCCGATGCGGCGGCTCGGGTGATGTCATCACCCGATTATCGAGATCAGTATCTCCGGCGACATCCCCGTCGGCTTCATCCGCGCGAACATCTTTGGCGATTTCTAGATGGTAAACGCCAGGCCATTTGCTGAAATCCTTGGTACAGCTGTCTTCCAGGGAGATATACATTGAAGTGATTCCTGCTATCTCTTGCTCAATAGATGTAGGAACGATTTTCAATTTTTCTAGCCGATGCCGCCTCTAATGGATAGGTATGCCACGAACTTCTTTTCGTCGGTAAGATCGATCTGCCGTATAGTTTGCCAGCCGATTTTGACTACACTCCTGACGCCTGGGGCAGGCTGGCGAAGGATCGGCTAGTACCTCGTTGCGAAAATTAGCGTACCGAACTTCCGCCCGCCGTCGCCCCCGCGCAAGCGGCTGTCAGGAAATCCTGCGGACAGACAATTCGTCGTCCCCGCGTAAGCGGGGACCCAGGGGCAAGCGACTGAAATCCCTGGATTCCCGCTTTCGCGGGAACGACGAACAAAGGGCGCAAAGGTGGGATATGCGGAATTGGATTACAGCCTCGCAAGCGGGGATGACGGAGATTATTACTGCATCGCGATGAGCGTACACCGTGCGACAGCGGGACGAAACGTGTCTGGTGTCGTCCCTTCCATGAGAGTGGGGATGCCGAAGGGACATACGCTAATTTACGCAACCAGGTACTAGCTCCGAGTCATTCACACGATTCATCAGGCAATGACGCACCATCGCTCATATCAAATCCGCTACACCGGCGAAAGCCGGTGCCACGGCAAAAGTGGATCCCGGCCTTCGCCGGGAAAGTGTGCGGAGGGGACGTCGATCTGCATCAACTGAATGAATCTGTGCACTAGGCGGACCCGTGGCGGCCCCTCCTCGCGCAACGTCGCCCCGGAGTAAACAGCGTATGAAATAAAAATCAGCCACGTACCGGCAGATTTCAAAAATCTATTGAAGAATCTCTTGCGTTGATGAAAAAAAACACAATATGTAAGACTGAGAATTGGTCTGCCGCGCAAAATTCTGTACCACTGAACGGCGTGTGGTCTATCAGACGAAGTCCTAGGTGCCCCGTCGGGTAGCAGACGAGTTCTCTCTCAGGACCGCGATTGGCGGTGGCAAGATCAGGAGGGAACTCTCCTCCTGATACCGAGGCACGGCAAATGAAAAAGTTTCCGAGTCTAAAACCGGGGATCTGGGGGGCCGTGATCGGTGCGGTCGCGATTTCTGTGGTTGGTTTTTCATCCCTTGGGTGGACGCTCGGCAGCACCGCCGAACGAATGGCGAAAGAGCGAGCCCAGACCGCGGTTGTTGATGTGCTGGCGCCGATCTGCGTCGAAAAATTCCAACATCAGACCGATGCCGCGACAAAATTGATAGAGTTCAGAAAGGTGTCCTCGTCGTGGGACCGGCGTTCGTTCATCGAGAAGGGCGGCTGGGCGACAACGGCGGGAACCGATGCCCCAAACACGGCGGTTGTTACCGCTTGCGCAGAACGACTCGTCGGCTCTCTCTAGGCGGTGGGTCGCTCATTATTGCGCCGGCCGGCCATCTGAGACCGGAGCGATTATGGCGCTGTCCGCTCGATTTTCCCTGCTCCATTCCAATCTGAACGATTTTCTCTTCGCCTCGGTCGGCGAAGAACAAAATGGAGTAACGCTCAGCGTTGTCTCGGCGTTGACGCGGCTCGGGCTGGATCCTTGGGAAGAGGCCGCCCGGCTCACTCCTCTGCCGAAGGCTCGTGCGGCCGAGGCGCTGGCGGCACTGATTGCCCGGTTGCCCATCAGTCGAACGCAATCATCGGACGATTTGGCCATCAGCCAGCGGCTCGTAGAGCTTTTGCCGGACCAAAAACCGGGACCTATGGAGGGGCGGAAGCGCGCGGCTGCGCGTCACAAGAACTATTGGCAGGCCATGATAGTGCTCGCCTGCCTCGCCCTCGGCGCCGCAACCCTCTTCAGCATGTTGTGACCTGGCGTCGACCACGCGCCGGCGTTGCCAGCTGGTGCAGCCAATCGGATTCTCTTTAATCTGGGAAACCTCATGAAATACCTAGTCCCGCCGATCGTCATTCCAGTCCTGCTATTCATCGGTGTCGTGGCATACGGGGTGCTGAGGCCGCCCATGATCGTCGGTCATCCTCCCTTTCCCGCAGCGAACTCGCAACCTCGTTAGCCTAAACTGGAGCGGTTGCCTGTCTAGATGGTATAATATTTGCCTAGATGGTATAATCTTTGCCGTTCGTGGTTCAGCCCGGAGGGATCAGCATGTTAGAGCACAAATACCGCGTCGGCCAGGCAGTGGAATTTTTCCCGGAGCGGGGCATCGAGCATACGGCCAAGGGCCGCTTTAAAATAGTTCGCCAGTTCCTCGGCGAAGGCAACGCACCTCGCTACCGGATCAAGCATGAGGTGGACGGGCACGAACGGATGGTTGGCGAAGGCGAACTCGGCCCGCGGTAACCGGCGCATCTGGTAAAGACAGCCTCTGAAAGGGATGGCGCGCAAGCGAAGCCTCCCAAATCAGGAAAAACAGCGACGGAACAGCCAAAGTTCTGGCTGTTCCGTCATCGGCTGAGTCGTCAGCGGCTCAGGGTTTCCGCCGAAAACGGGATGTGGCTGGCTGATAACCTGGAGGTGAAAACAGCGAAAACAGCGAGAAGCGGCGTCACTTCGACCTGCGCAGATCGCACCTGAGGCAAGGCCGCCCCATATCGTGGTAGAACGGCGCGGGCGGGTTAGCTATCGTTCGCCGCTGTGCATTTTGGAGGGTGGCATGACCGGGTGCATCGTCGGTTGGGCGCACAGCAAGTTCGGTAAGCACGAAGGCCGGGACGTCGAGTCGCTGATCGTCGAGGTCGCGCAGGCGGCGTTGGTCGATGCCGGGGTCGCGGCGGCCGACATCGACACGATCTATCTCGGCACAATGAATGGCGGGTTTGTCCGCCAGGAATTCCCGGCATCGCTGGTGTTTCAGGCCGATCCGGCGCTCCGTTTCAAGCCGGCGACGCGGGTCGAGGACGCCTGCGCGACCGGCTCGGCGGCGATTCATCAGGGTCTGAACGCGATCGCGGCCGGCAGAGCGCGCCTCGCGCTGATCGTCGGCGTTGAGAAGATGACGGAGGTCTCCGGCGCGCAGGTCGGCGACATCCTGCTCGGCGCCTCCTATCGCAAGGAGGAGGACGCGATCGAGGGCGGTTTTGCCGGCATCTTCGGCAAGATTGCGCAGAGCTATTTCCAGCGTTATGGCGACCATTCCGATGCACTGGCCCGGATCGCCGCCAAGAACCACAGGAACGGCGTCGCCAATCCGCTCGCCCAGATGCAAAAAGATCTCGGCTACGAATTCTGCCGCACTGTTTCGGAGAAGAACCCGATCGTCGCCGGCCCGCTGAAGCGCACCGATTGCTCGCTGGTCTCCGATGGCGCCGCGGCGGTCGTGCTCGCCGACACGGCGACGGCGCTCAGCATGAAGAAAACGGTGATTTTCCGCGCCGCAGAGCA
>Ga0308309_10001409_pt1 | contig 14344 bp, 17 predicted proteins | sample HubBroMetageWFT5_FD_192491 | JGI IMG/M metagenome (GOLD analysis project Ga0308309, IMG submission 192491) | Warmed and freeze-thawed soil microbial communities from the Hubbard Brook experimental Forest, New Hampshire - Hubbard Brook CCASE Soil... | ecosystem: Environmental > Terrestrial >...
CTCTGCTTCCCGAGCAGCTTCGCAGTGCGCGCGAGTTTCGGTTACGCAAGTGTCCATACGCCACCTCACATTCGTTGCTCAAGCCGCAGGCCGGCTGGCATCGAAAACGAACCTGTAACCAACACCATGCACAGTTTGGAAGTGAACGGGATGGGCCGGATCCGGCTCGAGTTTCTTACGCAGTCGCAAAACGCAGTTATCGACCGTGCGGGTGCAGGGATAGTTTTCAAAGCCCCAGACCTGGTTCAATAATTCGTCCCGCGAGATCACCCGCCCCGGACTCGTGACGAAGAACCGGAGAACTTTGAACTCCAGAGCGGTGAGGGCAACTGGTCGGTCCGAGCGGCTGACCTCCACCCGGAATAAGTCAACCCGGACAGCACCGAACCTCACAACCGAATGCTGAAGTGATCGTGAATGCTCCGCCTCCGCATGCACCCACGCAAACAACTCTTTCCAAGTAAGAGGAAGAAGCAGGATAGGCGGTGCGGTGTCAGACGCGCCGAGTCTGAATCGAGGTGCAGGCTTTTCAGGTGGGACCAGCGCTACCTGGTAGTTCTCCGATCCCAAGAGGTCTGTTTGCAAATGTCGAAGACGAGAGTCTTCGTTAGGGGAGTCAATACTCGGCGGCAGAAATGCCATCGCGGAGGTCTGTGCTTCCTCGCGCACTCGAAGCTCAACTGTCGCCGTTCGGCGGGGCTGAGATCCTGATTTTTCATCATAGACAGATAACGTCTTAGAAGCCATGGCGATTGCTCCTCCTAGCCGGGAACATGGTTCTTCCTCTGTTGGTTTCAATCTGTCAGTTTTTTTGGAGAAGCGGGTGATCGAGTAGAACCCTTAGGGCGTACACCCAAAAAGAATTCACCCGGCTAAGCAGCGAAGAGATGACACCGGCATGTGGGAACCGGTATGCATCGAAACGATTCACAATAAAACCGTCAATGATATGGGTTTGACAATACTGCTTTTTCCTGACAGCTGAGCAGTCAAAAACATGAAAGACACAAACGGCAGAAGAAAGCGTGATCTCCGTCATACTCCTCTCGCAATTTACACTCGTCAATGTCGGTTGCCCGAATCTTTAGGGCTCGGGACCTTTGCCAGACCTTAAGGGGACTGAGCGCCGCTCCGCCTGGCGGTTGCCGTTTGGGCCCTCTGCTGCGCCTGTACGTCCAAAACAACGCCGAGGCGATTCGAACAGGTATCATGGCCATGAGTTCGATAGGCGGGGCGGCGGCCAAATTGCGGCCCTCTCTAGACCCAGGCCGCAACTCTCCTGCCAAACCATCCAATTCGAGCGGACTCACCGACGTGATGGACCCGCGGGCGCCGCCGCCGGGAAAACCTGCATCCATAAGTGACTTCGAAGGGGTCCTCCTTGGCGATTAAAGCAAGTGCATTTGATTTGCCAACTACACGGGTTCTGTGCTCCCCTCGCAAGTGCGTGCTTTGACTCGATAATTTGCGATCTCTCTAGTAGTGTCGTCGCCCAGCTAGAGCTCCTGCAGTGTCGCTGTCGGGGGTTGATGTCGGGAGATCGACCGATGTGTCGGGGGGCCCACAGTGTACGGACTGATTTCTCGGGGATGGCGGTAGAGAAAACGCCGCTGCCGAAGTAATTTGACCTGATCGAGAATGGTACGGGATCTACGGCACCAAATGCTCGATGTAGGCGATCAATGCCTTCATATCATCTGGCGCGAGATCGACGGGGGGCATGCCGCCGGCCTTCATTTTGGCTGTCGGGTGCTCGAAAAGGTTGGCCAGTTGGTCGGGTGAGAATTCTTGGTGGATGCCGGTAAGCGCCGGAGCTGCAGCCGTTCCCACACCCCCGTCACCGTGACAGGCATTGCAGGATCGTACCTGGAAAATAGTTTTCCCCTTCGCTGCCAATGGGTCGTTGAGCGTCATATTTGCCGCGGCCAAGGATGCAGATGAAAGCTCTGGCTCAAATGGCTTGCGCATGTAGTCGTCCTCTTCGGCCCTCTGCTTTGCAAGTTGTTGCGCGACTCCCGTGTCATGACGATCCAAATACCGGCTGCGCAGACCGAGTCCTACCAGCGAGAACACTAAGAATGCGTACGCCCCCATTGCCACTGGGCGCTTCCACGGGCGTCGTTCGACGCTGCGATCTAAAAGAGGAAGGGCAATGACGGCCAGGACGACAAGCGCCGGGATCACCAGAACGCCAACAATTGCGGCCGATCCGTGCCAGTATTTCAACCACTGGAAGACAGGCAGGTAGTACCACTCCGGGCGAGGCACGTACTGGGTATCCGCTGGGTTGGCTCGCGCCCCAAGTTGTACCGGGATCAGGAAACACAGCAGGCCGAGCCCCACAATCAGCAGCGAAGTCAAGGAGAGATCCATTATCACCTGGCGGGGATAGAAGAGCTCCGCCTTTCGGGTTCGATCAGGATTGTAAGGGTTCTCATCTACAGACCCGGCGGCTCCCGCTTTGCGGAATAGAAAAAGATGAGAGGCCACAAGCGCGAAGATGAAAGCAGGAATCAGAAAAACATGGGCCACGAAGAACCGCGAAATGGTGAGTGTGCCCATCTCGGTACCACCACGCATTAAGCGCTTGATGCTCTCACCAATCCAGGGAACCTCGCCCATCGCGTTTGTTCCCACCGTTGTGGCGAAATAAGCCCTCTGGTCCCACGGCAGCAGGTACCCAGTGAAAGCCATTGCCATAACCAATCCGAAAAGCACACAACCAGAGAACCAAAGAAGCTCACGCCGTCCCTTATATGCCCCGTAGAGGTAGGTTTGCGACAGGTGCAAAAACAACACGACAACCATGGCGCTGGCACCATAGAAATGGAGGCTACGAAGAAAAGAGCCAGCCGTAACTTCCTTCGTAATGTAAGCAACGGTCTTATGAGCGTGGTCGGCCGAAGGAACATAGTAAAGAGCTAGAAAAACTCCTGTGATAACTTGCGAAAGAAATAAGAATAAGAGCCCGGAGCCGAATATGTAAGCGAAGCGCGCACCGCCAGGAATCGGTTCATCGAGTGTGAAATGAAGCAAATCATCCAAACCAGTGCGGCGGTTTAGCCATTCCCGCACGCCTGACTCGGACGGCGGCGGCGTGTTGTTTGCGGTTGTACCGGCTGAATGCATTACCCGATGACTTCCTTGTGAGACACGAGCTGCCGAAAATATTGAAATCGAACTTGCAGTTGCCCATTCTCAACCGATGTTTCCAGCGCATCCATCCCTCGCAGTGAGGGCCCGCTGACCCGAGTTCCATCCGCCGCAAAGATAGTGTCGTGGCAGGGACAGACGAACTCGTTCCTTTGCTTGTTCCAAGGGACCGAACAACCGAGGTGAGGACAGATCGAACTGAGAACGCGAAGCTGGCCCTGGCCATCCTTCGTCACATAGACAACTTTTTCGGATACGTTTGTGCGCCAGCCATCTACTTGTTCGATGTGAATGGTGCGCATCACTGGTTCAGTCAAGGAGGAGAACTCGCTGAGTTCGCCCACGGGTGAACTCTTGAGTTGGGTTGTCCGGCGTAGCAATGGAAAGAGCGCGAAGCGTATGAGAGGCACGGAGAGCAGGGCGCCCACAAAAACAGAGCCGAGCCCCAGCGATATTCCGAGAAACGAGCGCCTGCTTTCGAGAGACACTCCAAGCGGACTTGATTCCGGTAGTGTCGCGTTTCTAGAATCGCGCTCGAACATGTAAGGCCCTCCTTACTGTAATCAGGCTGCCGGAAAGATATGGAGCCGCGTCGCAGGGCACCTCTTACAAGACGGGTTATTTCTTCTTGGCCAGATCTCGGACGTGGTCCACCAATTTGTGTACGTCCTCTGGAGAGAGCATGGAGCCAAAAGCCGGCATTGCCCCGTTGCCTTTGGAAATGACATCAGCGAGCTCGGCATCAGTTTTCTTCTGAACTTCCTCAGACCGCAGATCTTTCGCGTGGAGGGACTTGCCGGTTTGATTGTCTGCGCTGCCATCGGCCGAATGACACAATGCGCAATGCGCCTTGTATATGGTGGCGCCATCGGATTGTGCCTGCACTGTGGTGACAAGGGCCACAAAAGACAAGATGCCCACCGTGATAAGCTGCCGAACAAGACTCTGCATGTTACCTCCTCAAATTCGATGGTGGTTCTGACACGGAGCTGGGGAGGCTCACTCGATCGCCGTGAAACGTCTCATTTCGTTTGAGCAGGAAATTCCCAGTTTCCTCCTTGGCAATCAAAGCGAGTGCATTTGATTTGCCAACTACACGTGTTCTTGTGCTCCCGCGCAAGTGCGTGCATTGACTCGATAAGTTGCGACCTCTCTAGGAGTGTCGTCGCCAAAGCTAGCGCTCGTGCAATGTCGGTGTCGGGGGTCGGTGTCGAGAGATCGACCGATGTGTCGGGGGGCCCACAGTGTACGGACTGAAGTCTGGGGGATGCCGTTGGGGAAGGCGCAGTTCGTGGCGCATCGACCCTACTGGCAAGAAGCGGTCCAGGTGGAACTCTGTGTGCTCCATATTAACCACATGGCACCATGATCAATCCCAAAGTTGCGGTTCGTACGCCGATACTGCTGGTGGATGACGATATCCAGCAACTGGACCTGCTCGCCCTCACCATGAAGACGTCCGGATTCTCGGTGATCACTGCGAGCACTCCTGTTGAGGCGATTTCGCTGATCAACGAACTTTGTTTGCGCGAAATCGATGTTGCAGTAGGGATGAACGGTTGCGTTCTCGCCGCATACCTGAAGGCCCGACGTCCTGAACTCAAGATTGTTTCGTGTTCAGGAGCCCTCGACGTATTCCAAGATGAAAAGGTGAGGGTCGACGGTTTTGTCTCACGGAGCGATGGTATCGGCGCGTTGCTCTCCAAGATCACGGAGTTCGGACAATCGATCCGGCAAGTCCCACTGTTTTCGCGCTCGAGAACGATACCTATATTTGAAGCCGTGAACCAACGGGCGCCCAGAGAACCATCCCGGGAATGCGCTATCATGTCCAGCGGGCAGCAGCTGGGAAATCACGATTAAAAACGCTTGGGCGACCCCGGCGCAAACACGCTAACGTTGAGGCATCTATGGGATCACAGAGCGATCGCTCCTTGACATGATGCTCGCGGGCGCTATCCCGAATCCGAGTCTCCGGCTTCTGATATGTATTGCGGCTGTCTTCGTGGTCACCGCCCTGCTCAATACAGTTTCCCTTCGTGATCGGCCTTGTCCGCAGTCCTGATTTTTCTCTTTCTGGTGTTGATTGTCTCGGCCGCCTGGGGTTTTCATTACGCTCTGTTCGCCTCATTACTTGCAGCCCTGGGGTTTAGTTGGTTGCTCCCGCCAGTCGGCCGTTTTTGGCTCAGTGATTCGCGTGACATCTTTGCCCTCGCGGCATTCCTCGTCATCGGGATCACCACGAGCCATCTTTCAGACCGTGCGCGCAGAGAGGCTTTGAGCGCCAAGCGGGCGTAAGGCGCTGCCCGCCGGAGTGAAGAGGGGCTTCGTGAGGTCATCGAAACGATGCCGGCGATGGCGTGGAGTGCACTGCCCCTCCGTCACAAGATTTCTTTTGTGTTTCGCCATGATCCAAGCAGTGAGGTTGCCAAGGGGTACGAGAAGTACCTGCGGCAGTGCGATCTGATTGATGGCGCACAACATCCTGCCGGTGGGAGAGAAGAGCTGAGCGAGGGCGTCGTCGATCAGTTCGCCGCATTTTTCGACAGCTGTCGAATGCTCCGACACTTTCAGAGTCCTTCTGTGCTACCCGGGCATCTCATCAGCTGCCAGTTCTGACGGACTTGGTTTTCATGCGTAAGCAGAGCTGAGGAATCGTTTCTCAGAGGTCGACCTGTGCTCATGGCTACCCCGGCGACATATTTTCCAAAAGTAGAAGAGCAGCGATATCTGGCATTGCTTCATGCGGCGAATGCGATCGCGACCTGCAACGACTGCGACAGCGCAACCGACATCTTGGTCGAGAGACTGCGCGAAGTAACTTCTTTTGATTCTCTGCATCTGGTTGCGTTCGACAAGGACTCTAGCGTGCCTTCATGGAGCCGACTGGAGGCTCAGGGCGGGAGAGTCGACGTTTCTCTTAAAGATGATTCGATTCTTGTGGGTTCGCCGATTCAGTGGGTGCATTCCTCAGGGGAGCTGCTTGTAATCGTGGACTGGAGTCAAGAAACGCGGTTTCCGAATTATGGTATTCATCTGAACCAACTTGGTATTTCATCGACCTGCACGCTGCCTCTAGTCCGGGGAACACGGCGTCTGGGCGTGATGAGTCTGGGCAGGAGTTATCCGAACGCGTACGACGAACAAGAGATCGATTTCCTGCGCCTGGTTGCCGAACAGATTAGCCTGGCTATCGATGCGGCAGTTAATTTCTACGTCTCCCAACGTGTTCAAGATCAGCTCAAACTGACTCTCGAACTGACGAATCAGGTAGTGTCGAATCTGGAGTTTCACGATCTGCTACACGCCGCCTCCACGAGTGTTCGCCAGATCATGGGTTGCGATGCGGCAGCCATCATGCTAGCGGATGCCGAAGGGAAGCAGTTACGCGTTCACGCATTCGACTATCCCGAAAGCCGGGGAGTATTCACAGAGGGAGCGTTGGTCCCGATTGAAGGGACAATGCCTGGAGATGCGTTTAAAAGCGGGAAGCCAATGATTGTGAACCGGCTCGATCCCGCCGAAATGCCGCCGGAAATGTACCGGAAGGCATCGGCAGAAGGGCTTCACTCGTTGTGCGACGTACCGTTGATCAGCAAGAATCGGCTACTCGGTGTGCTCGCCGTTGCAAGACACGAAGAGAACGCATTCGACGAGGAAGAGGTCTCCTTTCTTGTTCAGGTTGCAAATCAGCTGGCAATCGGAGTAGAAAATGCGCTCGCATACAGACAGATCGGTGAACTGACGGAAAAACTAGCCCAGGAAAAGTTGTATCTGGAAGATGAAATTCGCGGCGAGATGGATTTCGAAGGGATTGTGGGGCAGAGTTCGGCTCTCCGGCACGTGCTGAATATGGTCGAGACCGTGGCTCCGAGTGATTCGACAGTGTTGCTGCTGGGCGAGACAGGTACAGGGAAGGAATTGATCGGGCGGGCGATTCATGATCGGTCTAAACGAAAAGATCGAACCTTCGTCAAGCTGAATTGTGCTGCGATCCCGACCGGATTGCTTGAGAGCGAACTGTTTGGGCACGAGCGGGGTGCGTTTACCGGGGCGATTTCACAAAAGATCGGCAGGCTCGAGCTTGCCGACCAGGGGTCGCTGTTTCTGGATGAGGTTGGGGATATTCCGCTTGAGATTCAACCGAAGCTGCTGCGCGCTCTGCAGGAAAGAGAATTTGAGCGGCTGGGGAGCACGCATACCAAGAAGGTGAATATCCGGCTGGTGGCGGCTACGAATCGCGATCTTGAGGAGATGGTCGAGAATCGGGAATTTCGCAGCGACTTGTACTACCGGCTGAACGTTTTTCCAATCCGGATTCCGCCGCTGCGAGAGCGTCCGGAAGATATTCCTCTGCTGGTGCGTTACTTTGCTCAGAAATACGGCCGGCGCATGGAGAAGAAGATTGAATCCGTGGCGCCAGCGGCGATGAAGAAGCTGTCGGTGTGGCATTGGCCCGGCAATATTCGCGAACTGGAAAACTTCATTGAGCGCTCGGTGATTTTGAGCCACGGCTCTGCATTGCAAGTGCCGATCGGGGAACTGGGCGGGGGCAACGGTAAGGCCACCCCTGTGCCGGGCTCGCGAGAAGCGGAGGAGCGTGAAGAGATCGTACGCATCCTCAAGGCGACGAAGGGACGGGTCGCGGGCGAAGAAGGCGCGGCCGCACGTATGGGCCTCAAGCGCACCACGCTGATCTCACGGATGAAGAAGCTCGGCATCGAACCGCGGTGGATTTCCTACTGATAACCCCTCCTATGTGAGCAGCGGCTGACTGTCCTCAGGCTCGACAAGTGTCGAAACCGGCATCGACAATTGTCGACACCATTCCTGTTGCGATCTTCACAACTCCACTCAATTCATGAATTTAGCTTCGGCCTGAGATCGCCTCGTCCTGGCGCACGTCGTGCTTTTACTCTAGCGTGGCACGGAATCGGTAATGTTCAAGATTTCAATTGTCGAAACGAGTGAGCTGCGGAGGTTGGTTCTGGAAGGAAAGCTGATTCCCCCTTGCACCACGGAGGTCGAGCGTGCGTGGAAGACGGCCAGAGAACAATCAGGGGGCGGAAGTTGATCGTGGATCTGACAAACGTAACCCTGATTGGCCGGGAGGGGGAAGACTCGCTGTCCAAGCTGATGCGAGAGGGTGCGAAGTTTTGCTGTGGGGACCCAAGCACGTGGTGAAGGGACTGGCCGGTGAATTCCGATGTCCGGAATAAATGCGTTCGGGTGTCGATTTCCACACCGGCCAAACGACTAACACAGTACGGAGGCGCAGATGTTCGGCTCAAAAATCAGCACGCAAACCACCATACCCTATGCGACGCGAGCAGATTTCTGCCGGGTATTCCGGGAAGACATGAACCGTTTGTACCTGTTGTCGTTTTTGCTGACGGGAGATCGGGACTTGGCGGAGAAGTGTTTTGTCGGCGGCCTGCGGATGTCGAGCGAGGGCAATCCAGTTTTCAAAGAATGGGCACAATCATGGGCGCGGCGGACGATCATTCTGAATGCGATTCGAATGATTCGGCCGCGCCTGGCGGACTCGGGGATGTCATCAGAGTCCACTAACGATGCAGTTCATGGCGTGATCCAACGGCCGGAAGTTGCCAGCATCATTGCACTGCCGCCATTCGAACGCTTCGCCTTTGTGATGTCGGTGCTCGAGTCCTATTCCGATCAGGAATGCTCGCTCATTCTGGGCTGCACCCGCCGCGAGGCGATGGGAGGGCGCGAGCGCGCGCTGCGCCGGATCGGGAAAAGGGAAGAGCTTCGGGGCAAGGTAATCAACATTGCGTCCGATCCGACGGCGATGCCAGAGAATCCAGGGCCGTCACTTCAGATATTTTCGGCGCTCGGCGCTTCTGCATAGAACAACAACGTTTTGGAGAATAACAACAACGTTTTGGAGAATGAGGATGACAAGAACGTTAACGAGTAACCCATTTTCTCGCCCTGGACTACCGGTATTAGCGGCAGCAGCGTGTTGATGACCGCGGCATGCAGCCGAAGCGAGGTGCAGGCGGCGCTCCTGCCACGCCGCCACCACTGATGACGGTGGCGAAGGCGGACCGCGCAGGATGTTCCGAAATATCTCGACGAAATCGGCAGGAATGCCGCGTTCGAATCGGTCACAGTGACACCGCAAGTGGGTGGCCGGATTGTCGAGCGCCATTTCCAGGATGGCGAGAACCTGAAAAAAGGCCAGCTTCTGTTCGTGATCTGCCTGCGGTTCAATAGAAGATGGCGGGCGGCATGGCTGAAAGCGGCGGTGCGGCTGCCCTCGGATGGCGAGGAGGCAGCCCGCGTCGGACATGTGGAGTTTCTTGATAACGCCGTGTAGAACGGAAGCGGCACGGTTAACCTGCGAGGGACGATGGGCAACCCCGACCGCCAGTTCTGGCCCGGCCAATTTGACGATGTAAAGCTTGTTCTGAGCACGGAAAAAGGAGCGGTGTTGATTCCCAACCAGGCGGTGCAGATCAGCCAGAAAGGTTCGGTCGTCTGCAGGGATAGGAGCGTAGTGGGATCGCCGACGAGGGCGGGGCGCAAGACGAACCTGCTGACCATCGAAAAGATGGTGGAGTTGGCGGCGATGCCAGGGCGATGGAGATCGCAACAGCAGCCATGAAACCGGGTGATTTGGAAAACCGTCGCCGTGCATGTGTTAGATCTTTTAGCCAGGCGCCCATGGGGTTTTACTCCTGAAGATTGTGGTTACGTGGCAAGCGGGCGTTTGTTCTGTGTTTTCAATGGAGAACGCCGGGGGGATGATTTCGGATGCCGCAGCTCGGACGCTATGATCGCGAGCTTGGAGCAATGAACCTGACCCAGACCCAGAGGCTCCCGGATTGCTTCCCGCAATTGCCGACCAACCGCGACTAATGGTCTCCCCAAAATATTGTGGTACTCCCACTGAACGTGGGCATTCTGATGTTGGCCATTCCCACAAGAGGGCCGGTGGGCGAATCCAAGCTCAATCTACTGCAAGGCACTCTGGACCTCATGGTCCTTCAGACATTGGCAGTGATGGGAGCGCTCCACGGCTATGGCATCGCGCTTCGCATTGAGCAGATCAGTGGCAACGAAATCTTGCTGAACCAGGGAACCATCTACGCCTCCCTCATGCGACTGCAGCAGCGAGGGTGGATTTCAGCGGAGTGGGGCGCTTCTGACAATAATTCGCAAAGCCAAGTTTTATTCGATTACAAGAAAAGGTCGTAGACAATTTGTCGAGGACGCCGTCTATTGCCAGAGGCTCTGCAGCGTGATGGGCCGAGTGCTCGCCATGGGCGGAAAAGGTGGTAACGAATGATGCAGTGGCTGCGAATGGACTCGCTGCGACGACTGCTCCAAAGGCTGCGCTCTGTTTTTCCCAACGCACAAATGGATCACGATCTCGATGCCGAGATGGCCGCCCACCTTGACCTCGCCATCGAAGAGAATATTCAGCGTGGAATGGCGCCGAAGGAAGCTCGTCGTCGGGCACTGGTCCGCTTCGCCGGCGTGGAACAAGCCAGGCAGCAACATCGCGAGTCACGCGGACTGCCTTGGCTCGACGTGCTGATGCAGGATCTGCGCTTCACTTTTCGGACAATGCGGCGCGACCGCGGATTCACGATCATTGCTGTCGTGATTCTTGCACTTGGCATTGGCTCGAATATCGCTGTCTTCAGCGTGGTGAATACCATTCTGCTGCGGCCCCTTCCGTTTCGCGATCCGCAGAACCTTGTGCGGATTGTAGAGAAGTATTCAAAAGCAGGCGAATCGAGCAAAACGTACACAGCAGACGCCACTCAGGACTTCCAACAACAAAACCGCTCTTTTCAGTCCGTGAGCGGTTACTTCGCCTTTACTGGACCCGACAATTTCAAGCTCGTTGGGAATGGCCAGCCTTTGCCTGTTACCGGCATCCTGGTTGCGGAGAACTTCTTCGAGGCGCTTGGCGTTCAGCCTTCCGTTGGACGGCTGTTCAGGCATGAAGAATTTGTGCAACACTCCCGGCCTGTCACGCTGCTAAGTTATCCGTTCTGGAAACGACAGCTTGGCGGGAATCGCGACATTGTTGGACAGGCCATCAACATGAATGGCACGCCGGTAACGGTGGTGGGTGTATTGCCGGACACATTTGATTTTGGCTCGGTATTTTCACCGGGAGCAAAGGTCGATCTCTTTACGCCCTACATCATGGATGATTTCCGCGAAGACGGAAATGACCTGGCGCTGATAGGCCGCCTCAAACAAGGAGTCGGTCTGGCGGAAGCACAGAACGAAGCCGATCAACTTTTCCCGCAACTCTATTTCGAGCATAAACATCCCGATTACGGCAAAGGCTACACGGGGCAGCTTACTGGATTGAAAGAGTACGTAAGCGGCAAGCTGTGGCGTTCGCTGATTGTGCTGTGGTGCGCTGTGGGGTTGATTCTGCTGATCGTCTGCGTGAACCTCTCGAACCTCCTGCTGGCCCGGGCCGCTGCTCGCAGCAAGGAATTTGCCATGCGCAGTGCCCTGGGGGCACAACGTGGGCGTCTCGTTCGCCAATTACTGACTGAGAGCTTGGTTCTGTCCGCAGCAGGCGCGGTGCTGGGTCTGGGGCTTGCTTATGCCTCCACCTCGTACCTGGCTCATCAGGGATCGATCGCGTTGCCGCTCTTAAGCAGTGTGCGCGTCGACGGAATGGTGCTGGCCTGGACGCTGTTGATAGCGATTGGGGCGGCTGTACTCTTCGGGCTTGCTCCGGGGCTGCGGATATCGCGCAGTGATTTGCAGGAAGCCCTCAAGGACGGGGGGCATGGAGCGAGCGAAGGAAGGAAACATGACCACATGCGCTCGGCGCTTGTCATCATAGAAGTGGCCATGGCTTGCGTTCTACTGGTAGGCGCGGGGTTGTTGCTGCGCAGCTTTCTGCGGGTGCTGGATGTTGATTTGGGATTCGAGCCAAGCCGAGCAGCCGCCATCGCTGTGGACGATGCAGGTGGCAGCACCTCTGACCAGCGGGCCGCGATATGGGAGGAAGTCGTGCGCCGGGCTTCGATGATCCCCGGCGTCGAGGCTGCCGGTATAACCGACAATCTGCCGATGAGCCGGAACCGCAGCTGGGGGATCAAAGCCAAGGGCGGGGACTATGACGGCGGAAAATTTCAGGGAGTATTTGTCTACATTGTTTCACCGGGATATGTCAGGGCTATGGGGATACGCTTGACCGAGGGCCGTGACATCAGCTGGGCGGACATTTTCAATAACGAGAATGTAGTCATCATCAATGAAACGGTCGCGCGCAAGCTGTGGCCGGGGCAGGATCCGATCGGCCGTTTAGCCCTCACGGGCGGCGCGGAGACGCGTGTGATCGGTGTGATTGCCGACGTTCGCGAAACCAACGCGGAAGAGAATGCCGGATGGCAGATGTACCTGCCAGCTACGAAGCAGTTCGGACCGGAAGGAGCAGAACTGGTGGTGCGGTCGAAGCTGCCTCCTGCTACTTTGGCAACGGCCGTGATGAGCACCCTGCGGCAGATCAGTCCCGGGCAGCCCGCGGCGGAGTTCAAGCCCATTCAGAATCTGGTGGACCATGCGACATCGCCGCGACGTTTCTTTGTGCTGCTGGTTGGAATCTTTGCCGGGTTGGGGTTGCTGCTGGCTTCGCTGGGGATCTATGGAGTCATCTCGTACTCTGTGACCCGTCAGACGCAGGAGATCGGTATCCGCATGGCTCTCGGCGCGACCGCGGCGCGCGTGCAGGCCGGCGTCATCGCGAGGACCTTACGCCTCGCGCTCCTCGGTATTGCAGCCGGAACCGTGGCATCATTTGCCGTCGCCAGGGGGATTGCCTCACTGCTATTCGGAACCGAACCTACCGATCCAGCGACACTCGCGGGAATGATTTTGCTTCTGACCGCCGTCGCTTTTTTTGCCGGATACATTCCGGCGCGCCGAGCATCCCGCATCAACCCAATGACTGCTCTTCGCAGCAATTGAGGAAAAGTTCTCAATCCGACCGGGAATTCTGCCAAAGTAACGCGCAACTCGGAACGTGTCCACTGATCCCTCTACTTTTTTGACTACTCAACCCCCAGAGCCCTGGAGCGAAATGCCTGCAGGTGAGACCCTCTTGGGTGGAGGGCATCGTATTCTTTCCGTATCGCCCAGCGCAGCCGTGAAGCCACGTTCGAAGGCGTGAATTTCCCAGTTGACTCTGGACTGCATTCCAGATTGTATGATCTCGTCATGGCAGCGAATCACCAAGGCGCGGGCACAGACCTCCGAATCGGCGAAGTGGCGAAGCGGACGGCCACGACCGTTGATGCGATTCGGTTCTACGAGAAACGTAGACTGCTTCCGGAAGCGGTGCGGACTTCAGGTCACTTCCGGTTGTACACCACAGACGACATTGAGTGCGTTCGCTTCATCCAGCAGATGCAATCACTTGGTCTTTCCCTGCGGGGGGTTGATTGATCTTCGCACGGACAAGGTCGATGCCTGCGAAGCCGTCGAGGAACTGTTGAAGGACAAACTCGCCGACACGCGTCGGAAGATGCGCCAACTGGAAGAACTCGAATCTGAGCTGGTGGCAGACTTGCGCAAGTGCAGTCCAGAGCTGCAGCATCGGCAGCGCCACGCAGCCTGTGGTTGTCCGGCGCTCGAAGAGGCTGACCAATGAGAATCGAAGTTCTCTATGTTCCCGGCTGTCCGAATTATCAACCAGCAGTCGAGAGAGTCAAAAGCGTGTTAGCGTCGGAATCGTTGCAGGTTGAGATTTGCGGGGTTCCTGTTAGCAGCGAAGCAGAGGCTAAGGCCTTGTTGTTCCCGGGTTCTCCGACAATTCGTATCAACGGTGATGATGTTGAACCAAGCCCGGCAAGCTGTACCGGTCTGACATGCAGGCTCTACGAGAACCGGAGCGGAGTTCCAACAGAGGAAGTGGTTCGGCGTGCTGTTTCAAACGCCACGCGCAAGGGATGAGGGTCATCATGAGCGTGATAGAACGCTCGACTCCGGCAGCGGTCGTCGCAGCCCTTTCGACTCGTTCTCGCTCATCAACTGCATTCGGTTGGCGTTGATCGAATGCAGCGAAACTGCGAGCCTGGCCTAGAGGAGGAAACCATGTATGCTGTCAGTACGATCGATGACAAGATCCAGTGGCAAACAGAAAAGGTGAGCGGCGCTTACCTTATGCACCACGGACTCCAGCTAC
>Ga0308309_10001410_pt1 | contig 14342 bp, 14 predicted proteins | sample HubBroMetageWFT5_FD_192491 | JGI IMG/M metagenome (GOLD analysis project Ga0308309, IMG submission 192491) | Warmed and freeze-thawed soil microbial communities from the Hubbard Brook experimental Forest, New Hampshire - Hubbard Brook CCASE Soil... | ecosystem: Environmental > Terrestrial >...
AGGTCGTATTCCACATGCACGCTGGCGCGCACATGCTCGGCCCCGACCACGGGCTCGAGCGTCCGCAGCAAAGTTTTTGCCAGCTCCTCATCCAGGTCGTAACCGCCGTGAGCCGACCCCGGGCCGCGCGCGTGTAAGAGCGGTGTGTTGCTGTCGGCGTCGACTACAGTGACATTTTCCGGACGCAGGCCATCGACTGCGCTGGCCACCAACTGCGGAATGGCCAACTGCGCCCGCTCCGAGAGCGCGCCTCCGCGAGTCTTCAAAATCACGGCTGCCTTGGCCTCGCGCTCCTGTTCGCTGAACAGCGACTCGCGCGGCAGCACCAGATGCACCCGCACCGCCTCCACTTCGCTGAGGGTTTGCAAGGTGCGCTCCAGTTCGCCTTCGAGCGCCCGCTGGTAATTGACCTTCTCGGTGAAATCCGATCCCGCCCAGTTTGGAGTATCGAAAAGCTCGAAGCCCAGCCGGGCATTGCGCGGCAACCCCTGCGCCGCGGTTTCGAGACGCGCCGCATCCAGTTGATCGGGAGGCACCAGCAAACTGGTGCCATCGGGAGAAAGCTCATGGGGAATATTCCTGGCCGCGAGGCGGGCGCCCAGAGCCTGCGTCTCCTCTGGTTTCAGCCCGGAATAAAGGGTTGCGTACTTCGGTTTCCCGATCAACCCGACAAACAGCCAGAGCGTAACCGCCACCAGCGCCGTGCCGCCTGCCAAAAGCGCCCGCTGGCCGGGGCTGAGACCGCGCAGCAGCGCGCCCGCGTGCTCAATCGCCTGGCCGAATGATTTGGGTGCTTCCAAGCCCGTCTCCTAAATCAGTCAGAACTGCATGCGTGAAATTTCCTGGTACGCCGCCACAATCTTATTGCGTACTTGCATCATCAGTTGAAACGAGAGATCTGCCTGCTCCACCGCGATCATGGCGGTGTGGACGTCCATGCCGCTGCCGTCGAGCAGTCCGGCGACCTTGGCCTCGGCCGTGCCCTGCAACTCTTTGCTCTGGTCCATGGCGCCACGCAGGGTTTCCATGAATCCCCATTCCCGTGGAGCCACAGTCGAGCTCGTCCCACTCTGGCTGGGGAGAATCCGCAAATTCGAAATTGGGTCTGGCATGTTTTCTTTCCGCGAAAGTTAGCGCAACAGATCCAGCGATTGCTGAATCATGGTTTTGGTCGATTGCACCGCCGACGCATTCAGTTCGTAGGCGCGAACCGCGCCCAGCAGGTCGGCGGTTTCTTCGACCGGATCCACCGCGGGATAGCTCACATACCCCTTGGCGTCGGCGTCGGGATGCCCCGGCTGATAGCGTTGAAGCGGTGGCCGGGCATCGGCGATCACCTGATCGACTCGCACTCCCCGAGCCGACACGTTTCCGAAACCCGCCAGCAACGCGGGAAACTGCGGCATGCGCCGCGAGCGAAACACCACCAACTGGCGGCGATAAGGTCCGCCTTCCGGGGTTCGCGTGGTTTCCATGTTGGCCATGTTGCTCGTGACCACCTCCGCCCGTTGCCGCTCGGCGGTAAGCGCCGAACCACTAACTGCCAGCATGCCAAAAAGATTCATGACCCGCTCCCTCCACTGCCACTGTTAATCGCGCTCAAAATACCCTTGAATTCATCCCGCAAGAGCTGTACCCCCAAGTTGAAACTAAGTTGGGTGTCGGCCAACAGCAGGCTTTCGCGTTCGAGACTTACATTGTTGCCATCGGGACGCTCCATCAAACCCCGCACTGAACGGGCTACGGGAGAGAACGACGCGTATTCGAGATTACCGCCCGCCCGTTGCATCTCCTGGCTGAAGTTGATGTCCCGAGTTCGGTATCCGGGGGTATCGATGTTCGCCATATTCGACATGACCAGTTCGCTCCTGAAGACGTTCACATCCAGAAAGCGGGTCAGGGCGGTGATCGCGGGATCGTCAATCATGGACATAATTCCTCCTGGGCGGCAAGCCGTACTCGCGAATCTTGTTGCGCACCGTGCGCAGGCTTACGCCCAGCATTTCCGCGGCGCGCGAGCGATTCCCCCCGGTGGCGTCGAGCGTCATCTCCAGCAGTCTTTTCTCCATGCATTCGAGCGAGAGTCCCGCCCGCAACCCGTCGTCGGCCGGCCCAGATCGCTCCACGCTGGGGTTCAACGGCGGAGAATTCATCTCTGAAGGTTCCAGCACTTCCAACCCGATTTCATTCCCCGACAAGGCCACGGCGCGGCGCATCAGGTTGGCGAGTTCCCTGACATTTCCGGGCCAGGAATGTTGTTGCAGGCGTTCCAGAAACTCCGCGCTCATGACTGGCGGGGTTCCCGCGGGCGAATAAATTCTGAGAAAATGCTCCGCCAGTTCCGCAATGTCCTGCGGACGCTCGCGCAGCGCCGGCAAGCTGAGCGGAATCACATTGAGCCGGTAATAGAGATCGGCACGGAAATCGCCTTCTTTGACCATGGCTTCGAGCGAACGATTGGTGGTCGCGATGACTCGAATATCGACCTTCACAACTCGGGTGTCGCCCAAGCGATCGAATTCCCGCTCTTGCAGCGCGCGCAAAAGCTTGGGCTGCAGGAGCAGCGGCAATTCGCCGACTTCATCGAGCAACAGCGTGCCTCCGTGAGCCAGTTCGAATTTGCCCGGCTTCGCGCTCACCGCCCCGGTGAACGCTCCCTTGGCATACCCGAACAGTTCGCTTTCGAGCAGAGTCTCGGGGAAAGCGGCGCAGTTCACGGCGATAAATGGACGGTCGCGGCGCGGGCTGAGGCGATGAATCATGCGCGCCACCAACTCCTTGCCGGTGCCGCTCTCGGCTTGAATCAAAATGTCGGCGTCGATCACCGCCACCTGCCGGGCGCGGTCGATAGCCCGCAACCACGGCGGCGAGTGTCCCACCAGGGAATCGCTTGGTGCGGTCTGGGGCAAGGCCTGGGTGCATCCGAGGATTTGCTCCGCGGCGCGTTCCAGTTGCTCGAAAGCCACGGGCTTCACCAGGTACTCGCAGGCGCCGTTTTTCATGGCCGTGACCGCGTCGGGCACGGAGCCAAATGCGGTGAGGAGAATTACCGCGGTGCGGGGCAGCAAAGCACGGGCATCGCGCATGACCCCAAAACCGTCGCCATCGGGCATGCGGATGTCGGTGACGATCAGCGGATGCTGCCCGCGCCGGAACTTAGTCATAGCTTCGGTGGCTCCACTCGCGGTTTCCACTCGCCAACCATGCCGCAAAAAGCTGATCTCGAGCGCCGCCCGCATGCCCGAGTCGTCGTCGACCACTAGCACCTGCCGCGGGGCAATCGGTTTCCTTCCCGCCGATAGGATTCCTGCCGGATGCATTCCCGGCTGACTTGGTTCCGCCTGCTGCAACACCGCCTGATTCATTGCTTCGCTCCTGTCAAAGGAAATTCCAGCTTGAAAGTGGTTCCCGATCCCTCACGCCCCTCCACCCTGATGGCGCCCCTGTGCTGTTCCATGATGGTTTTGCACACCGCCAAGCCGAGGCCGGGGCTTCCCGGGCAGGTGGTGAACCCGGGATCAAAAATCCGCTCTTGGTCTTTCGCAACGATTCCCGCACCGGTGTCAGAGATCTCAACCTCTGCGATCGGTTCCCCCCGCCCGGAACTGACGTACCCACGGATGGTCAGCGCCCCTCCTCCGGGCATAAAGCGAAACGCATTGAGCGCCAGGTTGAGAAGAACCTGCTCCAAGCGATGTCGGTCGGCCGCTACTCGCACGCCATCCAACTCTTGCAGCAATTCCATCCGCACCCCCGCGCGCTCGGCCAGAGGCCGCAGGAACTCATGGCCCGACCTCAACCAAAGCCCCAGATCGGTGGGCGCCAGCCCGGAGGCGGGCTCGCTGTGAAAGTGCAAAACATTATTCACCGTGGCCGCCAGCGTCCGCAGCCCAGCCTGCAGCTGGCCCACCCAAGTGCGCTCTTCTTCTTCCAGTTCCGATTCGGCGAGCAACCCGGCAAAAAGCTCCAAGCTGCCCAGCGGATTACGAATCTCGTGGGCCAGCAATGTCGACATCTCGGCCAGCGCCTGCCGCCGGCTGAGCGCCTCATGTTGCAACTGAAGCCGTTTTAATTCGCTGACATCCTGCAGGATGAAAATCGAGCTGCCTCCCTCTTCCGGGCTCAGCTGGGCGCAGCGAACCGTGATCCATTCCACCTCCGGGCTGCCACAGCGATATTCGATTTCGTTGCGGCTGCCCCGAGCCCGGTCGAGCAGATCGCGAATCCAAAGCGGGAGAGCTGCATCGAAAGTTAATCCGCAGGCAGTGGTCAGCAAACGCTGGGTCTCCGGATTTGCCAGCGAAACCCGTCCGTCCCCTTCGGTCACCAGCACCCCGCAAGGCAGGCCCTGCAGAATGCGGTCGAGACGCTGGCGCATGCGGTGATTCTCTTCGAGACTCGAGGCTAGGTCACGATTGGTGTCTTCGAGTTCATGACGCAGCCTCGCCACCTCCGATTGCAGCTGGATGTAGGAGCATTCGAGCGATGCCGCCGCCTCGGTGAACGAGGTGAAGGCCCGGGTCAATGAAGCTTCATCGAGAGCAACCAGGCCAGCCTCGATCGGATGCAGCAGCGTCGATAAGGTCGCAGTGGACATATCGTGCCTTAGATCGTGCCCGCTGCGGTCAGTTCACTGCTTGCCATGCCGCCTCGATGCGCGGTGGAAAAATACAAATGCTCCGCCCGGATCTGCAGGCTGCCTTCAGACAGGATGGAAGCTCGTTCCATCACTTGCTGCAACTCACGCACATTCCCCGGCCAGGAATGAGCAGCGAGCAGCCCAGCCGCCCGGGCTTCGAGCGCCGCGGGTCGCGATCGCGAGGCGGTTGCAATTTCCCGCAGAAAATGGTCAGCCAGCCGCAGAATGTCACCCGCGCGTTCGGCGAGTGTAGGCAGTTCCAGGGGAAAGGCGGAGAGCCGGTAATAAAGATCGCTGCGGAAGCGGCCCTGCTCCACACATCGCCCCAAGTTCGCATTCGTGGCCGCGACCACTCGCACATCCACTTTCAGCGCTTCCGAACTGCCCAGCCGCTGCACTTCTTTCTGGTCCAGAAATCGCAGCAGCTTGGCTTGCAGGCTGAGCGGCAATTCACCCACCTCGTCGAGGAACAGGGTTCCGCCCTGCGCCAAATGAATGCGCCCGGCATAGCCCTGTACCGCTCCCGTGAATGCACCCCGCACGTGCCCGAATAGTTCCGATTCAAGCAAAGCTTCGGGAATCGCGGCACAGTTCACCACCGCCAGCGGTTTGGCTGCTCGCGCGCTCAACTGGTGAATCGCCCGCGCTACCAGTTCTTTGCCCGTTCCCGTGGCCCCAAGCACCATGACTGTAGTCATGTGACGCGCCACTAAACGGGTCAGCCGATAGACCCGCTGCATGGGCTCAGAATCGCCAATCATTCCGGGCAAGGGCGCGACCGCGCGGGCAGGCAGATCTTCTGACAATAAATGCCGCCCCGGTTCTTCCCCTGCGCTCGAAATGGGTTCGTCCGAAACTGCAGACCTCGAGAGCGTTGCCGCCGAAGACCGCTGCCTGGGAACGGAACTCGCCAACTGCTGCGGGTTCAGCCACGAGTTCGAACCCGAAGCTTTCGCGGAAAACGGCGCATCGCCGTCCGAGTCGAGCAACACCACCTCAATGCCGGGAAAGCGCAGTCTGATGATCTTGATCAATTCCTCCGCGTCCAGATCGGGCAGCCGGCGGTCGAGAAACAATAATTGCCAATGACCGCTTTCGAGTTTTACCAGGGCGTCGGCTCCGCCGTTTACTTCGTGAATCGGTCCTTGGTCTTGGTGCAGGCTTTGCCGCACTTGTTCGCGAAGGGAAGTACTGGGGCTGGCAACGAGTACGCCGCCCGCAATCGAAGGCATGATGGTTGCGCTGGTCATAGAACTGATTTCATTCCGGAGAGATTAGAAGGCGATTAGCAGAGAATTAAGAATTTCTAATTGCGGCAAATCTTTCCCAGTTTTGCGAGACGGGATGAAAACGGGAAATACTTGCCGACCGGCAACCCTTGCCCTTAGCTCGAGCGCGCTGCCGGGAAACCCACTTCGAGCCGCAAGCAATCCTCGTCATCTCGAGCGTCGAAGCTTGCGCCTCCGGTTTCAAAGATGCGCCGTGCGACCGCGAGTCCGCGGCTCCGATTCCATTCCCTCTGCGACTCTGCGGCGGATCCGTCCGCGCGATTCTCGCGAGCCGACTCAAAAGAACGCGGAGCGGTCGCTAGAACTGCAATCATAAGTCGCCCGGTGGCGGTTGTGATCGTTATCTTTGCACCCGCGGGTGAGCTAAGAGCGAACTCGAATAGATGAGTCAACGCCTGCCGTAACCGGCTGGCCTGGAAGTTCACCACGCAATCCGAATTGGAACTCGCGGAGTGCTTCACCCTCGCCGCGCCCGCCAGCGGCGACAGATCGGCAACGATCCCCGTCAAGCAGGCAGTCAGGGATACGCGCTCCTGATCTTGCTGCAAAGCGCCGGCATCGACCAGTTCCCGAAGCCCGCGGAAAAGCCGCACAATTCCATGAACCTGTTGCAGGGCGATCTTCAGATCGTGCCGCACTTGCTTCAACGGACGCGACAACAACAAGTTCACTTCGAGCAGGCAGGTCAGGGTGCTGAGCGGCTGGCTCAGATCATGCAGCAGATCGCTCATCAGTTGCTGATATTCGCCGTCGGCTTTCGTACTCCTGTCACCTGGAACTGGGTCCGCCACCGGCGTGCTTGCCGCCGTCATCATGCTTGTGCACCGGAATGACTGCTCAGCTCATATCCCACCCCGCGCACTGTATGGATTAGTCGCGTGCCATATCCGTCGTCGACTTTGCGGCGCAGGTAATTCACATACACGTCCACAACATTCGTGCAGGTATCAAAAGACAAGTTCCACACGTGCTCGATGATCATGGCACGCGTGATTCGCCGCCCCGCGTTGCGCATCAAGTATTCCAGCAGGGCAAATTCTTTGCCGGTGAGATCGATGCGGCGTCCTGCCCGCTCCACTCTGCGCTCAACCCGGTCGAGCTTCAGGTCGTCTACGGTTAACACCGATTCGGCTGGCAGATGGCAGCGCCGCAGCAGCGACCGAATCCGCGCCGACAGTTCCGAGAAGGAGAAAGGTTTGCCCAGATAATCGTCCGCGCCGAGATCCAGGCACTGCACCCGGTCTTCCACTCGCGTGCGCCCGGTGAGCACCAGGATCGGCATGCTGGGCTTGCGGGTTCGCAGATAACGCAGGATCGCAACCCCATCCAGCCGTGGCAGGTTGAGATCGAGCACCACCAGGTCATAGTCAAACTCGCCTGCCATCGCCCGAGCCTGCTCTCCGTCATTTGACACATCGACCGCGTAATGTTCAGCGTCCAGACCCTTTTTCACGTAGCTCGCAAGTGCGGAATCATCTTCAGCGATCAGAATGCGCATAAGGTTTCTCTAACCTGCACTCCGATTCTAGGCAAGAATCAGCCACAGTCGGGAGATTCCGCTGCACACGAAGGTCTCTGCCTTCCGCAAACGGGAAAGCGTCCTCTCCGGGAACCTGCTCTGCCACTCACTCGCCCTTGTTCCCGCCGACGATAATTCGTTGAAACAGCTTTCTTCCTACTAAAAGGATCTCCAGGTTGGATCTGAGCAGAAAAGGAACGCTGAAGTCCCTATTCGTGCCGGGAGGCATCCTGCTCCTCGCCGCAGTAGCTATGTTGTCAGGGGGATTTCTGCCTGTCTCCGCAGCTGCAGTCGGCTTCTACTATTACGCCGTCTTCGCAGCGGGAATTTTGCTCGCTTGGCGCTTCCACTCCAGCCGCGTGCTCTTCGCTCTGATCATGTTGCTTCTGGCGCACCGCGCCATTGAATTCTTTTCTGCAGGGCGAGCCGTCGCGATCGGTCCGGGCCGTATTGCCTTTGAAGCAGTCGCCCTTCTTCTCCCCGTCAACTTCATCGTGCTTGCGGTCATGCGCGAGCGCGGCCTGTCCATTCCGTCAGCCACTCCGTGGCTGGTCTTGCTGTTCCTCGAGTCCGTGTTCGTCGCGGTCCTCTGTCGCCCCGGACAAACTACTGGCCCCGCATTTCTTCGCGTCGCCTTCCTGAGTCCGTCTTTATTTCATTGGACGAAAATCCCGCAGCTCGCCTTGCTGGCTTTCGCCGGAGCCTTTGCCTTCCTGCTCATCCGCATCTTCCTGTACCGCAAGCCGTTGGAAATCGGCCTGCTCTGGTCCATGGCTGCGACTCTCCTTGGTTTAGGGGCAAACGCGGTGAACCGAATCGCGGTTGCATACTGGGCTACAGCAGGTCTGCTTCTGGTCGCGTCCATCGTCGAGAACACTTACCTTCTGGCCTATCACGACGAACTCACTTCGCTGCCCGCGCGCCGTGCCTTCAACCAAGCCTTGTTGGGCCTCGAAGCGCCTTACGCCATAGCCGTCGTCGATATCGATCACTTCAAGAATTTCAATGACACCTATGGACACGACAGCGGAGACCAGGTTCTCAGCATGGTTGCCTCTCGACTAGCCCGCGTGAGCGGTGGCGGACAGGCATTCCGCGTGGGTGGAGAAGAATTCTCGATTCTGTTTGCGGGAAAGTCCGTGAAAGAAGTTGTGCCTCATCTTGACTCGCTCCGAACTCTCATCGAGGAATCCTCGTTCCGGGTTCGCAAAACTCCCGAGCGCCGCAGTGCTCCTCGCGGCGCGGGCCGCAGGAGTGAAGACAAAAGAAGCACGCGTCGTAAACTGGGACGGCCGCGCAACCCTCCGCCCGAAACTTCCGTCAGCGGGCTGTCGGTCACTGTAAGCATCGGCGTCGCGGAATCGGATGCGAAGACGCGCGAAGTGGAACAGGTAATTCAAGCCGCCGACAAGGCCCTGTATCGAGCCAAGAAGGCCGGACGCAATCGCGTCGAGACGGCGGGCGAACCTCGCAGCCGCGCCCTGCGTCCTAAGCGAAACATCGCCTGAAACAGGGACTTCCTCGACCGTTACGTGTGTTCGTTACGAACTGCCAATCAGAACTCCAGTGGCGAAAACCAGCGCCCCGCCCAACGCCACCTGCATGGCGGCGGAAACTGTTGGCGTGTCCATGTAGCGATGACGGATCCAGGTAATGACGCCAAGCTCGACCAGCACCACCACAAAGGCGACGGCTAGAGCCAAACGAAAGTTTGGCAGCAGGAACGGCAAAGTGTGGCCCACCCCGCCGAGAGCGGTCATGGCGCCGCAAACCAATCCGCGAATCAAGGGATGCCCGCGGCCGGTGAGGCTGCCATCGTCGGAGAGCGCCTCGGTGAATCCCATGCTGATGCCCGCGCCGATGGAAGCCGCCATGCCTACGAGAAACGCGTCCCGAGGCGTGCGTGTGGCGAATGCTGCAGCGAAAACTGGCGCCAGCGTCGAGATGGAGCCGTCGATTATGCCTGCCAGTCCGGGCTGCACGATCTGCAAAACAAAAAGTCTTCGGCGCGCCCGTTCTTCGTCCTGCGCAACATCGGGGCTAAGCTCTTCTTCTTTTAGTTCCTGAGCGCGGTCTTCGTGGGCGCGCTCTTCCTGCGCCAGGTCGTCGAGTAATTGGCGGATGCTGGCATCCTGAGTTCGTCCGGCGGCCTTTTCATAGAACCTGCGCGTTTCAATCTCGATGGCGCTGGCTTCGTTACGCACCACGTCGAGGCGCAGGGGCCGCGCCAGCCAAACTGGCTTTCGTTCGACGAATCCCTTCACGTCCTGTCGACGGATGAGCGGAATGTGTTCCCCGAATTTCTGCCGGTACAACTCGATCAACCTTCGGCGATGGCCGGATTCCTCGTCTCGCATGCCTTCGAATACGGCAGCCGAAGCGGGGAAATCCTGCCGCAATCCTTCGGCGAAATCGGCGAAGATGCGCTCATCTTCTTCTTCGAGTGAAATGGCCAGCGCGAGGATCTCGCGTTGGTTAAGAGTTTCGAAGTTCTTCATGGCGGATAGTGTAATCGGGCGGGAAGCAATGCTCCAACTCGGAAGTGGGAAGGAAGGAGGTTAGGCTTGGTTTGAGCAGGGAGTCGAGCTTCGCTTTACCAGACAGCCGTGGGCGCCTGTCTCCACGTGATAACTGCGGTGAACTTCGGTCATCCGAAGTTCACCACAGGCAGGCAGAAGTTCGCTGATGACGGCGAGGAACTAATACGCCCAGAAGGGGCCATTGCCATACGTCGTCGTCGTCCCGTCGATGGCGGTGAATACACTGCGACCGTAGAAGAAGGGAAGCCCCCAGTCGAAAGCGCAGGCTCCGGTATTCGAACCACTGCAGGGGCCGACGCCCATCGGTCCCGCAAGGTTGCTGAAGGCCGCGTCGCTGGGGTTGGCATTAGTCACGGTGTCGAAATTGTCCACATCGAAAGTGACCGTGTTCGACGTTGTGCCATTATTTGGGTCCACATTGGTCGCCGTAAGCTGCGTGGTTGTCGCGGGGCAATACCAGTCGGCGTTGTCGGTACAAATAACCGGCGAACCGCCGAGCTGTGGGAAGAAGAGCCCGTTCGAACCGCTGTCGATGAAGCTGCCGGTAAGGGCCTGTCCTCCGTAGTTCGTCGTGAAGTTGTCTCCCGTGGTCAATGTGAACAAGGTCGCGGTGGTCGGAAGAGTGTTGTTCGATTCAGTGCCTATTCCGAAGGTCAGAGTGCCGCTCACGGTAGACGCCACGTCGTTAACCTGTGGCAGCGTGAGAATGACGCCGTTATTGTCCGTTGGGAAGTTGAAAACCGGATTGGTGACCTGTTGGTTGGGAATGGAGTCGTTACAGAGAGCACCACAAGATACAAAGGTCGTGCTGCAGCTACCGCCAGAACTGCAAAGGTAATATACCGTTGGAGCTGTTCCCCCGGCGCCCGGATCGCAGGCCGTTCCGCAGTCAAACGGTTCGGGTCCTACCCCCAGGATGCCGTTTGCCCCCAACAGCGCCTGCGTATCTTCGTTGGTTCCGGTGCATCCGCCCGGAATACTAAAGCTGGGATTGGCGATAATCTGAATCGAAGTTGACGTCGCTGTCTCTCCGCCTAGCACGATCGTCGCCGGCGCCACGGCTCCCCACAGAAACGAATTGTCCACAAATTGAACGCAGTCATATACCGTGTTGCCGTTGCCGTCATTTAGCGGGGTGAGTGCGGCCGCAAGCGTTGAGTTAAGCTCTGAACCCAATACTCGTAAGCCGAACGAACCCGTATCGACCAGAATGTCAGGGATGGTTTGGCAAGCGCCGCTTGGAGCGCAAAGATTGACGCTGACAAAAGCCGCGTTGGTATAAATCACGGGAGGATTCGCGGTTAACAACGGTCCGCCATTTACCGAAATCGGCACCACATTTGTCGTAGTGCCGGCTGGCGACACGGTGATGGCCGCCGACCCCGAAGAAGTCGGACTGGCTATCGAAGTCGCCACAACGGTTGCGACCGATGTGGTGGTAACCGTCGCCGGCGCAGTATAAGTCGCCCCGGTAGTGGTCTGATTGCTCAACGCTCCGACCCCGGTTAGGGCCCAGCTTACGCCTTTGCCGCTGGAGTCGTTGGCAACGCTGGCGGTGATGTTCACGCTTTGGCTCGCGGTGAGTGATGCGCTGCTCGGAGTAAGCGTAACCGAAATCGCAACTCCCGATGGAGTTCCATTGTTGCCGCACCCCACGAGAAATCCGAGGGTCCCGACCAAAATTAAGACCAAGAAGCTGCGCACACTTTCCTCCTTATTGTAATGCGTCGACGTTGACGCCCTGCGGCACCATGGCAGGAACGTATGCTCTGCCAACGTATGAGCGCATGTGCCCGCCGTTCTGGAAAACGAAATCAGCTTGTTGGATGCTGACTGGCCGGTGGCCCGGATGGCTCTCTCGCTGGGCTTTGGCGGCTTGTGCAAACTGATCGAAGTACGTTCCCAGAAGTTGTTGCATGCTGGGGATAACCTCGCCCTGCCAGGTGATCGCAAAGACCTTTCCGGTCAGAGAGACATATTCCTTGACAACGATTTTGCCGGGGGCCGTAATTACGTGAGTGGTATAGGCCGGGGTTTCCGTAGTTTTCACGGCGCCCTTCATTTGTGCCTGGTCTTTCTGGACTGAGGTGACGTCGCCGCCCAATGCAGCCAAGGCAGGGATGGGAAGCGCCAGCATCAGGAGAACAATGCCCATCCATGAAGTCTTTAGGCGCGAAGTTTGTGACACCAAAATCTGAGAATTTAATTTCATGTGACTCGCTCCGCTTTCTGTAATGCTTGAGGCCATGCGGTTCGTTGCGTTAAACCCAAAAGATGAAGGTAAGTTGCGGCCGTCAGCTAGGATTTGCATCGAGGTCCCGGGGGTGCTTTTCATCGCCAGATTTGTGTCGTAACTACAGAGCGGATACCCCATCCGCTAACCTTGACACTCAAATTCCAAGAAATCGAGCCCCAACTACTCCAAAATTCGTCACACCGTCAAAAACGGCGATGGACAGAACTGTTCGCCATTCGCGGTCAAGAGAGAATGCTCACATTTTATCCCTTTTGCGGCGCGTGTGTGTAAAGGGTTGTAAAGTTACTTTACTATTCGCATTCCCCGCCCCGGCTGGCGACAGCGCAGGCCGAACGCTATCGTGCCTTGCCTATTACCAGCTGTCGTCCCGAGCGCCGCGGGGGATCTAGGTGTTAGCCTGCGCAGCGATAAGGGATGGTGCAGGCAAGAACCTATATCCCTCGCTTCGCTCGGGACGACAAGTGTGTTGTAGTCTGACGTATCTCGGACAACAGGATCAACCGTCGCCCATGAAGAAAGAAAGCGGGACGTCGCTCCTGGACAGCGGGCGGCGGCTGTCCCCGCGTTTACTTCGCGCTGCCCACCAGTTTCTCGACCTCCGACATCTCTTTGGGCACGCTCGACGAAAGTATTTCCGGGCCATTGTCCGTCACCAGAATCGTGTCTTCGACGCGGAAGTGCATGTGCTGGTCGGGGAACTCGACGATCGGTTCGACGGTGACAACCTGGCCAGCTTTTACCGGTCCGGTTGGCATCTTCACATCGTGCGTGGCCAGGCCGACAAAATGTCCTGGGAATCCGTACCACTGCTTGGCAATGCCGTTCTTCTCAAAAACGGCTTTGCCGGCATCCGCGACTTGTTCATAGGTGTTTCCCGGCTTAAGCAAAGCGATGGACGCCTTCTGCGATTCGAGATCGACGGCATACCACTTGGCCTGCTCGGGGGTGAATTTGCCGCTGATGTTGAAGGTGCGAGTAATGTCCATGGTCATGTGATCGAGATCGGCGGCGAAATCAAAAACCACTAGATCGTTCGGCTGGATCTGGCGGCGGTCGCTAAAGTAGTGCCAGGTGTTAATGTTCTCGCCGGTTCCGACGATGGCGGGATAAGCCCAACCTTGCGCGCCGCCGTTGCGGAATACGAAGTCGGCCTGCGCTTCGATCTGGTATTCGAACATCGGTGGATGGGCGTGTTCCATCGCCTGTTTGATCCCTTCGGCGCTCAATTTTCCGTTTCGCCGCAACACTTCGATTTCCTGCGGAGTTTTGACGTTGCGCATATCGTCGATGAACGCTGTGGCATCGCGCTGATGAGCGGCCGGATAGCGCTCGGCTAACTTTTTCAAAGCCGCGCGGTCGCCCGGCAGAGGATCGCCGTATGGGTTCGAATACTCGGCAGCGTAATCGCGACCGACTTCAAAGCGGGCGCCGTCGGCCTTGTCGGGGAACGTCAAGCGCAGCCACAAATCGGTATCTTTGCCCAGGAGAAATGCTAGGATGCCGTCGAGGCTTCCGATCGGCAGCACTGTCTTGAAGCCGAATTTTTCCTGGGCTTCAGGAGCCATGGAGAGCAAATTAGCGCCGTAGACCTGTTTGCCGCGCGGCCCTTGCTGCGGCTCAAAAATCGTGGCATCGCCATCGCTGGCGTCCATAACCATGATCGCGCCCGGATCGGCCAGCCCAGTGAAATAGAAGAAATCATCGTCCTCGCGATAGTGATTGGCCTCGGGAAGAACGGTGCGCGCAAACAGGATCAGTCGGCCGGTCTTGAGCTGTTTGGCAAGTTCCTGGCGGCGGCGTGCGAATTCCTGTGGTCCGCCAAGATCGTTGATCACAACTGAATCGGTGTACTGCGCCAGCGTCGGCGCCGCGAGAAGCGAGATCAGCAAGCACAGAACGAGACATCTTGAACAGATGGCGAAAGCTTTCACATGATTCTCCCGAGAGCCGCGAGTTTAGCGTGCAGGTATCGAATTTGACAAGATCGTTATTAATCGGGTAGTGGCTCAGTTTTGATTGTCATCCCGAGCAAGCGTTCTTTGCGAAGCGAGGGATCTGGGCGAGCCGTGCGCTGCGTCGCGTACTTTGCGACGCAATA
>Ga0308309_10001412_pt1 | contig 14337 bp, 11 predicted proteins | sample HubBroMetageWFT5_FD_192491 | JGI IMG/M metagenome (GOLD analysis project Ga0308309, IMG submission 192491) | Warmed and freeze-thawed soil microbial communities from the Hubbard Brook experimental Forest, New Hampshire - Hubbard Brook CCASE Soil... | ecosystem: Environmental > Terrestrial >...
CGGCGCCAGCGACGCCGCCTCGACGGAGTCAGTCTTGAGCACCCCGATGGCACGCCGCATGTCGGAGAGCGCGTCGCGGCCGGTCTGCTCGATGACCTCGAACGCTGCGGCCGCATTGGCTGGATCACGGCGCGCCAGACGCCGGCCCGCCGTGGCCTGGAGCACCATCACGCTGAGGCTGTGAGCGATCACATCGTGCAGCTCACGTGCGATCGCAGTGCGTTCGTCGGCCGCAGCCTGGCGTGCGAGCAGCTTCGACTGTTCGTGCAGCTGGGCGACGTACGCGCGCCGGGTCCGCACCCCGTAGCCGAGGATGACCGGCAGCGCAAAGATGATCGCGTTGTAGCCGATATCGGACAGGTAGACATGGTGCTGATCTCGCCATCCGAGGATGACGCCCGTTGTCAGTCCGATCACAAGGATCCCGCTCATGACCGCGATGCGCCATCCACTTCGCGCCGATGCGTACACCGTGTAGAGCGCGAGCAGGATCGCGAAATTCTCGACGAAGGAATTCGTGAAACCCAGGAGCAGATGCACGATGAGGGCTGCACCGATGGTCGCGCTCACAGCCGAAGGGAACAGGCGCCTTTCCGTCAGCGGCAGGGTGATCAGCGCGATGGCGAGGACCTGGACCAGGGTCAGCTTCCCCGCATCCTGGAATTCCGCCAGGCCGGCGCTCACCATGAGGACGACCGCGACAGCTCCGTCCGGCACCATCGGAGGCAGCCGTCGAAGGCGCTCGAGCACGGCGGTCACCATCGTCATGGTCCGAGCCTAGTCGAGCATTCGATGGATGGCATCATCCTCGAGGACGAACTCGCCAGGGGCGAGGATCGGATCAGCGTGCTGCGCGCGCCGACCTCCGTTCGCGCCGGGGCGTGTTCGACCAGGCGGCTTCGACAGCCTTGATCTCGCCGCCGAGCGACGCCGCGGTGGCCACATGACCGGAGCGCACGTAGCGTTCGTGGTTGGCTTCCAGTCGCTGCGGCTCGTACACGTAGTTGACCATCACCGCATGTGACTGCCGGCCTCTCGGTGAGAGGTCTCCGTCCGGGTTGATGCGTTCGAGCCGGGCGCCGTTTGATAGGTGGAAGTGGGCCACGCTGTCGGCGACGCGACCGCGGACCTTCACATGAAGGAGGTACGCGATCGACAGGCGACCGGCCAGCCGGGCAACAACCGAGGCGTGGGGGCCGGGAGCCTGCAGGAGGCGGGAAAACGCCTCCATCTCATCGCTGTACGAGGCGAGGCGGCGGAGCTCATCGTGGTGGCCGGCGATCAGTGCTCGCAGCCGCTCGTCGGTGAAGCCCTCGGTGTCGCTCCGATCCGCGACAGCTCTGGCCAGGCCGGGCACCGGCGACAGCGTCGCGAAGGTTCGCAGTCCCGGCAGCTCCGCCGAGAGCTCGCGAACCACCTGCTTGATCAGGAAATTCCCAAAGGAGATCCCGCGTAAGCCCGGCTGGCAATCGCTGATCGAGTAGAAAACAGCCGTATGGGCCGCCCGCGCGTCGGCGATGGGACGACCCACGCCGAGAAGCGGTGCGATGGCCGTCGGCAGCTCGCGAGTGAGCGCGATCTCCACAAAGATCAGCGGTTCTCCCGGGAGCAGAGGATGGAAGAACGCGAAGCATCGACGGTCGTCGGCCAGGCGCAGGCGCAGATCGTCCCACCCGTGGATCTCGTGCACCGCCTCGTAGGCAATCAGCCGCTCCAGCGTCGCCGCAGGTGTTCCCCAGCTGATCTGCTCGAGACGCAGGAAGCCCCCGTTGAACCACGATGAGAGCAGGTGCCGCAGATCCGCATCGACAGCGCGTAGATGCGGGCGGGCTGGGAGCAGCTCGAGGAGGTGACCGCGCAGCTTCACGAGCGCCGCGGCTCCGCCCCCGACCAGGTTGAGTCGCCGGAACAGCTCCTGTCGGGGCGCCTCGGTTGCCATTGCGAGGGCCATCACCGCGTCATCGGTTGGATCGGACCGCCAGCGCGCGACCGCGGCGGCGACCGCCGTCGGTGATGGAGAGAATGAGCCGGCAAGCACCTCCAGGAAATCGGCGGTCTCGGCGTTGTTCATACGCTCCAGGGCACGTACGACTTCGGTGGCGAGCGCCAGGCCGGACGCCTCACCGCGCCGCGCAATCAGCCGGTCGCAGGTCGCCGCGAGGTTCGCCATGTTGTGCGTTCCCCCTGAGCGCCCGAGCATGGCGCGGCCACGCTCGGCCACGCCGGTCACGTGCTCCAACCACGACGGTGGGGTCACGGCAGCGCGGGATCGTCCACGGAGGGTTCCCAGCGGAGCAGCGCGACATCGGCAACCTGGCGCAGGTGCGCGCGCATCGCAGCAGCCGCTTCGGCGACCTGCTGCGCCTCGATCGCATCGAGGATGCGGCGATGTGCCAGGAGCGAGTTTCGCGGCCGGTTCGGCTCGCTGAGCGACTCCAAACGAGTTTCGTGAATCGCCTCTGCGAGGCCGTCGATCACATGCTCCAACACCTTGTTGTTGCCGGCTCGGTGCACGGCATGGTGGAACGCGGCGTCGCCATCCATGCCGAGGCCCGCCGAGGCGATCTCCGCATCCATGGCAACGAGCGCAGCGCGCATCGAGGCGAGGTCCTCTTCGGTGCGCCGGGTGGCCGCCAGCTCCGCGAGCCTGACCTCGAGGAGCTCGCGCGCCTCCAGCACCTCGGGGAGCCGGGCGCGCCGTTCGACAAGCTTGTGGAGCACACCGCCGAATCCACGGCTGCGCCGGAGGAAGACGCCACCTCCGTGACGGATTTCAATGAACCCCTGTGCTTCGAGTACCGCCAGGGCCTGGCGCAGCGAGGCTCGGCTGACCTCGAGCCGCGACGCCAGTTCGCGCTCCGGCGGAAACCGCTCACCCACCCGGAGATTGGTGCGGACCACGAATTCCCCGAGCCGTTCGACGAGGTCCTCGTAGAGGCGGGTGCGGCCCAGTGGACGGAGAGGCGAGGTGTCGAGGGTCACGGCGCGGATTATCGCGCAAATAATTGGACTATCCACTGACCCATTGACATAGTCATCCAGCGCGGAGCAGACTCCCGCCAATATCGGGGACGGCCCGTCGTCGGGCCAGTGACGGAGGTTGGACAGTGTCGCCGACAGCCATGGCCCGGATCCCGCAAACGCGCAAACGCCTGCTCACAGGAGTGGCCGTCGCGGTAGTCGTCGCTGCGTGCGGCAGCTCGAGCCCGTCCGCCTCCGGCGGCGGCAACGTCAAGACCGACAGCGCCGGCCATGTCTCCTTCGGCGTGCTCTCATGTTTCACCGGACCGCTTGCGGTCCTCGGGCAGGCGATGCTGCAGGGATCGCAGGTGGCTCAGAAGGTCATCAACAGCTCGGGTGGTGTGCTCGGCAAGCAGCTCGACCTCAGTCACGCGGATACGCAGTGCGATGAGGCCGACGCTGTCCCGGCGGTCCGGCAGCTCCTCTCGGCGGATAGCGTGAGCGGCATCATCGGGCCGGAGACACAGGAGATTGCAGCGGTGGCTCCGATCGTGAGCGCAGCCAGGATTCCCACCGAATTCCAGGGCGGCAGCACGGCGTTTGACAAGAACACGAATCAGTACCTCTGGCGTGATAGCCCGTCGGATTCTCAGCTCGGCGTCGCCATGGCGCTCTACGCCAATCAGAAGGGTTACAAGACCGCGGCGCTGCTCTTCTCGTCGGACATCGCGCAGCAGACGATCCCCAAGCCGATAACGGCGACATGGCAGAAGTTCGGCAACACCATCGTTTCGAATACCACGGTTGCGCCGGGGCAGACCTCGTATCGCACCGAGGTGCAGGCGATCATCGCCGCCAAGCCCGATGTCATCTTCACCCAGCTCGACCCGCAGACGGCGGCGGTCATGTTCCAGAACTTCAAGGAGCTCGACAACCTCGCCATCCCGATTGTCGGAACCGACGTGACCAGCGGTAACGACTACCTCAAGGCGATCACGTATCCGGTCGCGCACGATCATCTCGTGTCCATCTTCGGGACCAACGCCACCGGCGCCGCAGCCGACAACTTCGCCTCCGCGTTCGCGGCGCAGAACGGAGCCAATGCACAGCCGATTGCCGGAGCAAACTACGCGTACGATGCGGTGCTGAGCCTCGCGTTGGCGATGGACAAGGCCGGTACCACCGACGGCCCGGCGGTCATCGCCGACATGAAGGCGGTCACCAACCCACCAGGCACACCGTGCGACACCTACAAAGCGTGCTATCAGGGCATCAAGGCAGGTACCAAGATCAAGATGGACGGGGCCAGCGGTGATCTCATCTTCAACGCGTACAACAACGTCTTTGGTCCCTACGGAGCATTCCAGGCCGACGCCACCACGGGCGCAGAGAACCAGGTGGCGCTCCTTTCCGCCGCGGACCTTGCCACAGCCACTCCCTGACGCATTGGGGGCATCGCGCGCACGCGCTGCGCGTTGCCCCCGTCACGTCCCCGGCCGTCTCGCGCAGCCCCGTCACGTCATTGGAGAATTGGTCTAGATGCACGAGGCTCTACTCACGCTCGGATTCGGTCTCGTCACCGCGGCCATTCTTTCCCTGTCGGCCCTGGCCTTCACGCTCGAATACTCCGTCACCAACGTCGCCAACCTTTCGCACGGTGAGATCCTGACGGTCGGCGCCTACTGCGCATACCTCGTGCAGCAGCACGGCGGCGGAGTGATCCTCTCGGGATTGGCCGCCGCCGCAGGCGGTGGATTGCTGGCGCTCGCCGTGCACAACGGCGTGGTCGATCGATTCGTGCGGCGGGGCATCGGTGGCCTGCCGACGTTCATCGCCACCCTCGGCGTCTCACTGGTCATCCAGAACATCCTGGTGATCATCTTTGGCGCCGCGAACCTGGGCTACACAGTCCCTCAGGGAGCTCCGAGAACGGTGGGGCCCTTTCTCTGGACGGATACGGAGATCCAGATCATGGTTTCCGCGGTGGTGATCACCGCGCTGCTCTACGTGATCATCCAGCACACGCGATTCGGCAAGTCACTCCGGGCGGTGTCGCAAAACCGTTCACTGGCAAGGGTTTCCGGCATCAACGCCAACCGCGTCGCGGCGCTCACCTGGCTGCTTGCCGGGCTGATCGGCGGCTACGCGGGCTTCATCCTCGCGGAGAGCGTCGGCACCTTCAGCCCCTACTCGGGTTTCAGCTTCTTTCTGATCACGCTCACGGCCGCGGTTGCAGGCGGCCTCGGCAAGGCGGTGGGCACGCTCGTGGGCGGGATCATCGTCGGCATCGCGCTGGAGTTCTTCGGCGGATACCTGAGCGCCAGCTACAACCTTGCGTTCGCGTTCGCGATCCTCTCCCTGGTCATCCTCGTACGCCCTCGCGGGCTCTTCGTCGGCGGGAGGCGGAGCGTCTTCGAATGATCGACTATCTGGTCTCGGTCCTCACCGAGGGCTCGATCTTCGCGATCATGGCGCTGGGGCTGAACATCATCTGGGGATGGTCGGGCGACTTCGACCTGGCGTTCTACGGCTATGTCGCGCTCGGCGCGTACATGACGCTGGTGCTGACGATCGGACCGGCCACCAGCCCGACGACATACATCCTCGGCCTGTCACTGCCATTTCCGATCGCTGTGGCGATCGCGGTCATCAGCTCGATGCTGCTCGCGCTCATCGTGGGAGCGATCGCGCTGCGCCATCTGCGCGGCATCTACTTCTCGATCGTCACGCTCGGTGCGGTGTATGTCCTCTACACCTTCGCCGGGCAGTTCGTGCCCCTCTTCAACGGGTACAACGGGCTGTCCGGGCTGTTCGACCCCATGGGTGATTTCTTCAACCTCGACTTCACGAGTTACCCGTTCTTCTACCTCGGACTCTGCGTCGCCGTCCTCTTGGTGGTGCTCTTCCTGGTCACCCGGTTGAGCGGAAGTCGCTTTGGCCTCGCGCTGCGCAGCCTGCGCGAGGATGAGCGCGCCGCCGCGGCGTTCGGACGGGGCATCTATGTGATGAAGCTCAAGGCGTACGTCATTGGTGCCGGTATCGGCGGGTTGGGTGGAGCACTCTTCGCGGGATATCTCAGCGCTTTCAACCCGTCAGCGTGGTCACCGGTGGAAACGATCGTCCTCTACGCCGCGATTCTCGTCGGTGGTCGCGGCAGCAACCGCGGCGTCGTGCTCGGTGTCGCCGTCATGGTGATGGGCCTGCAGGAGGCGACGAGATACCTGCCGGAGATCGCCAACCAGCCGAGCTTCGCACCGGCGCTGCGGCTCATTCTCACCGGCGTCATCCTGGTGCTGTTCATCCGCTTCCGGCCGCAGGGCCTGCTCCCGGAGCGCCGTCTGCGCGACAAGGATCCGGCCGGGACCGGGGGCGCGGCCGTCGCGGTTGAAGGCTCGGTCGCCGGCGCCACACTCGACACCGGCGCTGCGTGACCGCGCTGCTCGAGGTGCAGGATCTGCACAAGCACTTCGGCGGCGTTCAGGCGGTCACGGCGTGCTCATTCACCGCGGCCGAGGGTCAGATCACCGGGCTGATCGGTCCCAACGGCGCCGGCAAGAGCACAGCCATCGACCTCATCTCCGGCTTCAAGGTCCCCGATTCCGGCACCGTCCGCTTCGAAGGCAAGGAGGTGCAGGGCAGGCCGCCGCATGTTGTTTCGCGTATGGGCCTGATCAGGACATTTCAAAGTCCGCGCGAGTGGCCGGCGCTCAGCGTGCTCGAGAATCTCATCCTTGCCTGCTTCGAGCCACGTCGCGAGCGGTTCTGGCGGGCGCTCTGGGGGCCGTCGCGCGCCGAGAAGGAGCGCGCAAACGAGCAGCTGATCCAGGCCCGCGCCGTCCTCGACGAGTTCGGGCTGCTCCACCTCCGCAACGAGCGGGCCGGCAACCTCAGCGGTGGCCAGAAACGCCTCCTGGAGTTCGGGCGCATCCGCATGGCCAAGCCGCGACTGGTCATCCTCGATGAGCCCATGGGAGGCGTCAATCCGGTCCTCGGCGAGCGCATGGCGAGCGCCGTGCTCGGTTTCGTCCCGTCGGGCACCTCGGTTGTCATCGTCGAGCACAACCTGCCGTTCATCGAGCGGGTCACCGACCAGGTGGTGGTGATGGCCGAGGGGCGGGTGATCGCGGAGGCACCCTTCGATCAGCTTCGTGGCAACCAGGCCGTCGTCGACGCCTATCTCGGGGAGATGCCCACCTATGACGACGCTGACGCCTGATCCCGTCCCGGCGGAAACCCCGACCGTCGCGGCCCTCGAGGTCTCGGGGCTCACCGCCGGCTACGGGGGCGCGCCGATCGTTGAAGGCGTGAGCGTTCGCGCCCACCGAGGTGCCATCACCGCGATCGTCGGTCCCAACGGGGCGGGAAAATCCACGTTGCTCAAGGCGATCGCGGGTGTCATCAGGGCCAGCGCGGGCACGGTGATGATCGAGGGGCGAGACGCCACCGGCCTCGCGTCAGAGAAGCTCGTGCGTCGCGGCATCGCCTATGTCCCGCAGGTGGCCAACGTCTTTCCACAGCTCACCGTCCAGGAGAATCTCGAGATGGGCGGTTACAGCCGGCGGCACGGGCTGCACGAGCGCACCGAGGAGCTGTACCAGCTCTTCCCCGATCTCAAGCTGGCCCATCGACGCCATGCCGAGACCCTCAGTGGCGGCCAGCGCACGATGCTGGCCATGGCTCGAGGGTTGATGGTGGACCCGGCTGTGCTCCTCCTCGACGAGCCGTCCGCCGGACTCTCGCCAAAGTTCCAGAGCGCGGTATGGGAGCGCATCGAGCAGGTGCGGGCCACCAATGTCGCCGTCGTCGTGGTCGAGCAGAACACTCGAGAGACCCTGCGTCACGCGCAGTGGGCGTACGTGCTGGTGCTCGGCAAGAACCGCCTCGACGGCAGGGGCCGAGACCTGCTGCACAACGATGAGGTCGTGAACCTCTATGTCGGCGTGCTCTCCTAGTAAGGCTGTTCGATGGATTCGCAACCCGTGCAGCCGCCGTCGTCGGGCCCGCTCGCGGGGGTGCGCATCCTCGATCTTTCGCGAATCCTCTCCGGCCCTTTCGCCACCATGATCTTCGCCGACCTCGGGGCCGACGTGATCAAGCTCGAGAACCCGCGCACCGGCGACGACACGAGGGAATGGGCACCCCCATACCAGGGCGACCAGTCCGCGTATTTCCTCTCGGTCAACCGCAACAAACGGGGCATCGCGGTCGACCTCAAAGCCGCGCGCGGTCGCGAGATCGCGATGCGCCTGGTCGATATCTCTGAGGTTGTCATCGAGAACTTTCGGCCCGGAACCGCGGGGCGCTTGGGACTCGGCTACGACGAACTGAGTGTACGCAACCCCCGTCTGATCTACGCGTCGATCTCGGGATTCGGACAGACCGGGCCGTACGTGTCTGAGCCTGGCTACGACGCCATCGCCCAGGCGCTCGGAGGCCTCATGAGCGTCACCGGTGAGGCGGAGGGTGCGCCCGTCCGCGTGGGCAACTCCGCCGCCGACCTCGGCGCGGCGATGTGGGCCGCGATCGGCATCCTTGCCGCTCTCCACGCGCGCCATACCACCGGACGAGGGGAGTGGATCGACATCTCCCTCCTGGACGGACAGATCGCCTCGTTGACCTACCTGGCCGGTGGCTACTTCGCCTCCGGCGAGGTGCCGCGTCGCTACGGGTCCGCGCACCCGAGCATCGTCCCGTACCAGGCACTGCGCACCGCCGACGGCCACCTGATGGTTGCGGTTGGCAACGACACCCTGTGGCAGCGTTTCGCTCCGCTCATCGGGCTGCCTGAACTGGTTGACGATCCTCGTTTCGTCAGCAACCCGCAGCGCGTGGCGAACCGCGAACAGCTGATCCTGTTGATCGAGGCCGCGCTGGCCACCCGGAGCTCGGCCGCGTGGGCCGAGGACCTGACGCGTGTCGGGATCCCCGCCGGCGCCATCAACAGCATCGCTGCGGCGCTTGAACACCCCCAGGTGCAGGCGCGCAACATGGTGCTCACCACCGAGCATCCCACCGCCGGGGCGCTTCGCATGACCGCGTCTCCCATAAAGCTGTCCCAGTACACGGCGACGGTGAGACGTCCGCCCCCGATCCTCGGAGAGCACACCGACGAAGTCCTCGGCGAACTCGGCTACTCGGACGCGGACATCGCCACATTGCGCGACGAGGGCGTGATCCGATGAGATGAGCGACCTCGAGACGGAGCTTCGCTCTGCGATGGCGGGCGAGGTGCGCGCCGACGCGTACACGCGTCACCTGTTCTCGAGCGACGCAAGCATGTACAGCATCGAACCGCTTGCGGTGGTGTTTCCGCGCGATGCAGCCGATGTCGCCGCAGCTGCTGGCGTCTGCGGGCGTCGCCAGGTTCCCATGCTGCCGCGAGGGGCGGGCACCAGCCTGGCGGGTCAGACGGTGGGACGCGCGGTGATCATCGACACCTCGCGCCACATGGACGCAATCATCGAACTAGACTCTGGGCGCGGTCTCGCTCGAGTTCAACCGGGGGTCGTGCAGAACGACCTCAACCGCGCCGCAGCGCAGCATGGGCTTCTGTTCGGACCCGATACGTCAACCAGCGATCGGGCGACGATCGGCGGGATGATCGGCAACAACTCCGCGGGAAGCGGATCGGTGGTGTACGGCATGACCATCGATCACGTCGAGGCTCTGGAGGTGGTGCTCAGCGATGCCAGCACGGCGACGCTCGGAGCTGTCGACGCTGCCGCGGTGGCCGGGCGCGCCGGCACGAACACGCTGGAAGGGCGGATCTACGCGCGCCTGCCCCGGCTCGTCGATGAGCATCGCACTGCGATCGTCGAGCGATTTCCGCCGTACTGGCGGCGCGCCGGCGGCTATCGACTCGACCGTCTTGCCGATGGTTCCCCCTTCAACCTGGCACGTTTTGTCGTCGGATCCGAGGGGACGCTGGTCATCGTTACCGAGGCGACCGTGCGCCTGGTGCCGCTCCCGCGCGCCAAGGCGATCGCAGTCGGTCATTTCGCATCTGTGGCTGACGCGATCGCTGCCACGGAGGACGCGCTGGGCGCACGCCCGAGTGCCGTGGAGCTCATCGACCGCACCATCCTCGAACTCTCCCGGCGGAAGATCGAATTCGCTGCGTTGGGCTCCATCATCGACGGGGATCCGGGCGCGCTGCTGTTCGTGACCTTCGAGGCCGACAGCCTTGGAGAGGCGGCCACCGGTGTGGGCCGGCTCGCCGAACTGTGGCAGCGCCACCACCATGGTTATCACACGCTTCGAGCCATCACCCCCGAGCACCAGGTTGCGCTGCTCAAGGTCAGATCGGCGGGGTTGGGGCTGCTCATGGCCGCCAGCGAAGGTACCCGCAGGCCGGTCGCGTTCATCGAGGACACGGCGGTTGACCCGGCCCGTCTTCCGGAGTACGTGCAGCGCTTCAGCGCCGTGCTCGACCGTCACGGCCTGGTGGCCGGCTTCTATGGTCATTGCTCGGTCGGGTGCCTGCACATCCGCCCGTTCATGGATCTCACACAGCCCAAACAGCTGGCCACGATGCGCGCCGTCGCAGCGGAAATTCGAGAGCTGGTGGGCGAATTCGGCGGAGCTAACTCCAGCGAGCACGGTGACGGGCTCGCGCGCAGCGAGTTCAACCGCGTCATCTACGGCGACGAGCTCTACGAGGCCATGTGCGACGTCAAACGCCTCTTCGACCCGCAAGCGCTGATGAATCCCGGGAAGATCGTCAACGCGCCGCCGATGACCGACAACATCCGCGACGCTGCGCTGCCGAAGGCGTTCGACCTCTCCACGCGGCTGTCGTTCGCCACCACCGACGGGATGCGCGGCGCGGCCGATCGATGCATGAACATCGGCGTGTGTCGCAAGGGTTCGAGCGGCGTGATGTGTCCGTCGTACATGGCGACTCGCGAGGAGGAGCACAGCACTCGCGGCCGCGCCAACGCCCTCGTGCTCGCGCTGTCCCAGCCCGATCCTCGAGCCGCGCTCGGCGACGATCGACTCCACGACATTCTGGACCTCTGCCTGGAGTGCAAGGCGTGCAAGAGTGAATGCCCACTCGGCGTCGACATGGCGTCGATGAAGAGTGAGTTTCTCTTTCAGTACCAAGGGATTCACGGCGTTCCGCGACGCGCGCGATTCTTCGCGGCGGCACGACGGCTCAACCGGCTGGGATCGCGACTCGCGCCGTTCTCGAATACGATGACGAGGTTGCCGGGATCCCGCGCGTTCATGGAGCGCACCCTTGGGCTCACCCGCAGGCGGCCTCTGCCACGATTCCACCGGCGCACCCTGCTGCGATGGGATGCGCGTCGCACCCATCCACGCCCGGGGTCACTTGGGCGCGTGGCGATGCTCGCTGACTCGTTCACGACGTTCACCGAGCCCGGAGTGGGCATCGCGGCCGTCGAATTGTTGGAGATGGCCGGATGGGAGGTCGAGCTGATCGGAGACCGCTGTTGCGGTCGGGCCGCGATCTCCAAAGGGCGTCTCGACGAAGCGGGCCGCCTCGCGCAGTCGATGACCGCTCGTCTTGCCGGCCTGGCGCGGCAGGGCGTCATGATCGCCGGCGTCGAACCGTCGTGCATCCTCACGCTTACCGAGGAGCATCTCGCGCTCCAGCCGGACGACGCGGACGCGAAGGTGGTCGCGGGTCAGGTCCGTCTGGTCGATGAGCTGATCCTCGACGCACTTGACGCCGGCCGTCTTCGTATGGACCCGACATCGCCGCTGGCGGGGCGGCGTTTCCTCTTCCACGGTCACTGTCATCAGAAGGCACTCGCCGGGACCGCCTCGAGCGTTCGGTTGCTGTCGCTGATCCCCGGGGCTGCGGTGGTCGAGGTTGACGCCGGTTGCTGTGGCATGGCCGGGTCATTCGGGTTCGAGGCTGAGCACTACGAGCTGTCGATGCAGATCGGCGGCATGCGTCTCTTTCCCGCGGTCGCCGCGGAGGACGCCGCCACGCTGATTGCCGCAACCGGCGTGTCGTGCCGTCAGCAGATCGAGCATGGCACCGGTCGCGCAGCGCGACATCCGGTCGAGCTGATCAGGGAGGCGGTCCTCAGCTAGCCACAGCAGCGATGACGGCTGCGTCGTGCAGCTAAAGTTGCGCTCGTGATCGGAGACACCGTGGAGGTCATCGTCGACACGGGGACCGGGAGCGCGCGGAGCTTCGAGATCACGGCGACGCGTGCGGGCAGGCGGGTTGAGGTAACCACCGCCCGAGGCATTGTCGAGGTGGCGGAACTCACCCGCACCGGACACCCGGTTCGCGCCGGGCGTTTCATGGCCGCGCGGGTGATCGCCGTGGTCGAGCACCCGGCCGCGGCCGCGGCGGGGCCGCCGACGAGGCGACGGGCCGCTCGCGTCGAGCAGGAGGAGACCCTGCTCTGAGGGCGGAGTCGCAGGCTAAGCCGACTCCGCGCGGCAACCTAGATCGACCGTACCGAGCGCCGCTTACCGGTAACCACTTGCGGAGCGCACCAACTCCGGCTATCATCCCGGCCCAGTCTGTAAGCGCTTACTGGTAAGCGCTTACAGTTCGGGGTAGGAAGCCAGACGGGAGACGCTCTGGATGACAGAGGCGAAGCGGCCCAAGGGGACGCTGACGATCTATGACGTCGCGCGTCTGGCGGGTGTCTCGATCGCCTCGGTCTCGCGCGTCCTCAATGATCAGGGCACGCCTCGCCAGGAGACCCGCGAGCGGGTGATGCGTGCCGTCCGAGAGCTCAGCTTCGTTCCCGACGGCGCCGCCCGGGCCCTCTCGAACGGACTCAAGGAGGTCGTCGGCGTCGTTTTTCGACGTGGGGGAGAGGCGACCTTCGAGGATGAGGACGAGAGCCTGCTCTTCATCGACGGCATCAATCGCGGCATCGAGGTGGCCGCCCAGCGTCGCGGCTTTGATGTCCTGATCAGCTCAGTGGGGGTCCACGACTCCCAGGCGACTGCGAGGATTTCCGGGGTTGCCGGCAAGGCGGACGGGATCATCCTCCACGACCGGATGCTGTCGGCGGTGGGCATCGCCCGGCTCTCAGCGATGATCCCGATCGTGACGCTCGCGGGGAGCCCCACCCGGGCGTCGGTGAACGTCGGGTGCGACAACGACTCCGGGATGCGCGCGCTGGTCAATCACCTGACGGTCGACCACGGATATCGTCATCTCGCCTACCTGGCGGGGCACGCCGACAGCCCGGACAACCGGGCGCGTGCACGGGTGTTCGAAGCTGCGGCCACCGCAGTCGGCGCCGAGATCCAGTCGGGCCCGATGTGGCAGGGCAATTACAGCGCGGCGGGCGGGGCCCAGGTGATCGCCTCCTTGCTGGATCGTGGCGGGGATCTGCCACGCGCGATCGTGTGTGCCAACGACCAGACGGCCCTGGGGGTCATCCACGCGCTCGCCCGGCGGGGGATCCGCGTACCCGGCGATGTCGCGATCACCGGCTTCGACGACGTCCCGGTCGCCCGTCATCTCCACCCGTCGCTGACCACCATCCGCCAGCCCATCGAGCAGATGGGGGCCATGGCGTTCGACGTCCTCTTTTCGAGGATCAGCGGGGACGGCGGCGACTCCGACGTTGTCCTGCCGGTTCGCCTCGTGCTCCGCGAGAGCTGCGGCTGCGCTCCGGCTTCGCCGGTCACGCCCTCGCCCGGGGCCGGGGGCTAGTCATGCGGGCGTTACTTCGCCGTCTGGGCGTGTACCTGCTCGCCGCGTGGGTTGCGGTGACGGTCAGCTTCTTGCTGCCGCGGGCCGTCCCGGGCAACCCGGTCGCCGGCGCCATCGCACGGGCTCAGTCGTCAGGCATTTGCAATTCGTTTTGTATCAAGGCTATCGAAGAGCAACTGGGCTTCAATGTCCATACCAGCCTCTGGGTGCAGTACGTGCAGTACCTGGGAAACCTCGTGCACGGGAACCTCGGCTTCTCATGGTCGGAGAACGCGCCGGTCACGAGCCTGATCGCCTCGTATCTGCCATGGACGCTGGGACTCCTTGGGGTGGCAACCATCCTGAGCTTCCTCGCCGGCACGGTGATCGGCGTCGTCATGGCCTGGCGACGGGGTTCTTTCTTTGACTGGCTGCTGCCTGCCGCGACCTTCTTTCAGGCGATCCCATATTTCTTTCTCGCCCTGGTCCTGGTGCTCATCTTTGGGGAGACGGGCAGCCTGCTCAAGTGGTTCCCGAGCCTGTACGGATTCGACATCTACGGCGGCGACCCGGGCATGAACCTGCCGTACATCGCCAGCATCATCGGGCACGCCGTGCTCCCGGCGTTGACGGTCATCCTCGCGTCGATGGGCGGATTCATCCTGTCAATGCGCAATCAGATGATCACCACCATGGATGAGGACTTCGTCCTGGTCGCACGAGCCAAAGGCCTGCGCTCC
>Ga0308309_10001413_pt1 | contig 14332 bp, 12 predicted proteins | sample HubBroMetageWFT5_FD_192491 | JGI IMG/M metagenome (GOLD analysis project Ga0308309, IMG submission 192491) | Warmed and freeze-thawed soil microbial communities from the Hubbard Brook experimental Forest, New Hampshire - Hubbard Brook CCASE Soil... | ecosystem: Environmental > Terrestrial >...
GATTCGATGCCGTCTCCGATATCACGGTGACCCAGCATATTCCCACGCACCTTCAGAGGCAGGCCCTAGGTGAAATGATGCGGGTGATCCGTCCCGGCGGCTGTGTGATCTTAATGGAACTGATTCGAGGGCAGGGCGCGCATGTTTTTCCGAGAAAACCGCAAGACTGGATTGAGCAGGCAGCGTCGTGCGGCGCGAAGTTAGTTGGTTGGTTTGGACAGGAATATCTTTTGCTTGACCGGCTGTTCGTTCACATTGCACAAGGGTTGGCAGGAAAGAACGGAAGCTCCTCGAGTGCCGCCGCAATTTCTCAGAGACCCTCCTCACAACATTCGATGATCGTGCGCCGAGTTTATTGGGGCTTTCGTCGTGTTACGGTTCCGATTTCAGCATGGGCCGATCCAGTGGCCGACTGGATTTGTCCCGCACATGTTGCCACCCACGGCGTTTTCGTGTTCCGAAAATGACCACTCGAGAGCCCACGCAACACACGAATCGAATCGTCGGTTTATTTCCTGAATTGCTCGGCGTAGGCGGTGTACAAGAAGCTGGGCGCCTGACCGCTGCGGCCCTGCAGGAGATCGCGTTTCGGAATGGCTGGTCGACAGATTGTCTGAGCTTTAACGACCCGCCGGGCCTGCACTCGCTGGATGTAGGTGGGCAAGGAATCTCGCTCCGTGGCTTTGGGCGCAATAAACTCCACTTTCTTGTTTCCGGGACTAGAGGTACGCAAGCCTTCAGGAAGAGTGGTGCGCACATTGTCCTCGCCGCCCATCCCAATCTTGCTGTCGCCGCCGGTTGGATGCAACGGGTATCCCCGCACCTGCAAACAGTTGTAATAGCTCATGGCGTTGAAGTCTGGAAACCCCTTGCGCCGTTGCGACGCCGCGGGCTCATGCGGGCAAATCTTGTGCTTGCTCCGAGTCGCGATACGGTACAGAAGCTCATCAAGGTGCAAGGTGTCCCGCCGGAAAAGATCCGTAGGCTTCCCTGGCCGCTGAACCCGAATTTTCTTCGCTTGGCCGACGCATCTGCTGGCCTCCCAAAACCGCTGGGGTTCCCGGAGCAAGGACGGATCATTCTGACGGTTGGCCGCTGGGACGCGTCGGAACGATATAAGGGAGCAGATGCGTTGATCCGCGCTATCCATCAATTCGGCACTACGATTTCGGGAGTGCAACTCGTTGCGGTTGGAAGTGGTGACGATTTGCCGCGTCTTCGACAGCTGGCAACTGATCTCGGTGTTCGAGATCGCGTGCATTTCCTTGAAAACCTCTCGTGCGAGGAAATGGCGGGTTGTCATGCAGGCGCGGATTTCTTTGCTTTGCCCAGCACCGGCGAAGGCTTTGGATTGGTTTTTCTCGAGGCAATGGCGTTCTCAAAGCCGGTGGTTGGGGCTGCCTGCGGAGGTGTTACGGACATCGTAAAAGATGGCATCAACGGCCTGCTCGTTCCGCCTGGTGATCAAGTCGCGCTCGCTCAGGCTCTCGCCCGATTGCTTCGTGATGAATCGCTCTGTGCAGAGTTAGGCCGGCGCGGAGGCGAGATCGTTCGCAGAGAATATCAATTCGTTGTTTTCAAGTCCGAGCTCGAGAAGATTCTCGGCGAATGCAACTCCGGGTTTCGTGAGGCGCGAACGGTCCGGAAGATTCTGTAGTATTGTCACTAGCGGAGGTCGGACACTTGGCTGGTCTTAAGGTGGGGTTAATTGGATCGGGTTTCATCGCGAAGCAAAAGCACTTACCGGCTTGGAAGAAGGTTGGGAGCAAAGCCCAAGTGGTCGCTCTATGCGATCCGAATGTAATGCAGGCCGACGAACTTGCCCGAGTGCATGGGATTCCAAAGGTCTACACGGATCCTGAACAGATGCTCGCGGCCGAACGCCTAGATGCTGTGGACATCTGCTCCCCACCCCGCACCCACGCGGAATTGGCAATTCGCTCGCTTAAGGCCGGTGCGCACGCTCTCATCGAAAAGCCGATGGCCATCAACGCCGAAGAGTGTGACCGGATTCTGGCCGCAGCCCAGCAGAGCGGGCGCAGGATTTGTGTCGCGCACTCCGACCTATTCTACCCTGCTTTCCTCAAAGCCCGAGCGATGGTGAAAGCTGGAACGATCGGCGAATTCCGCGGCATGCGCATCTTCCTTTCCACACCTGTGGACTACATCACGTCCAAGCCCGAGCACTGGGCGCACAAGCTGCCCGGCGGAGTCATTGGCGAGACGGGTCCGCACGTGATTTATATGACCCTGGCATTCATTAATCCTATCCGCACAGTCCGCGTGGATGCACGCAAGCAACTCGCGCAATTTCCTTGGTCACCCTACGAAGACTACCGTGTCGACCTGATAGGAGAGAATGCCACCTCGAGCGTGACGTTGACGTATGCCACCAATCGCTGGGCTGTTCAGATCGATCTCTGGGGAAGTGAAGGGCATATGAAATTCGATCTCGAAACACAGTCGCTCATTGTTCACGGCCGAACTGATCTAAAGCCTGTCACGTTGGGACTTTCCGCGGTGAGGGAAGCTGGTCAGATGCTCGGCGGCACATTCGGCACGGGCTTGAGCTACCTCGCCGGTAAGTTCGAGAATACTCACGAGCGCCTGATCCGAGATTTCATCGACTGCATTCAGAATGATTTGCCCGCGCCCGTCCCTCCCGAGGAGGGCAGAGAGGCGGTTCGCGTGATGGATCTGCTGGTCAGCCAATTGCCTTCCGTTACTGACTGAGCTTATGTGCGGAATCTCTGGTATCGCGACCAAACACCTCGAACGAGCCGAACTCCAAGACTCGATCGAGCGGATGGCCCGTTCGATTCGCCATCGCGGCCCGGACGGCCTTGAATTCCGTTTTTTTACGCCGCCAGTGATTTCACAAAATGTCGCTCTCGCTCACAACCGACTTGCCATTATTGACGTCACCTCCGCGGGCCGCGAGCCGATGACCAATGAAGACGGCGGGGTCTGGCTCGTGTTCAATGGCGAGATTTACAATTTCGAAGAAACGCGTCAACGCCTCAAATCTCGTGGCCATCGGTTTCATTCCCACACGGACGCCGAGGTCATCATTCATCTCTACGAAGAGGCCGGTCCCGCCTGCGTGAAGCAGCTCGACGGCATCTTCGCGTTTGCCATCCTCGACCTGAAACGCGATCTTCTATTCCTCGCCCGTGACCCCATCGGCGTGAAGCCTCTTTTTTACGCAGTCACTCCGAATCACTTCCTATTCGGGTCAGAAATCAAGGCGCTACTTGCATCGTCAATTGTGAGGTCAACGCCGGACTGGCAAGCGATCTCCGACTTCTTAACATACCTGTACGTCCCAGGCCCACGGACAGCATTCGATGGCATCTTACAGCTTCCGCCCGCCCACTGCCTCACCCTGCACCTGCTAGACAATTCGATTTCGCTCGAGCGCTATTGGGAGGTTTCTCGTCGCGAGGATCTTGAATCCATTTCATACGAAAAACTGAAATGCCTTATTCAGGAGACACTTTCGTCTGCTGTGAAGCGACAGCTCGTCAGTGACGTTCCGCTCGGTGTCTTTCTCAGCGGCGGAATCGATTCGACAATCGTCGCCGGCCTTGCGAAAAGAGAAAAACGGGACATTCAAACGTATACGCTGACTCTCGCAGGAAACGAATACCGCTACTTCGACGAAACCGAAAAGGCCCGCGCCGTCAGCCGCCACCTCCGCACCGAACACCACGAGTTGTCGCTCGAATTTCCCGACCTTCTCGAGATGCTTGATCTGGTCGAATTCTTCGACCAGCCGTTTGCCAATCCGACTTCTTATCTGATGCGGCAGTTGTCCCAAAAAGCGCGCGAGCACATCACGGTCGCCCTGTGCGGTGCCGGCGGTGATGAGCTCTTTGCCGGATATCCTCGAGCTTCCGCCGTTCGTCTGGCCCGAGACATCGCGTGGATACCTCGGCCGCTTCTACGCCTCGGTGCGAATGCGCTTTCACGCTTTCGCGACTCGCATCAAACACCGTATCTCCGTCGCGCGCGAAAATTCCTCGGAGGGCTTGACGCCGATTTCTTCGTTCAGTATGTCAATTGGACATATTTCATGAACGAGGATCAAAAACGCCTAATGCTCCCGTCACGCTTGCCCGACATTTCTTCACGCAATGGGCTGCACTCATCTGTGGACGTCTTGCGCTCGGCCTACGCGCAAACTTCCCTGCACGATGAGGACAACCGCATCCTGCAAATGGACTTGAAGACATATCTTGTCGATAACATTCTCGACTACACCGATCGAATGAGCATGGCCACAGCGCTCGAAGTGCGCGTTCCGCTTCTCGACTCCGCTTTCGTTGAAATGAGTCTGAATGCGCCATTCGCATACAAAATCCGAAATCGTGAATCGAAAGCCGTCTTAGTGGATGCATTCGAGGAATTTTTCCCACGCGAAGCTCGCCATGCTCCCAAGCGTGGCTTTAACGCTCCGCTCGCGCTTTGGGCCGGAAACCTGTTCGATCCCTATTTTGACGCGAGCGCGAACACTTCCCACCCTCTCCGAAAACGACTGGGCGACGATGTCGGCGCCGCTTGGCGAGACGGCATCCTCGACTTGAATTTTATCCAGCAACTTCGGCTCCAGCATCGCCAGGGAAAGCGCGATAATGCGCATGAATTGTTCGCATGCATTTTGTTCGATGTCTGGTGGCGAAAATACATCAAGAAATCGCAGCCGCTCATCCATTGGCAGACGGGCCAGAGCTAGCCGTGCGCATCCTCAACGTCGCACAGACCTATTTCCCCTACCTCGCCGAAGGTGGCCGCCCCGCCAAGGTCCGCGCCCTCTCGCGCAAACTTGTCGCACGTGGCCACACCGTCACAGTCCTCACGGCAAACCTTGGATTATCCGAGTGGTCTATTGGTCCGCGATTGTATCAAGAAACTGCGATGGGCATTGAATCCAGGGAGGACGGCGTCGAGGCAATTTATTTACCCACCTTGACGCGTTATCGCGTTCTTACGCTAAATCCTCGTGTGATAAGATTCTGCCGGGCCCATCTCACCCAGTTTGACCTCGTGCACTTCTACGGTATATACGACTTGCTCGGCCCAATTGTTAGTCATTTTTGCAGGCATAAGGGGATTCCGTACGTGATTGAACCCATGGGAATGTACCGGCCAATCGACCGAAACATTCACATGAAAAGAGTCTGGCATCACACACTTGGGCGCACGTTTTGGCAGGACGCAGCCCAAATTATTGCTACCTCGGAACTTGAGCAGCAGGAGCTTATGCAAGACGGCGTCCCACAGAAAAAAATTGCGATGCGCTATAATGGAATCGATAGCGAGCCCAACGAATCTGTCCCGGCGCGCGGTGGATTTCGGTCCAAGTGGGGTATATCGGCAGACGAGCCGCTCATCCTGTTTCTAAGCCGCCTTATCCCCCGCAAGGGAGCCGATCTGTTGATCGAAGCGTTCGCGCGGGCGCTTCCCGATTCGGGAAGGCTCGTGATCGCAGGACCGGAGGGTGAGTCCGGATACCGCGCCCTGCTTGAAAAATGCGCGCAAGCGTCCGGCGTCGCTGCCCGCGTCATATTCACAGGTCCGTTATACGGGGAAGAAAAAAAGTTGGTTCTGGCGGACGCGGACATCTTTGCCCTTCCATCGCAGTACGAAAATTTCGCAAACGTGGCTGCGGAAGCCGTTGCCTCTGGCATTCCGGTGGTCGTCACGTCGTTATGCGGTATCAGCTCGCTCGTCAATGGCCGCGCCGGTTTGGTAATCAGCCCGGAGAAGGAACAGCTAACCGCCGCGTTAACACGTCTACTCAACGACAAGTTGCTTTACGCACGCTGCAAAGAGGGTTGCCGCGACCTCACATTGCAGCTGAGCTGGGATCACTTGACGGAACAGATGGAATGCTATTACAAAGGAATCTTAGCGCAGAACAATGGTCTCCGCTGAGCGCATGACATTTTACGACGAGCATCCTTTCGATTGGATTTCTCTCGACGGGACGGCAGAATTCCAGTCCGTGGTTTCGCGTCCGCTCATCGACTTGATCGAGACGCTCGACTCAAACGCTCTGGTCCTCGACGTCGGCTGTGGTCCGGGAAGAGTTCTGGGATTTCTCGCCAATCGCGGGCTTCGCTGCATCGGAATCGACCGCAGCCGGGTTTCTCTGGAACTTGCCACTAAGCGGTATAGCTGCCCCGGAGCTGTCGCGGACAACTTGTGTCTTCCACTCCCCGACGCGATTGCCGACGTCATCATTTCCGACGGAGTGATTCATCATACCGAGGATCCCCGTGCCGCCTTCACTGAAAATCTGCGCATTCTCAAACCCGGAGGCCGCATGTACCTGGGAGTCTACAAGCCCTCTGGACGGTATCGTTTGCTCTACAAGTATCCAGGCGCGGTGATTAGGAGCGGGCTGTGCTACCCATTTTCCAAGCCGCTTGTGGTTGTTTTCGCGCAAGCACCATACTTTCTCATTCATTACCTTCGGTCACGAGGCAAAAGAACTTGGGCTGGAGCTCGTAACCTTTTTTACGATTACTTTGCCTCCCCGCGCGTCGCATTCCTGCCGCGCGAAGTCATCGAGGAGTGGTGCACGAAACGGGGGGCTCGAATCGTCCGTTACGATGAGAACCCCGGGTCCAATGTTCACTCGTTCCTGTTACAGAAGGGGCTCCTGTGAAACTTCAAGGCTCACTCATGGCTCCCAGGACTTCGACGCTCGATGCCCACTCTAGCCGAAGCGTCGCTCATGGTTCCGCGAATCGGTCCGCGGTGCATCTTTCCAGCTTTTGGATTGTGTGGTATTTGGTGAGTGCGTCGCTCATCCTCGCGGTCGTGTTGACTATCTATTCGATCGGTTGGGAATACTCGACTCGGAGGTATTTGACGGGGTTCTCTGACGCCATTGTTCCGGCGACAGCTCCGGCCGATGAAAAAATCGACGCTATTCTGTACTGGATGGCGCACGGTCCAGCGCGCCGAGATGCCAGTCCCGATGGTTTGCTTGCGGGCCGAGATCCGACCGACACCCTGAACTATGAAGCACTCCTGAAGGTTTGCGGGACAGCTACAAACGCATTTATCAACCTGATCGATAGCGGTGGCTTGGAAAGTCGGCGGTTGCTCCTCCTCAACTCCGATCAGATGACGAACCACGTCGTCGCGGAGGTTTTGGTCGACGGCCGCTGGATTGTGGTGGACCCCGCGTATCGAATCTTATTGCGCGGCGCAGATGGTAGGCCGCTAACACGCGAGGAGCTAACAGATCCGGTGACGTTTGAGATAGCAACGGGACATATCCCTGGCTACAATCCTGCCTACGACTATCAATACACCGCGCACGTTCGCCTCGCGCGCCTCCCAGTGATAGGTCGACCGTTGCAAGCGATTCTCGCTCACATACTTCCTCACTGGCAAGACTCGGCAACGATGACGCTGTTTGTGGAGCGCTCTTCGTTTGGCGCGATGGTTGCGTCGACATTGCTGGTCTTGTTTCTGGTGCTCTTGCGCGTTGCTGTCCGGTGGTACGGCGAAAAAAGGCTTGGCGTGCATTTTCGGCGCATTCTGAGTCAATTGCGTCAAGCATCAGCTGTGCTCTTGCGCACAGCCAGCGATCCAGAGATTCGAGAGTGAATCCGAACTGAAAACCATGTCACCGAAAATTGGTTTAGCCGCGGTACTGCTTCTTGTGCTTTCGCCGGCAGTGCTGAAGTCCGCAACTCAGCCGATAACCCGCTTTTTTCAGATCGATCAAGTACCCCCGACGAAGACATCGGCGAATGAAGCAATCCAATACGTCTCGCCGCATGGCAAGGACTCAAATGACGGCCTGAGCTGGGGAACTGCGAAGCTGACTGTGATGGCTGCTTATGATGGGTTGCCGTCTAGAGGAGGCACTGTGTATGTCACGGATGGAGTCACTGCCAACTCTGTTTCCGGAGCCGGAATTTGGATTATGGGATCTACCGATCCCCAGTACAGCCATCCCCCACGCGGCTGGAGGCAGATGAAACCTGGATCGGTCAGTTTCATCGGTATTCCCAAGGACAACTACGGACCAAATGCTCATATGGGTAGAGCCCTTATGGGCGATTGCTGTAGCCCAGCGGACGTCAATCATCCGGGGATCTGGATTTCTGGCGTCAACACCCCGCTATATTTTTCCAATCTCAACATTGGCGCAGCGGGTCGCGGCATCGTTATTGGCGAGGATTCGAATCATAACAGGCTTTACGGTACCGGAAGTTCGTCGGGTCTGACTTTCTACAACGTAACCTCGAACCCTACTGCAACCCCAGGACTTGGACCTCCCTGGGATATTACCGGAGGATCATTCTGGATCTGGATGGAGCATTGCGGCGGCACTGGCTTGGATCAGGTCAATACGCCAACCGCGAACAATGCGGCAGCGGTCCTCTTGGATGGCAGCGGCTCCAATCATAGCGTGGGTCTCGTCTACATTGAGGACTTCAACGCGTCGAGCGGAGGAATAAAGTACATCAGCGGAAGCGTAGGCTCCGGCAGCCTCGCCGTGCGCAGGCTTAACACCGAAGGTCAACACAGTCCTGCCGCCGTGTGGTTCGTACCGAATGCGAGCGGTGCACAGGTTAACTACGCCCTGGTGGAAGATGTTAATGTGGCCGATTCAATCGGGACTCGGTGCAACGGCACGGTTTGTGTCGTGGAAAATGACGGTGCAGGGCCGGCTGAGAACATCGTCGTTGCGGACGTATCTACGTCAGGCGCGCCACTTAAAGGTCCTATGATGGTGCTAGGGGCAGCTTTTGGGCTGGGAGGAAACGATTCTAACGTGAAGGCCAGCTTTTTTCGAAGTGGGTTTCGCGGCGTGATCGGGAACAAATTAATCGGAACGACGGATGCCGCACGTCGTGGTTTTCCGCCGACAGATGTCCGTTTCGCAAATCTCGCCTTCACTGCTCCCTCTTCGTGGACACTGACCGGAACTGGCCCAAAGTTGAGGATAGGTATCGATGCTCCAGATGGGACCACTGGGGCGGGTCGGTTAAGTAGCACCGGTCCCGGAGGCGCCGCCTTTTATTTCGGTAACCAAACCGTTTCAGTGGGAGATTGGCTTATTGGAGGAGCTTGGTACCGCTCGAATAGCGGGAACGGCTACAGTCGAGGAAGCCCTTTGCAAATTGGAGTAAGCGGGTGCACGCTTTCTCTTTCTTATGGGGATCCGACATATAGTGCTCCCTACTTTGGAGACGGTGAATGGGAATGGGGATACAATGCCATAAAGGTAGCTTCGGTATCGAACCGTGCATGCACTTTGCAATGGACCGGGTTCACTGACAGCAAGCATGTGTCAGACTTCTATGGCCCGGTGTTCTTTCGAATTCCAGCCGGAACTGTGAGCGACAACGAAGCGCTGGAGATCGCCAGTAATCTGCAGTCTTATAATTCGTCGTGTGCCGTTGGGACGATTTGCGGGCTGCCTGGGCAAACACTTTCCCAAACCTTTCTCATCCCCGATAACGGGACCCCCTTCACCAATGCGAATTTAACGTTGAGCACCGGCTGGGGTGATAAGGCGGCGGTAACTGCTGCGCGCGGATCGGCCCAGAGGTTCACGTTCACGGCAATGGCGAACGGTGGCGGCATTACCACGAACCCGAAAATGACAGTTGCGTTCCCGAACGCATGGCCGGTGACACCGATCTTTTCGTGCAAGCAGGTGGGCGGCACTGGTGCTCTCACAATAATCAGCGGCGAAAACACAGTGAACAAGACAACCATGATCCTGACCTTCAACGGGACTCCGGCGTTAGGCTCCACATATATATTTGTATGCGAGGGTGAATAGTAAAAATGCGCTGCGTTACTCCTCCCATCGGATTCTAAGGAACAACCCCCACGATGGCGGGACTCATTCAGGCACATTCGAAGTGATCATTCTCGGAATTAACGGGTATTCCGCAACCGCTACCACGCGCGGTATTGCCCACGGAACAATTCTCGGCTCGATTCAGAGACGCATTCGAAGGTATCAGCGTGCCCCCACGTATCGGACTGTACCAGCGGACTCAGTGCGCTCATGACTTATAACCTATGACTAATAACTCATCCCCATCAAGTTGTGGTGGCCGACCAAATGGACGTGCGGTCGCCTCGATGGCCTTTTCGTCGAAGGGCGAGGACGCGAACTGGAAGCGTCGCAGACCCGCAGCAGGCAAGGCCACTTGAAAGAATTCGACGGTGGGAGCAATAGGGTGATCCTCGCCGATCCAGCTCAACCATTTTCCTGATCGGGCAGTCGCGCCCGTGAAGTTCGGGAGAATGTGAAACGCGATCCCTTCATCTTTAAGCAGCCTGGTGAACAATGCCAAAGTCTTGCCTATGGACGGCAGGTGCTCCAAAACGTGATTTGAGTAGATGATATCAAAGATTCCGCTCGGAAGGGATTCCAGCTCATCGATGGAGTCGAGCACTGGGATGGCCAGATGTTTCCTTGCATACTCCGCCCTGGACTTTGAAACCTCGAAGCCGACCGCGTCGTAGCCGTTCTTTCGGAGTAGGCAGGTCGCGTAGGCCCAAGAGCATCCATAATCGAGCACGCGACCACTCGGTTTTAACGCCTTAAGCAAGCTGATCTTGTGATTTAGATCGGAAAAAAGAGATGCGAAATTATCATCCAGAAGAGCCTGTAGTTCGGGCGGCTCTGGCAGGCGAACCTGGGGAGCGTCTTCGGCAAACTGGCTCTCATAATGTATTCCCAATTCGTCCGGCGTATCAGCCGGCCAACGAAAAATAAGATGACATTTACTGCACTGCAGAATGTCGACGACAAGCTTCTTCCGTTGGATGCGGCTCACCGTAGACGAAGTACCACAATGCGGGCAGACGCGAAGTTGGCCACTCAGACGGTGTCGCAGCATCCTCTTGACATAGCGAAGCTTCGAGCGAATATAGGAGCGGTAGTAGTTCTCTATCATTCTCACCTCCGCGATTGAGGTTGTCCCCGATTAGTCGATTGCAGCGATTTTCCACTTGCAGCAGGTTATGCGCCTCACACTTGTTGAGTCAATGAGGAGCTGACACGCCGATGCTTTTGGCAACTCTGGCATGAACATTGCGGAGTCATCCAGCTACAAGGCTTCCAATTCCCAATTTCGTTCATCTGGCGGAACTTCAATTCCCGCGTCGAGCGCCAGATCTAGTGCGGAAACGCCTCCGCATTCTGGCTTCGCGATATGTACAATCATCGAGGCCCCACAGATGCAGAAAGGCTGGCAACTCCGGCTCGGCAAACTTGTTCTTGCTGAAACAGCGTCGGTTGCGCTCGAGCGCCGTCTTGAAAACCTACGGGCCGGTGTGAGCAATGGACAAGAGCGCGACTTCGTCCATCGCGCGATTGCCTTGCTAGCGAACAACCGCTTCAGCTGACGGTTCGCTTAATCTTTGAAGCTATTTGGCCCGCGGGGCGCCGTCAAAACGCGGGATCACGTCTCTCATCCAGTTTCGCGCGACCCAGGTCCTTTTTTCAGTGAAGAGAGACACGAGCAAAGCAAAACCGAGAACCATGGCGCCAATCACAGCTCCATATAAAAGATGCACGGTGTCGGGCTGCCACCGCTGCGACGGCGCGATCCAAGCCTTTAGAAACAGAAGTAATGGAAAGTGAATTACGTACAGACTATAGGAAAACTCAGCAAATAAATGGCTGATGCCTGCGTAGTAGATGTGCGGCCTCTTGGAGTCCATTTGAAGTATTCCAAACAGAAACAACGTGAACGCAAATCCAACGGAAAGATCGCTGCCTAGCACCGCAAACTTGCCAGTGCGTATGGCGACCAGGCAAAGGCAAAGCAGAAGGGAGGAAATTCCAACGTAAATAACGACTCCAATTCTTGATTCCAAACGGATCTTTGAATATCCGAGGACAAGCACAGATCCTGCCAGCCAGATCACGAATCCGACGAGAATGTCCCTGCCCACGAAGACGGCCGCGCAAAGCGCGAGAATCGTCAGTGGAATCGCGCGACGAAAGGAGTGTCTGGCCCAAGCCAGTCCAGCGAAGAATCCCAAAGGAAATAGCGCGTAATACCAGAATTCGTTGGCAAGGCTCCACAGCGGACCATTCGAGCCAAACGTTGGACAAAGAATGGTCTGTAGGAAGAACAAGTTGCCAAGAAAGATCCGCAGCGTGATTAGGTTCTGCGGTATCGCCGCGCCAAAGCTGACGAGAGGATGCGAGTACAAGCCCGACGATGCAAAAAACCGACTGCCGGCTTCATCGAATAACAACCCAAACAGAAGTCCGGGAATCAAGACCACATATAGCCGTGACGAGCGGTCAATCGCGTAATCGCGCCATGACCAGTTCTTGGCGGCTTCCCGCTTCAGAATAGCGGAGGAAATGAGGAACCCACTCAGAACAAAGAAAACCATTACGGCTTGATGCCCGAATCCCGTAACGAAGTACAGCGCGGTCAGTGAACGGCTTCCGTACAACAAATGCTGAAAATCAACAAAGAAGATGGCCCGTAAGTGTCCCCACATGACGGCCGACGCTGCGGTCGCCCGAAAGAAATCCACATTCGCCGAGGCCGCCACAGACAAGGGACGAGGTTCGACCTTCGGGAACGCGCAGGAACCTGTGACAGATGAAACGGTCGTTACCATTTCGATGCCATCAAATCTTATCAGTTTTCTTGATACTTCTACCGCGCGTAATCCCCGACCGTTGTTTGAGTAGATCCACGGCACGGAATGTGGCACATCACGCAACCTCCGTGCCTTCTAGCGAAATCGGGCATCTGTTGCGGCGCCCGTCGGCACAGAATTTTGCCCGTCGGAACGACTTATCGCGCCATTCTCCAACTGTGGCCCGAAGTCACGATCGAGGGCACTGACGGGCTTGTGCGGCCGCGCCTGCATATCCCAGCTGGTCTTTTCGATGGCACGACTCTGCCTTTCACGTCCTCGAATTTCGAGATCGTAACGTTCGTGAATGTCCTGCATCCTACGCTCATCCGGCGAGTACTCCTGCTGGAAGATATGCGCGGAGGAAAACGGATGCCGGCCGAAGACCATCTCCGTAAAGAACTCTTGACCCCAAGACTGCACTTTATGGATTGGGTTGGGAACGTGCAGCTTCGCGTGGCGCTTGAATCTAAATACTGTTCTGAAGCCCAACGGCCGGCCAAGTTTGACGAGTTGGGTTGGAAAACAAGCGAAATGACGGCGTCAGTGAAGTTGTATCGCACTCCCACATCTTGAATGTTTGATCCAGGCGTCATTTCGCCGTGCCCTTTCAGCATGAGGCTGCCGCACGACCCATCTGATCTCCCCGGGTTACGGTTCTTTCGGTGTTGCCCAATCGTCTGATTGCTATGAGCTTTGCCTTATGGCCCGCCACTGAGATACTCTAGCGATTCGATGATTACCCAACCCGGCGCGCAGATACCCAAAACGCAGGGCCGCTTTCCCGTTCTTGACGCTCTGAGAATATTTCTGGCTTTCTGGGTGACCATGGGACATTTCGGCGTGTTCCCATTGTTCGCAGGCGTCGATACAGCCACGAGACTCGGGCGCACCCTTGTCCGTGGCTGGAGCTCTATCGTTTGGGGTAACCCCGCAGTCATCGGATTCTTCGTTATCTCGGGATTTTGTATTCACCTTCCCTTCCGCAATACAGAGAGGCTGTCGATAGGACAATACTATGCGCGACGCTACATAAGAATCCTGGTGCCCGTGTCGGCAGCTATCGCGATAACACAGCTGACTGGTGACCGGCAAACGATTTTCGGAAAACATGATGTCTTGTGGAGTGGTGTACTTTGGAGCCTATTCTGTGAGGAAATCTACTATGCGGTCTATCCCACCGCACGCTGGATTCGGAGGCGGTTCGGATGGACGATTCTGCTCGCACCGGCGTTCCTACTTGCTGTGTTGTTAGCCGTTATTTGCCAAAATGCTTTGAACGGATCGTTGCTGGGCGCCGTCGAGGCCGCCGCGATTCTGTATCCCATTTGGCTTCTAGGGTGCGTTCTCGCGGAACAAAGCGACAGGCTTCCAGCGCTCGACTCAACATGGGCAATCTGGGGATGGCGGTTTCTAGCTTGGCTTGGAAGCTGGCTATGCGAAATGCTGCATTTTAAGGATGGGGTGACGCGCCCGCAAGTGCTGCTGTGTTTCGGCGTCTTGGCATATCTTTGGATTCGGAAGGAGATTGAGTATAGCAAGCTCCACCCAGTTTGGACTCCAGCCGCTTCCGCGGGACTCTGGAGTTATTCCCTGTATTTAATGCATATTCCAGCAATAATGCTTTTCAAAAAGCTGTCGCTTCCGACACTTGGTTACAATCTCGATTGGT
>Ga0308309_10001415_pt1 | contig 14328 bp, 8 predicted proteins | sample HubBroMetageWFT5_FD_192491 | JGI IMG/M metagenome (GOLD analysis project Ga0308309, IMG submission 192491) | Warmed and freeze-thawed soil microbial communities from the Hubbard Brook experimental Forest, New Hampshire - Hubbard Brook CCASE Soil... | ecosystem: Environmental > Terrestrial > Soil...
CAAAGTTTCGTTCAGCACGTTCAAAAACTGGGCGCAGATAGGTTCGTGGTATTCGCAGCTGGAACGCGACCGTCGCGTGCCATCCGCGGAAGTAAAAGCGCAGGCGGACGAGATCAGCAAGGATGCGACGACGGACCTTGCGAAGGCTCAAGCGTTGTATCAGTGGGTCGCGCGCAACATCCGTTATGTCAGCCTCTCGTTTGGTGTGGGCCGCTACCAACCGCATTACGCGGCGGAGGTGCTGACAAATCGCTACGGTGATTGCAAAGACAAGGCAACACTGCTCGACGCGATGCTGGACGCGGAAGGAATTCACAGCTCGACGGCCTTGATCAACAGTAAATTCGATCTTGATCCGGACGTTCCGGCGCCGTCCCAATTCGATCACGCCATTTCATTCGTAGCGATCGGGGACAAGGATATCTGGCTGGATTCGACAGCGCAGGTCGCGCCGTTCCAATATCTGCTGCCCCAACTCCGCGGCAAGGATGCGTTGGTTGTGTTGTCGGAGCAGGGAGCGAAATTGCGCAGAACTCCGACCGATCTGCCATTCGCGAAATACTACCGGCTTGATGTTGACGGCACGGTGACCAAACGAAATGTTGATGTGCAGATCGCGTTTGAAATGCGCGGAGATCTTGAGCTTGTGGCGAGATCAGCAATGCTCAGCGCGTCGCCGAGCAAACTCGCTGAGGTGATGACCGCGGGCGCGAAACAGTCTTCGCCGGACAGTAGTGTCGCCTTCACTGGCCTGAAAACGGGAGATCCCTTTGACACCACGAAGCCCTTCCGTGTGGAGCTTCACATAAACGGGGAGCTGCCCGAGACCTCGACGGCCTCTGCCTCCGCTTCCTCCAAGTTCAGCAAGTCTGAGGCGGGCGAAGCATTGAAGCTGTTTCTTCCGGAGCCACCGTCGCCTCCCGGACCGCTATCGTTATACGGACCAAAAGAAATGGTGTTCAAAGTAAAAATGAACGCGCCCGACGCGAAGGAGTTCCCCACCATTCAGCCGGCGCACGTCACTACGGATTTTGCAGACTTCAACGCCAGTGGAACCGTGGAGGGTCACATCGTTTCCATAGACCTGGATCTGAATATTCGAGCGGTGGAAATCTCAGCGAAGCAACTGGCGCAGTACACGCAGTTTCGTGACGACGTGCTGGAAAAGCTGAGTAATTTCATGAAGAGCATGAAGAGCAGCAAGCCGGCCACGACTGGTGCAAGTTCTGAGACATCGTCGTCTTCCGCGGATTCTTCGTCGCCTACGGATGAGGAGGAAGCGCGCCAATTGTACGCATCGGGCATGAAGGCGTTTAAAGCGGGCAACTACCACGCGGCGGTGGAGTTGCTGGAAACATCCACGGCGCGCGACCCACACAACAGCTCGGCGTTTAACGATCTGGGACGCGCATATATGTCGTTGAATGAGTTGCCGGAAGCTGTTGTCGCGTTGCGCAAGGCAACGGAGGTCAACCCGGAAGATCCGTACGCGTTCAATAATTTGGGGCTGGCTTTGATGCGCCAGCAAAAATTCGATGAAGCGACGGCGGCCTTCAAGAAACAGGTCGAAATCAATCCCCAAGACCGTTTTGTACACCCCAATCTGGGGCGCCTGTATCTGCAAACGAAAGACTACGAGAAAGCCGCTGCCGAATTTGAGATTGCGGCGAAGGCATCTCCGAACGACGCCGAGATCAATGCGTACCTCGGACGCGCCTACGCCAAGGCAAACGAGCCGCAAAAGGCGATGGATGCGCTGGATCGCGCGCTGGAACTTTCTCCGGTCCCCTCGATGCAGAACTCGGTTGCATACGAAATGGCGGAAATGAATGTGCATCTCGACCGCGCGGAGTCTCTGGTGCAGTCGGCGATCGCCACGCTCTCCGCAAATACGAACACGACCGATCTATCCGCGCTTTCCGATGCCGACGCGCGGCGTATGTGCGAGCTTGCGGCATACTGGGACACGCTTGGCTGGGTTAAATTCCAGGCAGGGGATATGCCGCAAGCCGAGAAATATATTGCCGCCGCGTGGGGACTGTGCGAGTTCACAGAAATTGGTGACCATCTCGGGCAGATTTACGAAAAAGAAGGGCGCAAGACGGACGCCATCGTTCAGTATGAGATTACGCTGGGGAAGCCGTACGCTATGCCGGAAACACGTCCTCGGTTGACCGCGCTACTCCCGCCAGGCACCGACATCGGCGCTAGAATCACGGAAGCAAGAAACAAACGCTCCGCCGCGCAGGGAATCAAGTTCCCTAACCCGGGACGAGTGGCAGATAACGGAGAGCTATGGGTGCTCCTGAAACCGGGCCCGACCGTGGAAGCCGTTCGATTCATCAGTGGCGGTGATGCGATGAAAGCCACGGCCAGTGATATCCGCGCTGTGCGTTTCCCGGACACTTTTCCAGATTCAACCGCGGTCACATTGCTTCGGCGGGCTTGGGTCACCTGTTCTACCTTCACTCACGAATGTCATATTGGCCTTATCGCGGCCGACGCGGTCGTGTCCACGAAGTAGCGGAATTTCGAGTACTCTACACTTTTCGATGAATTCTTCAAGAGGGGTCTGACGTCGTCGTTGGAAGACTGGTGGAACCCGCGCACTGTGCGCGTTCCCCTCCCATAACTGACCTGCCGCATACAACCGCCACGTATTCAGGATCAGAATCTAATCAAGCACATAGGGATTGGCCTGCCTAGGTGGGCTTCAGGACTGAATGTGCTATACGCTTAGAGGGTTCGTTGACTTGGTGGGCTGGGCAAAATAGTATGCAGTTCTTGGGCGCGCGCGGGTGGCGCGGTGAGATTTCTCTCCTGATATGGCGCTTATAACCATGGTGTTTACGGATGTGGTGGAGTCCAGCGCGGCGAAGCGGGATGCTTCGTTGGGGCGGGACAATCGCGAGCGCGATCATGCGTACTTGACGCAGGTGCAGACGCCACACTTCGCGATGGTGCGGGCTTGCTACACGGCGCATGGCGGACGGGAAGTGAGCACCATGGGCGACGCATTCTTTTTGACATTTGAGGATCCGACCGCAGCGGTGCGCTGCGCTGCAGATATTCAACAGAGGCTGGCGCAGAGTCCAATCGAGACGCCTGCGGGACCGTTGCGATTGCGCATCGGCGTTCACTCGGGATTCCCGGAATTTTTCGAGGGGAGCTGGCACGGGACGGACGTGGATACGGCGGCGCGCGTGGCTAGCACGGCGACGGAACGGCAAATACTGGTTTCGTCGCGGACGTATGAGCTGGTGCGGCAGATGACGGATGTGAAATTCCACTCGCGCGGCGAATTTGCGATGAAGGGCGTGGACCGGATGGTGTTGTGGGAGGCGGATTGGGACGGGAAAGGGCCGCGGGCTACGGCTGTGCCGCCGCTGGATGTGGGGCGGCGAAGAAAACGCAACCTGAGGATTTTGGGAGCGGTGGCGGGGACGATACTCGTCGTGGCGGCGGGCGTTTATTTGTACCGAAATTATAAAAACGGGCGCGTGAACATGCCCATCAACAGCAGGCCTACGGTGGCGGTGATGGGCTTCAAGAATCTGGGGCATCCGGATGTGGAGTGGCTGTCGAACGCGCTATCGGAAATGCTGAGCACGGAAATGGGTTCCAGCGATGCAGTGCGGACGATATCTCCCGAGGATGTTTCGACGGCGAAGATGGATTTGGGGATCGCGAGCGTTCCGATTTACAACATGGCGGCGCTGTTGAAAATCCGGCGGATTCTCCATTCGGAATATGTGATTTCGGGAGCGTACGTCGCGATGGGAAGCGCGGGGGGCGATTCGATTCACATTGATGTGCACCTGCAGGATGCCAACACCGGGGAAGCCATTTCTTCGGTGGGAGCGGACGGCACGATTGGGAATCTGCCGGAGCTGCTGAGGAAGGTGGCGACGGACCTGCGGGGGCGGCTGGGCGTGCAGGGTGAGGCGCAGTCTTCGGGGGCGGGATCGCAGGCGAAGGCGGCGTTGCCGTCGAATCCGGAGGCGTTGCGAAACTACACAGAGGGCGTCGCGAAGCTGCGGGTGTTCGATGCGTTGGGCGCGCGAGAATTGCTGGAGAGGGCTGTCGCGCTGGAGCCGAATCTGGCGCTGCCACACGTGGGGTTGGCGCGAGCGTGGGAATTGCTGGGGTACGACGAGAAGGCGCGCGGGGAGGCGAAACTGGCGGTAGAACGATCAGGCGGTTTGGCGCCGCGAGATCAGCGTGCGATCGAAGCGGAATATCACGCGATGAATTCGGAGTGGGATCAAGCCATTTCGATTTATCAGGCTTTGTGGGTCTTGTATCCGGATGAGCCGGACTACGCGCTAGCCCTGGCCAATGCACAGACCTCCGCGGGCAAAGGACAGGATGCGCTGGGCACGCTGGCCAAGCTGGGCGAGCAGGCACAGATGAAGGATGATCCGCGGATTGGGCTGGAGAGGGCGCTGGCGGCGCAGTCTATGTCTGACGTGAAGATGCAGCGGGATGCGGCGACGGCTGCTGCGGAGCAGGCGAAGCGACAGGGTTCGCGACTGCTGCAGGCGAAAGCTTACTGGCAGTTGTGCAGCGCGCTGTACAACATGGGCGAACTGGAGAACGCGGAAAACGCGTGCAACCAATCAATGCTAGCCGCGCCGTTTGACGAGGAAATGAAAGCGCGAAGCATGACGGGGTTGGCAAACATTTTGGAAGCGGAGGGAAAAACGCGCGAAGCGTTGGACATGCGCCGGCAGATTCTAGCGACCGCGCGGAAGATCGGTTCACAGAAGGACATCATCGGGGCGCTGCAGAATCTGGCCGACCTGGTTGACGCGCAGGGGAACGCTAAGGAGGCGCGAGAAGACTACGACGAGGCGCTGCGGGTGGCGCGGACGATCGGAGACAAGGCAGGGCTGATCAAGCTGGAGCACAATCTGGCGAGCGACCTGTACGCCGACGGCGATTTCAGCGGGGCCGCTGTTCTCTATCAACAGGCGCTGGACACTGCGCGGGAGATTAACGATAATCGCGAGATGGCGATGGCGCTGGGGAGCGTGGGTTATATCCAATTGCTGCGGGGACATCTCAGCGACGCACAGAACAATATTCAGCAGTCGGTCGATCTGCAGAAGGAAACTGGTTTGGAAAGTGATCGCGCGAATGGATTGGATATGCTGGGCGATGTGCTGATGGCGAAGGGCGAGATGGACAAGGCCCGAGCGAGGTACGAAGAATCGCTCAAACTTTCAACCGAACAGAATGCGCCGTCGGCGATCGCGTCCAGCCGCGCTGAACTGGCGGGTCTGGAGCTCGAACAGGGTCATGCGGCGCAGGCCGAGACACTTTCCAGGCAAGCGGCCGAGGAATTTGCGGCGGAGAAATTGTTGGACAATGAAGCGGACGCGCGGAATACGCTGGCTCGCGCGCTGCTGCAAGAGGGAAAGCTGGCTGACGCACGGACGGAGACGGCTCGCGGCTTGGCTCTTGCGCCGCGGGACCGAACGATACATTTGGAATTGGAAGTGACCGACGCGCGGCTGAAAGCGCGCGAGGGCAAGATGGCGGAAGCGGTGAAGGAATTGGCAACGAGCGCGGCGGAGGCCGAGCGGATGGAACTAGCTGGCTGGCGGTTGCAAATCGAGCTGGCCCAAGCCGAGGTGGAAGCGACATCCAATCCGGCAGCGGCACGAGCGAAACTACAAGCGGTGGAAAATGATGCACGGGCGAAAGGGTACTTGCAGATTGTGGCGGAGGCTCAGGCTAAACAAAAAGGGCTGCCCCGTTAATCGAGCGGGCAGCCCCAATGGTTGGCGATTGCAGCAGGTTCATGCTGCTACAGCAGGAAGTTAGCCAGCGACCGAAGTCCCGTTGATTGCGCGCCGCTTGGACAGCAGAGCGACAACGCCTAAGGCCAACAACATCCAAGCGGCGGGTTCAGGAGCCGTGGCGGTTGCCGGCGTAACCGACATAGATGCCGGGATGGAGCTGAAGTCGCTGGAAACGCCGAAGAGCAGGGTCATATTGGTGCCCAAGGAGCAATTCGCGATCGCGACTTGATACGTGGAAGCACTGACTATGCTGCCGCCGATGGAATTCACACATTCTTGCTGTGTGGCAGTAAGCGGGCTGTCGCAGGCCCCAATCATGCTGAACTCGCAGACCAGATCAACTTCTTGGCTGGTGTCGATTCCGTTGATGTCAAACAGAGCGCCAGGTGTGAAGCCGGTCGCGGGGAACGATACTTCGAGGAACTCTTCCCCTCCTGCGGACGGGCAACCGAGGCTAACCGGGCAAACGAGCTGCAGGGTTGTTCCACCTGAAGTTTCCGACGAACCTACGTCGGTCAGAAAAGGGCTGTCGCCATAGTTGGATTTTGGTTTTGTCTGGACGGAATTGGCGCTAACAGTCAGAGCGGTAGAGAGAAATAGGAAGAGAATCGCAGCAAGAGCTTGTGGCCTCATGTGTCCTCCATGGTTGGCGCCGACGCAAGGGTTCACGGTCTATGCTGAAACCTAGCACGCGCTCTGCCGTTCTGTGGGGCGAAGTGAGTTTCTATGGAGCTGAGTAAGTAATTCCTTGTTACGGCATAATTTAAGGGCGGGCGCAGGCGACCGAGTACAACCTCACGGCTCGGAGGCTCGAAACGCCATCTGCAAAGTTATGCACAATAAGTGAATGCGCGTGCGGGGTTAGGGGGATTGGTGTTGGGCGGCGGCTTTTATGGCTTTTTCCAGATCGGTGGCGATGCGGGATTTGGCGATGTAGCCGCGGACGCCGGTTTGGGCGGCGTAGCGGGCCAGATCGAGGGATTCGAAGTGGGTGACGATCAGGATTTCGGCTTCGGGGGCGTCGCGGCGGATTAGTTCGGCGGCGGTTAGGCCGTCCATGGCGGGCATGGAGATGTCGAGGAGGATTACGTCGGGCTGGAGCTCGGCGGCTTTTTGCACGGCGTCGCGGCCGTCTTCGGCTTCGCCGCAGACGGTCCATTCGGGGTGAAGCTCGAGGAGCATTTTGAGGCCGGTTCTGACGGTTAGGCTGTCGTCTGCGATGAGGATACGAACTTCCGACATGGGTGTGTGCGCTCCATTCGCACTGTGAAGTACTGCTGGTACTGTACAAATGGCGCGGGGAAATGCACATCAGGTGTTCCGTGTAGATGCTCGGGCATTCTGCACGAAGGTTTCGCCGAGGCAGGCGAAGGTCGGACGCTGCAGAGGCTGTTGTGCTTTGGCTCGGGTTAGATGGTGAGATATACTTCAGGGCCGGTCGGTGGGCGGGAACGCGGTCTGTACGCTGCGTAGGCTGTGCGACAGATGTAGCGTGCGCGCCGGCGGCTTGACTGCGTTGGCGTAGACTATTTGCTTTTATATATTTGGCAATTCTATTCGGTCATAAGGCTGACTGCACACAGACAAGATGGCGCTCGAATCACACGAAACGAAATATACTTCCACGCCCAAAACCGAGGCGCTGAGCGGGACCGCATCCCGACGCTTGGCACAGAATTCGGCACAGAATTCCGCCCAGAATTTGGCGCAGAACGCCGCGAAGAATGTGGCGGTGGTGGGCGGATCGGCTGCGGGGTTGCTGACCGCTTCGGTGCTGGCGCGGCAGGGCGTGGGAGTGCGCGTGTTCGAGCGGATCGAGACGCTGGAGCCGGCATCGCGCACATTGATTGTGACGAACCGGATGCGCTCGTTGCTGGGGCGGGCGGCGGAAGGATGCATCGTCAACGAGATTCGGCGCTTTGAACTATTTACGGATGGGCGGTCGGCGACATTTGAATTGAAGCAGCCGGATTTGATTATTGAGCGGCGCGCGTTGATACAAGGATTGGCGGAAGAAGCGCGGCGGGCGGGAGTGGGGCTGGAACTGGGGCGGCGGTTTCATGCGCTGCATTCGAATGGGCGCGGGCTGGCGCTGGAAGTGGAGCGTTGCACGGACGGCAGCCGCGAGGAAATTCACGCGGACACGATTATCGGCGGGGATGGAGCGGCAAGTCGCGTGGCGCGGGCGGCGGGATGGTCTCCGCTGGAAACTGCGCCGCTGGTGCAGGCGATTGTGCCGCTGCCGAAAGATATGGCGCCGGATACGGCGCGAGTGTGGTTCGTGCCGCAGGATACTCCTTATTTTTATTGGCTGATTCCGGAATCGCCGACGCGCGGGGCGTTGGGATTAATTGGCGAGACGGGGCCGGAGACGCGGAAACTGCTGGAGAATTTTTTGGAGAAGCGCGGGTTGACGCCAGTGGAATTTCAAGGCGCGCGCATTCCGGTGTACACGGGATGGGTGCCGGTGCGGCGACAGGTGGGGCACGGGTCGGTTTATTTGGTGGGCGATGCGGCGGCGCAGGTGAAGGTGACGACAGTGGGCGGGATCGTCACCGGATTCCGCGGGGCTTTGGGCGTGGCGGAGGCGATTTTGAATGGCGGGTCGAGCGGTGCGCTGCGTAAATTGCGACGCGAGCTGGATCTGCATTTGTGGCTGCGGCGTTCGCTGCATGATTTTCAGCAGGATGATTACAGCAAGCTGGTGGATTTGCTGAACGATCCGGCGAAGCAATCGTTGAGCGAATATTCGCGCGACGAGGCTTGGAAAATATTGTGGCGCGTTTGTTTGAGCCAGCCGCGGTTGATTTTGCTGGGGCTGCGCGGACTGTTGACGCATAGCCGATCGTTGCGCGGTTTGCGCCGGTCGCGTGTGTAGGGATTTGTGGCGGCGTTGGCAGTCTGCGTGAAATTTTTGTTACGACTCCTTCCTCGCGTTGTTCCTTGCGATCCTGATCATTCTGCCAATCGTTTGCGTGAAGGCTTCTAGCGTGTACATTCTGGGAATTTCCGCGATGGGGCACGATTCGGCGGCGGCGCTGCTGGGTGATTCCGGGATTGTGGCGGCGATGGAAGAGAGCAAACTGGCGCGTTCGCGGGCGATAGAAGGAATTCCGCGCGAGGCGATTCGTTATTGCCTGGAGCGCGCTGGGATCGGTTGGCGTGACGTGGGGCATGTGGCGATTGCGAGCCGTCCTTGGCGGGCGTGGCAGCGGCAGGCTGCGTTTCGGGCGCGGCTGGCGCCACTTGCGCCGGTTTCCAGCGGATATTTTGTGAATAAGGCTTCGGGGGAGCTGGGGCGCGAGTTGAATAATGTGCGCATCGTGCGGCAGATGGCAGGGGCGCCGGACGGACGTGTTGCGTCGCTGGATCATCATTTGTGCCACGCGGCCAGCGCGTATTACGCATCGGCGTTTGAGCGGGCGCTGGTGGTGTCTCTGGACGAGAAGGGCGACGGGCGCGCGGGTTTTGTGGGGATTGGCGAGGGCACGGGGTTGCGCGAGGTTGCGTCGCTGGCTTTGCCGCATTCGCTGGCTTGGGTGTATTCGCAGGTGACGAAGCTTTTGGGATTTCGTGCGCATGCGGATGAGCACAAGACGCAGTGGTTGAGTATTTCAGATGAAAACAGCGGTGATAGCGGCGGCGGGGCCGCGGGCGGTGCGGTGGAGTTTACGAATTTGTTTTTGGAGATGTTGCGGCGCGAGGCGCGGGGGCCTGGGCATCTGAACACGAAATATTTTCGGCACGGATTTGCGGGGGAGCTTTCGTTTACGCATGAGTTTTATCGCCGCGCGGGGATTGCGCATGAGCCAGCGGAGGACGCGCCGGAGACGCGAGTGGTGGACGCGTTGCGGGCGCGCCTTGCGGCTGGATTGCAGCGGGCTTGCGAGATCATTTTGTGTGAATGGCTGGCGGCGCTGCGGGAGGAATTCAAGGAGCGATTGTTGTGCCTGGCGGGTGGATTATTTTTGAATCCATTGCTGGTGGCGACGATTGAGGCCCGTGCGGGTTTCGAGAATGTGTTTGCGCAGCCAGCCGCGGGGAACGAAGGCACTGCGCTGGGAGCTGCTTGGCTGGTGTGGCATCAGCAGCTGGGACGCGAGCGAACGGCGGCGATGGCTGCGCCTTATTGGGGGCCGGCGTACAGCAACGAAGAAATCAAGAAAGTGCTGGAGAATTGCAAGGCCGCGTATCATTGGTGCGATTCGGACGAGCGGAAGCTGGGCGAAGCGGTGCGGCTGCTGCAGGCGGGGAAGATTGTGGCGTGGTTTCAGGGGGCGGCGGAATTTGGGCCGCGGGCGCTGGGGAATCGCAGTTTGCTGGCGTCGCCATGGGCGCCTTATGCGAAGGAAAATTTGAACGATTACGTGAAGCATCGGGAAGCGTTCCGGCCGTTTGCGCTGGCGATTCCGGAGGAGCGTTGTGCGGAATATTTTCAGTGTTCGCCGAATGGACGATTTCTGACCACGATGGCGAAGGCCAATGTGGCTGGGCGCAAATTGTTGGAGGGTTTGCCGCCGGGATTCTTGTTGGCGGACGATTTGGTGCGTTTGCAGGTGGTGCGGGCGGCAGACAATGCGCTTTTCTGGAAACTGCTGAATCGTTCTGGGGAGAACGCACCCGCGCCGATACTGGTGAATACTTCATTCAACTTATTTGGCGAGCCGCTGGTGGTTACGCCGCGGGATGCGGTGCGGAGTTATTTCTGTTCGGGAGCGGATGTTTTAGTGGCGGGAAATTTTCTTTTGGAGAAACGGTAGGAAGGGATGCGAGCTACCGATAAATCTTCCTTGCGCGTTTCTGGGCGGCGGCGCCGGCCGGGAGTTGGTTTCCTGGCGATTTTGGCGCTGGTGCTGGTGGTGGTTGGCGCGGCGGTGTTTCGCAATGCGGGGCGCTGGCTGGTGCGCGAAGATCCGTTGGGCAAGGCCGATGTGATTGTGGTGTTGAGCGGTGGGTTGCCATTTCGCGGGGAAGGTGCGGCGAGTATTTACAAATCTGGATATGCGCCGGCGGTGTGGGTGAGCAAGCCAGCAGGACCTGAGGAGGAATTGGCCGCGCTGGGAATCCATTTTGTGGGGGAAGAAGAATATAACCGCGAGATCCTGGTGCAGGAGGGCGTGCCGGATTCCGCGATACAGATTTTTCCGGACGCTATTACCAATACGCAGGAGGAAGTGGAGGAGATTGCGTGGGGAATGCGGCGAGACGGAAAGCACACGGTTATAATTGTTACTTCGCCGCAGCATACGAGGCGGGTGAAGGCGCTGTGGAGGAAGCTGGTGGGCGACGATCCGCGGGTGATTGTGCGTGCGGCGCCGGACGATCCGTTTGATGCGGACCACTGGTGGAGGAATACGCAGGATGTGCTGGCGGTGGTGCGAGAATCGTTGGGATTGCTGAATGTGTGGTCGGGATTGCCGGTGCGGCCGCATTTGCAATGATCGTTGGGCGTAGGCAACAAGCGTAGCGATTCTGATAAACGCGCCGGGCTGGGCGTATAACATTGATAGTTTGAGTTTAAGTGTTGAAAGGAATTTTGTTCAGGGAGCGGACATTGAAGATTTCGGTGATTGGCGCGGGTTACGTGGGATTGGTGACGGGCGGATGCCTGGCGGGACTGGGGCATGAGGTGGTGTGCACGGACAGCGACGCGGAGAAATTGAAGGTGCTGGAATCGGGGCGGCTGCCGATTTACGAGCCGGGGCTGGACGTGGTGATTGCGCAAGCGCGCAAGGAAGGGCGGCTGAGTTTTCGCGCGGATGCGGCGGAAACCGTTCGCTATGGCGAAGCTATTTTTATTTGTGTGGGCACGCCGCCGCTCCCGAACGGCAGCGCGGACTTGAGCGCGATTGATCATGTGGCGCGGCTGGTGGCGACGGAAGCGCGCACACCGAAGCTGGTGATCGAGAAGAGCACGGTGCCAGCGCAGACCGGACAGGAATTGAAACGGGCGCTGGCGGTGTATGGGCGCAAGTCTGGGGTGACTTTTCGGGTGGCGTCGAATCCGGAATTTTTGCGGGAGGGGACGGCGGTGGGGGATTTTCTGCATCCGGACCGGATCGTGGTGGGGGTTGAGGACGAGGTGGCCGAGAAGCAGTTGAAGGAAATTTACCGTCCGGTGCTGGAGCGGACTTTTGCTTGCCCGATTCACAAGGGGAAATGCCCGGACGTGGCGCTGCCGGCGTGGCTGGTGACGACGATCAATAGCGCGGAGTTGATCAAGCATGCGTCGAATTCATTTTTGGCGGTGAAGATTTCTTACGCGAACATGGTGGCTGACTTGGCGGAAAAATTGGGCGCGGATATTGGGGAAGTGGTGCGCGCGGTGGGGTTGGACCCGCGCATTGGACCGAGTTTCTTCCACGCGGGGATTGGGTTTGGCGGATTCTGTTTGCCGAAGGATTTGCAGGCGTTCGTGCACCTGGCGGAAAAATCGGGCGTGGATTTTTCGATGTTGAAGGAAGCGGAAAACATCAACAAGCGGCGTATTGAACTTTTCGTGGAAAAGATTCGCCGGGCGCTGTGGGTGGTGAAAGGCAAGCAGATTGGGGTGCTGGGACTGGCGTTCAAGCCTAATACGGATGACATACGGTTCGCGCCAGCGATTGACTTAATTCGTGAACTGCTAAGGGAGGGGGCGCTGATTCGCGCGTACGATCCAGAGGCGGTGGAGAAGGCGCGGGCGGTGTTGCCGCAGATCGAGTATGGAAAGACTGCTTATGAGGCTGCGGACGGCGCGGAGGCGTTGTTGATCGCGACGGAGTGGGAGCAATTTCGCAAGCTGGATTGGGGGCGGGTGCGCGATTCGATGGTGCGGCCTTTGATATTGGATGGGCGGAATTTGCTTTCTGGGAAAGAGATGAAGGGGCATGGCTTTGAGTATTATTCGATGGGAAGGCCGGATTAGTTTTTGACGCCGGTAGGCGCGAACCCATGTAGGGGGCGTCGGAAGTTCGGGGAACTGCCGCGGCACCAGCAACGGATGTGTCGCACCTACGGCGCTCCCGATTTTTCTTGCAACGATTCTCAGGCCTTCTGGCTTGGGCTAACTTTTGCCGCGCTTACGGCGCTGGCGCCGCGCGGGGCGGCGGCGACACGGCGAAGGATCATGACGAAACCTATTTCAGCTGTGCGCGTAGTGTTTTTCGATTTTGGATTCACCTTGTGGGACGAAGAACGGGCCTGGAATGCTTGGGCGCGATGGCTGGGCGTGCCGACGTATGAGTTTTTTGCGGTGTTGGGGAGTGTGATCGAGCGTGGGGAGCATCATCATCGGGCGTTCGAGATTGTTCGGCCGGGTTTCGATTTGGAGCGGGAGCGCGAGCGGCGGCGGGAGGCGGGCGAGAGCGATGGGTTTCGTCCGGAGGAACTCTATCCGGATGTGATTCCCTGCTTGCGAGAGTTGCGATCGGCGGGTTATCGCGCCGGGGTTGCAGGGAATTATTTCGCGGATTTTGCGGAGACGCTGCGCGCGATAAATCTGCCGATTGATTTCATCGGTTCGTCGGAAGAATGGGAAGTGCAGAAGCCTTCGCCGGAATTCTTCGCGCGGATGGTGGAGATTTCCGGGGTTGCGCCGCAGGAAATCGCTTACGTCGGGGATCGCGTGGACAATGACGTGTTGCCGGCTAAGGCCGCGGGAATGGTGAGCGTGTTTTTGCGGCGCGGTCCCTGGGGATTGATTCATGCGCGGAGGGCGGAAGCGGAACAGGCGGATATTAGGATTGATACGTTGGCGGATTTGCGGGGGGCGCTCGAGAAGAGAGTCGCGACTGGATCGATGCGAGATTAAAGGATTGTCAGCCCAAGTCAAAGACGCTCGCCCTTTCGACAAACTGGGAAGGTCGAGACACCTGTAAGGTCAGAACCAAGTTCAAAAGAAAGAGCACAGGCAAGATTGCCTATGCTACGTTTGCCGGTGCAATTCCGGCGTTCGGGCGGCGATCAAGCAGCGGCGTGGGCCTCACGAACCCCAGAGAGATCCTTCACCCGCTGTCGCAGGTTCAGGATGACGACGCCGAGTTGTGTTGGACGAGCGGAGCGCCTATATCTGCACCGGCGGGCACGGCTTGCCGTGCCCCTACATTTCCGCGCAGTTATTTCGCTGGGGTGGATTGGGCTAGTTTTTCGCGGAAATATTCGTAGGTGCGTTGCAGGCCATCTTCCAGGGTTACCTTTGGTTCCCAATTCAGGATGCGTTTGGCTTTGGTGATATCGGGGCAGCGTTGCTTCGGGTCGTCTTGGGGAAGCGGATGAAAGACGATTGGAGTTTTGGCGCCTACCAGTTTGCGGACGCGTTCGGCGAATTCTAGGATCGTTATTTCCTGGGGATTGCCGATGTTGGTGGGCTCGTGCTCGTTGGATTCGAGGAGCTTGTAGATTCCGGCTAGCAGGTCGGAAACGTAGCAGAAGCTGCGCGTTTGCTTTCCATCGCCGTACACGGTGATGGGTTCGCCGACGAGCGCCTGGTAGAGAAAATTGGGGAGGGCGCGGCCGTCGTTGAGGCGCATGCGCGGGCCGT
>Ga0308309_10001416_pt1 | contig 14315 bp, 11 predicted proteins | sample HubBroMetageWFT5_FD_192491 | JGI IMG/M metagenome (GOLD analysis project Ga0308309, IMG submission 192491) | Warmed and freeze-thawed soil microbial communities from the Hubbard Brook experimental Forest, New Hampshire - Hubbard Brook CCASE Soil... | ecosystem: Environmental > Terrestrial >...
CGTTTAAGCGTCGTCTCGGCAGGATAGCACAAGCCCGGCGGACGGCCGAGCGCTCTCGATAAGCCTGATGACTCCGTCGCCGCCAACGTGATGGGCGGTATTGCCGGTTCTGCTTCGGGCGGATTGATCATCGCGCTGGACGCGCTGGGCGAGACCTACGCCCAACAAGCCGCGGCCGTGGGCATTGACCTTGCGTTGATGCACCGCGTGGCCGCCATCAGCTCCGGCGCGCTTGCCATGCTGCCGCATAACGGCGCGGTCGTTACCCTGTTGGCGATCTGCGGCGCCACCCAACGTGGGAGCTACCGCGAGATCATGATGGTGGGACTCGTAGCGCCGTTGATCGCACTGACTGTCGTTATCGCGCTGGGGAAGCTATTCGGGGGCATTTTGAATCATAGCTTTCCCCGCTTTTCGCCTCGCGTCATCGTGCGAGCCAACCACCGTCCACGGGTAGCGCCGCACCGTTGAGCTGCGCCGCAGCGTCCGAACAGAGAAATCTGGCGAGCGCACCGAGTTGCTCCGGGGTGGCAAACTTGAGAGAGGGCTGCTTCTCGCCGAGCAGCCTGCAACGCGATCTGCCCCGGCTGGGCGCCCAGGTGGTAGGCCATGCCACCTGAGCGGAAGACCCGGATTATCGTCGAAGTGCCTGAGCTGTTCGTCTGCGGATTGCGCCACGCCTCCGAGCGCCCGATCTCGGTTGGCCCGGCAGCATTCAGCCGCGCCACGCTCTCGGACATCAGTTGGTTGTCCTCCGGCGAGAGGCCAGGACCTCCGCGGAACGGGTTGACCTGGGCTTGCGCCAACCCCGGCAGCAGGACGCAGGCGACGAGCGTAGCGGACAAGCAGTATGATGACTAGGGTCGCATACACTCTCCTCTCCGTCCTGATCGCGATCGCGGCTGCCCGTGCTGGGGGCGCCCCGTCTCCCGGACCACGCCGGAGGGCCCGCCGGGGCTCGACATCTCGAACTTTACGTGGTTCTAAGCATGGGAAGCTACCCGAACGTCAGCCCAAGCCACGCTATCGGATATGAGATCGATCCCAATAACTAGTCCTAGGAGCCACAAACCGGGCATCGACCATCCCCCGAAACCCACTCAGTCGATGGCAATGTCGAGGTTTGGCGACCGCCTTGGCGGAAGAGCGAGCCGCGGCATCGTCGCCGCGGCTCTCGCTGGGATCGTACTCTTGCTCAGCGGGTGCGGTGATAACGGTGTAATCGCACGGTTTATGCTAAAGCCGGAGCGTATAATCGTGGAGCGGCGTCCCGACCCCGTCTATGATCAGATCTTTCCCTACTATGTGGAGCTATGTGCGACGAGCCAATTTCGCTCCAAGCTGAAAGGCGACGGCGGGATCGCTGGCCACGCAGTCATGTACATCAAAGGTGCCTGCAAGGACGAGGAGGCGCCATACCCGCAGCTGCGGCGCTGCCGAGTCGCAGCGACCGAACTGAACGATCCCGAGCATGGTGCGGGGGTGAGCGTGAATCGCTGGTTCCGCAACGTGAACTGGGTTGCGATCCCAGGGTACGAACTCTTCTATAAGGGCAATCTCAAGTTCGGCGAGCGTCTGACCCAGTCGCACTTCGACGCCACAGTGCATGACGCGATCAACAAGGGCGTCTACCAAGGAGTGGATTTTCACGACTACCCCGGAGCCAGCGCCGGCGCGAGCCTCGAGAATTTCGTCGCGAATGAGGGCATCGGCACCGACCTGGCGCTGCAGTTTGCGCGTTCTGTCTTCTGTGCCCGGGTTCCGATCACCGAAGGCATGCTGGACGAAGTAATCGCTTTCCTGAACGACAAAAACCGCGAATATGCCGAGGGTGACGCCGACTACAATTGGAGTGTCTGGGCCGACAACTGTGCTCATACATTACGTAATGCTTTGGCAGCCGCCAACATCTGGTCGCCGCTGTCGGTACAGGCGGTTAAGTTCCGTCAGCTATTCAACCTCGCCGTGCCCGCAAACGAATTTGTGAACTTGGCTGAGCTGGGTACCGAGGGAAATTTCGACGACTACCGGGAAATACAGCAAGACGGACCCGCGCGGGACGCACTGCACGAATTTCACTGGCTGCCGACGCGGCACGGTGCGCTGCTCAAGACCCTCCCTGTCCACGAGCCGAACGATCTCTATGATACGATGTTTCGGCTGTTCACGCTGCAGTCGCCGTTCCGCATGGGCAAGACGCAGCGAGCGATCGATTTGTTATCCGACGAACGCTTCGTGAACCTAGACGCGAACCTCCGCTATTTTCACCAAAAATATGACACTATCCTAGCCAGCCACGACGAACACCGCGACATGCTGGCGAGCGTTCGCGGCTCCCCATATCGCCGAGTCGAACGGCTGTATTACGAGTACATTCGCGCGCAACGCACCGAGGTCGAATCCATGCTGGATCGGATTTCGGCGCTCGAAGACCATGCGGACACGCCGAAACCGCAGTAGCCGGCCTTGTCACGTCAGCAGCCGACGGGTCTGGAAACATCTCAGAATCGCAAAGCATGCGGCGGCGGCCGCGAGATGCTTGAGCGTGTGCCCGCTCAACAAGTATCCCGCTGAAAAGATCGCAGAATCGGAAAATTCGAAGACCTTGGCCAGCGCATAGAGCGCCGCGGCGAGGATCCAATAACGGGTACCGGTGTACTTCGGGGGATAGAGAACAAACAGCAGCAGTAATGCCAGGCAAGGAAAAAACTGGGCCCAGAAATACAGCCGCAAATCATCGTTCCAACGCCACAGCAACAAGCTAAACAACCCGATTATGACTAATGGCCATAGCAGAATGGCACCTATTCTCGAGTTCACGCGCTCAGCGAACCCGAGGCTGAGGATTGCCGCAAAGCTCAGCGTCATCGGTAACCGGTCCCAGAACAGCGTCGAGTCATCCGGGTGCCAGTGATAGTATGACGAACCGATGCCGGTCAGGAAAAACCCGAGAAACAGGATGATGGTTGCCGGATCATCGCGAAATCGCCAGAGGCCCGCGGCACCGATCACAATGAAGGGGATGTTCGAAACAACGTTCCAGAAATTCGAAATGCCGGCCACGGTGCGGCAGTCGGCGAACAGATGATAGCTTTGATCCTGCGGCATCGCAGGTAGCAGCAACAAACCGGCGAGTGATGCCGCGGTCAGGCTCGAGAAGACAAGTATAGGGAGATATTGCCTCTTCCCATCGCACCACATCCCGCTACGATAGCACGAGTTCGCGGATGTCTGTGCATGGTGATAAGCGGACCGAAATGCTGGGCCCCTGTCCTAGCGTGCCACCTCATCCGCCCCGATCAGCAGTGCGGGTGAAGAACCAACTCAGTCACCTTATTGTAGCCCCGGGCGCTGTTGATTGGGACGTCTGGCATAGTCTTGGGATTCCGAAGCCAAGACAACTGGGTCCGATCTCATTAGAGTCCACGACATCCGCCGGGTGCCGCTTAGGTTGGCTTCTTCAACAGCGATATCCGCCGGGAGGAGCAAGCGATGCACACGCCATTTGAGATTCGGTAGGAGAAGGACAGGCGGCGCTAGGGGAGGATCACAATGCCGCTGAACCGTCGTGAGCTGCTACAGGCGACAGGCAGTGCTGTTATCGGGGCTGCGTTCGCCGCGGATAAACTCGGAGCCGCTCAGGCAGCAACGGGCGATGATTTCTCGATCGAGAGTGTTTTCGCCGGCTTCATGCGGGATATCGGTGGCAGTGCCGAGGATGCGGGGGGCCGCGTGCTGTTCACCGGGCGCGATCCGATCCTGCAAAGCCCCTTCCGGCTTGGCGCCTGCATGGCAATTCCCGCCATGGCGGGCGGCGTCGAGGCCGCGGCTGTCTGGCGCGAGCGCACCGGCCAGGCGCAGGAACTCAGCATCGACCTGCGCCAGGCCGTGTACGGCATTGCGCCCTGGGTGCGTTTCCTCGTCGACTACAACATTGCCGCGGGGACGCTGCCGCCGAACTGGCTGCCCCCCGAATGGACTTGGCGGCCGACACTGAACGGCGGCAATCTCCAGGGACCCTTCATCCTGGGTAACCCGCTCGGCTTCCAGGTGTTCGAGACCAAGGACGGCCGGCTCGTCACGCCGACCGGCATCTATCCGCATCACTTCATCGGCTTTCTCGCGCTGATCGGCGCGGGGCCCGAGCCGCAGCAGATTGCCCAGCGCATTCGCACCTTCGACTCGCTCGAACTCGAGCAGATGGTCGGGGAGGCGGGAATGATCATGGGCATCCACCGCACCGCCGCGGAGTGGGCCGCTCATCCGCAGGGCCAAGCCATCGCCAATATCCCGGTGGTCGAGATCATCAAGATCGGCGATAGCGACCCCATCCCGTGGGCCAACAACCCGACGGCTCCGCTGTCGGGCATCCGCGTCCTGTCCAACAGCCACGTGATCGCAAGCAGCACCGCCTCGCGCACTCTGGCGGGCTATGGGGCCGAGGTGCTCCATGTCGCGCGCGAGCAAGGCTTCGAGCACGAGGCGCTGGTGGTGGACGTGAATGTCGGCATGCGCTCGACAATGCTTGATCTCAAGAACCCTGAGCAGAACCGGGTGCAGCAGCGCCTCGTTGCTCGTGCCGACGTGTTCGTAGAGGGCTTCCGCGGCCGCAAGATGGAGGAGCTCGGCTTCGGCGCTGAGCAGGTCGCGCGCATGAAACCTGGCATCGTTTACCTGTCGGTGCGCCCCTATGGCTGGGAAGGCCCGTGGAAGATGTACGCGGGCTTCGATATGGAGGCTCTCACCGTCACCGGCTTCACCCTGATCCAGGGTGGCGGCCAGCGCCCGCGCTTCCCGCCCACCTTCGTCATGAACGACTACATTGCCGGATATATGGGGGCGGCGGGGGTGATTGCCGCGCTCCGCCGGCGCGCGCGCGAGGGCGGCAGCTATCACGTCCGTGTGCACCTCGCGCGCTGTTCGACATGGTTCCGAAGCCTCGGCCAGCTCACCGACGCGGATTTCGAGCACCCCGGGCCGGAGAACCGGCTCGTCGCGCCGGAGGTAATTCGCGGGCCGACACCCTATGGCGACCTCGAGCGATTGGCACCGCTCGTCAAGCTTTCCCGCACGCCGATCGGTTGGCGCGAGCCGCTCGTAGCCGTGCGAGGCGGCGACAGACCGGTGTTCGAGAGCTGAAGCGACGTCGACACCTCACGCGGCAGCACAACGGGAAGCACGACGATGTTCGACAGCGAAGACGGCAGCGCCGATGTGACGCAGGCGCCGCGCGAGCCCATCACCCTGTCCACGACGCGGCGCGACGTCTTCCGCTCTATCGGCGCCGGAGCGCTCGGCGCGGCGTTCGGCGCCGGCGCGTCACCGGCCCCAGCGCAAATGGCCCAGGGCCACCGCGAGGTCCGGCCCGGCACACCGCCGCTCGCCGGCATCCGCGTGATCGAGCGTAGCAACCTGCTTTCGGGCCGCTTGGCCGGGCTGCTGCTGGCCGACCAGGGCGCGGAGGTTTTCGTTGAGCGCGCCGGCCCGACACCGGCGGCGGACCAGCGCGTCGCCCTCGACGACGTCTATTTCGACCGTGGCAAGATCGCGCTGCCGCCGGGTGCCGCGGCGGATGCCTCTTCCGCCGACGTCGTCATCGTGGACGGCGCCGCGCAATTCGCGCGGGTGCCGCATCAGATCCTGCTGCGCATCGTGGCGGCGCTGCCCGGCGATGAGGCCTATGGTCACCTGCAGCACGACTGCTCGGAGGACCTGCTCAAAGCGGTCGTCGGCTTCTACACCAACATGAGCGTCTCCGGCCCCATACTCAATCGGCCGGTGATATACACGCCGCTTCCGCTACCTTCCGTCTATTGCGGCGTCAACGGCGCGGTGGCGGCTGTCTCCACACTGGTGGACAGGCTGCGCACCGGCCTGGGGCGGGAGATCATCGCCAGCCGTCTCTCCGGTGGGCTGTCGGCGATCGGCGCGCTGAGCACCACCTCCAAAGGGCTGCCCGACCATCTGGAGCCGATCGTCATCGGCGGCCTGCCGCCTGGGACCACTGCCGAGCAGTTCCGCACCTTCGTTGCCGATGCGATCCGCGAGCCCGAACGGCAGATGTGGCTGGAACGGCGCTTTGCACCTTTCTCCACGCCCTACCGCGCTCGGGACAAGAGATGGCTTCTGCCGATGGCCGGCCCGAACGCTCGGCTGTCACGGCGCCTGCTGGAAGCCATGGGACTATGGGACCAGGCCCTCGCCACTGGCGCGGTCTTCGTCAACCCCTATGATGCGGTCAACATCGCCGATGCGCGGCGTAACCTGGCCGACAGCCTCTCGCTAGGCTTCACCTACACCTCACGCCTCGCCGACTTGTTGGAACCCGCCTTCGCCGCCCGCACCGCGGCGGAGTGGGAACGCTTCCTCGCCGCGAACGGCACCGCGGCCACTATCATGATGACCTGGGAGGAATGGCAGCACGACGCCGACGCGCGCACGGCCGGCGTCTTCGCCGAGGTCCCCGGGACCGCGGGCGTGCAGATCGGGCGGGTCAATTGGATGCGCAGCGCGCAACCCTACGCGACACTTCTCGCCCGCCGCGCCGCCTCAGTTCTGCCCACCCGCACCGCGCCGCCGCCAGCCGCGACGGGCCGGGCCAACGGACGCCTGCCGCTGGAAGGCTACATGGTGGTGGACCTGACCAACGTGCTGGCCGGGCCGTGCTGCACGCGCATGTTCGTCGAGCTCGGCGCCACCGTGACGCGCGTGGATGCGATGGATCCGCAGCAGCCTCCGACGATCCACGTGTTTTGGTCGGGGGAGAACTCGGTTGGCAAGCGCAGCATCATCGTGGAGCGGCGAAAGCCGGAAGGGCTGGCCATCATCAGCCGGATCACTGAGCGCGCCGATATCGTCTGCTGCAACATGATGGACGATCAGATGGGGCGCCTCCACGTCGATGCGGCGTCGCTGGAGCAGCGCAATCCGCGCGCCATCGGCCTGCAAATTACCGCCACCCGCGGCGAGCGGCACGGGCCGCGGCACCACGATAAGGGCTACGACCCCTCCATCCAGGGCACCACGGGGTTGATGATGCGCTTCGGCGGGCCGGAGACGCCGACCTTCCACGGCTTCGCTTCGGCCGTGGACTATCTGTGCGGGTATCTTGGCACACTATCGGGGGTGCTCGCGCTCTACGCGCGGGAGCGGCGTGGCGACGGGCGCGGCGACTGGGCGGAGATCTCGCTCTGCAACGCCGCGACGCTGCTCCAGCTGCTGTTCCAGCGGTCCGGCGGCGAACTTCCGGCCAGCGCGCGCGGCCAGCTTGCGACCGGCATGACGGCAGGCGAGCGCGTGTATCAGCTCGGCGATGGTTGGATCTTCGCTCAGGCGCCGCGCGACATCACGGCGGAGCTCGGCAGCCGCAATCGCGCGGATGCGCTCGCCTGGTGCGCGCAGCAGAACATCCAAGCGATGCCGGTGCAGACCTGCAAGGAACTGGCCGACCGCCACCGCGACGCCCCTTCGCGCACCGTACGCTTTGAGAAACGCGAGAAGGACGGCTGGACGACCGAGTGCTTTGCGCCTACATGGTTCGCCTTCGACGGCGAACCGCAGCCGCGCCCGCCCGCGGCCTCGCGCATCGGGGCCGACGGGCCAGGTGTTCTTGCCGACCTTGGCTATGCGCCAATGGAAGTGGAGCGTCTCGTGACTGCGGGAGTGGTGGGGCGAACGGAGTGGGCAAAGAGCTGAGCACGCCTCGGCCAGTATCCGTGCCCGAATTCTCCGTCAGCACTCGCTGGTTGTTGGCGGTCGTAGTCTGGGTGCTGGTGGGCGTAACGCTTCCTGCGTGTTCGTCGAGCGCGCAGGAGCTGGAGGCGCCGGATGTGCTGCCGCCCCCTTCTTCCCCGCTGAGCGATGATCCGAACGAGGATGCCGATCAGGGGCAGCCGCAGGCGCGCCCGCAAGCCCCGGCCCCGACGGGAACCGTCTTCCCCAGTCTGCAGTTTCCAGGGCGCGATGATCTGGCCGAGTTTCGTCGTAGTATCTACGAGAAATACGGGTTTACGTTCGGCGCCAGTTATCAGCAGCTGTTTCAATCGACATCAGCGACGGCACGGACAGCCACTAACGATACGGCGCTGGGTGGCTGGGCTGCGGTCAGCACCACCTGGACGGCGCTGGACCGGGGCGGGCCATACGAAGGCACGCTGGTGGTTCGCGGGGCGTTTCGAGGCAGCCTTGGCGACAACACAGTTCCGGCCGTGTTTGGCCTTCGGGACATTGGCTCGCTTTGGTCCAACTACGAGTGGACGTCGTGGAACCAAGGCTTCCGCATTGAAGATCTCTTCTGGGAGCAGAAGATTGGCAGCCAATTCAGCTTTCGCGTCGGCAACCAGGGCCCGCAGGCTGTCTTCAACTTTTTTCGCTTCAAGGATGCGCGAACCGGGTTCACTGCCAGCCCGGCCGCTTTCAATGAGACAATCCCATACCCGACCTTCGGACTAGGCGCGTCGTTCCGGCTGTGGCCGATTGTGACCGACCCGGGCGTTTACGTCGTTGGCACATTGAACGACATGAACGGCGATCCGGCCGCAAACGGCCTGGACTGGAGCACCTTTGGGAAGCGTCAGTATTTCTACGGTGTCGAACTCGGCAAGGACTGGCGGCGCGACAACGGCGAGTTCGACCACCTCCACCTTGACCTGTTCTACGCCGATCGACGGAGCACACGCAATCCCGACACTTCGCCGAACGTGGCGGGCGGGGGCTTCAAGCTGGCCGGCGAGAAGCAGATCGGCCAAATCGTGGCCTTTGCGAACTACGTGTACAACACCGCGCAGGGCGGCGGGATTTCCACAACCGTCTCCCGGCACACGGCGATCGCAGGCGTGGCGTACCTACGCCCGTTTGATATTCAGGGCGAGGTCGCGGTCTCGACGATGTGGGCTCGATCCTTTGCGAATCTTATACCTGGGGTTGACGCCAGGAACCAATACGGCGTGGAAACATACTGGACTATCGGGGTAACGCCGAACAGCAGCCTCACCCCCGGTATCCAGCTTATTTTCAATCCGGCCCTCAATCCAAGCAGGGACTTTGTCGCAGTTCCGCACGTGAAGTTCAGAATTTTCTTTTAAGAGAGCCCATTTGAGCGGTGTCAACTAAAGTTCGTAACATGTGCGATCGAGGCGTTTTACCGCTTTCACTTCACGCGCAACTTCGCTTTAACACCCAACTTCAAGCCAAAATTGATCCCAGCCTATACCCAAACAGGAATGTGATCTTCGTCGCAAGTCCGGACACGCCCCAGTTTCAACGAAATCCGCCGAGTCCCGACACCGACGAGTTGTGGAACATGACGCTGTTATGGGGATCGAGCCAGGTTCCGTCTTGGTCGCTCTATCCGCTAGCCCAATCCGGCACACGGTCCGCTGACCTGGCCTCGACGGAGCGTGACCCGGTAACAGATGCCGCCGAAAGCTCCGTTAGATCTGCATCTGGCGGAGGATTCAGATCCGCGGGCCTGACGGCGACAGGGGGAGGGAGACGAAGATGCGCTTCGCACTCGCGCTGGGACTGACCTTGTACTGCCTGCTTGGTACCGCACATGCGCAGGATCGGACGGACTCACATCTTGAGAGTGACCTGAGCGACACCGCTCTCGCGCAGGAACTTGCCAACCCAATCGCCAATCTGACCAGCGTACCGTTCCAGAACAATTTCGATTTCGGCGGCGGGCGCGGCAACGCTTTCCGCTACACGCTCAACGTGCAGCCGGTGATCCCCTTTACGCTGAATGACGATTGGAATTTGATTACCCGCACGATCGTCCCGTTCGCCCATGTCGAGCGCGTCTTTCCGCAGCCGGAAACAGGCATCAGCGATATCGTGCAGAGTTTCTTTCTCTCACCGGCACGACCTGTGAACGGCATCACCTGGGGTGCTGGTCCGATTTTTCTCTACCCCAGCGCGAGCAATGATTTCATAGGCTCCGGGCAATGGGGCGCGGGGCCCACCGGCGTTGTGCTGAAGCAGTCCGGCGGCTGGCTCTACGGCATACTCGCCAACCATCTCTGGGCGGTAGGCGGAGTGCCGCACCTGCCGAGTGGCACCCTCCCGCTCCTCGAGGTCCCGAATAGCGGGATTGCAGATCCCGGCTTCGTGAAAACCACCCCTGGGAACCGCCGGCGTGAGAGGGTGAACGCCACTTTGATCCAGCCCTTTCTCACTTATACGTTCCCTACGCAGACGACACCCTTCCTGAGTACAGAGACCATCTACGACTGGAGTTCGCGGCAATCGATTGTGCCGATCAGCGTCGGCGTCAACCAACTCGTCTTCATCGGGGGCCAATTATTGCAGGTTGGCGGCTTGATGCGCTACTTTGCCGAGACACCGCGCGGCGGACCGAACTGGGGATTTCAGTTCCGCGTGACGTTAGTCTTTCCACATGGATCGTAACTAAGGCCACGCCCGGGGCAGGTTGGGGGGAAGCGGTTGTGCATTTCGATAGCCCGCCAACACCGGTCGGGGACCGCACGTTACGGCTTGCGGCGCTGACCTGCGCCATCATCCTCACGCTCGCAGCCTTGTCGCTGGCGCACAGTGTGATGATCCCGGTAACCTTCGCCCTGCTCGTCATCGCGCTGGTATGGCCATTGCAACGGCGGCTGAAGAGGAAGCTGCCGCAGCTTGTCGCCGTCTTGATAACCGCCGCCGTCGCCCTGCTCGCGATCGGCATCGGCTGCTGGCTGATCGTATGGGGTTTCGGCAGGATCGCGCAGTGGGTAATCACGAATTCCGCGCGGTTGCAAAGCCTGTACATTCACGTCGCCGACCTACTCGAGCAGCGCGGCCTCTACGCCGCCGAGCTGATCGCCGAACAGTTCGACATGTCGTGGATCCTCGGCGTTTTGCGCGGCATCGGCGGCAGCCTGCAGGGCATCGTTACCTTCGGGCTCGTGACTTTTATGTTCGTCATCCTGGGCTTGCTCGAATTGGAGCCGCTCGGACGCCGCCTCGGCGAAGTCGGAAGCGGCACTTTTGGCGCCGTCGCGATCGACGCCGCAGCGGAAATCGCGGGAAGACTGCAGACGTACATGCTTGTGCGCTTCGGCATGAGCCTTCTGACAGGGCTCGGCTTTTGGGCCTTCACTGCGGTCTATGATCTCGATCTCAGCCGTGAATGGGGCGTCATCGCCTTTGTCTTGAACTTTATCCCGTTCATCGGATCGTTCATAGCTACAATCCTGCCGACACTTTTTGCCGCCGCTCAATACGAGTCGTTCTCGCCGGCGATCGTGATGTTCGTCGGCCTCAACGTCGTCCAGTTCGTCGTCGGCAGCTATATCGAGCCGCGCGTAACGGGAGCGGCGATCTCGATCTCCCCGTTCATGGTTCTGTTTGCGGTATTTTTCTGGGCAATGTTGTGGGGCATCGCCGGTGCCTTTATCGGCGTGCCTATCCTGATTGTGCTGGCGACCCTGTGCGCCAGAAACCCGGCGACCCGCGCAATCGCGACCGTGCTTTCGCCGGATCGTCCGCTACTCAATCGAGCCGTCCCGTAGGGTTGCATTCCATGGGTCTGTTGAGCGTTCGGTTCGGCGCATGAGCAAATGGCACGTGCTTGGGCTCGCCGTGGTGCTGCTGCTCGGCGGCTGCAGCTCGCTGCGGGTGCCGATGAACGAGCCGCTGCGGTCGGCCGCGGGGAATACCGAATATCGTCTGCTCGACGTGAACCGCGGCGGCGGCGCCGAAAGCGCCCTGGTGCTGGTCGCCCTCTCGGGCGGCGGCAAGCGCTCGGCCGCTTTTGCTTTCGGCGTCCTGCGCGGAATGAGGGACATCCCCGTGCGCCCCGAAGCGACGAACAGTACCTTGCTCGACGAAATCGACTTTTTGGCCGGGGTCTCGGGGGGATCCTTTCCGGCGGCGTATTTTGGCCTCTACGGCAAGAAGTCGTTCGAAACCTTCCCCGACGAATTCCTTTACCCCGACATCGAGGCCTATATCTGGGGCACTTTTCTGCTGCCGTGGAACTGGGACTGGGTATTCAATCCGCTCGTCGGCACCAACGACCGCATGACATCGGTCTACGACCGGCTGATGTTGCACGGCGCGACGTTCGAGGACCTTTATCGGCGCGGCCGTCCTCAGGTTAGCATCAATGCCACCGACATCAGCTTTGGCAGCCCGTTCGGCTTTCTGCCGCAGACTTTCGACGTGATCTGCTCCGATCTTGCGACCCTCCCGATCGCTCGCGCGGTCGCCGCTTCCAACGGCTTTCCGGTGCTGTTCAGCGCGGTGACCCTGCGCAACTATCGCGGGCCGGATTGTCCATTGCCGTCGCCGGTGCCGCCGCAAGCATGGGAACGCGCCGAAACTGATTTGCGTGCGCGCGCACTGATCGAAAACCTGCATCGCTATTCCAGCGACCAGAGAACGCCGTGGATTCATCTGATGGACGGCGGCGTTTCGGATAATTTGGCGCTGCGGGTGCTGCTCAATGATGTGCTTCTATTGGACACCGGAACGGATCGGGTTGCGGCCGGTCTGCTGCCGGTGCGGCGCATTCTAGTCATCACCGTCGACGGCCAGTCGGCGCCGAACCCCAACTGGCCGCGCCAACGCATCGTCAGCGGGCTGGGGCAGATCATTTCGGCGGTCACGAGCACACAAGTGGGGGCCTACAACATCGAGACCCTGATCGCCGTCGAAGCCGCTGTCGACGATCTCGTCGCCCATTTGCGCACGCTGCGCTGCCGCCAAGGCGCCGTTATTCGGGGTTATGCGTGCGGCGATGTTGCCGGGAAGCTGTTGCGGGTCAGCCTTTCCGATTATCCCGATCCGGAAACCCGGGCGCAGCTCACCACGATCCGCACCGGCCTCACCTTACCGCGCGAGCAGGTCGATGCGCTCGTGGCTGCGGGCCAGACGATGATCGGTCGCGATGCCGGGACGATCGCAGCGTTTCTGGGAAGCCCTGGCCTATCAAACGAGAAGGTGGCAGGCCGGCCATAGCGGGCGGGCGTCGTGGCCCGCGATTTGTGGCCTCTCGCATCATTTTTATTCTAATCCGGACGGCAGGCGGTTTTTCGCATGCACCGCCATTGCCCCAAGTGCCAGGGCGCGGCGACAAAGGACTGGCTCGCCGCGCGCGAGGCCGATCTGCTGCCGGTCGGCTACTTCCACCTCGTCTTTACGCTGCCGGCCGAGATCGCCGAGATCGCTTATCAGAACAAGGCGCTAATCTACGATCTGCTGTTCCGCGCGGCGGCCGAGACGCTGCTCACCATCGCCGGCGATCCCAGACACCTCGGCGCCCGCATTGGCTTCACCGCCGTGCTCCATAGCTGGGGCTCGGCGATGACGCACCATCCGCACCTTCACATGGTCGTGCCGGGCGGCGGGATATCGCTCGACGGTGCGCGCTGGGTGCCGTGCCGACCGGGGTTCTTCTTGCCGGTGCGCGTGCTCTCCCGCCTGTTCCAGCGGCTCTTCCTGTCGCGGCTCGCGGATGCTCATGCGGCCGGCCGGCTGGCGTTCTTCGGCGAACTCGACGGCCTGCGCGACCGCGCCGCCTTCGCCGCCGATCTCGCGCCGCTGCAGAGGAAGAACTGGTTCGTCTACGCCAAGCCGCCCTTCGCCGGGCCCGAGGGGGTGCTTGCCTATCTCGCCCGCTACACCCACCGCGTCGCGATCTCGAACAGCCGGCTGGTCGGCCTCGACGGGCGGCGTGACCTTCCGCTACAAGGACTACCGCCGCAACGGACGAGCGTGGTACCGCACGATGACGCTCGCTCCTGACGAGTTCATCAGGCGCTTCCTGCTCCACGTCCTGCCCAAGGGGTTCCATCGCATCCGCCACTACGGGCTGCTGGCCAGAGCCACCTGCAAGGCTAATATCGCGCGCCAGACAGTTGATCGCCCCGCCGCTGCCGCCGATGGGTACGCCGACAGAGCACGACGAGGCGCACCTGGCCGCCACCGACCATCGCCCGTCATGCCCCTGTTGCGGCGGCAGAATGATCATCGTCGAGAGATTCGAGCGCGCCGGCACACCCCGGGCACCGCCTTCATCCGACGCTGGGCGCAGCAGCGCGACGCCATGACCACCATTACCGCCTCGCCGCAGCACCTTCCGCCCGCCGGGGAAGCTTGCTTCCGGCGTCGCATCGCCGTCGTCTCGGTACTTTCAAACGCCGATTACATGCCGCCGCGCATGCCGAAATCACCTCATCGACTGCGTTCACAAGGGCCAATTCCATCCCGGCGAACACACGCCGATCATCGATCAGCCACTGTGGGATGCCGTTCAGGAGCAGCTCGCCGGCAATACTGCCCGGCGCCAATGCGGCAGACGAACGCGCCAA
>Ga0308309_10001417_pt1 | contig 14311 bp, 13 predicted proteins | sample HubBroMetageWFT5_FD_192491 | JGI IMG/M metagenome (GOLD analysis project Ga0308309, IMG submission 192491) | Warmed and freeze-thawed soil microbial communities from the Hubbard Brook experimental Forest, New Hampshire - Hubbard Brook CCASE Soil... | ecosystem: Environmental > Terrestrial >...
CGTTCGCGTTCATGGACACCGACTATCTCGACGCCGTCGGGCTCCCGTACAAGTCGTCGCTCCAGGTGGTCGCGACCGTGATCAGCCGCCCAGCGCCGGACCGGGCCATCGTCGACGCCGGGCTGAAGTCGCTCTCGGACGATTCCGGGCCGGCGCGGCTGGCCGACGCCCGGGGGTGGATCTACCAGCACGCCGGCGACGAGCATGGAAAGCTCACGCCTACGGGCGAGCCGGGGCGCCGAGAGCTGAACGTCGGCGACCGCGTGCGGCTGATCCCGTCGCACATCGACCCCACGATCAACCTCCATGCTGCGATGTACGCGCATCGAGGCGGCCGGATCGAGGCGGTCTGGCCGGTGGCGGCCCGCGGCATGGTGCAGTAACTAGCTGTCGAACCCGAGCCCGAGCCGGTCGAGTGTCCTCAGCCACAGCCCGCGCCGGCCGTCGTGGCGGTCGGCGGCGGCAAGGCGGTTGCGGGTGAGCTGGATCACGCCGGTGCGGAGCGGCTCGGGCGGGAGCGGCAGCGGGCGCCGGCGGACCATCGTGAGCGCGGTTGCCTCGGTGGCGCGCCCGTCGACCAGGTCGAGCGCGACCCGGCCGCCGAAGCGGCTCGCCCCGACCCCGAGGCCCGTGTAGCCGAGCGCGTACGTGACCCGGCCGGCGAGCGCGGTCCCGAAAAACACCGAGAAGCGGGCGCAGGTGTCGATCGCGCCGCCCCACCGGTGGCTGAAGCGGAGGCCCTCGAGCTGCGGGAACGTCGTGAAAAAGTGCTGGGAGAGCGTGGCGAACGTCGGCTCGTGGTCGTCGAGGTCCGGCCCGACCGGGCCGCCGTACCGGTAGACCGCGTCGTAACCGCCCCACAGGATCCGCCAGTCCGCCGTCAGGCGGTAGTAGTGGAACCGGTTGCCGAGGTCGCTGATCCCCTGCCGTCCGGTCCACCCGATCGCTTCGCGCATGGGCGCGTCGAGCGGCTCGGAAACGAGCGCGTAGTCGTACACCGGCGCGACGTACCTCCCGATCGCGCGGACCAGCGGCGGGTAGGCACTGGTCGCGAGCATTACGCGCCGAGCGTTCACCACCCCACCGTCGGTGACCACCGACACGCCCGCGCCGGACCGCTGCAGGGCGCGCGCCGGGCTGTACTCATGGACGTGGACGCCCGCGCGGACCGAGGCGGCGCGCAGTCCGTCGGCGAGCTTGCCGGGGTGGACGAGCGCGGAGCCGGTTCGCGTCCACAGTCCGCCGAGATACGTGGGCGAGCTCACCTCGGCTCGGATCCGCTCGGCGTCGAGCAGCTCGGCCTCATGCCCGAACCTGCGGGCCAGCGACGCCTCGTCTTCGAGGTCTTCGAGCTCGCGCGGCTCGAGCGCGACGATCAGATCGCCGACCGCTTCGAACTCGCCTTCGATCGCGAGCCGTTCCAGGTCGGCGGCGAGCGCTTGGAAGTTGGCGAGCCCAAGCCGCTCCAGTTGAGCGAGCTCGTCGGGGAAGCGGGCGAGGCCGTTGCCGATCCCGTGGGTCAGCGAGGACTGGAGGAAGCCGCCGTTGCGTCCGCTCGCACCGGCGCCGCAGCGCGTCGCCTCGAGCAGGACCACGCTGCGCTCCGGATCGAGCTCCTTGGCGTACAGCGCGGCCCACAGACCGGTGTAGCCGCCGCCGACGATGCACAGGTCGGCTTCGGTCCGACCGTCGAGCGGGGCGTGGGGATCGCGCGCCGGGAGCGCGTCGAGCCAGAACGACTTGGGCGTGGCGTCCGCGTAGGCGGACCGCTGCGCCGGAGTGAGCGGGGTCTGCGGCCACGGCGAGGGCAAGCCGCGATCGTAACTAGGTTACGGGTGACGATCGAGACCGCGCAGGACCGCGTCGGCGTCTCGGTGCGGGGCCCGGAGCGCCACGCCGACGATGTCGAGGTCGTCGGTGGCCACGGCGCGAACGGCAGCGCGGTTGTCCTCGTCGTTGCCGGTGGTGAACATCTCGCTCGTGTAGATGGCGAGGGTGACGCCGCGCCGCGCCGCGCGTTCGTGCACGGTCTTCAGCTTCGTCGCGCTCGCCTCGAACACGAGCACGGGCTGGACGAGCAGCGGGAGGTACCGCCGGTCGCCTCCGTCGACGTAGTCCTCCCCGATCGCCTCGGCGCCGGCACTCGCGGTGACGCCGCTCATCAGGAACGCCGTCACGTTCAGCCGCTGCCAGGTGGCGAGGTCGTCGCGGACGACGACGGCGACCTTGGTGTCGAACTGGCCCACGCCCATGCCACGAATGGTGGCGTGTCTGTCTTGAACGTTATTGCGCTCGCGCGTACCGGCCGGGGCTGACGCCGACCGCGCGCTTGAACACCCGAGTCAGGTGGGGCTGGTCGGCGAACCCGCAGGCAGCCGCTACTGCGGCCGGCGCGTGGCCCGCCGCGAGCAGCGCCCGGGCACGATCGACCCGCAGGTTGGTCTGGAACGCGTGCGGCGATACGCCGTTCTGCTCTCCGAAGCGCCGGACAAGCTCGAACCGACTGAGCCCGGCGACGGCGGCGAGCTCGGCCAGCGTGACCCGCTGGTCCCACCGCTCGCGCAGATGGTGCCGCGCGCGGCGCACGGCGGCGTGCTCGGCTCGGTCGCGACCGCGCGCCGGCGGTCCGGGCCGGAGATGCGGGCGCAGCGCGGCGACGGCCGCGAGCACCGCCTCCTCGACCGCCAGATCGCCCGACGAGTCGGACGCGAGCGCGGCGTGCGCACGCTCGAGCGCGTCGCGCAGCTCTCGGTCCCGGAACACCACCCACCGCGCGGCGCGGGGCGAGGCGCCGTCGCGTTCGTCCCAGTCGTGCACCAGCTGCGGCTCGATGTAGAGAACCTTGTACGCCCAGCCCTCCGGGACTGCCGCCATACCGGTGTGGACGGCGTCGGGCTCGAGCACGAACAGCTCGCCCTCGCTCGCGCGTTGCTTGGTGGCGTCGAGGTCGAACCGGGCCGCTCCGCGTTCCACCACCGCCACCGTCCAGGTCGGGTGCGAGTGGGGACGGTAGGCATGGCGGACGAACCTGGCGTGGAGCGCCTCGATCCCGTCGAGCCCCTTCGGCCGGAAATAGGTGGAGTGCTCGGGCAGCGTCACCCGAAGGTTAGGCTCCGCTTCGCGGCGCCGCTACTGCCTGCAGCCCGGATTCGGCTGGATTGCACTCGTAAATGCGCCCGGCGGAGTGAAGCTTATGGCTCCGTACTGCCTGTCTCTGCCGAACGACTCGCCGGTAGCGCCGGCGTTCCCGAACTGCCACGTACAACCGAGGTCGCGGTCGCGCACGAGCGTCCAGTATGGGTAGAAGTTGCCGGGTCCAGGCGGCGGCACCGTGCATCCGGCACCGGTGAGCAGGTCGCAGGCCGGCTCGGTGTCGGCGAGGTCGGTCTCGAACTGGATCTGTGGATACGTGCGGCCTTGACTCGTCGGCTGGGCGTCGGCCGTCGTTCCCGGGAAGCGGGACGGGGTCTCCGATGTGGGCCAATCGGCGTAGTAAGGAGTGCCGTCGTAGTCGAGGTCCCCGATTGCGTCAAAGAACACGACGCAGCCGGTCACCAGGTTGGGCGCGGTCGTGCGTCCGTGCGTGTCACCGAACGGGAAGCACGGGCTGTCGTCGGGTTCGACGCTCGGATTGGTCTTCGAATCCTTGCCGCCGGCTTCGTACGGCCCCTTGCAGTTCGTCCAATAGGTGTCGCTGAAGACATCTTCCGTGAAAGTCTGAGGCCCGGTCACCTTCGTGCACGGCTCGAAATGGCCGATCTCGTACTCGGTGTCGAGCATGTACGGGCCTGCTCCCCAGGGAATGATGTTCTGCGCGGCCGCGCTCGAGTACTCGGCCGCGAAGTTGAATGGCGTCCCGGAGCAGTCGGCCTTGCTCGTGTTCATGAACCCGTTCGCGGCCGAGGCGATCATATAGCCGAGCTGGTGAGTGTTCTCGTCGTACTCGCTGGCTTCAAGTGCCCGCCCACCTCCCGAAACGCTCACGTCGAACATGTGTATGACGATCGTGTCACCCGGATTCATCAGCAGCGTGTTCCCATTTGGCGTGAACGACGAAGAGTCGGATTCCTGCGGGCTCGGCGGTCCCGTCGGGACGCCGTTCGTCTGGATGAACGCGAAGTTCACGGGCTCGGGGCAGTCGTTGTTGCAGTTGCTGCCGTCGGGGTTGCACTCGAGGCTGTCGATGTTGAGCGCCGAGCACCAGTGCGTGTTGTCGCAGCTGATGTTGTCCGTGAGCGGCGCGAAGCCGGGCGGGTAGAACTGGAGCTCGACGAACCCGGCGCCGCCGCCGGGGCTAGTCGAGGTCGGGGCGTTCGAGTCCGACTCCGGTTTGCATGGCAGCATCGGGGCTGACTTCGGATCGCACACGGTGGTCGACACCCAAGGTGCGACGGTCAGCTCGAAGTAGTGGGTGATGTCGTTGCCCGGTTGGCTCACGGTGGGCAGCGCGGACGGGTCGTGGCCGAGGCGCTCGACGAACGTGACGTCGTCGCCCGTGCCGGGTTTGTTCGAGATGAACCGCACGGACGGCTCGTCGTGGCCGATGTAATGGCCGTTGTCGTAGAACCGGCCGGCCCAGTCGCCATGCGGGTCGGCGCAGGCGGCGGTCGGGTGCGCCGGTGCCTGGATCGGGCTGAGTCCGTTGCAGTCGATCTCGCCGACCGGGTTCGGCGCCACGCCTGCGGCAGCCGACGCTGGGAACGCTCCGATCACGAGAACCGCCACCACGAATGCGCACGCCTTCACACGACCCATGAACCCCTCGCTCTCCTCGCCGGCAAGCTGTTGTCCCGGAGCCTCGCCGACCGCGGGTGTCGGTGTCAACCCCGGGAGCGTCGCTATCCTCGATCCGCGCGATGTCGATAAGTACAAATCAGTTGAAGAGCGGTAACCACGTCGAGGTCGACGGGACCGTCTACAAGGTGATCGAGTTCCAGCACGTCAATCCCGGCAAGGGCGCGGCGTTCGTCAGGACCAAGCTCCGCCGGGCGAGCGACGGGGCGGTCATCGACAAGACGTTCCGCGCCGGGGAGAAGCTGCGGTCGGTGCGAAGCGAGTCGCGGCGGATGCAGTTCCTCTACGCCGACGGCGAGGCCGCACACTTCATGAACACCGAGACCTACGAGCAGATCGAGTTGCCCGAGGCCAGCCTCACGGACGCGCTGAAGTGGATCAAGGTCAACGACGAGGTCGAGATCCTGTTCATCGATGACCAGGCCAGCGACGTCCAGGTTCCGGGTTCGGTCGATCTCGAGGTGACCCAGACCGACCCAGGGCTTCGCGGCGACACCGCATCCGGGGGCGGCACCAAGCCGGCCACGCTCGAGACGGGCGTCGTGGTTCAGGTACCGCTGTTCATTTCGACCGGCGAGAAGATCAAGGTCGACACGCGCGAGGGCAGGTACCTGTCGCGCGCATAAGCGTCGGTGGCCCGTTGCCCAGGGGCCGACGGAGAGCCGGTAGGCCTGGGACCGGGGGAGCGAGGACTATCGTGGACCCGATGGAGATGGTCTACGGCAAGCACTCGGTCCGCGCGGTGTTCCTCCGCCGGCCGCAAGACGTCAAGCGCGTGATCCTCGGCGGCAAGCCCGAGTACCACAGCGACACGATCGCAGCCGCGCGGCGCGCCGGGGTCGAGCCGGAGTTAGTGGCGTGGCCCGAATTTCGTCGTGAGACCGGTCTGACCGACGACGACAAGCACCAGGGCGTGTGCGTGTTCACGTCGCGGCGGCACGTGTACGGCGAGCACGACCTCGATCGGCTCCGTGACGCCCATCGCGTGATCGCGCTCGATCAGATCTCCGACCCCCAGAACCTCGGATCCGTCCTGCGCGCAGCGGCCTTCTTCGACGCCGACGCCGTGCTGTTGTTGAAGAACCGGTCCGCCGAGCTCACGCCCAAGGTGGCGCGGATCGCGGTCGGCGGGGCCGAGTTCGTCGACGTGTTCCGGGTCACGAACCTGGCGCGAAGCCTCGACATCCTGCGCGAGTACGGCTACTGGGTGTACGGACTCGACGAGCGCGGCGAGAACACGCTCCGCGAGACCGAATTCGATTCAAAGGCTGTGCTCGTGGTCGGCGCCGAGGGGCAGGGGCTGCGTCAGCGCACCCGAACCAAGTGCGACGCGCTGGTACGTATCCCGGGCGGTCGTGAGGGGGTCGAGAGCTTGAACGCGGCGGTGGCCACCGCGATCGCGCTCGCCGAGATCGTGGGCGCTAGCCGGTCGGCGGACTCGGTTGGTGGGGGAGCGGCGCGTCGTTAGGGGGCGGGAGCGTGCTCCCGTTGCGCAGGATGATGTCCGTCACCGGCACCGGCTTCCCCGGGGGCGGAGGCGGAGGCTTCGGGGCGACCGGCGGGCTCGGCGCCGGCGGCAGGTTGATGGGCGAGACGTAGGCGGGAGGCGCCGGCGTGGGCGACTGGGCCGGGTCGACGAGGTCGGAGAGGCCTGGGTCGTTGTCGAGCCGGGGCACGCCGATCGCCGGCAGCCCGAGCAGCTGCATCGCGGTCTTGGGGATGCTGACGTGACTGCACCAGCGGCTGTCGATTCCGGGCTTGACCGCACCGCCGAACATCAGCAACGGAACGCGTGGGCCGAGCGCGAGCTGGACGTTGTCGGGCGTGTACTCGAGCGCAGGGGTCTTCACGTGGTCGTCGTATCCGCCCCAGTCGTCCCACGTGAGCATGAACACGGTCTCGTCCCAGCCGCCTGCCTGGACGACCGCGTCGACCGACTGCCAGATGAGGTCCATGCCCTCGGTGACGTTGGACGGCGGGTGCTCGTCGTACGGGCTGTTGTGCCAGAGCATCACGAGGGTAGGCAGCTTCCCGGCCTTGGCATCGGTCACGAACTGTGTCGACGCGACGATGTTCGGCGAGCCCTTGAGCTCGGTGTAGAAGCCCACGGGATAGTCGTTCGAGGCGGCGTATGCGCGCCACGCAACGTTGTGAGCCTGCGCCAGCCCGGGCAGCGACGGCATATCCCACTGCGGCTCGGGCGCACGTGACGACGGGTTCTTGAGCGTCGGAGACTGCCCGCCCACGATCAGCAGGTGATTGGCGGTCGAGTTCGTCCCGAACCCCGCGCAATGGTTCTCGAGAAAGGCGCCCGTCGCCGCCAGGTACAGGTAGTACGGGAGCACGGCACCGGTGTCGAACTGGGTGTGCTCGCCGGTCGAAGCGCCGGTCAGCCACTCGAAGTACGCGCGCCGGTCGTGCGGGTTGTCCTTGGCCGGCGGGTTGGGGGAGATCGGCCAGTCGGTGGCGACCGCCGCTCCGCAGGGCGCGAGGCCTCGGAAGTAGTTGTCGGTCGTGTGGTTCTCCTGGACCATGATCACGACGCGCTTGACGGCAGCCATCTCGGGGGCGGACCTTACACCCATGAGAGGTTTTTTGTGTGTCTCGCCCTTGTAATTAATCGCGCGCTGAGTTACCCTGCCGGAGCAGCAAGGAGAAGACTCGATGCTCATGGCTATCACGACATATTCATTCCTCGCCAAGGCGGGACAGGCGTTCGGCCACGGGTCCGGCGCGGATGTCCGTACGGCGAACGAGATTGTCACCCTCGCGGAGGGGCATGCGGTTTAGAGCAACCACGCCATACCGAGCCAATCCCGAGGGCGACCAGATGGTCGCCTTTTTTGTTGCCTTTTCACGGTGAAGTCACACGTGAGTGGCGGCATACGGCGGACGCGTGCGTGGTGACGCGCACGTGACATAGCGGGCTGGTCGAACGCCCGCTCGAGTAACGAACTAAACAAACCCAAAGGAGACCTCCCATGAGAGGACAACCTCAGGTGGGCGGCGCACGCCTGCCCGCAGTGCTGCCCGGACGGCGATGGTCCTTGCGGTCGCGACAGGCCGGCCGCAAGCCACGCGTCACTCGGGAAGAGCGCATCGAGACCATCGCGCGGCGCCAGGCCGAGGAGCGAGCGGCCAGGCGGTCGGGCCGGTACGTGTCCGAAGCGTCGTATCTGGGACGCCGGTGGTAAGCGTGTGGACGTCACTGCCCTCTGGATGGCCTGATCCCGAAGGGCCGTGGACTCCCTGGTGGGGCGAGTGGTTGTCCCCGCGAGTGCAATCAGACTCGCGGGGGCGACCACTAGGCTGTCAGGAGATGTCACTGATTTATCGCGTGATGTACCGGATCGGGTTCACGCCTTGGGACAACGGCCAGGTACCCGGCGAGCTGAGCGCGGTCGTGGAGGGCTCCGGCGCCGTGCCGGCCGGACGCGCGCTCGACATCGGCTGTGGCACCGGCACCCAGGCGATGTACCTCGCGCGTAACGGCTGGCGAGTCACTGCGATCGATGCCATCGAGCGGGCGCTGGCGCGCGCCCGGGCGCGGGCTCGGGGCGCCGGCGTGACCACCGTCGACTGGATCAAGGCCGACGTGACCGAGCTCGGGCGCCTCGGGCTCGAGCCGGGATTTACCCTCGTGTTCGACCGCGGCTGCTTTCACGGCCTGGGAGACGACCAACGCGCCGAGTACGCCGCCGGCGCGACCGCGCTCGCCGCGCCCGGCGCGACCATGCTCATGATGGCCTTCGCCCCCAGCCGCATGCTCGGCGCTCCAGCCGGGGTGGACGAGGCCGAGATCGTCGCTCGCTTTGCGGCCTGGGAGCTCGCCGACACGGAGCCCGACACTGACGCCCCGCCGCCGGGACCGATGAAGAACGTCCCGCGCCACTGGTACCGGCTGGTCCGCCGCTGATCCGCGGGCGATCGGCGGGCGACCCGTCGGGCGGTCTGCGGGCCACCCGTCGCCTCCTCCGCGGCCTGAGACGCAGGACATGCGTCCACTTTCGGGCGGAATGCGCGCCCGCGCGCACGAGGCGGCCGGTAGGAGGGCATGGGTCGTTCGACCGGGCTCGCGTGGGGGCCGAGGCTCCGCCGCGCGATCACATCTTTCGTGCCGCTGTTCGCGGTATGCGCGCTGGCCTCGCCGGCGCACGCCAGTGTGCGCTCACAGCCGGCGCTGACGGGCCTGCGCCCACAGCCGGCGGGGGCGGGCGTGCGCTCACAGCCGGCGGGGGCGGGCGTGCGCTCACAGCCCGCCACCCAGCAGGCGATCGCAAGTGCCCTGTCGCAGACGACCGGTCTTGCCCCCTCGCAGGTGACCTCAGAGAACGTCTGCGGACCGGCGCGCCCCGGGTTCGCGACCTGCGACGCCGAGGCGCTCGTGCGCCGCGCGAACCACGCCCGCGTCCGCCCCAACGTCCACGGCGGTGCGTCGTTCACGCAGGTGTTCCCGGCCGGCGGGCGCGGCATCCCCTCGGTCCGGCCCGCCGCCGCCGGGGGCGCGCAGCCCGAGCCGGGCACGCCGGCCTGGCTCCAGCAGGCCTATGACCTGACGTTCCTGTCGCAGACCCGGGGCGCCGGCGACACCGTCGCGATCATCGACGCCGGCGATGACCCAGCCGCGGAGTCCGACCTGGCTGTGTTCCGCAGCGCCTACGGGCTGCCGGCGTGCACGACCGCGAATGGCTGCTTCGAGAAGGTCAACCAGAGCGGGCAGAGCGCGCCGCTCCCGGCGCCGAACAGCGTCTGGGAGCCTGAGGAGTCACTCGACATCGACGCGGTCTCGGCCCTGTGCCCGAACTGCAAGATCCTGCTGGTCGAAGCGACCGATGCCAGCGACTACAACCTGGACCAGGCAGTCATCGAGGCGGCGAACCTGCACGCCAACCAGATCTCGAACAGCTGGAGCGACAACGAGCTGACCCCGATCTCGGGCACGTACTCGTTCGCCGGCTCAGCCGTCATCGCCGCCACCGCCGACGTCGGCTACGTCGGCGGGGGCTACGACGCCTATCCGGCTGCATTCCCGCGCGTCACGGCCGTCGGCGGCACCAGCCTCGCCCCGGCCTCCGGGCAGAGCGCACGCGGGTTCGGCGAGTCGGCGTGGTCGGTCGACGCGTGGGGATGGGGGGCGTCGTCCGGTTGCGACTTAGCTCAGACGAAGCCCGCGTATCAGCAGGACGCCGGTTGCGCGGGGCGGGCCTACTCCGATCTCTCCGCCGACGCGGATCCCGATACCGGTCTGATGGTGTACGGGTCGGCGATGGGCGGTTGGTGGCAGTACGGCGGCACGAGCCTCGCCACCCCGCTGGTCGCGGCCTACGAGGCGATCACCGGCGTGAACGGCACCACTCCGCAATGGGCCTACGCCGACAGCGCCCTGCTGAACGACCCCGTGGCCGGCACCAGCGGCGACTGCTCGCCGTACATCCTCTACATCTGCCAGGCGGGCGCCGGTTACGACGGTCCGACCGGGGTCGGGTCGATCTCCGGAGCGGTGGTCGCCGGTGCGCCGGGGATCGGCGGCCCCTCGTTCGGCTCCGGTGCCAACAACACCTACACCGAGGGCGTCGGCGCCACCACCGCCACCCTCGGCTCCGGCGTGTACCCGAACGGGCTCGAGACCACCTACTACTGGCAGTACGGCACCACGACCTCGTATGGGGCACAGACCGCGCCGGTCGACATCGGCGCAGGTGAGGCTCCCGGGTTCGCGACTGCCGCGCTCGCCGGTCTCGCGCCGGCGACGACGTACCACTACCGACTCGTGGCTCAGAACTCCGCCGGGACCACGTACGCCTACGACTCGGAGCTCACCACCGCATCGCCTCCGATCCTCGCGGCGAATCCGTCGATCGTCGGAACCGCGCGCTTGGGCCAGACGCTGTCGGCGAATCCGGGCGGCTGGGCGCTCGCCGCCGGCCCGTACTCATACCAGTGGCAGCGTTCGCCGGACGGCTGGAACTGGACGAGTATCGGCGGCGCGACCGGCTCGAACTACACCGTGGGCGCGGCCGACGGCGGTGACTACCTGCGGGTCGCGGTGACGGCGACCAACGCCTACGGCGGCTCTACCGCGACCAGCCCGGGGCTCGGCCCGGTGCCGCCCACGTTCATGTCGACGGCGGCGCTCGCGGGGCCCCGCTGGACGGCGCGGCCGCGGATCTCCGCCGACCCCGGACGCGTCGGCGACACCCTGACGGTCTCGCCCGCCAGGTGGGCGTCGCGGCCCCGGGGCAAGGTCACCCGCGTGATGCGGTGCACGAACACCTGCGTGGCCGTGGGTTCGCCGAACACCACGCGCTACACGATCACGCCGGCGGACGTGGGCTCGGTCCTGTGGGTCAGAGAGACCGCGTCGACCGGGACCGCGACCACGGTTGTGTGGTCATCCCGGTCGATCGGTCCGGTGCCGTCGCCGTCGTCGGCCGCCGTCGTTCTATCGGGCGGCCGGAGCGCGCTCCGCAACTCGCGCGGCGCCACGCTGGCTGTCGCGACGATCACCTCGCTCTCGCCAAGCGGCGACGCCGCACCTGCGCGGGCCGGCTCCCGGACGCTCGCGCTACGGCGCGCCGGCGGTGTCACCGGACCGGTGACGGCATGGGTGTGTCAGGCGGGTCGCGTTCACCTGACCACCGGCGCGCCGTCGAAATGCACGCGCCGAATCTCGCTGAGGGCGCGGGCGACCGTAGCGCTCCCAGCGTGGATGAGCGGCGCCGTGCGGGTGGTCGTGGTTCGCCAGAGCCGCTGAGCTCAGGCCGAGCGGCCCTTCGCGCCGCCGAGCAGACCGCCGCCGGGGACTCGGTAGCGTTTGGGGCATGACGACCGGCGCTCAGGTCCTCACCCCGACGCGCACGATCGGAGGGCCGCGCCCAGTGCCGATGGAGGTGGGTCTCGTCCCGCGCATCGCCGAGGACGTCAGGCGCGAGCGGCGGATTCGCCGGCGGGCGACGCTCCCGCCCGGGAGCACGGCACCGAGTTGGGCGAACACCCGCAGGGTCATCTCCGACCCCCTCGGGCTGCTGCTCGAGCACGAGCGCCGGTACGGGCCGGTGTTCACGATCCGCCTGTTGCACGAGCCGATCGTGTGGGCCGTCGGCGCCGAGGTCAACCACCAGATCCTCGTCAGCGAGTTCGACGCCTTCTCATGGCGCGATGGCCGCTTCGCCGATCTGTGGCCGCTGCTCGGCGACGGGTTGCTGAACATCGACGGGCCGTATCACCGCGATTTCCGGATGCTGATGCTTCCGGCGTTCCATCGCGACTACATCGCGGGTCTCGCCGAGACGATGATCGAGGAGGCGGTGGCCGCGGCCGAGTCGCTGAATGACGGCCAGGTGCTCGAGATCTACCACTGGACGCGTGAGCTCGCTCTACGGATCGCGCTCCGAGGACTGCTCGGGTTCGACGCCACCGACGGCCGCGAGCAGGCGCTCGCCGACGCATTCGAGAAGTCCCTCGCGATTCACGGCGAGCCTGTGCCGCTCCAGTTGCTGCCCCTCCCGCGAAGCCCGCTGGTTCGCGCGATCGCGGCGCGCAAGCGGCTCGACGCCCTCATCCGGGCCGAGATCGACGATCGCCGGAGGCGAGGCGATCCAGGGCGCGGCGTACTGGGCCTGCTGCTGTCCGCCACCGACGACACGGGAGCGCTGCTGCCGGCGGGCGTTGTCCGCGACCAGGCGGTGACGCTGTTGTTCGCCGGCCACGACACCACGACGACGACGTTCACGTTCATGGTGCACGAGCTCGGGCGGACCGCGCGGGCGCGCGACGCGGTTGAGGACGAGCTCGACCAGGCGCTCGCCGGCGGGCGCAATCCCGCGCCCGCGGACCTCGACGGGCAGGCGCTTCGCGTGCTCGAGCGGACGCTGAAGGAGACGCTGCGGTGCTATCCGGCGGCCTGGGTCGGCCCGCGGCGGACGACTCGCGACGTCACCCTCGGCGGGGTGCCCGTACCCGCCGAGATTGGCGTGCAGTACTCGTCGTGGGCCACTCACCACCTGCCGGAGCTGTATCCGGATCCGTTCCGCTTCGACCCCGATCGCTTCCTGCCCGAGCGCGAGGCGGCCCTGCCCCGCGGTGCCTACATACCGTTCGGCGGCGGATCCCGCATGTGCCTGGGCAAGCGCTTCGGCGAATACGAGCTTCGCGCGCTCGCCACGGCGCTGCTCAGCCGGGTCAGGCTCGAGCCGGTGTCTGCCGCCGAGCCCCGGATCGTGACTACCCCGACGCTCGGTCCGAAGGGCGGTCTGCGGTTCGTCGTCCGCGCGCGGTGAGCCGCCGCCGGCCCTGAGTTCGCGCTTGTCGCAGAGAACGACACGGGGGCTCACCGCAGGCCCGCGGCGTTCTATCGTGGACACGAGGCAGTTTTCAACCGCGAACGACTGGAGCAGGCATTGAAAACTCGCAAGCTTGGATCGCTCGAGACCTCAGAGCTCGGACTCGGATGTATGGGCATGTCGGCTTTCTACGGATCGTCCGATGAGGGCGAGGCGATCGCGACCATCCAGCGGGCGCTCGAGCTCGGGATCAACTTCCTGGACACGGCGCAGCTGTACGGACCGCTCACGAACGAGGAGCTGGTCGGGCGGGCGATCAAGGGACACCGCGACGAGTACGTGATCGCTACGAAGTTCGCCCGGCGCATGGATAAGGCCACGCTGGGAGATATGTCGACGGTCGGTGATGTCGACGGCTCGGCCGAGCATGTCCGCAGCTCGATCGAGGGCTCGCTCAAGCGGCTCGGCACCGACCACGTCGACCTCTACTACCAGCACCGGGTGGACCCGAACGTCGAGATAGAGGAGACCGTGGGCGCGATGGCCGAACTGGTCCAAGAGGGCAAGGTGCGCCACATCGGGCTGAGCGAGGCCGCGCCCGAGACGATCCGCCGCGCCCACGCCGTTCACCCGATCGCCGCCCTCCAGACCGAATACTCGCTGTGGTCGCGCGACCCGGAATCCGAGATCCTCCCAACCTGCCGTGAGCTCGGCATCGGCTTCGTGCCGTACTCGCCGCTCGGGCGGGGCTTCCTGTCCGGCACCTTACCTCGGCCGACGACCTCGCCCCGAACGACTTCCGGCGCACCGTTCCGCGCTGGAGCGGCGAAAACCTCGATGCGAACCTCAAGCTCGTGGCCAAGCTCAGCGAGATCGCCGACGAGAAGGAGATCACGCCCGCGCAGCTGGCGATCGCCTGGGTCCTGGCCCAGGGCGAGGACGTGGTGCCCATCCCCGGCACGAGGCGCCGGACGTACCTCGAGCAGAACGCCGCGGCCGCTGACGTCGAGCTGTCGGCCGAGGATCTCTCGCGGATCGAGGCCGAGCTCCCCGAGGTGGCCGGCGAGCGGTACAACGAAGCCGGGATGGCTTCGGTCAACCTGTAGGCATGGGCCTCGGCGAACGGGTACGCGCGGCCGCCGAGCCCCACGTCGGCGACGAGCGCGTGCCCGGCCTCGTCGCGCTGGTCGCGCACGGCGACGACGTGTATGTCGAGGCGCTGGGCACGCTCGCGA
>Ga0308309_10001422_pt1 | contig 14302 bp, 13 predicted proteins | sample HubBroMetageWFT5_FD_192491 | JGI IMG/M metagenome (GOLD analysis project Ga0308309, IMG submission 192491) | Warmed and freeze-thawed soil microbial communities from the Hubbard Brook experimental Forest, New Hampshire - Hubbard Brook CCASE Soil... | ecosystem: Environmental > Terrestrial >...
AAAACCCACCATCATCCCCGCGGCATCGCGATTCCCCAGAATGGCAAATGCCCCAGGCGCCACCACAAAGCTGAGAAAAGCGTCGGCCCCCAGCCACAGGCTCAAACTTAGAAACTCAATCGTTCGGGAAAAAATTGTCATCCAGAATTTCCTTTAACAGGCGATCGTGTTTTGGATCAGTGGGGTCGTTCTTACTTCCAGAGTTCCGGCTCGATGGCCTCGAACGCATCTTCGATGAACTTGTCAATCCGGGCCGTCTCTTTGCGCAAATGCTTAAGCTTGCCAATATGCTTCATCCAGGGCTTTTGGCTGGATGGCGGCGCGTCCCGCAATTTCTGTTCGATTGCCTCCACTACGAACTGGCGCAAAGGGATTCCCTGTTCAGCGGCCTGGGACTTCGCTCGGCGAAAAATCTTGTCGGGTATGTCCAGAGTGGTCTTCATTACGCTGATTCTCCCATATTTAGGGGACCCCTTGCGACGGCCACTCTGCGGATCGCTCTTACTCGTCTGAAAAGTCACGGTGAACATAAATGGCACATTCAGCACACCAATGTCGCGGCAGTTCGGTGACAGTCTTATGACTTGTGGGACAATTGAAGAATGGTGGGCGATAAAGGATTTGAACCTTTGACCTCTCGCGTGTGAGGCGAGCGCTCTAACCGCTGAGCTAATCGCCCGTCTGATAACGGGTACCCTTTACAGGGAAACATTGTTGCGATCGGCCGAAACGCTTGAGCAACAACGCTCATCTATTTAAGCAGGAACACCTGGGGTTTTCAACCGATGCCGATCGCCACCTCGCACCTGGTCTCACAGCTGCAGCGCTCCATTGCCCGCGCGATTTTCGGGAAGGAAGACGTCATCCAGCTCTCCCTGATCACGCTGCTGGCGCGCGGCCACCTGCTGATTGAAGACGTTCCCGGCACCGGAAAAACCACCCTGGCACAGGCGCTCGCTAAATCATTCCACTGCACCTTCCAACGCATCCAATTCACATCCGATCTTTTGCCGAGCGACGTCCTCGGCGTAAGCGTCTACAATCCCGAAACGCGCGAATTTGAATTTCGCCAGGGGCCGATCTTCGCAAACGTGGTCCTGGCCGACGAGATCAACCGCACCACGCCGCGCACGCAATCCGCCCTTCTGGAAGCGATGAACGAAGCGCAAGTGACTGTCGACGGCCGCACGCTCGCGCTGCCTCAGCCATTTCTGGTGATTGCCACCCAGAATCCCGTGGAGCACCACGGCACGTATCCCCTGCCCGAATCGCAGCTCGACCGTTTCCTCATGCGTATCAAAATGGGGTATCCCTCGCACGAAACGGAAAAAGAGATTCTGCGCAACCGCGCGACCGACGATCCGATCGAAACACTGGAACCGGTTGCCGACGTCGCCGACGTGATGACCATGCAGCAGGCGGTGACCCGCGTAAAGGTGGATTCAAGCCTGCACGATTACGCCCTGGAAATTGTGAACCGCACGCGCAAGTCCGACCAACTGGCGCTGGGAGTCAGCCCACGCGGCACGCTGATGCTGCAGCGCGCGGCCCAGGCGCGGGCATTTCTGGAAGGCCGCGACTTCTGCCTGCCCGACGATTTCAAGCACCTCGCCGTGGCCGTCTTTTCGCACCGCGTGGTGGCCAGCACGCGCCACGCTTCCCTGCAAAAGAAATCGGAAACCACGGAAAATGTGCTTCGCGAAATCGTGGAGTCGGTGCGCGTACCGCTCTAAAGTAATAACGTCGTTCACCGGCCGCTGGTCTTGGAAATTATAGAAATGTCCTCGCTTACTTCCACCCTTAACGCGCTCCTCGCCAAATCCGATCGCCCGGCGGTCCGCGCTTTTTTTCTTTCCATGACGGCGCTGACGATTGCGTTGGTTCTCGCACTGTATTCCGGCGCAGCGGCGCAGCTCGGCAATCTCTTTCTCGCCAGCGCTTCGGCGCTCACCGCGCTAGTCGTCGCCGGATGGGTTGCCGTTACGCTGGTGCCCACGTTGGCGAAACGCACACCATTGCGGTGGCTCGGCTACCGAATGGAATACCGCATCACGCGTGATGGATGGATCTACATTCTCGGCATCGTGCTGGTGGCGCTGGCGGCGATCAACACCGGCAACAATTTATTGTTCCTGATTCTAGCCTGCCTCATCGCCAGCATTCTCATGTCCGGCATATTGTCGTCCATCACGCTCGCCGGCGTGGAATTGAAGCTCCATCTTCCTGAACATATTTTCGCCGGGCAATCCGTCCGCGCTTCCGTGGAATTGCGCAATGAAAAACTGACTCTGCCGTCGTTTTCTCTTCGCGTCGAAGCGGCCAAAACCAAGAATCGGCCCGCCGCGGCAATGCTCGAAACGCCCATCTACTTTCCCTACTTGCCGCGGCAGCAAGCCGTGAAACAAAGTGTTCCTCTGCTTTTTCTCCAGCGCGGCGTCTACCGCCAGGAAGCTTTCAAAATCCTCACGCGCTTCCCATTCGGCTTCCTGCAGAAAGCGCGGCGCATGGATCTTGCCACCGAGGCTCTGGTCTATCCCGCGGTAGCCGCCTCGTCGGAATTCCTGGAAGTTCTGCCCGGGCTGCAAGGCGCGATGGAAAGCCACGCCAAGGGCCGCGGACAGGACCTCTATGCGTTGCGGGGCTATCTGCCGAACGACAGTGCGCGCCACGTGCACTGGAAAGCCTCCGCGCGGTTCGGCTCGCTGATGGTGCGGGAGTTCGCACGCGAAGACGACTGCCGCGTGCTCCTGGTGTTCGATCCGCAGAGTGCAGCGACGGCTGCGACACCTCAATCGAATGAGAAGGATAGTTTTGAACGCGCGGTAACATTTTGCGCAGCCCTGGCCTGGAATTTTCACGAGCGCAACGCACAGTTGGAATTCCGCAGCGCGGACGCCTCCACGCCGCCCGCGCCAGCCTCCGAAAATATTTTCGCAATCCTCCGCCACCTGGCCCTCGTGCAACCGATTGCGCCGGATTCCAGGCCCGAACTGCTGAATCAACTCGCGGCGGATCCGAACTCATTCAAGATTATCGTCACTTCGCAACCGCGCGGCTCGATTCCCGCCGGATTGTGGAACACCTCCTACATCGTCTTCGCAAGCGATCTCTCAGCCTGAGCGCTCTGCTGTAGCGGCCACCTTCAGGTGGCCAATCATTCCTTCGAAGCCCTTTGACTCACTTCCACCTCCCCCGCGAAATAGCGCATCCTGTGCGAAACTTGACCGGACATGCTGACCGGACCCCCGCTCTCTCGTTTCCGCAAAAACCTGCTCGCCTGGTTCGCGGAATTCCAGCGCGACCTGCCTTGGCGCCGGACGCGCGATCCCTACCGCATCTGGCTCTCCGAAATCATGCTGCAACAGACGCGCGTTGCAGCCGCCATTCCCTATTACGAACGTTTCCTGGAACGCTTTCCCAGCGTCGAAGTGCTCGCCAGCGCTCCCCAGGAAGAAGTCCTCCGACTGTGGTCGGGATTAGGCTACTACTCGCGGGCACGAAACCTGCAGAAAGCGGCGCAGGAGATCGTAGCGAAGCACAACGGTGTCTTCCCAAGCGAGCCAGCGGAAGCGCTGGCGCTTCCGGGCATCGGCGCATACGCGGCGGCAGCGATCCTCAGCATCGCCTATCAGAAGAAACACGCGGTGTTGGACGGAAACGTCGCTCGCGTAATAGCGCGCCTAAATGCAATTCGCGGCGACCTGCGCACGAATGGAACCTGGCAAAAACTTCAAGTAGCCGCGGACCATTTGCTGCAGGAGCAATCGCCCGGCGACTGGAACCAGGCGATGATGGAATTGGGGGCGACCCTCTGCACGCCGCGTTCCCCGCAATGCCTCCTCTGCCCCGTCAGCGAATTCTGCGAAGCCCGCAAGCTCGGCCTCGCTGATGTAATCCCCGAGAAGCGCAGCAAACGCAGCACAGTGAAGATCACCCTGGCATCGCTGGTGCTGGTTGATCCCCGTGGGAAGACGTTGCTGCTGGCACCTCCGAAATCCCCCAGAAAATCGGCGGCGCCTGACGATGTTCAGACACTGGTTTCGCGGATGTGGCATTTCCCGACAATTGTCGTGCCACGGGGCCAAGCGGTTGCAGCGCTAAAGAAATTCGCCGAAGAGTCGTTATTCAGCGGCCGAAGACTTCGAAGTGAACTATTCCCACTGAAAAAAGTGCGCCATGCAGTGACGTACCGCTCGATTACGCTTCTTCCCTTCCGCTCAGAGGTAGAAAAACTCCCGCGAGTTGCCGGCGCAAAAGCGTTTCCTCTGGCGAACCTCTCCGTGGTCGCCATTTCCAACCTGACCCGCAAAGTGGCGCGCGCCGCCCTGGCGCCAAAGTAAGAGCTTCTCTTTATCCTTACGCCCCCACGAAATCGCGCGCTCCTGCCTGGATGATATCCTGAAGACTCAACCGATGGCTTCCTCCGTCACAACTCCGTCACAACCACTCCCCGCGGAGCATTTCTTCCGCGCAGCAGTGTTTTTTCTGGTGCTGACGGCTACGCTCACGCTGGTGAGCACGGGAAAACTCGACCTCGTAACCACTGTAGTGGCGCCCCTTGCAATTCTTTACAAAGGATTCCGCTGGTGGCGCGGGCATGGCCCCGAATTAAAACAGGCCACGGCAACGCGACTCGTCATCGCCTACGTATTTCTCTTCCCGATTGACGCGCTCTTCGTTTCGCGCAATCTGGCTAGCGGCACCTCCAACAGCGCGCTCTACGCTGTTTTGCTGGCAACCGTGCATTTCCTGCTGTTTGTGACTGTGGTGCGGCTATTCAGCGCCGCCACCGATCGCGACGCCGTCTTCCTGGCCATGCTTTCGTTCGCGGCCATTCTCGCCTCCGCCATCTTCACGGTGGATCCCAATTTCTTCTTCTTGTTTGTCGTTTACCTGTTGTTCGCGGTAGCCACGTTCCTAAGCCTGGAAATCCGCCGCGGAGCGCGCGGAGCGGTTTTTCCGCCGATTCACGCAGGTGCTTCCCGGGAACAGCGCTTCTACCGCGCAATCTCGTTCGCTGCGCTCAGCGTCACGGCTGGCGCGATCTTTTTCGGCTCTCTGCTCTTTTTCTTCTTCCCGCGATTCAGCGCCGGTTATTTCGCGCGCACCGGCTTCCAGCCTTCGCTGATGACCGGGTTCTCGGACAGTGTGGAACTCGGGCGCATCGGCGAAATCAAGAAAGACAGCTCGGTGGTAATGCGGGTGAGGACGGGAACTCCGGTGAACTATCCGCTGCTGCGCTGGCGCGGAATCGCACTTTCGACGTTTGACGGAAGACGCTGGTACTCGGAAGAAAAGTGGCACGATATGCATTTCCCGGGGCAGGATGGCTGGATTCCTCTCGGCTTACCGCTCGATATGAAGGTGCCGGTCGTCGCGGAACTTCAGTATGTCGTTTTGCTTCAGCCGCTCGCCAGCGACTCCCTGTTCGCGCCCGCGCAGGTGTTGAGATTACGTGGAAATTTCTCGAGCGACGCCGGCACCTACTATGGAGCGGCGCGGCACAGCACTCTGGGCATGGACAAGGCGGGCGGCGTGTACAACCCGGCGCGCAATTACTCGCAGCTTCGGTATGAAGGAGTCTCGCTGCTTCCAGAGGCACGCCCTGCTAAAGCGCGAACGGCGGGCACGGACTATCCCCAAGACGTCCAAAACCTGTATCTGCAATTGCCGGAGAAACTCGATCCCCGCATCCCGCAGTTGGCCAGGAGAATCACGGCGGCGGCTGACAACCCTTACGACAAATCTGTGGTCCTCGAAAGTTATCTCCGGAGGAATTACGGCTACACGCTGAACCTCGCCGGAAAACCCGGCTCAGATCCGTTGGCGCAGTTTCTTTTTGTAACCAAGGCAGGGCACTGTGAATATTTCGCCTCGTCCATGGCCGTGATGCTCAGGACGCTGGGGATCCCGTCGCGCGAAGTGAATGGCTTCCTGCCTGGAGAATTTAACGACGTCGCCGGTGACTATATCGTCCGCGCAAGCGACGCGCACAGTTGGGTGGAAGCCTATTTTCCGGGCAGCGGCTGGATCACGTTCGACCCAACGCCGGCGACCAACGCATCCGAAGGCGGTCTCTTTTCTCGGCTTAATTTCTACCTGGACTGGATGCAATTGAACTGGAACGAATGGGTGGTCAACTACGACTTCGCGCACCAGATGTTGATGGCGAAGAACGTCCGCCAGAATTCCACCGATTATTCCGAATCCTTGCGGCGTTGGTTCCGGCGCACGCAGGATCGCGGAATGACCGGGCTCACCGAGTGGCAGCGGCGTCACACCTATTTGAGCATGGTGTTTCCCGTGGCGCTGGTGTTCCTGCTGGTCGTACTCCGTTTTGACTGGATTCGGTCCGCTCTCCGCTGGCTGAGCCTGGCGCTGCAAATGAGGCAGCCGACGGCGCTCCGAAATAATCCGCAGCTAGCCTCGCGGCTCTACGCGGAGATGTTGCGGGTGCTCGAGAAGCGCGGTTACACGCGAGCGGAAACGCAAACGCCGGGAGAATTCGCAGCCACGTTTTCGCTGCAGCCAAGCCTCCGTTCCGCTGTAGGCGAATTCACCTCGCTATACGCCGAAGCCCGCTTCGGCGGAGCAGTTTGCGACGCGTTTCGCCTGCGCGCCCTCCTCGAGCAGATCCGCTCCACCCAGTAGCGGCCACCTTGCCCCTATCGCTTTTGTAGCTGCCACCTTCAAGTGGCCCCGCGCCCTTTTGTAGGGGAGGGGCTCGCACCTCCCTCTTGCCTTTATAGCGGCCGCCTTCTGAGGCGGGCGATCCCAACAAAAGCACACGAGCCCAGATGCAGCAGCTCAGAACCAGCCATGCTAAAATTATAAGATTGGCGTAAAGGCGCCATTCCCACTGTATGCGTAAAGTTGGTTTTGTATCGCTCGGATGCCCCAAAAACCTCGTGGACAGCGAGGTCATGATGGGCATTCTCGCGCGCGAAGGCTACGAGCTAACGCCGCGCGCGGATGACGCCGAAATTCTGGTGGTCAACACTTGCAGCTTCATCGAGCCCGCCCAAAAGGAATCCGTCGACGCCATCCTCGAAATGGCCGAGCACAAGAAGTTCGGGTCCGCCAAAAAACTCATCGTTGCCGGCTGCCTGGTGGAACGGTATCGCGACCAGATTCTCCAACAGATTCCCGAAGTGGATGCCGTCGTCGGCACCGGCGAAGTCGAGCGCATCATCGAGGCAGTGGAAGGAGACCTGAAGGTCCTGCCCGCACAGCCACCGGCGTTTCTGTATCACGATCTAACGCCGCGCATCGTTACCACGCCGAAGCATCAGGCCTACATCAAAATCGCCGAAGGCTGCGATCACCCCTGCACCTTCTGCATCATTCCTCAGCTCCGCGGCGCATTCCGCAGCCGCAGGTTTGAATCCGTGGTGCGCGAAGCGGAAAATCTGGCCGCCGCAGGCGGGCGCGAAGTCACGTTGATCGGTCAGGACACAACCTCCTACGGCGAAGACCTCGGCCTGCGCGATGGCCTCGCGGAGCTCCTCGAACGCCTGGCACAAGTGGAAGACCTGCTGTGGGTGCGTTTTCTTTACGCCTACCCGAACCGCGTAACGCAAAAGATGCTCGAGACCCTCGCAGCCCACGAGCGGCTGGCGAAATACATTGACATGCCGCTACAGCATGCCAGCCGCAACGTCCTGGCCCGCATGAAGCGAGGCTCCCACGGCGACGCGTTCCTGAAACTGCTGGAGCGTATGCGCGCGACGATTCCCGGCGTGGCGCTCCGCACCAGCTTCATCGTTGGTTTCCCCGGCGAAACCCACGCTGATTTCCAGGAACTTTACGATTTCGTAGCCGCCGCAAAGCTCGACTGGATGGGCGTGTTCGAATACTCCGACGTGGACAACGCCGGCAGCTTCCCGCTGGACGGCAAGGTGGACGCCGAAACAATCAACGACCGCCGCAACCGACTTATGGCCCTGCAAAAGAAAATCTCCCGCGAAAATCTGCGCAAGCGGAAAGGCCGCACGGAAACCGGCCTCGTCGAAGGCCCTTCGAAAGATAATCCGCTGGTCTGGGAAGCTCGTCTGGAATCAATGGCGCCCGACATTGATGGGAAGCTGTACTTGACCGACATTGAGTTGCCGAGCGGCGAAATTGCCGAGTCCGGCGACGTCGTGAAGGTCGAGATTACCAGGACGGACGCGTATGACCTGATCGGCCGCGTCGTCGAAATCCAATCGCGAAAGACAGTCCGGCAGACGGCGGCGAGCGGACCGCAAATTCCGCCAGAGAAATTAACCCGGATCGCCACCGGAGCCGCCCTGCGGGTCCTAGGTTAACCCCGCGGCATTTGTAACGGCCACTTTCAAGCTTGCCCTGACGGAGGAAAGGTGGCCCCGCGCCCTTTTTGTAGGGGAGGGGCTCGCCCCTCCCTCTTGCCTTTGTAGCGGCCGCCTTCCGAGGCGGGCGTTTTTTAAAATTTCAACTAAGAGCGCTTGCCGCATTTTCTCTGCGCTTGTCCTCATTCCCTCCGGATGGTAAAACAATTTCTTCACGATGAAGCACCGTTGCCCCATTTGCAAGAAACCCACCGACTCCGCCACGGACGCGGACTTTCCGTTCTGCTCCGAGCGCTGCCGATTGATGGACTTGGGCGCGTGGGCGGCGGAGAAGTACGTCGTGTCCGACCCCATCTTTGACGAAGAGGAACTCCCCGAGGCCGATCGCCGCGCGTTGCGGGAAGGCGGACACGAAGACGATGACACCATCCACTGAACCGGACGCAAAGCCGCGCTTCGCCTACGCCATCGCCACGGTTCTCGGCACTGGCTATCTCAAGCCCGGCCCCGGCACGTGGGGATCGCTCGTCGGCATTCTCGTAGCTGTAATCTCTCACCCGTTCACCTGGTTTTTGCTCCTCGGAAAGGGCATTGAAGTCGCTGCCGGCAAGACCGCCCTATTGCTCACCGGGTTCGGGGGCTCGCTGATTCTTCTGGTTCCTTCCGTGGCCGTTTGGCTGATTCTCGCGCTGCTCGGCGTCTGCACCAGCCGTGCCGTTTCTCAACACGCCGGTACAGAGGATCCGCAATACGTGGTGATCGACGAAGTTTCCGGCGTGCATCTCGCACTTATTCTGGGCCTGGCACCGGTCACGCCGATGGTCCTGCTAAGGCCGGAGGATGCGGCCGTGTTCGCACTATATAGCGGCATGAGCATCCTCAACTGGAAATTCCTGCTGGCCGGCTTCCTTCTCTTCCGCCTCTTCGACATTCTGAAACCCTTCCCCTGCCGACGCCTCGAAAAGCTCCCCGGCGGCTGGGGCATCATGGCCGACGACTGGATGGCCGGGGTCTACGCTGCCATTTGCTTGCGTCTCGCGTTACACTTTCATTGGCTATGATCCTTGGGCAACGGCAATGAAATTCGGGTTTGGCACCACACAAGAGAAGAACGGGATCCCTCACATTGAGCGAATTGCGCCCGCCGCCGCGATTCCTGGGGGCGAGATCGCGATTTATGGCAGCGGCTTCACCTCGCGCCATGGCGGCCGTCCGCTGGTTCGCTTTGGCGAGGCGGAAGCCGCGCTTTCACTCTCCAGCAGCAATCGCCTAATCGCGCGCGTGCCCGAAAACGCCAACGGCAGCACCATCCAGATCGTGAACGCCCAAAGCGAGAGCCAGCCGTTCCCCGTCGCCCTGGGATTCCAGATTGCCGACAACCTGCACCCGGTCTGCAATCCAGCCGTCGATTCCGCCGGCAATATTTATGTCACCTTCAGCGGGCCTCGAGGCCAGCGCGTTCCGGTTTCGCTCTACAAGATCAACACCAGCTACACCGTGAAGCCTTTCGTGACTTCACTGGTGAACCCCACAGGCCTCGCGCTCAACGCAAAAGGTGACCTGTTCGTTTCCTGCCGCCATGACGGCACCATCTATCGCGTCACGCCCGACGGCCGCAGCGAGCAATGGATCGAAGGCATGGGCGTCGCCACCGGCCTCGCCTTCGATTCGAAAGGCAACCTGTTTGTCGGAGACCGCAGCGGCACGATTTTCAAGATCAGTCCGGAGCGCGAAATCTTCGTCTTCGCCACTCTCGAACCTTCCGTCGCCGCTTATCATCTCGCCTTCCACCCAAGCGGTGAACTGTACGTGAGCGGGCCGACCACCTCCAGTTACGACCGTGTCTATCGCATCACCCAAAACGGCGAAGTGCACGTCTTCTATCGCGGCCTCGGCCGGCCGCAGGGCCTCGCGTTCGATCAGAACGAAAATCTGTACGTCGTCGCCTCCTTCGGCGGTCGCCGCGGCGTCGTGCGCATCTCTCCCCAGGGTCACGCCGAGCACGTCCTGAGCGGCTCGGCACTCGTGGGTCTCGCACTCCTCCCGAGTGGCCGCGGGATTCTCGCCGCCAACAGTTCCCTTTTTACGATTGACTGGAACGTCCGCGGCTTGCCTCTGCACGGTTAGTCTCCGAGATTCGTATCGCGTTCCGCCCGGCCGCTCCGCCGGGTAAGCTACAATAATCTCCATGAAAGCCGAAATCATCGCCGTTGGATCGGAACTCCTCACACCGGACCGGGTGGACACCAACTCTCTCTTTCTCACCGAAGAATTGAACAAGCTGGGCATCGAAGTTTTGCGCAAGACAATCGTCGGCGACAATCGCGAATTGCTCGCGGAAGCGTTTCGCGATGCGTTGAATCGCGTTCCGGTCGTGATTGCAAGCGGCGGCTTGGGTCCCACCGAAGACGACTTGACTCGCGAAACCGTCGCCGACCTTCTCGGCCGCCGCCTGCAGCGAAATGAGGAAGTCGTTCGTGCAATCGAAGCAAGATTCCGCAGCTTCAAGCGCGACATGCCGGTCGTGAATCTGCGCCAGGCCATGGTGCCGGAAGGGGCGGAAGTGCTGGAGAATCCGCGCGGCACCGCGCCCGGCCTGTGGATTGAAGACAAAGGCCGCATGGTGGCGCTGCTGCCGGGTCCGCCGCGCGAGCTCAAGCCGCTTTTTCTGGAACAAGTACTGCCCCGCTTGCGTCGGCGCGTTTCCGGTGTCCGCATGTTTCACCGCGAGCTTCGCGTGACCGGTCTCGGCGAATCGCATGTCGAAGAGCGCATCCGGCCGATCTACACGCGCTATCCGCACGTAAACACCACGATTCTCGCGGCGCCGGGCGAAATCCAGATCCATTTGCGCCTCTGGACCGAAGACACCACCCAGGCCGAAACCACGCTCGACGAAATCGTTCGCAGCTTCGAACTGGCTCTGGGCGATCGCATCTTTGCACATAAAGCCGTGACCCTCGAGGATGTCGTCGCGGAACTCCTGACCACCAATCGCGCCACGATTTCGACCGCCGAAAGCTGCACCGGCGGTCTCCTCGCCGAACGCCTCACGCGTATCCCCGGCAGCTCCACCTATTTTCTGGGCGGCGTAGTCTCCTACAGCAACGAACGCAAAACGGTGTGGACGGAAGTGCCGGCCGAGCTTATCGCTTCGAAAGGCGCGGTAAGCGCGGAAGTCGCCGTCGCGCTGGCCGAAGGCATTCGCCGGAGCGTTGGCAGTACATTCGGGGTGGGCATTACCGGCATCGCCGGGCCGGGTGGCGGCAGCGAAGAAAAACCCGTGGGCACGGTGCACATTGCGCTTGCTACTCCCACGGGAACGAAAGAGCGCTTGGTCCATCTCCCCGGCGACCGGGAAATGATCCGCTTCTACGCATCGCAACTTGCGCTGGACATGGTGCGCGTGCACTACCTCTTCGACGGCAAGCCGCAGCCGCGACGCGTCAATCCGGCAAGCTGAGCCAGGCAGCCTTTCGTGCGACTTTTCATCGCCATCGAAATTCCGGAAAGCATACGCTCCGGTTTTGCGGCTCTCCTGAAAGAATTCCGCGTGATCGCACCCCAACTGAAGTGGGTGCGCGCGGAAAATCTCCACGTCACGCTGAAATTCCTCGGCGAAACGGACTCCGCGAAATTGGGCGCGCTGCAAAGCGTGCTTTCTGCCGTTCGCTCCTCGGAACCGGTGAGCCTGGAATTTCGCGGCCTTGGCTTTTTCCCAAATGAGAAGCGCCCCCGCGTCTTCTGGGCGGGAATGGAAGCCTCTGCGAATCTGCAAACTCTTGCCGCGGACATCGATCAAGCCGCGCATCGCCTCGGTTTCCCTCTGGACGAACGCCCATTCACGCCGCACCTGACATTGGCCAGGTTTCAGCTGCCGGGCATCCCTCCAAAATTGCTGCAAGCGATGAAAGAGAAGAGCGGCCAACCCTTCGGCTCCCTCAGCACGCAACAGTTCCATCTCATCGAAAGCAAGCTGAAACCCACCGGAGCGGAGTACACTACCCTGCAAACGTTTCGTTTCGCAACGGAGGCCTAAGGCCGCATGTCGCTTTTCACGCCGACCACTATCCTTCTTCTGGCCGCGGCGTATTTTCTCGGTTCAATCCCGTTTGGCCTGATCCTCGCACGACTGTTTGCCGGGAGCGACATCCGTAAGTCGGGAAGCGGGAATATCGGCGCCACCAACGTTGCACGTGTAGTTGGGCCTTCGGCAGGAATCCTCACACTCGCATTCGATATCGCCAAAGGAGCGGCTGCCGTCTGGCTCGCCGGGCGGTTTACCGACCAGAGTTCGACCGCCATGACGCTCGCGGGCGTCGCCGCTCTTCTCGGCCACTGTTTTCCCGTTTGGCTGAGATTTAAGGGCGGCAAAGGCGTGGCAACTGCGCTCGGTGTTTTCTTGATGCTCGCGCCGCTCGCGGCCCTCGGCGCTCTTCTCGTATTTATCGTTGTCAGTATTGTCTGGCGCTACGTTTCCCTCGGCTCCGTATCCGCGGCCGCGGCGATGCCGCTGCTGATGTACTTTTTGTGGGCGCCCGGCCATGCGCCGCCGCTGGTGGTTGACTTCGGCACACTCTTCGCCGCCGCTCTCGTCATTTTCAAGCACGACGCCAACCTCCAGCGCCTGGTGGACGGCACCGAACCCAAATTCTCCTTCGGCAAATCCAAAGAGGACACCGCTTGAGCCGCATCGCCATTCTCGGCGGCGGCAGCTGGGGCACCGGACTTGCAGTCGTGCTGTCGTGCAGCCGGCGGAAACATGAGATGCGGCTTTGGGTGCGTGACTCTGCCCTCGCTGAGTCCATCGAACGGGAACGCGAAAACAAGAAATACCTTCCCGGCATCTCCCTCCCAGCCTGTGTGAAATCCTCCTCACAACTTGATGAAGTCCTGCACGAAGCGCAGATCGTACTCGGCGCGCTGCCTTCCGCGCACACGCGCGGCATTTTTGCGCTCGCGCTGCCGAACGTCTCGCGCGACGCGGTCTTCGTCAGCGCAACAAAAGGTCTGGAGCCGGCGACTCACCTGCGGATAAGCGAGGTCATCTCGCAAGTCGTCAACGCAAGGTTCCTTCCCAGCATCGCCGTACTTTCCGGCCCGTCCTTCGCCTCCGAAGCCGCTCAAGGCCAGCCGACCGCAGTGGTGCTAGCTTCGCAAGACCCGGCCCTCGCTGCCTTTTTGCAGGAGGAATTTTCCGGCCCCGCCTTTCGCCTCTACACAAACGATGACGTCCTCGGCGTGGAGCTTGCCGGCGCCATGAAGAACGTCATGGCCATTGCTGCGGGCGCCTGCCAGGGCCTGGGTCTTGGCGCAAACTCCCTAGCCGCGCTCATCACCCGCGGCCTCGCTGAAATGACGCGCCTCGTCATCGCCCTTGGCGGAAAACCCGAAACGCTAAGCGGCCTCGCAGGCCTGGGTGACCTGATCCTTACCTGCTACGGCGCCCAGAGCCGCAATCGTCGAGTAGGATTCGAACTGGGCCAAGGCCGTTCGCTGGTCGAAATCCTGGCCAGCATGACCATGGTCGCCGAAGGAGTCGGCACAACGGCCGCCCTCCTTTCACTGGCAAAGGAAAACCGCATCGAACTCCCCATCACCCAACAAGTCCACAGCATTCTTCATTTGGGCAATTCCCCTCGCGAAGCTATCCGGGCGATCATGGAACGGCCTTTAAAACGAGAATAGCCCCCGACAACAACGGACCTGAAAGTCACCCGAAGGCGATCTTCTTCAACTCAACCAAGCCTGCCTGGAGGCCACCTCTTCGCCTCCTGTTCTCTGTTATCTGCTCGCTGTTATCCCCTTAGCCCTAACCACCACCTGCCAAATCGCTGGTATCCGCTCTCACTGATTACTGATTACTAATTACTGATTACTGATTACTGCTAACCGATTACTGATTACGCTCCTCTAGTACCTCCGGTCCAGTTGCACTTCCGCGCCTCCTGTCCTTTAGGCCAGCCGCTTTCCCCAGGTCCACCCTTCTAAAATCA
>Ga0308309_10001423_pt1 | contig 14296 bp, 8 predicted proteins | sample HubBroMetageWFT5_FD_192491 | JGI IMG/M metagenome (GOLD analysis project Ga0308309, IMG submission 192491) | Warmed and freeze-thawed soil microbial communities from the Hubbard Brook experimental Forest, New Hampshire - Hubbard Brook CCASE Soil... | ecosystem: Environmental > Terrestrial > Soil...
TAGGGGTAGCTGACGGTTGAATGGTTTCTGACAGATTGTTATGGCTTCCATTGGGAGGACTCAGATGCGGCGACGTCATAGTGTGTTTGCGTGGATCACGCTGTGCATGTTGGTGCTGGGCTGCGCGGGGATTGCAAAGGCGCAAGTGAATACGGCGACGCTTTCGGGGACGGTGACGGACCCGCAAGGACTCGCCGTGCGAGGCGCGAAGCTGACGATTATCAGCGCCGGGACGGGCGCGGAACGCGCGGTGGTCTCAGATGATGGTGGCCGGTATAAGGTCGTTGGTTTGCCTCCAGGAAGATACAAAGTAAACGTCGATGGCGGCGCGAGTTTTGCGATTTATGAGAACGATTCCGTGGTGCTGACTGTGGGCGAGGACGCCACCCTCGACACACGGCTGGATTTGAAGGGCGTGCAGCAAACCGTCGTGGTGACGACGGAGACTGCGCAAATCGAGACTACAAAGACAGAAGTCTCGCAAACCGTCGGAGAGCTGCGCATCGATAACCTGCCGATTAACGGGCGGAATTACATCAACTTTACTTTGACGAATTCACAGGTGAATCGCGACGTGGCGCCGACGATTGGACCGGCGCCAACGAGCGGGCTGAACTTTGGCGGGCAGCGGGCGCGTTCAAACGAGGTGAGTGTGGACGGCGCGGATGCGGTCGATAACTCCATCAATGGAATACGGGCGACCGTTTCGCAGGAAGCGGTGCAAGAGTTTCAGCTGATTTTGGGGGACTACAACGCGGAGTATGGACGGGCAACGGGCGGTGTGGTGAACATCGTTACGAAGAGCGGCGGGAATGATTTTCACGGCGATGTCTTCGGTTACTTGCGGAACAAAGCGTTTCAGGCACGCAATGCGTTTTCCGGGCAGGTGGACCCAACAACAGGGACACTCGACCCAACCAAACAAGCGTATACGCGCGTTCAGGCAGGGCTGACGCTGGGCGGGGCGCTGAAGAAGGACAAGACGTTTTACTTTTTCTCTTATGAAGACACGTTGCGAGAAGAAACTGGGTTTTCGAGCATCGGGCAAGGAGCGACAGGCACGGGACCGTGGGGAATGGTAACGGTTCCGCTGCCTAATCCGCTAAACCCCGGCGGGCCACCGATTCCTGTGCAATTGACTCCCTCGCAGGCGGCTTCGGTGCAAACTCTACTGAACAGCCAAATCCCTCCTTACCAGAAACTCGCCGTTTCCTATGGGCTGCTGCTCGGGTCCGCATCGAGTGTGGCGCTCAATCGATTGGATTTTGGGGCGGTGGCGACGAATTTCAACTTGAATCCCGGCCCGGGGGCAAATTTTCCCGTGCCGGTGACCTGCCCCGTGGGCGCTACGGTAGGAAATGTGGTGTGCCCTAAGGCGTCTCCGTTCGGGGCCGCCTTCAATTATGCGTTCGGCATGGTGCCGCTGCCTATTTCGTACAAAGCGCTCAATCAATTGCGCGGGAATTTCCCGACGACGGAAAAAACGAGCCTGTGGTCGCTGCGGTTGGACCAGAAATGGAATAGCCAGAACAGCTCGTTTTTGCGCGTCGGCGTGTCCCCGTCGCTGGTGACAGGCATTGAGTCGACAGCGCAGAACCAGACGTTTGGAGAAAACGCGGGATCGCGCACCGGTGTAAACCAGTCGCGGGACCTCGACATCGTGTTCCAACACGACACGATTTTGAGCGCGACCGGATTCAACGAATTCCGCGCTCAGGTAGCGCGTCGCGGTTTGCATTTCGGATTCTCCGAGCTTCCAGGCGGAGCCGATATCGGGGTAAACATTCCGGGTTTCGCGTACTTCGGGCGCGAGCCGTACTCGACGGTGGACCGCATCGAGCGGCGATTTGAATTCACCGATCATGTGAGCCTGATTCGCGGGAATCACACGTTCAAGATGGGCGGGGATTACAACCTGATTCAGTTGCGGTCCGGGAAGGCGCAGATCTTCGAGCTGGACTATGGCGGCGTTGTAAACTTCGGCGGGTTGGCCGCTTCCACAGTGAGCGCCGGGGCAATTCCGGATTCCGTGACACTCCCAAGCGGCCAGAAGGTTCAACTTTTCGGCACCACGGGATTGCAGTCGTATGGGTTGGGGATTCCGACCACGTACATTCAGGGCATCGGACAATCGAATCAGCCGTTTGACAACTTTCCGATCGGCCTCTTTTTTCAAGACAGTTGGCGCGCAAACAAACACGTGACAGTCAATTACGGCGTTCGCTACGACGTGGAAATAACGCCGCTGTTTTCGCCGCTCAACGCGTTCAATGGGGCCGCGGAAAAGGCGCTGGGCGTAGTGGAAGGAATTCCGCGCGATTATCACAATGTGGCCCCGCGCCTGGGAATCGCGTGGGATCCGAAAGGCGATGGGAAAACTGTGATCCGTGCAGGGTACGGGCTGTTCTATGACCATCCGTTGCTGGCGGTGGCATTTGACTCGGCAACCGCAGATGGCGGCCGGTCGGTGCAGCTGATCACTGCGGGAGGAGGGTCCTCCGCTTGCGGAGTTCTTCCGGCAGCTTCGGCGCCGCCGGGGTATCCATTGTGTGGTTCGGATATCAGGGGCAATGCGCTGGATGGTCCCACCAACCTGAACGGCTCGACTATTTTTCAGGGAGCGTTGAATTCTTTACCGAACATGTTCTACCTGGTGAATCAACAGAGATTTGATCCGCTTGCTGCTGGTTCGCTGTTTGCAAATCAGAATTATTTGGCGGCGGGTTTCCCGCTGCCCATATTGCCGTTCGTGTTGCCGGTGGCGAGCAATTTCCAATTCGGCGTTGCGCAACAGGGCAATCTGACGATTGAAAGGCAGATCGCCGGGTCGTGGAAAGTCAGCGTGGGGTACCAATATACGAAGGGACAGCATCTCAACCGGCCGGTGGATGTCAACTCGACCGATCCGCAGTTGCTCACGCAAAATTATGCGGATTGCGTGGCTTCTGGCTTGACGACTTGTAGTTCGACGCCGGTGGGCATCAGTGTGCCCGCAGGACAGGTGACAACCGCAAACGGCTGCACGTTTACACCGACCGTTCCGAGCCTCGTTGGAACGCTGAGCGGCTGCCCTGGGCCGCTGGCGGGATTGAACGGCACACCCGTGGCAACCGCCGCGGCTTTCAACTTCTTTCGTCCGTCTGGACCGAATCCATCTTTTGCAGGGCCTGGCGCGGCGCAATATCCGCTTCTGGTCGGGGTCGCGGGAGCTTCCTGTTTTCCAGCGGGTTTCTTCGGGGCGAGTGCGCCTAAGAAATGTTACCCGACAGGATTTGGAGTTCCGGTGGCGTTCAACAGTGTGGACGCGCAGCTCTCCGACGGGAATTCGGTTTATAACGGGTTGACGGCGAGCGTCCAGAAGCGTTTTTCGAATTCATTTGAGTTGCTGTCAAGTTACACGTGGTCGCACACGATTGACGATTCCACGGACTTGCAATCGCCTCTGGAGCCGCAGGACAGCCGATTCCCGTTCTTCGAACGCAGCAATTCGGACTTCGACCAGCGGCATCGCTGGGTGACGAGCGCTGTTTTCCAATCGCCGACGGCGAAGAGCGGCGACGGCGCGTGGAAGCACTTCATCGGGGACTTCACTTTGTCGCCGATCATCGAAGTTTCTTCCGGACGGCCTTACACGATCATCACGGGAACGGACTACCGGCTGGACCTGGGCGCTTCGAACGGGCGGCCTTCCGTTGGCGCGTCGGGCGCGGGAACAACGTCGTCTTTCATTCCGGGCAAGGCGTTTGTGGTGCCGACGAACTGCCTGACGAACGGCGGGCAAGCGTTTAGCGTGCCGGGAATCACGCCGCCATTCGGATGCGACGGCAATTTGGGGCGCAATGCGTTCGTGACGCCGGGGTTCTTTCAGTTTGATTTGCGGCTTTCGCGGCGGTTCAATCTGGGAGAACATCTCAAGTTCGATGTGATTGCGGACGGCTTCAACCTCACGAACCGGCTCAATGTGGCAGCGGTGAACCAACTGTGCGATCCGGGAGCTGGATCGACTTGCAGCGCTGGGCAGCCTACGGCGGCGTACGATGCGCGGCAGTTCCAGTTTGCGCTGAAGATGAGCTGGTAGGCGAATCAACCCGAGGGTGGAACAATCGGGCCGTCGAAGAATTAATTGGCAGAAGGGCTTCGCGAAGGCGAGGCCTTTTTGTTTTTGCGGGAGCTTTCCGCGGCGCGCAACTGCGGGTAAAGTAGGGAGACCGTTTCCCGAAGAGGGACTGGAGAAAGAATGAACGGAGTGCTCATCGGGGTAGTGATTGTAGTGGCTGCGCTGGTGCTTTGGCTGGTGCTGCAGACTTCGCAAGAACGGAGAAAAAGCGGCCTGCTGGAAGCGCAGATGAACGAGCTGCGCCGGGATTTGCAAACGATGGCGATGGCTCAGGCGCAGAGTACCGGGCAAATGGCGACGATTGGTCAAAGCGTTTCTCAGCGTCTGGAGAGCGTGACCAAGGCGTTGCAGGATGGAGTTTCCAACTCGGCGCAGATCGCAACGCAGGGGCAAACGGCGATCGCCAACGAACTGAAGAACACGCGCGAACAGATCGGCCACATTCAGAAACAGCTGGGCGAATTCCAGGAGCTGGGACGCGGAATATCGTCGGCAACAAAGTCCCTGGAGGGAATCCTGGGCGGGGCGAAGACTCGCGGACTGCTTGGCGAGGTGACGCTGGAGCGTTTGCTGGAAGACTCCTTGCCGCCTTCGCAATACGCCATGCAGTACCGTTTCTCAAGCGGCGAGGCCGCGGACGCGGTCATTTTTCTGCGGGACAAGAAGCTTGTGGCCGTCGATTCGAAATTTCCTCTTGATGCGTTTCGAAGAATCGAAGCGGAGGGCGCAGAGGCGAAGCGGGCGTTTGCGACGGCCGTGAAGGGCCATGCGGATTCCATCGCCAGGAAATATATCGTGCCCAACGAAGGCACTTTGGACCTTGCACTGATGTTCGTGCCGTCGGAGAACGTCTACTACGAACTGCTGATGACGCACGACAGCAAGGGCGAGCCATTGGACTCCTATTGCCGGGGCAAGTGCATCGTCGCCGTCTCGCCAAATACGCTGTACGCGCATCTTTGCGTGATTCATCTAGGCTTGCGGGGGATGCAGATCGAGGAAAATGCCATGCGCATTTCCTCGGGGCTTTCCGGGATTCAGAAGAACATCGCGTCTTTTACCGAGGTGTTCGAAAAGCTCGGGACTCATTTGAAGAATGCGCAACAAACTTACAGCGATGCGGACAAGAAGCTGGAAAAAACTCAGAGCACGATGGACTCTTTGATCGGAAATGGCCCGCCGGATGCGGCTTTGGACAATGGACAGGGCACGCTCGCGCTTTCTGTCGAGAGCAGCGCGAAAACCCGCGCGTAATCCCTCGCGGTTAAATCGAAATTTGAAGGGGCAAGAACGGGAGGCGTGTGTCCCGCCGGAGAGTTAGCGCGGGCGCGGTGCGAAGCTCAGCAAGCGGATCGAAATCAGAAAACTGCCGCGTTTGCGGCCGACTACTTCGAAGTGCGCAAAGTTTTGGCCTCCTCCAGCGCTGGAAAACCGAAGAGGGTTACCGCCTGAAAGTTCGGCGACGTCGGGCGCCAGATTCGTGGCCTCCAGTTCTACCTTGCTCGTTGTGCCGCGGACCCGGACGGAGAGCCGTCGAAGCACGCCCGGAGCGATGGGGGAAGAATCGGCTTCCAAAGCGAGTGCTACGAAGACAACTTCGAGCGGCGGGCCGTACCGCTTCGCGCAAGAAATGTCGACGGAAGCGCGGCCAAGCTGCAAATCCGCCGGAGGCAGCACAACCAACGATGTCGGTGAGGACGCAAATATGAAGGCGGGATCGCCGGATACGGTGATCTGGTTCGCGTCGGCGTCTCCGCAAAAACCGCGGCCGGTGATTTCGAAACGGTCGGAGATAGAAGCGATTTGCGGAATCGAGTCGACTCGCATGGAACTCGTGGCGGCGGCATCGGGCGACAGCACTGTCACGGGAACCCGCCCCGTGCGCCCAGCAATCGATCCGAAGATGACGCCGGGGGTAAGTGGCGCGACGAAAAGAGCGCGCCCTGTTGCGTCCGTAGTCAGGTGGTCGCCATTCGAAAAGCTAACAGCCGCGCCGGGAGTCAAGCGGCCGCTAGCGTCCAAGACTGCAAGGGTTGCGCGGTCTCCGGACACGATGGTTCGCGGCAGCAAGAGGATGCGCCCTGCTGAAGCGGGCGGCGGTTTTTGCGGGGATGCGGCAAAAAGGAGCAGAACTGGCGCCGCCGCTAAGCAAAGGCTTGGAAGGACGAAGAGAGACGGCGGACGGGGAAAAAGCATGAGGTGATTGTAGTCGAGAGGCGTCGCGCTGAGGAAGCCGGAGAACGTTCCTGAACGGAGCAGGAGGGAGGGAGCGGCGCGGCAGTTCAGCGGCTCGCGGTTACTGGCGCTTCGTCTGGGGAATAAATGAGAACGGTGCGTCCGGGGACACCTGCCGCTAATCGCCGCAGTTTATAAACAAACGGACGGGGCCCCGATCCGCGAGCGCAATCTTCCAGGCGGTAATAACGGTCTTCGTAGCGAACCACTCGGGGCGGGGTCCAATCCGGTTTGGCGCGCCAGGAGCGGATTTCGAGAATTTCCTCCGAGTCGTTTTTCGCAAGGCAGAGCTCATCGGGAACTTGCGAAAGCCTGGCCGTCAAGACTTTTTCCTTTACGGTGCCCACGTAGGAAGAAACGTGGCTCTGCGAAAACTTGACGGCACCGGCGGGTTCCGGCACACCGCGGCGAAAAATCTTCGAATAGATCTTCTCCAGCAGATAGAGAGGGAAAATACCCAGGACGGTATCCGTGAACGCCGCGCACAGACGCGCCATGCCCTCGATACCAAAAAAAGCGATGGTCCAGGTCAAAGGGTGTGTCGCCCAAATAACGAGAGCGGCGAAACCGATGTCATGATCCGTGATTGTCGTAGGAGTACTCTGGCCCAAGACGTTATCCAGCGCGCGAGAAACCCAGGTCGTCACGGAGTACGAATACCAGTACATCAGCCCGGCAAGGGCAATGACTGATTCCGCAAGCCCGCTGAGCACGGCCGCGGAACGCCAGTGCACGGCATCATGAAATGGCAGCGCTTTGCGCCAGCGCTTCGGAAGAAGAGAAAGAAACGGCCCAAGAAGAAAGATCCACATATCCTGCCCCATGTATTGTAAAGAACCTAGAACATTGCGAGGAATCTGAGCGAGCCGGAAATGCCAAATAGTAATCGCGAGAAGAATCTTCGACGCTTACCGCGCGGGCTTTGAAACGAGGCGATATACCTGGGCGTCGAGGAAAAGCCGGAACAACTCGGGATCAATCTCTTCGTCGCGAACGCAGAGTTTGAGGATTTCGAGCGCCCGATCTGTTGGGACGGCCCTTTTGTAGGGGCGGTCGGATGCGGAGAGCGCATCGAAAATGTCGCAGATGGTCATCACCTTGGCTTGAACGGGAATCGCGGCAGATGTCAGGCCATCCGGATAACCTCGGCCGTTGAGTTTTTCATGGTGTGCGCGGGCGATTTCCGGAATGCCGCGATACTCCGGCGTCCAAGGAATTTGTGCCAGGAAATTGAAACTGTGCATGACATGCGATTCGATTTGGCGCCGCTCGTTCGCATCGAGACTGCCGCGCGGAATCGACAGATATCTGACTTCCTCCGAAGTAAGGTAGGGACGCTCGGCGCCGCGCGGGTCGCGGTAGGTTCTTTGGGAAACTTCCGTGAGCAAATCGAATTCGTTCGAAGGCAGAATGGTCGGCTCGTTAGCCCGGGTAACGAATTCCACATAGCGGTCTAGTTCACCGAGAAGGCGGCTGGCTTCGCCGTCGAGCAGCTTCAAGCGTACGCGCGCCTCCGCTTCCTTCCGAAAATGAACCAGAAGGAGCTCCACCTTTTGTTCGGCGACGCGCGCCTGGATGTCGCGCCGGATGTAATCAAAGCGATCCAGCAAGCGGGAAAACTGAAGCGGGTAGAGTTTTTTCGCTTTTACCAGAACTTCTTCGCGGACACCGACCTTTCCGAAATCGTGGAGCAACGCCGCGTAGCGCAGTTCTTTCATCTGCTCTCGCGAAAAACGCAAATCCGCATAAGGCCCTTGGTGCTCGCGATCCACGGCTTCGGCAAGCGCCAGCGTCATCTGGCAGACGCGCTGAGAATGACCTGACGTCGTGGGATCGCGCTGCTCGATGGCTTTCACCGCGGCATTCACAAAACCGTCAAAAAGGTTTTCGATGTCGCGGTAGAGCTGCGAGTTCTCATAGGCCACAGCAGCTTGCGAGGCCAGAGACAAACCGAGCCGCACTGCGTGCTCGGGAAACGGGTGAACATAACGGCGAACCGCTTTCGCATCCGTCAACCGCGCTTGCGGGTGGCGTTTGCAGTTGATCAGCTGGAGCACGCCGAGGACTTCGCCCTTGCCGTTTTTCATGGGCAGAGTGATTAAGGAGCGCGTGCGGTAGCCGGCTTGCTCGTCGAAAGAGGAATTGAAATGGAAGGGCCGCGACTTGGGGATTCGGTAGGCGTCAGCCAGCTCGATGACTTCGCCGTGGAGAGCGCAATAGCCTGCCATCGAAGACTCCGTAATCGGAAGAGTGTGTTCGGTGTAAGGAAACTGCGCGCTGTCATTCTGGGTCAGGCGGAAGCGCAGGTATCGCGTCTTTTCCGAGCCGTTTAACACGCCGGGAGATGAGCCGTTTGAATTGCCGGCAGCTTGCTCCACCAAATAGAGAGAGCCCGCATCAGCGCCGGTGATCTCTCGAGCCTTCAGGAGGATTAGGGCAAGAAGGCGCTCCACGTCGCGGGTCTCGGATAGCGCGATGCCCACGCGGTTAAGTTCTTCGAGCTCCCAACCCGCATGAGCTGCGGATAATGTGGCGCGACGCGGGATAGCCGCTCGCTTGCGCAGCCTTTTTTTGGCTTTGGCCATGATGAGGAAAGCTCGGCCGACCTTACCCGTAAATGCCGCCTGGCGCACGGCAGATTATCACGGATGCATGCATGGCAGGCGCGCGGCCGATTGTGTGCCTATCAGAAACAGAGGCGCAAAATGGCCATTTTAGTTGTACCCTCTGGGAGTGCGGAGGCGGCAAATGGGGCGAAAAAACAAGTAATCAGTAAGCGTCAAAGCCTTTCGCCGCCGGAAAGGGTCTGCTAGCGTGAGAACAGGGTTGCCGGGTAGGGGTGTGGGCACGGGTTCAGACAGCGAGCAGAAACGGGAGAATTTGTGCGGATCGTAAGCGGCGGCGTCACCGATTTGGGGCGGGTGCGCACGAACAACGAGGATTGCTTCCGCATTGTCGAATCGCTGAATCTTTTTGTGCTTGCAGACGGCATGGGAGGCGAAGCGCACGGAGAAGTGGCTAGCGCGCTTGCCGTGGAAACCATCGTTAAGTTTTGCATGGAACCGGGGGCTGATGCCGGGGTCGCGTCGCTCCCCAATGCGGAGCCAAGGTGGACCGAGAAGACCAAGCGGCTGACGAGCGCCGTGCACCTGGCGAACAAGAACATTTATGAGTCAGCGGAAGCACATCCCGAACAGCACGGGATGGGGGCAACGCTGACCGCGGCGTGGATCGACGGGTCGAAATTAAGCATCGCGCATGTCGGAGATTCGCGAGCCTATCTGCTGAGGAGCGGCAATTTGCAGCAGCTCACTAGCGATCACTCGCTGGTGGCCGAGCAGGTGCGGCGGGGGATTTTGACAGCGGCGGAAGCGGAAGAAAGCGAAATGCAGAGCGTCCTTCTGCGCGCGCTGGGAGCCTTGCCGGACATCGAGGTGGATACCGACGAGCATACCTTGTTTGCGCGTGACATTTTGATGCTCTGCTGCGATGGCCTGACGCGCATGGTCACCGAACCTGAGATTGCAGGCACTTTGCAGGCGGAGATCGATCCGACGAAGGCAGCGGAAAAGCTTATCGCCTTGGCGAACGAGCGCGGCGGCGTGGACAACATCACCGTGATCGTCGTACGCGTGGGCGCGGAGTCCAGAGGGTGGTTTTCTTGGCTGTTCGGTGGAGCGCGAAAAAAAGCGGCCGGAAATGGCGCCGCAGGAGGATCGTGAGATGGCGAAGCTCAGCCTGATGTTTGAAGAAAAGACGGTAAAGGAGGTGCCGGTTGGGAGCCGGCCCGTGAGCATCGGGCGCTCGCCGGACAACGACTTGCCGGTCGACAATCTGGCGGTCTCGAATTACCACGCGCGCGTTTATTTTGAGGGCGGGCGGCTCGTCGTCGAAGATCTTGATAGCCTGAATGGCACTTTTGTGAACGACCTGCGCGTCGAGCGCGCTACTCTTCACGATGGCGACTCCATTTGGATTGGCAAACATCACATCAAAGTCGATGCGTCTGGCGACGCTCCTGTGCCATGGGATACCGGGCGTAAGGCCAGCGCTCCACGCATCAACGAAACCATGGTTCTGGACACCAAGGCGCGGCGCGAAATGCTTCAGCAAGCCGCGGCTACGGGCGAGCGCGTCCAATTCGCGTCGGGGCGGCTGAAGGTTCCGACGCTCATCGTCGTTGGCGGGCGAACTGATCAAAGGGAATACATGCTCACGAACAAGCTGACGGTGATCGGCAAATCCGCGATGGCCACCGTAAAAGTCAAAGGCTGGTTTAAGCCGCCCATGGCGGCTCAAATCAACCAGCGTGATGACGGCTACTACATCGGGCCTGGCGACAAGATGCCTACCGTGAATGGCGCGGCGATCACGGGACCCGTGCGCCTGAACGATGGCGATGTCATCGAAGTCAGCGGCGTGCGGATGAACTTCGTCTTCCGCGAGTAACGCGCGAATCGAAATGGCAGCTCCGTCAGGTGGATGGTGGCAGAGGCGGGGCGGTTTCGGCCTCTACGAACTACTTCAGTCATGGTGGCGGCACCGCGTTTCGTTCATCCTTAGTCTTTTCATTACCATTGCGTCGCTCTCTGTCTATTACCTTGTGTTTTTGCAGGAAAAGAGAACTCCCATCTCGGAGCTTGCCGAGCGGCTGGAGCTCGCCACTCTGGATACCCGCTTCCGCTATAGGCACCAACGGTTCTCGGCGAAGGATTCTCTCATCGTCATCGTGGATATCGATCAAAAGGCCCAGGAAGTTCTCGGCCGCTGGCCATTTTCACGTTCCTATTTTGCAAAACTGCTGGACGTACTTCATGAAGACGGAGCCGCGGTCGCGGCTTTCGACATCACCTTCAGCAAGCCGGATCAAACTGCGGCTCCGGTGCGCGCCCTAGCTGAAGAACTAAAGAAACGAGAAGAAGCAGGAGAAGTCGTCGATCCAAAGCTAACGACGGAAGTCCAGCAGCTTGCTGCGAAATATGATGCGGATTCTCAGTTTGCGAAAGCCATCAAACGATTTGGGCCCGTCGTTCTCGGAAACTATTTTCTCTTTACGCGAGCAGACCTCGAAGGCGTGTCCGACAAAACACTGCAAGCCTACGCGGATCAAATCGCGTTCTTTGCCTATCCACCGGCACATCCCCTGCGCGCCCAGTTCAGCAAGGAAGACAAACTCCACCTGATGGAGATTTTCGCAGGAGCAAGACTCTTGCCGCGAGGAGCCGAAGCCAATCTGGATAGTTTGACTTCGGCGCTCTCGGGGGACAGTTCCTGGACAGGCTTCTTTAACGTCCCGCCGGATACGGACGGCGTCGTCCGCCGTGCGACGCTTCTGTTGCCATACGGCCGGTCCGATAATCCGGCGGATTGGGATCTCTATCCTTCGCTCGACATCATGGCAGCTCGCGCGTTCATTGGGCAGGAAGCGCAAGATACCAATCTTTTCTACGGTCCCGTCGGAATCGTGCGGATTAATTTCGGCAACAAATTGTCGCTGCGAACTGACTCGCTCGGGCAAATGTTAATCAACTACCAGGGACCTTGGGGAACCTTTCATCATTATTCGATCGCGGACGTGCTTCAGAAAGGCTTAGACCCCGAGATTTTTAAAGGAAAACTGGTGCTCATCGGAGCCACGGCTACGGGAATCGGCGACTTACGCGCTACCCCCTTTGGAGGCACAAACTACCCCGGCGTTGAAATTCACGCCAATGTCATCGACAACATTCTGAACGACCGTTTCCTCAAGCGCGACGCGAGATCTGCTCTGATCGACGCACTTCTAATATTCACATTCGGCATACCGCTGGGAATTTGGATGGCCCTGGTGCAGCCGCGATGGATGTGGTTCGGCGCAGCATTGCTTATTCCTCTTGTGGCTGTAGATTATGAAGCTTTTCTGCGGGGATGGTGGCTGAATTTTACGATCCCAGCGATGACCCTCACTGGCAATGTATTGCTGGTTTCGCTGTATCGCGCGCTCGTCGAGGAAAAAGAAAAGCGCAAGGTGCGTACTGCGTTTGGGCAGTACCTCAGTCCGGAAGTGATTCGCCGGTTGCTCGTGAATCCGCGGCTCGTCGAGCCAAAAAAGACCGACATTACCGTGATGTTCAGCGACATTCGCGGGTTCACGAGCATTTCCGAAAAGCTGGATGCCCAGGAGCTCGCGCTTTTTCTGAATCAATATCTTTCGGACATGACGCGCATCGTTTTCAGCTCTCACGGGACGCTGGACAAATATATTGGTGACGCCGTGATGGCGTTCTGGGGCGCGCCGTATGAGGAAGAAGGGCATGCGACGAAGGCTTGCAACGCGGCGCTGGAAATGATGAAGCGTGTGCGGGAATTGCAAAAGGAGTGGGAATCGCAGGGGAAGCCAAAGCTAGAGATTGGCATCGGACTGAACACGGGTGTCGCCAGCGTCGGCAATATGGGCTCGGCGCTGCGTTACGGGTATACGGCACTCGGCGACGCCGTAAACCTTTCTTCACGGCTCGAGGGTCTGAACAAAGATTACGGCACCCACATCATTGTGAACGAGACGACGTATCAAGCCGCCAAAGGAGACGGCTTTGTTTTTCAGGAGCTGGATTTGATGCGCGTCAAAGGAAAGCTGCAGCCCGTCACGATCTACCAGCTGATGGGACGGCAGGCGGATTTCGCCGTGGACGGTTCAACGGAAACTGTTCGCTTACAAATGGAACTGTTTGGCCGTGCCCGCGAACTCTATCGCGATCGCCAGTGGCACGAAGCGCAAAGCGCTTTCCAGAAAATTCTGGACAAGTGGCCGAAGGACGGCCCCTCTAGCGTATACATGGAACGCTGCCGGGAATATATCGCCGCTGAACCGCCTGCAAACTGGGACGGCGTCTTTGTTATGACCCATAAGTAGGCACTCTGGCCGACCGCGGCACGCCCGTTATGGCTTTTCCACTCCAATCAAATTATCTGCCGGGTCTCTGTCAATCAGTTTATTATATGGGTCAATCCCCGCGAGGGTCGGCTTCTCATCCACAACAAATTCAAACGTCCCGTTCTCCTGGGTGATCCACTCTTTGTGCAGGTTCAACCGCTTCAGGTGCTCTTTCGTACCACTGAAGACGCCAACGTCGATCAAATCATGAATTGTCATCGGCGTTTCGTTGCCAGATCCGTCCGACTTCTTCTTCTGCGAGCTCGTCTTTAAGGTTACTTTGTACTTTTTGTCCGGTGTTTCCACGTATGTCGCCGACACGGCCCGGTTTTCGTAGAGAACGATAGACTCGAACATGTCGGTGATTACGTACTGCAACTCCGGGGGTGTCTGTTCGCGGAGCGCGGCGACGAATCCGCGCGTATCGGGGAACGGCCCTTTCGCATAGCGGTTTTTCTCCAGGAAATTACGCAGAGCGAGATTCACTTTGTCCTCGCCAATGTAATCGGCAAGCGCGAACATCACCAGCGCACCTTTCTGATACCAGACGTAGGGCTCGCGCTGGACCAGAACGAGCGGCGGCTCGTGCCGTGTCTCGCCGGCGCGTCCTCTCAGATAACGGTCGAGCTCGTAGCGCAAATCCTTCCTAAGCATGTCCTCGCCGTACTTCTTCGACATCACGGTAAGCGCCGAGTATTCGGCCAGCGATTCGCTCATCATGTTTGAGCCTTGCGTCTGGCTGCCGATTAGCTGATGGCCCCACCACTGGTGCGCCAACTCGTGCGCCGTAACGAAATACAACAGATCGATATCGTCGGGCTTCTTCATGCGCTCGATGAAACCGATGTCTTCGGAATAGGGCACGGTGTTGGGAAAAGATTGGGCGAACTGCCGGTATCGCGGAAATTCGAGGACGCGAAACTGGTCAAACTGGTATTTTCCAAAATTCTTCTCGTAATAGTCCAGGCCAGTTTTGGTGGAATCCATCATCTTATCCAGGTTGAATTCGTGGCCAGGCTGGTAATAAATTT
>Ga0308309_10001425_pt1 | contig 14294 bp, 9 predicted proteins | sample HubBroMetageWFT5_FD_192491 | JGI IMG/M metagenome (GOLD analysis project Ga0308309, IMG submission 192491) | Warmed and freeze-thawed soil microbial communities from the Hubbard Brook experimental Forest, New Hampshire - Hubbard Brook CCASE Soil... | ecosystem: Environmental > Terrestrial > Soil...
GTCACAAATCAGACCGGTCTGGCTGTTTCCGTGGGATGAGCGGTCAATTCGTCTAATTTCTCGCCGCGAGGATAGAGCTGGCTTAACTCACTTTTTTCTACCACTCGATAAATCCGATCAATTTCATCCTCATTAAGGTCGGATTGCCAGCGCATAGCCGACCGGATCGGATTCTTAAAAACTGCGTAGTATTTTTTCTTCTCAGTCGCAGTACTTATTTTCAGAAATTCGTCGGCAGCGCGATCCCAGGGAAGACCACAAAACTCAAACATTTTCTTTGCATATCGTTCCGGCTCAACGCAAACATCTTCGTAGCGAATGCTCATACAACCATCGATCCCCTGAATATCCTGCAGGGCCTTTTCGTACATAATCACCCAGCGCCAGGCTAACCGTTCGGCGGGGTGTAGCGATTTCAAATGATCTAAGGTCAGACCGTGTTGGCGGGCCGGCCCGGTATTCAGAAGTATTTCAAACAATCGATAATCTTCGCTGGGGGGAAACGGGAATCTGTGTTCGGTTTCCCCTCGCAGCATGGACGCAACGTGCCCGCACGGGTGGCGCAGCAGGACTATAATGTGGCGCTTTTTGATCGAACGAGCAAAAACTCCGACGCGTCCGATGGAGATGACCGATTTCCAGATTACCTGAAGATCGGGAACTTTGTCGTAATCCACCATGGGAAAGATCGGCCACTTCCATCCTACGGCTGAAGCCAACTTAGCAGACAACGTGCCGCCGTTGTGTAGCAGCGCGGCCAATCCTGTTCGGTAACTCTTGCCGAATTGTGGTTGCGATCCAACTACATGTGGGTCGGTAATTTTCAAGAGATTATCGACGAATGCTTCAGCGATTGGTCTCAATGTTTCGGACTCTGATACATCGGGGGCGAGCGGCATGGACCTTAGAATTAGACCCCGGTCTGCCTCATGGCAGTAAACGGTTCTCGGACTACTGTCGAACATCTTTGCAATCCAGGTCGTGCCAGAGCGAGGCAAACCCATAAGTATTATCAGCGGATGCTTTACCCTCGTTATGGATTTATCGCTTTTCAATGGGCACCTAAGTCCTGTCGTTCTTGAGCAATTCGGTTGCGTTCATCCTGAGGGTACAGTCGTTAGTCGTCCGCGCCCTACTCTGATTCGGCCTAATCAAAGACAAAGGTTCTGGAGCGACGTACAAGAACCTTTCGAGCATTTTACCGACCAAATGTTGTCACGATCCCAGCAGCTTAGTAGACGCGTTCGAGGGGACGCTGGACTCAACATCTTATAAACTAATCGGAATGCGCGCAATGCATTAGCGACGATGTCCGCCTGCACACCGAAAGCGGGCACGTAATTAGCTGATTATCAAAGAGCGAAGTAATAGAGATATCGTTAGATTATATCTATTGAACTTAATCCACTGCCCCTAGAAACTGAGATGGCGAGCGAGCCAACATCAATCAAACTTAAGTTAGAATTAAGTCGATTGTTTCTGGACATTTTTAGGTGGACTTGGATCTTGTATCGACATGAACGTCAAGAAATTCGGACTCTATATCTGTAAATGGCTCGGCCTGTTTCGACTGTCACATTATTTCGAGCCGTCCGGCTTGCGAATTCTTTGCTATCACGGTTTCGCAATCGCCGATGAATCAGATTTCCGCCCAAAGCTCTTCATTCTTCCGGATACCTTCAAAAAGCGGCTTGCTTATCTGTCCAAAAAGCGATTCCCGATCGTTGGTCTCGAGGATGGCTTGCAGAAGCTCCGCTCTAACAGTTTGCCCAAAGGAGCAGCGGTTATAACCATAGATGACGGGTTTTACAGCGTTCTTCAGTGCGCCGCGCCGCTCTTGCAGAATGCCTCGTTCCCTTCGACACTTTATGTAACTAGCTATTATTGTCAGAAAGAAAGCCCTATTTTCCGCCTCGCCGTGCAGTATATCTTTTGGAAAACATCTGATAACCAGCTCGAACTTACAAATCTAACTCCCGCTTTGAGTGGCACTGTTCAATTGAACGACGCAGCTGAAAGCCAACGAGTGATGTGGGAGATTATCAATTACGGAGAATCACAACTCTCGGAATCCGAAAGAATCGATCTGGCACGCCGATTAGCTGCTCGGCTGCATGTGAACTATGAATCAATTTTTGAAGGACGCTACCTGAGCTTAATGACGCTGTCCGAACTCCGTGAACTGGCAAAACATGGCATTGATATTCAGCTTCACACTCACCGTCATAAACTCCCGGACGAGGAGAACGTCGTGCGCCAGGAAATCACCGAAAATCGTGCCGTGCTCGAACCAGTTGTGGGCAAGCCGTTACAACACTTGTGTTATCCAAGCGGGATATGGTCAGAGAAGAGCTGGCCCTGGCTCACATCCTTACAGGTAAAGAGCGCCACTACGTGCGATCCCGGCCTTAATCTTTCCACCACTCCGGCGCTTGGACTGAAGCGTTTCTTGGACGGCGAAAATATCGCCCAGATCGAGTTCGAATCGGAGATGAGCGGCTTTAATGACCTGCTTCGGGCCGTCCGGAGCGCGTTTTCGAGATAGACGGAACAGCTGTTCACAATGTCGGAAAAGTTGTTCCCCAAGCCGCAATTAGCGTCAAAATTTGAGGTATAATGCTAATGTTCTCTATATTATAGAAGCTCTGTTGATGGTCGCCGAAGTGCTTCATCGATGGTTGAATGGGTCTGCTTTGCCGACTGCTAATCTGCCCAGCTGTGGATTTGATTACCGATGTCTCTGCGCGTAGGGCCATTCTCGAAGTCTAAGGACAGTTCCCTTGAATTATAAAACCGACAAGGTTTTCATAATCAGTCTCGATGGCGCCACTTGGGATGTTCTGCGCCCTCTCATCAAACAAGGTTATTTGCCTAATCTCGCAAAGATGCTGAGCGATGGCGTCGGAAGCGAACTTCAATCGGTCGTCCCACCCGTGACAGCCCCAGCATGGACTTCTTTCATGACTGGAAAGAATCCGAGCAAGCACGGAGTTTTTGATTTCACGCACTTCGACGAGCGCGACTATAGCTGGAAAATAAACAATTCCGATCACATCAGGACCAAAACGATGTGGCAGCTTTTGAGTGAAAAAGGCAAGCGAGTGATCACTTTAAACCTGCCCTATACTTATCCCCCCTACGAAGTTGACGGAATTATAGTCTCTGGATGGGATGCGCCTTTCCTTGATGGAAAATTTACGTATCCGGAATCGCTTTCGAAGGAGATTCTCCAAGAGTTCCCGGATTACGCCGACAACCTGGATCTGCCGCTCTCGAGTAATCAGCCGACGAAGTCCGATGAGCTATTCGATAGATTCGTGGGGAAGATTATCGCGGGAGCAGAACAGGGAACGAAATTAGCATCTCGCTTTTTGCAAAATGAGAAGTGGGATGTGTTCATGCTCCATTTTCAACAGACGGATTGGATGCAGCACAATCTATGGGTTTACATCGAAGAAGCTTGTAGCGCGAATCCGCAGAAAAGTGAACGAGCAATAAAGACGAGAGATTGTTATCAAAGCATGGATCGCATGGTTGGCGATCTCTTCAAATTGCTTGATTCAAACAAAACCTTCAAAGTTGTACTATCGGACCATGGCTTCGGGCGCAACCGAGGGAATATTTGCCCGAATTATTATCTTCGTGAGTGGGGCTATTTGGCACCCGCAAAGGCCGAGGAAAGCTCCGTCACGAAGTTTTACAATCGCGCCACGCGAGCAGTAAAAAGAGCCCTCGCGCCTCCTGCGAACAAATCCGCAGCTCCAAAAAGCCTTCGAAGCTTCGGATCTTTCGTAGAAATGATCAACGCTACGGCGCCCCACCAAAGAGTGTCCCTGAATTGGGAAAAGACAAAGGCTGCCCTGGCGGTCGGAAGCGAAACTGGATTCGTTTATATAAACGTGAGAGGCCGAAGTCCTCTGGGAATCGTGGAGCCCGGCGCAGAATATGACAAGCTGGTGGACGAACTGATTTCAAAGTTTAGAAAAGTTCAGCATCCGAAAACTAAGGAAAAGCTGTTCGCGCAGGTGTCCAAGGGCAGCGACATCTATCCCGAAAAACTTGATGGAGTAATTCTGCCCGATATTGTTTTGATACCTACGGAAGGCTTTAAGTTTTCGTTCGAGATATCGGACGCCCCGCCCGAGCTTTCCACACATGGCAATCATCGCACCGAGGGAGTGCTGATCGTCGAAGGGAGTGGAATGAATCATCCTGATGTAAAATTCCATCCTCGTCTGATCGACTTGGCGCCGACGATCTTGCACATATTGGGATTACCAGTTCCCGCTGACATGGACGGGCGTGTGCTTCAGGAACTCTTCCCTGGTGCCCAGGATATTCGATTCGAAGAAATTGATAACACCATCGTCCGGAACAAACAAATGGAATACAACGCGGAAGAAACTGAGCTGATCGAGCAACGATTAAAAGGTCTCGGTTACATCGAATAGATCGAAAACTAAAGGTCGAATTGCAATCCGTGGAGAATTTGGTTGTTTCCGACAATAGGATCAAATTCAGTCAAGCGCTAGCATGCCATCTCAGTCATCTATCTCAGCACAGAGCGATACATCTCATCCGCACTCAATGCTGGGCGAATTCAAAGCTCTCCTAAAGCATACTTCCGTATATGGCGTCGGAAACCTGCTTAACAAGCTCGTCGGCTTTTTGCTGATTCCGTTTTACACCCACTATTTGACCCCCGCGGATTATGGAACGCTGGAACTTCTCGATTTGTCGGTGGCGCTCTTCGGCTTGGCTGTGATGATGTGGATGAATTCGGCAATCGTTCGCTATTACTACGAATATGAAGATCAAAAGAATAGAAACGAAGTTATTGGCACGGTTCTAATCACCGCTTTTCTGCTGGGAGGCTTTTCCGCCGTAGGTGGAATCTCGTTCGGGAAACAGCTGTCTTTCCTAATTCTTAAATCGCCGATCTATTACAAATATTTCTGGATTCTTTCGTTTACTTTCTGGTTCTCCACCTTGAATAGCGTCTCTTTCAGCTATTTGCGTGCGAAGCAGCGTTCGGGACTGATCACGATTCTGGGCGCGATCACCATGGTGATTTCACTCACCTTAAACATCTATTTCATTGTGGTGCTCAAGACCGGTCTAATTGGAATTCTCTACAGCAGTTTGATTACGATGGCGCTCTCGGCAATCACACTGACTGTGCTCACTATTCGGGAGGTCGGGTTAAGCTTTAGTTTTGGCAAGCTTCGCGACCTTGTTGCTTTTGGCGCTCCGCTAGTGGTTACAAGCTTTGCGGCCTTCGCGCTTAATTTTTCAGATCGTTTTTTCCTGCAACGCTTCACCAATGTGTCGGTTGTGGGAATTTACGCTTTGGGATATAAATTCGGCTTTATGCTTAGCTTCCTCCTCGTGCAGCCGTTTGACATGATTTGGAGTTCGCGGATGTACGAGGTGGCACGCAAACCGAACGGCGCCGATCTTTTTTCACGTATCTTCCGCTATTACACTCTGGTACTAGTCGCCATCGCTTTAGGCCTTTCACTGATCATAAAAGACGTAATCGGTGTAATCGCCTCGCCCTCCTTTCGAGACGCCTATAAGATCGTCCCGATCATTGCTCTCGCCTACATATTTCAAGGAGTTTTCCGTTTTATGGCTGGAGGCCTTTACATCGAGAAGAAAACCTATTCCATCGGCATGATCAGCGCCATTTCCCTGGCGACGAATCTATTGCTCAATTATTTCTTGATTCGCCGTTTCGACGGAATGGGCGCGGCTTGGGCCACTACATTGAGTTTTCTGACCATGGCAGGTCTGGCTTATATTATGTCTGAGAGGGTTCACCCTGTTTCGTATCGCCTCGGCGCTTTCTTCGCATCCATCGGGATTGCGGCGGCATTGTATCTGGCGGCGTCGAAGATTTCGGTTTCCTCGATATACCTGTCGGCAGGCCTGAAGTTTCTGATATTTTTGTCTTTCCCGCTCGTTCTATATCTAGTCGGATTTTTCAAGAAAAACGAGGTGGAAAAGGTAAAGCAAACGGTGCAGATGTTGTGGGCCGCGCGTCGTTGGAGAGCGGCGGCTCTTCCAGAGTAATAGGATGATGACAGTCTCTACGCCTAGACCCAAGGTCACCGCAATCATCCCGGTGTACAACTGCGCGCAATACGTCACGAAAGCTATCGATAGTGTCCTGGCACAAACTTATCCGGCGCATGAAATCATAGTAGTGGATGACGGGTCCACGGACGGAACTCGTGAAGCCCTTCAGCCTTACAGGAATTCCATTATTTACGTGTACCAGAAAAATGCCGGCGAGCCGGCAGCCCGAAATACTGGCATACGTCATGCGGCCGGCGAATATATTGCCTATCTTGACGCTGATGACTTGTGGCTGCCTGACAAACTCCAGCTCCAGATGGAATATTTTGCCGCTCACCCGGAATGCAAAGTCGTTTACACCGATATGATGACCTTCGACTCCAGCGGGATACTGGTCGAGAGTGTACGCGCTTCCCGCGGACGGATTTATCAAAGCGGTAAAATATTTCCTTATCTCTTTCGCGAGACCTTATTCGGTTCGGGTTCTGTGGTCTTCAGCAAGGATTGTTGCGACACGGTGGGTCTTTTCGACGAAAGTTTCTTGGTCGGCAGCGATTACGAAATGTGGCTGCGTATGGCTCGCTATTTTGAGTTTGGCTATGTGGACAAGCCTCTGCTGATGTACAGACAGCACCGCGAGATGAGCACGCAGACTCTCGGCCAAGTGCCACAGGACGGCATGCCCTGGCAGGCTAAAGTATTAAACAGAATTTTGGAGCTTTACCCTGAAATCCGCGGCGAGCTCGGAGAATCCTTCATCAATCGCCGAATGGCGGTGCCTTACGTTTGGCTGGGCCGCACTTGGATGAACCGCGGTAATCACCTGGAAGCCCGCAAACTTTTTGCCGGCGCGGTGCAACGCGCTCCGTGGTCTCTTCGTTACCGACTTATCTACCTTTGTACTTTCCTGACTCCATCTACCGTGTCGAGAGTCACGAATTTGTATCGCAAAGTGAAATCTGCACTTTCCTCGAAGCACCAGGACACCGATCATGCGAAACAATCCAGCTTGAAACACGAAGGAATGCGATGACGGAGATCTCCGGCACATCGCCTTTTATTTCCGACTATCCGGACGCGCCGAAATCGCGCACCCCGGACACGCGAACGAAAATGAAGCCTCCCGTATTTATTATCGGCTCTCCTCGCTCGGGAACAACTCTGCTCTACCACATGCTCCTTTCTGCCGGGGGTTTTGCCGTTTACCTGACGGAATCGAAAGTTTTCGATCTTGTATTTCCTCAATTCGAGGATTTGAGCGATAGAGAGAACAGGCGTAAAGCCTTGAATCTCTGGCTACAGAGCAAGCTCTTCACTCTTACAGGTTTGGATCGCGATCGTATTGAAAGTACGATTCTGAATGAATGCCGCACCGGTGGAGATTTTCTTCGCACAATTATGGAGGAAATCGCACGCGATCAGGGCGTTGACCGCTGGGCCGAAAACACTCCCGAACATATTCTCTATCTCGCAAAAATCAAAAACGAAATTCCCGATGCGATCGTAATTCATATGATTCGAGATGGACGCGACGTGGCGCTCTCTCTGGAAAAGAAGGCATGGGTTCAGCCTTTCCCTTGGGACAACAAACGGCGCGCGCTAGTTGCAGGTCTCTACTGGGAGTGGCTAATCGATAAGGGCAGTCAGCACAAATCAGCGTTGGGCAAAGATTATATGGAAGTGCGTTACGAAAACCTGATAGCCCAGCCGGAGATCACTCTTGGTGAGATCGGCGCGTTTATTAACCACAATCTCGATTACGAGCAAATCCAACGCGCCGGAATTGGCTCCGTGAGCGATCCGAATACTTCTTTCGAGGGTGAATCGAAGTCTGGCACTTTTGATCCCGTGGGTCGTTGGCGAAAGCAATTTTCGCCGGAAGAGCTCGAGGCGTTGGAACAATCAATTGGGCCAACCCTGGAAAAGCTTGGATATGCAGTGACTGCTTCTGCCACTGGCAAACGTTCAAGCTCGAAAGGCATGCGCGCTGCGTATCGGCGGTATTGGGACTTCAAATTGTGGGTTAAAACAAGAACGCCTCTGGCAAAGTTTCTCATGAGGACGCGTCCGGCAGATCTATGAATTCGGCCGTTGAGACCAGGGATCCTGTGACCGAAGTGTCTGATCGTTCGTTGCAACCAATACCCCCGGCCGGAAACCCTCTGCGCGTTCTGCACGTGCTCAATCGGTTTGCGACCGGTGGGACGGAGCACGTAGTTCTGAAGCTGGTTGGCGGCCTTAAGGGGGGGATTTTCGAACAGCGTTTGGTTGCTCTTCGCGGCATGGATTCCGCGATCGATGAGAGCCAGATTCCCGGTGGCCAGTTGTTGTTGCAAGGAAGAAACGATACTGGATTCGAGCTTATGCTTTTCCGGCTTGCGCGCGTGATGCGCGCTTATCGCCCGCACATCGTTCACTCACGAAACTGGGGCGCCATTGAAGCAATTCCCGCTGCGCGGCTGGCTGGAGTCCCCATAGCTATTCACAGCGAACACGGCTACGAATTGGACATGCTCGCGGGACTTCCAACGCGCCGCAGGCTCTTTAGAAAAGCTGCATACTCCATGGCCAGCGCCGTTTTTGCTGTTACCCGGGAACTTCGCGACTTCCATGCCCAACAGGCGTGGGTTTCTCGGGATCGAATCCGCGTGATTTATAACGGTGTGGATACGCGAAGATTTCAGCCTCAACGCCATTTGCGTTTTTCCTTGCGCCAGAGATTCGGTTTGCCTCAAAACCGATTCATCGTAGGGACGGTCGGCCGCATCGTTGACATTAAGGATCACCCTACACTGCTGCGAGCCGTCGAAATCATGCTGCGCAGTGGAATCGATGCCCATGTTCTAATCGTCGGCTCCGGGCCTGAACTCATTCGTAATCAGCAGCTCGTAAGAGATTCCTCCACGCTTGCCGGACGCGTAACATTTATCGGCTCCAGTGATGAAGTTCCCGAACTTCTGAACGCCATGGACGCCTTCGCGCTCACTTCAATCTCCGAAGGTATGTCGAACACTCTGCTCGAAGCCATGGGCAGCGGACTCCCGGTAGTTGCCACAAATGTTGGTGGCAACCCAGAGGTGGTAGTAGAGGGCTCGTCAGGCTGGCTTTTTCAACCGCGCGACGCGGAAACCTTGGCATCGCGATTGGCCCTTCTTGCCTCCCAGGAGCATCTGCGAGCGAGCTATGGTGCCGCGGCGCGTGAGAGAGTAGTCAGAAGCTTCGGTCTCGAGCGCATGCTCGACGATTATTCGCAACTATATTCGGAACTCGCGAGACGCCGCGGTATCAAACTGCCGGTTGATAATTAAGGGAAAACCCATGTGTGGCATTTGCGGAATCTTCGAATTCGACCAGCAACGCGAAATACCCCGCGAACTCGTTCACCGTATGACCCAAACCATCATCCATCGTGGGCCCGATGACGAAGGGACTTTTGTAGGGCCGGGTATTGGCCTAGGCTTCCGGCGCCTAAGCATCATTGATGTCGCTGGCGGTCATCAGCCCCTTTCGAATGAAGACGGCCGCGTTTGGGTCATGCTTAACGGAGAAATCTACAATTATCTCGAGCTTCACGACGACCTGATAAAACGCGGCCATCGATTCAATACTCGCTCGGATACCGAAACCATCGTTCATCTCTACGAAGAATATGGCGAGGAGTGTTTCGCGCGTCTGCGCGGAATGTTCGCCATCGCATTATGGGATTCGCGCCAACAAAAATTGTTGCTTGCTCGCGACCGTGTCGGCAAGAAGCCTCTCTTCTATGCCGCTGACTCGAAAAGGATTCTGTTCGGCTCAGAGCTGAAGTGCTTGCTGGCGGGTGATTCCCTGCCCCGCGACATGGATATTCAGGCGCTCTCCGATTATTTCTCGTTCGGCTACATTCCGGCACCTAAAACAATCTACCGCGCAGCGCAAAAGCTGTTGCCTGGTCATTACTTAGTGGCCTCGGCAAATGGTGTGCGTGTTGAGCGCTATTGGGATATTTCCTTTGGCCACCTAGAGCAACGCAGCGAGGAAGAATGGTGCGAGATTCTGCGCCATCAGCTTTGCGAAGCTACGCGAATGCGCTTGATGAGCGAAGTGCCGCTGGGCGCCTTTTTGAGCGGCGGCGTGGACTCGTCTTCGATCGTCGCTATGATGGCCAAAATCATGCGGCGACCCGTTACGACTTGCTCGATTGGTTTTGAGGAGCAGGAGTACGACGAAGCAGACTTTGCGCGTAAAGTTGCCGAACAGTTCCACACGGATCATCACGAACAAGTGGTGCGGCCCAACGCTCTCGACGTGCTCAACAAGCTTGTCTGGCATTACGACGAACCGTTCGCCGATTCCTCCGCGATTCCCACCTATTACGTGTCTCAGGTCGCGCGGCAATATGTCACCGTAGCGCTGGGCGGAGACGGCGGAGATGAGAGTTTTGCCGGTTATCGCCGCTATTACTTCGATCGCTTTGAAAACCAAATGCGGGGATTCATTCCGGCACCTTTACGCAAAACAGTTTTCGGTCCGCTCGGCCATATGTATCCGCCTCTCGCGTGGGCCCCGCGTTTTCTGCGAGGCAAAGCCACTTTCCAAAGCTTGGCTCGCTCGCCACTGGAAGGTTACTTCAATTCCGTTTCTATCTTTCGTCCCGGTGAGAAACCAAATCTTTTTACTTCGGATTTCCGCGCAGCTCTGGGCAATTATGATTCAATGGGAGTGCTCCGGCAACATTACGACCGCGCCGATACTCCTGATTTGCTCTCCCGTATTCAGTACGTTGATATCAAAACCTACCTAACCGATGACATCCTCACAAAAGTAGATCGAGCCAGCATGGCCGTATCACTAGAAGTGCGAGCTCCGCTTCTCGATCATGAGTTAATGGAAACTGTTGCAACAATTCCCTCTTCCTTGAAGTTGGTGGGACGCGAGGGAAAATATATTTTTAAGAAAGCCATGGCCCCCATTCTGAAATCAGAAATTCTGGACCGCAAGAAACAGGGATTTGCAGTCCCGCTGGATCGTTGGTTCCGCGAAGATCTACGAGAACTCACACACGATGCTCTGTTCTCTTCGGACGACGGAATTCTCGATCGGACGTTTCTTAAGAAGATTTGGGACCAGCACCAGAAAGGCACCTACAACCGTTCTGCGCATCTTTGGTCGGTTCTGATGTTTCGTAAGTGGCGCGAGACTTTTTCGTCCTAAATTAAGGAGAGGGCTGACTAGTATCAGGAATCAATGATTCCGTCGCGGAGCATGAGTATTTTGCTCTGGCAAGATCCTGGTGGACCGTGCTCGGAATTAGCTTTTCATTTTCCATTATTCGAGAAAATCCTTACCGTATATATGCATTATATTCGCCTCCCAGCTATCGGGAGATGTTCGGAACCCCCTAAGCCGCTGAACATGCTACAGTTAGCGGCGACGCGGAACCGCTGATAGCGGCACCTTGGAGTATCAATTGCCTAGTGTTGTTACAGGATATTTTCGCGTAGGGCTCAGCAATTTTGCGGCACCGAATCACAAACCAATAGACGCTGGGAACAAATTCAGGTCGCTTACCACTCACACCAAAATGGAGAAATTGATGATCACCAAGATGAAAAATGCCCGCACCCTGATGCTGATAGGCATCGGATTCGTGGCATGTTTGTTTGGACAGAGCGTTCGAGCCGCAGCGTCTCCCGTTCAAGTCGGCGGATGCAAGGGCAAGACCGAAGTGAATTACCCGACCATCCAGGCCGCCGTAACTGCCGTCGGAGTTGGCGGTACGGTCAACGTCTGCCCCGGGACTTATTCTGAGCAGGTCACGATTAATAAGAGCTTAACCCTGTTGGGCAATCCGAACGGAAACGCAGATAACGTAGTGATCGTTCCTCCATCCGGCGGAATGGTTCAAAACGCGACGGATCCCGCCCCTGGAGCTTCCAATCCCAATATTGCTGCGCAGATTTATGTGAACAACGCTTCTACGGTTACCATCAAGAACATTATCCTGAACGGCGCCGATAACGGCCTGAGAGGATGCAGTTCTCCAGTCCTCGTTGGCATTTATTTCCTCAATACCGCCGGAGCCATCAATGGCGCGGACGTGTTGAATGAAGTAATGGACGAGCCTGCCGACAGCGTTTGCAACAGTGGCGTCGGCATTTACGTGGAGGCTGACAACGGCCCTGCGGTGACATTAACCATCTCAGCTGTAAACAATTTCCAGAAGAACGGAATTACAGCTAGCGGCTACGGAAACGGAATGCCAGGTCCAGTGATGAATATTTTTAGTGACAACGTGGCGGGGCAAGGCCCGACGTCAGGAGCACTGGAAAATGGCATCCAAATCGGATACGGAGCGACTGGAAAAGTCGATTCGAACATCGTCTCGGACTTAATTTGGAATGGCGGATCAACCGATAACCCCGGAGCAGAGGCCACTGGAATACTTGTTATCGCGAGTAACGATGTCACCGTTAACAGCAACCGTATCGCCACCACCCAGTTTGCCATCGCAGTGGTCAGTGACCCAGTTTACGGCAATGCCGACAGCAACACCGTCACGGTAAATTACATTAACAATTCTTTCGTCGACGGAATCGACATTTGCAGCAATAAAAATACCATCCAGAACAACGATGAATACAACAGCGTTCGCGCCGGCATCCACATCGACTCGACTTGCACTGAAGGTTCCGGTGGCGGCAGCAGCGGCAACAGTAACGTTCTTACCAAAAATAACAGCAATGGAGCTTGCGCCGGCCTTCTTTTGGGAAACGGCACGGGAAATACGTCTAGCCCACAAATCCTCATAGCCAACGTAAATTTTCAGACACTGGCAGGAAATACGTGCAACACGCCACTGGGCTCTTCTAAGGCCATTTTGGCGCCGCAGGAGTCCGAAAAATCGCCACACACCCTTGCCTTCCGATAGGTGTGCTTTAGCTATTGAGAATGAAAACGCTTCAGGCGAACTTTTTGCTTGCACGATTGATCGCCTGAAGCGCGCATTCCACACTCACGATTCGCGCCCACTGCTCCCCAAAACCAAATCCCGCCTGTTGTGAGCGGATTAGGAAGTTCGCCAGAGCCGTCGAATCCAGCGAACGGCTAAGCTCCATCTTATCCGGGCGCAGAAGCTCTTTCACTTCTTCCTGGCGCCACAATTCCATACGAGGATCGCGAGCATCATTTTCAGTTTTCTGGCGGAATCCAAGCTTTCCACGAATCTTACGTCCGGCCTTTTCGACAAAGTAAGTTGCAAGAGGAAAAAATCGATAGAAATTCTTCCAGGTCGCCGGCTGCGCAGGGAAACCGTGCTCCAGCGGATATTCCGCTAGACGCGGTGAAAATTCCGAAAGCATCTTACGGATCATCAAGCCTCGCCATCGCAACATCGCGCGAGCACTTAACATGATCTCGATCACAGAGAGAAACATGAAGGGCGATAAGCAAGGCCATATTTGATTTGTGCTGCTGGCGATGCGTCCTTGCCACCGCTGCATCCGCATCATCAGGTAGGCATTGTCCATTTGAAACGTATTTGGCATTTCCGCCAGCCCCGAATTGGTGTGTTCGATCACTTCCGTAAAATGATCCACCAAATCCACACGCGCAGCCACGGGAAATATGGATGAATCAGAGCGTTGGGCTGCATAGCGACGTTGCGCAACTTTATGTGCATCCAGTGGGCTGCGCGCGCCAATCCGCGGAAAAAGCAATTCCCACCAATATCCGCGAGCCACTTCGCCGAACGAACCATTGATGCTTATATCGAACTGTTGCGAAAGCCCGCCGTGAATTTCCCGAATTCCGGCGTAATTAACGAGATCGTACTCTCCGTCCGTGAGCGGCAAGCAAGCTTGCACTTGCTCGAATGAGATCTGTTTCATCGGCTCACTATGCAAGTTTGCTAAGCCGAGTCTTTGCGCCAGCTCCTTCGAAATGCGGACGTCCGCGCTATCTGCAGAACCAGAAACTGCGGTGGTCAACTGCACGCCGGCGCCCAGGAATGCCGCAACTAGCGCTCGCGAATCGTAGCCACCGGTTAAATCGCAGACAGGATTTGCGTATAACGAATTGATTCTTTTAGCCGCGCGCATTGTTGCATGCCAAAGCGCTTCGACGGCTTCTTCACCTCCCAGCGATTCCGGCCTAGCGTTAGCCGCGTGCCAATATGCTTCCTCGTTCTTTTTCCTCCCCTCAGCGAAATGGACAACTATCGCGGGAGCAAGTTT
>Ga0308309_10001426_pt1 | contig 14286 bp, 15 predicted proteins | sample HubBroMetageWFT5_FD_192491 | JGI IMG/M metagenome (GOLD analysis project Ga0308309, IMG submission 192491) | Warmed and freeze-thawed soil microbial communities from the Hubbard Brook experimental Forest, New Hampshire - Hubbard Brook CCASE Soil... | ecosystem: Environmental > Terrestrial >...
ATGCGGCCGGGCAGAATCTTGCGTCCCGGGAAAATTTGCGTGCGCTGGCCGGTGGTCACATCCACGAGATAAGTGACGGGAGCGGTCTTCTCGTCCCAGGCGTAGCTCAATTCACGACGCGCGACGGCGACGGCTTTTTTCCCGTCGTAGGAGGGCTCGAATCCTTCGATCCAATCCGTGTTGTCTGTCAGGCGCGTGACTTTCTTTTCTTTCACGGAGAGTTTGAAAAGCCTGACGGGCGCTTCGTGCGCCTCATCATCCACCGCATCGCTATCGTCCTTACTTTCTTTCAGGTTGTGTTCGTAGAGAGTCGAATCTTCCTGGGCGCTGAAAAGAATCGTGTCGTTATCCAGCCACTCGAATTGATTGATGCCGCGATCGGATTCCGTCACCGACCATGGTTCGCCGCCCTCCATGCTGAGAAGCCAAAGCTGCATGGGAGCCGCGTCTGGCTTCGGCTTGGGTAGGGCGCGGCTGCTGAGGAAAGCGATCGTTTCGCCGGAAGGCGACCAGCGGGGGCCCGAGACGTTGTCCGTGCCGCGCGTGAGCTGGATTTCCTTTTTCTCGGTGAGGCTGGAGAGATAGAGGTTGCTGATGCGGCCGTCTTTCTCCTTGTCTGTGACGCTTTTCACCCACACCGTCCATTTGCCGTCCGGTGAAATTCGGAATTGGCCGGCGCCCTCCGTGTAGACGAAATCCTCTGGCTTCCAGGGAGTTTTTTTCGCGAGAGCCGCTGGCTTGTTGTCGTCACCGGCGAGGGCAATGCCGCCCATCATCACAAACACAGCCGCGATCGTCAGTGAACGAAGAATTCTTGCGGACATTTCCTTGCCTCCCCGGTTCCTGCTGAATGTGAAGCAAACGCTATCACGCCGCCGCGAATTGCGGCTACGGGTTATATCGCGCCAGCCAGGCGGCAACTTCGCGGAACACATCGCGCCGCTGTTCCCAAAGCGTGGGAAAGTGTGGCGAGCCGGGATACGTCACCATGCGTACCGTTTTTCCGCGCGCCGCGAGAGCCAGATAATATTCGCGTCCCTGAAAAGTGGGAACGCGGAGATCGCCCGCGCCATGAAGGATCAGCAGCGGAGTCGTTACGCTTGACGCATGCATCACGGCCGAAAAGCGCATCAATCCTTCGGGATTTTCGTCCGGCCAGCGCGCGTCGTAATCAATCTGTTCCACGTCGCTCGTCCAGATGAAACTCATCCAGTCCGTGATGCCCGCGCCTTCGATGGCCGCGCGATAACGATGCGTTTGAGTGACGGTCCAGCTGGTCATGAAGCCGCCGGCGCTCCAACCAAATATGGCGAGACGGTTGGGATCGGCCCATCCCTGTTCGACGGCGAAATCGGTGGCGCTATCCACGTCCGCGTAGGCGCGGTCGCCGAAATGCTGGTAAATCGCTTCAAGAAAATCTGTGCCGTAGCCCGTGGAGCCGCGATATTCCGGCTGCAGGACGACGTAACCGAGGCCTGCGACCAGGCGCGAGAAGGCGTCGAAATCCAGGCGATCGTTTGATTCCGGGCCGCCATGTGGCAACACGAGAAACGGATATTTCTTTCCGGCAACATATTCGGCGGGAAATGTGACGATACCTTCGAGTGGAATTCCCTCTTTCGATGTCCAATGGACCACTTGGACGGGGCCGAGCGCGACGTTGGCAATCTGCTCCTCGCCTTCGCGCGTGATTTTCTTCAGCGCGCAGCCGTTTACCACGGCCACGTTGGTGGCATGCTCGGGATCTCCTACGGAGAAGGCTAGCGTTTCCGCGCCGCTGCGAATTTCGGAAGAAACCGGTGTCGCGCTCACAATGCCGCCCGGCCATTGATAGGGCGTTTTCAGCTCGCCGCCTTCGAATGTATCCACTTCGCCGCGAACGCCGCGCGCTACCTCCACCCAAACGCGGCCGTGAGCGTCGCCGAAGAGCGACATGGCGGAGCCTTGCAGGTGCGGCGTGCGATCCACTGGCATCCCACCATCGGCGGATACGGTCCAGACATGGTCCGGCGTGAGTGTGTTCGAAGTGGTGCTGAGGAACGCAAGTTCCTTGCCGCCGTTTGCCCACGCAATTCCGCCGGAACCGGTGGCGATTTCAGAAGCTGCGGAATTTGAAATATCGGCGATGTGCCGCGCGCCGGCGGCCGAGCAGACGTCAATTGAGCTGTGGACGTAGTGGTAGCCGATCATCGGCGTTTGCGAAACGATGGCGACCGACGATCCGTCCAGCGCCCAGGACATTCCCGCAAGTTGCGTGAGCGCCGGGCACCACCATGCGCCGCCGGTGGCGTCCGCGTTTACCACATATAAACCCGACGGCTCGTTTTCCACCACCGTGTGGATTTCCGCAAGTGGGTCAACAGGACGCGGATCGGCCACAACAGCGAAGCGCGAGCCATCTGGAGAAATCGAGGCGGTGCCGATGCCCGAGGGAATCGCCGTCAGAATTGTGGGTTTGGATTCGGGCGCGGCAATCAATATGATCGCAAGTTGCCTCTTTTTGTCCTGTTCGATCGGCCCGTACAATCCCGAGCCGTCGCGCGTGAATCCGATGGGGGAAAAATGCTCCGGCAGCTTGAGTTCGCGCGAATGCGAACCATCCGGCGCGATCAGCCACCATTCTTCTTTCGCGGCGCCTTTCAGCACCCCGTGGACGACGCGATAGAGAATCGCATTGCCGTCGGGCGAGACCGCAATGGCCGAAGCGCTGCGCAGATTGGTCCAGTCATCACCATTAAAGGGATGCTTTTCGGCCGCGCGCGCGGCAAAACACAGCAATGCAAGTGCGAGACAACATGCGCTATACTTTTTCATCGCGGTCCTCTTAAATCCCCCTGGAGAGCCGGAGCGGTGGTCTGATCTTCGGTTGTGGACGCTGACGATAACACAAACTTCATGAACCAAACGCCAGTTTTTACACCCGATACGGTGCGATTCTTCCGCCAATTGGCAGGGAATAACACCAAGGCGTGGATGGACGAAAACCGCGAGCGATATCGCACGACGGTCGTCGAACCGTTTCGCGTCCTGCTCGACCGGCTTGCGCCGGCGGCGCAGAAACTGAATCCGGGGTTCGTTATCAGCGGGCGCACGGGCGACAATTTTTCACGCATCAACCGCGATATTCGTTTCGCGCGAGACAAGACTCCTTACCGCCCGCAGATGTATCTTTATTTTGGGGAGCCCGGCGGCGAAGGCGGCCAACTTTACGTGGGCGTTTCCGCCGAGGCGGTAACTTCGGGTTTTCGCATTTACGGCGGAGAAAAAACTTCGCCATTGATACAAATTGGTCGCGCCCGCGGCCTTGAGAATTGCAAATGGATCGCGCGGCAAAGCCGCCGCCTCGCGAAGAAATACGAAAGCTATTGGTATTCCATGGAAAAGGGCGAGTGGACGAAGCATGGTGGCTGGCCCGTTGATCCCGAGAACTGGAAAAAACTAGGCGCGTGGGTCGTTCGCAGGAAATTCGCCTCCGCGGCAGCGAGTCGCGAAGGATTTGAAGGCGAGATCGCGAAAGTTTTCCGCGACGTGTACCCGCTGCTGCCGTTCACGGGTTCGCCGAAATGGAAACCGTAGTTAGAGAGGATAGACCACGATGGCCATGAGCCGCGAACAAGCCCGCAGCGAACATAGTGCCAAGATGGCGGGCCACGAACAATTCAGCGAGACGATTTACGGAGTTGTCTGCGCCACCTGCCACAACTATGTCTTCGTGGATAAGACGAATTGCCCGAACACCTGCCGCGAACACGAAACCTGCCGCCAGGCTTATTCCTGATTTCTTTAGTGAGTGGGCGCTGCTTTTTTTGGCGGCCTTTCATCCAACCGAAATCGCCGGATCGGGTGGCGCGTCACACGCCTGATATATAATGGCGCTCCCAATGGCCCTCGCCTCTGGCACGAAATTTGGTCCCTATCAAATTGAAGCTCCGCTGGGAGCAGGCGGCATGGGCGAAGTGTATCGCGCGATAGCGGGCTTTGAACTTGAACCACCACACTCCGCTGAGTGCGTCGTTGACGCAATCGCGCAAAACCCCGTATAATCAGAGTTTGTCACTAGAGTTGGGAGGAAGCATGTACGCCGTAATTCGCAGTGGGGGAAAGCAATATCGCGTCGAGGCGGGCAAGACCATCCAGGTCGAGCTGCTCGACGGAAAAGTGGGCGGAAAGGTCACGTTTGAAAACGTCCTCGCCGTCCGCACGGATGAAAAAAAGATTCTCGGCGGCGCTCATATCGCCAAGGCCAAAGTCATCGGCAAGATCGTCAAGCACGTGCGCGGCCCGAAAATGAAGGTGATGAAGTTTAAGACGGGCGGCCAGTACAAAATCTGCACCGGCCATCGGCAGGGCTACACGGCCGTCGAAGTCAGCGATATCCAAATCGATTAGGGGTATTCCATGGCACACAAAAAAGGTGGCGGGTCTTCCGTCAATGGACGCGACTCGCACGGACAGCGGCTCGGCATCAAGCGTTTCGGGGGACAACTCGTCACCGGCGGCAGCATCCTGATTCGCCAGCGCGGCACGCATTACAAAGCCGGCAAAAACGTCGGGCGCGCCAAGGACGATTCTCTTTTCGCGCTCATCACCGGCGTCGTCCGCTTCGACGATAAAGGCGGACATGGGCGGTTCATCAGCGTCCTGCCGGTCGAAGAAGCCGCGGCCATCGCCGATGAGAAGAAGTCCGCAGCCGCATCAGCCGCAAACTGAATTCCTTTTATTCCAGGGCAGGATTTCGGGGCAGCGCGGATTTTTGTCTTTCGCCGCTTCCCTGGCGTAAGCTATTTGTGTGTGCTCTCCTGGATCGTGTGATCTATGTTTGTTGACGAAGCTAAAATCCTGGTGAAGGCCGGCGACGGCGGCAATGGCTGCCTCGCGTTTCGCAGGGAGAAGTATGTCCCGCGCGGCGGCCCTTCCGGCGGCGATGGCGGGCACGGTGGCGACATTTATCTGGAAGCAAATCCGAACGACAACACCCTGCTCCGCTACCGTTACAATCGCGAATTTCGCGGCGAGCGCGGCCGCCACGGCGAAGGCTCGGACTGCCACGGGCGTTCCGGTGAGCACTCGATTCTGAAAGTCCCTGTCGGCACCGTTGTTTTCGATGCAGAGACAGGCGAGCAGCTTTGCGATCTCACCGAGCCCGGCCAGCGCTACCGCGCGGCACTCGGCGGCCGCGGCGGCCGCGGCAATGGCAATCCGAAATTTGTTCGCCCGTGGCACCAGGCGCCACGGGAACATGAAGACGGCCGGCCCGGCGAAGAGCGCACCCTGCGGCTCGAATTGAAATTGCTTGCCGATGTCGGGCTGGTTGGCTTTCCAAACGCCGGAAAATCCACGCTGATTTCGCGCATCTCCGCCGCGCGCCCCAAGATTGCCGCGTATCCTTTCACGACACTCGAACCAAGTCTCGGCGTCGTCTCGGCCGATCCGGATGCCGCGCCTGGGAACGGCCGCACTTTCGTGGTTGCCGATCTTCCCGGATTAATCGAAGGCGCGCACGAAGGTGTTGGCCTCGGCATCCGTTTTCTGAAGCACATCGAGCGCACGCGGCTGATTGCGCACCTTGTGGATACCAGCGACGCGAACGGCCGCGATCCGGTCCATGATTTCGAAATAATTGAAAACGAGTTGGCGTCTTTCAGCCCGGCGCTCGCCGAAAAGCCGATGATCGTCGTGGCCACCAAGCTGGATGCCACCACCGATTTCACCCATCTGGAGGAATTGCGCGCGTTCGCCGCAAAGCGTGGCCTTGAATTTCACTCGATTTCGGCCGCCACAGGCGAGGGCGTGGTCGAACTCGTCCGCGCAATTGCCAACGCGCTCGATACGATTCCGAAGCCCGCACCACCGAGCGCCTCGGACGCGCCCGGTCCGCACGAAGCAGCGCAGGAATCCGAAGCCGAAATTTCCAGCCAAGCCGCGCCTGATCCGGAGGAGAATTGAGTTCGCATTCCTCCTCGAAGTCGCACGCCGGTGGGCATCAGCGATCGGTCGCGTTGTTTGGCGGCACGTTCGATCCGATTCACGCCGGGCACATCGCTGTGGCGCAAGCGGCGCAGCGGCGCTTCCATCTGGACGCGATTTATTTCGTCCCCTCTTCGCGGCCGCCGCACAAATCGAAGCCGGCTCTTACTCCCTTCATTTATCGGTATTCGATGGTCGCGCTCGCCTGCTCCGGCCATTCCGCATTTGTTCCTTCGCTTGCGGAAGCGCCGGTGGATGCCTCGGCGTCGCACATTTTCTACACGATCGACACGGTCCGCCGCTTCCGCCGTGAGCACCCGGACGATCGCCTATTTTTCATACTCGGTGCCGACCAGTTTCTCGAAATCCCTACCTGGCGCCAATATGAATCTCTGCTCGATGCTTGCGATTTCATCATCGCCAGCCGCCCCGGCTTCCGCTTAGACGCGTTGCGCCTGGTGATTCCTCCGGAAAAGTTTGGCCGAAGCGGGGGAAGCGATCCGCATAAGATCGTGCTCAGGAAATCGGTGATTCATTTGCTCACCACCGTGGCCAGCCATATTTCATCCACTGAAGTGCGGCATCGTCTTGCGAAACATCAATCCATCCACGGGCTTGTGCCCGCGCCCGTGGAGGAATACATTTTGGGACAGGCTCTTTACCAGTGACCATCGACCCCCTTCGCCCCGAAATTCGCTGGGCCGTGGAAGCGGCCCAGGACAAGCAGGCCGTGGACATTACGGTTCTGAATCTCACCGGCGCCGGCGCATTCGCCGAATATTTTCTGCTTTGCTCCGGGCAGAGCACGCCGCAAATTCACGCCATCGGCGGCGCAATTGAGGAGCGCCTCGGCCGCAACGGGGTGCACTGCGCTCATCGCGAAGGCCGATCGGGAGCGGAATGGGTTCTGCTCGATTACGGGTCGTTCGTCGTACACATTTTCAGCGAGCGCGCACGCGAGTATTACGATCTCGAGCGCCTCTGGCGCAACGCCGAGCGCACTGATTTCCCCGCACCCAGCGGGCTGCGGGAATCGCGCGCCGAATCGGAATCCGAATCCGGCGCAGCCCCGCAATGAACCCGACGAATATCGCCTGGGTGGCGGCCGATCCGGCCTCACTCGGCGTTCTCGAAATCGCAGAAAAACTCGCGGAAACCGCCACCACCCTTCTCATCACCGGCGAAAGCGGCACAGGTAAAGACCAGCTCGCGCGCTGGATTCATGAACGCGGTCCGCGCCACGATGCCCCGTTCCTGAAAATTGATTGCGCCAGTCTGCCCTCGGAGCTCGTGGAATCCGAATTATTCGGCCATGAGCGCGGCGCTTTCACGGGCGCGGTCGCGCGCAAACCCGGCCGACTGGAAATGGCGCAGGGCGGAACGATCGTTCTCGACGAAATCGCCGCGCTCACTCCGGGCATGCAGGCGAAACTGCTGCGCGTTCTCGAAGAGCGCACTTTTGAGCGCCTGGGCGGCACTGAAACGCTGCGCATGGACGCGCGCCTGATGGCGCTCACGAATACCGATCTCACCAAAGCAGTCGCAGATGGCCGTTTCCGCGAAGATCTTTTTTTTCGCCTCAACGTTCTTGCGATTGCCGTCCCGCCGCTGCGGCAGCGGCAGGCCGATATTCCGTTGCTCGCCGTGCATTTTCTTGCGCGGCTTGCACCTGTGCACGGACGTACTGATCCGGCATTCGATCCCTCTGCCTTGCAATTGCTCGAATCGTACGGCTGGCCGGGAAACGTTCGCGAGCTCAAGAACGCTGTCGAACACGCACTCGTCTTCTCCAAGGAGGCATTGCTTCAGCCGCAGGATTTTCCTGCGATTATCGGCGTCGCAGGCGCTCCGCAAGGAATCACCGGCACTCTGCGCAACCTCAACGAAATCGAACGCGAGGCGATTCAGGCCACACTCGAAGCCACGCATTACAAAATCGGCCAAGCCGCGCAAATTCTGGGCATCACGCGGAAGACGCTGCTCGACAAACGCAAAAAATACGGTTTGATTGGATGAAAATCCGCCTCGTGATGCTTGGAAAGACGCGCCGCGACGAATTCCGCTCGCTGCTCGATGAATACGTTCACCGCATTTCGAATTACGCCGTCATCGCCGTCAACGAGATGCGCGATTCGTCGCCGGTCTCGTTTCAAAAGCTCAAGATCGATTCCGCCTCCACGGTCGTCCTCCTCGACGCCGGCGGAAAGCAGCTCACGTCAGCTCAATTTGCCCGTTGGGTGGCGAATCTTCGCGATCGCGGTACGCGCGAGATGGTTTTCCTCTGCGGCGACGCCGACGGCTTCCCGGACGAGCTCCGCGCCAAAGCCAGGCAGAAAGTTTCGCTTTCTACTCTCACCATGCCGCACGATTTCGCGCGCGTCGTCCTCGCCGAGCAAATTTACCGCGCCTTCACCATTTTGCATGGACATCCTTATTCGAAATAGGAAGGCTTCTGCGACAATAGGCGGATTATGACCATCAAAATCTCTCACGATTCCGGCGCGCTCACCGCTTCCATCGAATTGATGATCACGCGCCCTCTTCCGGATTACGATCTCGACGATGTCGAGGCCCCCATCCCGCGCGGCGTAGATCCCATGCTCGCCTCCCAGGGTTTCAAGGATTTGCTCGATGAAGTTCGCGGCATCCTTGACTGCGAACTTGCGAGCAGCTCGCTCGAGATCGCTCAACTCACGGGCGCCATCTGCCACGACAAAAATATCCACCGCCCCGGCATCTGGCTCGTCCTCCGCGAGCGCAGCGCGGCGAGGGACATGTCCCCGGCTGCCCGCCAGCAAGTCGCGGCAATTGCAGAAGCCATCCGCTCGAACCTGCAGCTCTCGTAGTCGTCATCGCCCGCTATCGCGCCCGTTATCACGCAGCCGCCTTTTGGCGCAAAGCGCCCAGGCTGCTACAATAACCAGTTTCTGCAGCACACAATTGTTCATCCGAGGCCCACATGGCTGAAATTCAACCCTTTCGCGCTTACCGCTACGACACGAATCGCGTCGCCCTGAAAGACGTTCTCACGCAGCCGTACGACAAAATCTCCCCGGCTATGCAGGACGCCTACTACGCCGCCAGCCCATACAATCTGATACCTGTCGAAAAGGGTCGTATCTTTCCGGACGACACGCCTGAGAACAACGTCTACACGCGCGCCTCGAGAAAAATCGAGGAATGGATCGCGGAAAAGATACTTTTGCAGGACTCTGCTCCCAATCTCTATATCTACTCCCAGGATTTCTTCGTTCCCGGCAGAAATTCCCATCGGGTTCGTGTCGGCTTCATCGCGCTCGCCCGCCTCATGGATTACGACGCGAAGGTCGTCTTCCGCCACGAGCACACGCTCTCCGGCCCCAAGGCTGACCGCATCGAGCTTTTGCGCAAGACCCGCGCGCAAACCGGCCAGTTGTTTCTTCTCTACGACGATGCAGCTCGCAAAATCGATTCCATGCTCGAGGATGCCTCGCGCAAGAGCACACCGCAGGAATTGCACGACGAATTCGGCGTAACCCATCGCCTTTGGCCCGTTTCTGACGAATCTTTGCTCCGCCGGGTCCAGCAGGAGATGGCCGATAAGAAACTCATCATCGCCGATGGCCATCACCGCTATGAAACCGCGCTCGCTTACCGCAACGAATGCCGCGCGCGCCTGGGCGCCACCGATCCGATGGCCGCTCACGAGTTTGCCATGGCCACTTTCATCAACACGCATTCCAAGGGCCTGGTGATTCTTCCCACCCACCGGCTCGTTCGCAACGTTCCCAATTTTGATTTCGAGGCATTTCGCAAAAAGGCCGGCGCATATTTCGACTGGTATTCCTATCCATTCCAGAATCCGGAGGAACGCGTCACGGCCTACGCCGAATTCCTGAAGGACTTCGAGGGCCATCACCATGGCCGCCGGGCGTTTGGAATTTACGCGGGCGGCGGAGCGTTCTTTTTATTTCTGCTCCGGCGCGATGCAGATCTGGAACATTTGCTCCCGGATATTTCCGAAGCGCAGCGTGGACTTGACGTTGTTCTACTGCATCGCTTGATTCTCGAGAAGTCGTTGGGAATCACTCCCGAAGCGGTTACCGCGGAAAAGAATGTGGAATATGTCAGGGAAGCGGAAGCTGCAATTGCCGCTGTGGATCGAGGCGAAGCGCAGCTCGCTTGCTTGCTGAATCCTGTGCGTATGCAGCAGATGGCGGATATCGCGCTCGCCGGTGGGGTGATGCCGCAAAAATCCACGGACTTTTACCCAAAGATGCTCAGCGGGCTGGCGATTTTTCGCGTGGAAGGGCGACTGGGATAAGAAAATGGGACGTAACCGCCGTTAACAGTCCCGCGGTCAACAGGGAATAAAAACGCGGCCCAGCGTGGCCGGGCCGCGTTCGGAATCCTTCGCAGCAAGCTTCGAACTAAGTGAAGCTCTGAACCGCCGCGGCTTCGTTTTCGTAGGTGTCGAACACGGTCATCAGCTTCGTCACCTGAAGAACTTCCTTGAACTTCGATCCTAGATTCGCCAGCTTCAGCGTTGCGCCTTGCGAGCGGGCGCTGTGGAAAGTCGCCACCAGTGTGCCCAGGCCCGCGCTGTCGATATAGCCGACGTTCGAAAGATTCAGCACGATTTTCTTTTTCCCCGCCGCGAGCAGGCTCTTCACCTTTTCGCGGAACGCATTGCTCTCTTCGCCCAGCACGATGCGCCCCTCGATTTCGAGAACGGTCACTCCATTCACATCCCGATCGGTCATTCTCAGTGCCACGTTCGCGCCTCCTGGAAAATCTCTCGCTTCATCTTTGAATGCAAATTCGGGAGAAACCGCTCCCCTTCGACGGGAACTCTTGTCTTCTCCTCAGTAAAAATCCGAGCAGGACATGTAATACCCGCAGGCTGCGCATATCATTTTGCAGCTCCGCTGCTCCAGACGCGCCGAACATCGCGGGCAATAAGCGGAAGCGTATTCAGTTTCCGGCTTCGGCCCGGGGGCAACTCCGCTGGAGTTCGCTGGTTTGGCCGGTGGAACAATGGCTTCCGGCTGTTGCATGCCTGTGCGCCCTTTGGACGGACTTTTATAGCACATCCCGCCTATGAGGAAAAGCAAAGGAAAGTCGTCACAGGCCCCGTCGCCTTGGGAACAACTGCAGGGGTATAGACACCACAGGGGGCGTCCCGGTGCCCGTCCCAGAGATGCAAATCACGCGAAACGGGACTATAGTGGAGTCTCGGCGGCCCCGGGGCGGGGCTTCTCGCCGGTTGATGTGGAGGCGGCCATGAGAATTGGCAAACGATTTCCGCTGCTTCTAGCTTTGGGATTTGGTCTCGCGTCTCCGTTCGCGCAGGCGCAAAAGCAGGCTCATTCGGAACCATCTTCTGCCCCAACACAGCGGCCCTCCACGAATACCTCGTCCAATCAGCCGGCAACTGCTCACCAAGATAATGGGACGTCAAACGTTTCCACATCTCGCAAGCCGCGGTCATCGCCCAAAATTGTAGACACAAGCGTCTGGTCTCCCAGGGTTTTTGCAAACCTTTCGCCAACAGAGCCACGCAGAGGAGCAAGCCCCGAATTCGCTCGCAAGAAGCCCGTGAAGATAACAATCCCTCCCAAGAAACACGGACCTGTCGGAACGGGAGGAGGCGCATCCGGGGGCGGCTCGGGATTATATTTGCTCGGAGGCGAGGGAGGCTATGTCGTCCCTTCTGATGATTCCGTGGCTCAGTCCGCGGGCGACCAAGGTCCGGTCGAAGACGCGACAACTCAGGATCCCGGCGGAGAGCAGGACCAGACGCAGCCTATTGAAGCACTTGACGCGAAACTATCCGCAACTGAATCCGAGCAAGCCGCGGCTACTCCCGTTCAGGATGAAGGTGAATTCACGCTGGTGCTGCGCGATGGCAGCAGAGTTTCGGCGCTTGCCTTCACCCACGCCAGTGACAAAATTATCTACATCTCGCCCGATGGTGACCGCCGCACGCTCGCAAGCGTCGATCTCGATGCAGACGCAACGGTCCGCGTGAATCAGGAGCGCGGCACGCCGCTTCAACTCCCTCTCTAAAATTAATTTGTGGATGAATTTTTTCTTTCGCCGCGCGCGCAAGCCAGTTCTCCATCACTCCGCGGAACGGCGGGCAGGTTCCGGCATATACAGCCCCGCTTCGGCGGGGAGTCCGGCTCGTTCGAACTGAACGGTCGAATGCGAAATGTGAAAATCTCGCGCCAGGATTTCACGAAGCTGGGCGAGGATTTTTTCGCTTTCTTCCATGTGCATATCGGGTATGCGGATGTGGCAGGAAAGTGCGGTAAGGTCCGAGCCCACCGTCCAGATGTGGATGTCGTGGACTTCCTGAACGTTTTCGATTTGCAGCATCGCCTTGGCCACGTCTTCCAGGCGCAGCGTGCTCGGCATCCCCTCAAGCAGGATGTGGCTGCTCTGCCGAAGAATTCCTATTCCCGCCCATAGGACCATCGCCCCAATCAGGATGCCAATCGCCGGATCGGCCCACTCTGCTTTCGTCCAGCGAATGGTAACGGCGGCGGCGAAAATTGCCACATTTGAGAGCGCGTCCCCAAGATTGTGGATCCACACGGTGCGGACGTTCAGGTCGCTCCGGCCGCTGTGTACCGCAAGCGTGATCCCTCCATTCACAACCAGCGCGATAATCGAAACCCACAGCATGATGCCCGTTTCCACTTCCACCGGATGGCGAAGCCTGTTCAGCGACTCCAGCACCACGAACAGTGCGACAAACGAGAGCAGCATCGCGTTCACAAACGCAGCCAGAATTCCCGCGCGATGATACCCGTAAGTTTTCTCCGCCGTGGGAGGTCGCATTGCCAATCGCGTAGCCAGCCACGAAATTACCAGCGTCGGAACATCCGTCAGATTGTGTGCCGCGTCGCTGACCAGCGCGATGGAATGCGCCTTGTAACCCGCTACCACCTCGACGGCCACCAGCACCAGCGTGCCCGCGACGGCAGCGCCCAGAATCCCGGTCATCCGGCCGCCAATGGCGTGGGAATGCCCATGAAGTCCATGCCCGTGACCATGCCCATGGCTGTGTCCATGGTCTCCTAGGTCGGAGTGAGTGGCAGGGCCGCCGTGGGCATGCGTGTGCATCAAAGTGGATTCTACTCGTAGTTCGTGCCCGGCGCACGGCTGCGTTCGCCCCGGGAATACAGGATTATAACGGGGCAGGCTGCGATGATGGAGCCGCCATTCCGCGGAACGCGCGGGAACGAACCTTCCGGACGAATCAAGATTGACTTACCTCTCCGCCCCCGCCTACCATGACACCCGTTGCCTCGTGACTCGGATTGGGCGTAGGCGCACGCGTCACGGTTCACCCAGCGATGACGCATCACGTTGCGAAGCTGACCTTTTGGGGGGTACGCGGCTCCACGCCGACGCCAGAGCGCGACACGTGGCGTTTCGGCGGAAATACGCCTTGCCTCGAACTCATTTCTCCCAGCGGTACTCGGTTTATCCTCGACTGCGGAACCGGCTTGCGCACCCTCGGCAATCGCTGGACAGCCAAGCAGGGCGATGAGGGGATTGACGCGCATATCCTGGTGACCCACTACCACTGGGACCACATCCAGGGCCTTCCGTTCTTCCATCCATTTTTCGACGCGCAGAACAGCTTCCACTTTTACAGCTTCCAGTCGAAATATCTGGGGCCAAACAGCCTGCGTCAAGTGCTCGAACGCCAGCTGGCCAGCCCTTATTTCCCTGTCGATGTCAGTATGATGTCCGCCGCGCGCCATTTCCGCGAAGTCACAGGCGGAGAGAAATGGGAAATTGAGGGAACTCGCATCACGGCGGCATGGCTCCATCACCCGCAGGGCTGCCTCGGCTATCGCATTGACACGACTGCAGGATCAATCGTCTACGCCACGGACAACGAGCCCGGCGTGCCCGAATTCGATCAGAATCTCCGCCAGCTCGCGCAGGGCGCCGACGTCCTTATTTACGACGCGCAATATTCCCCTGAACAGCTCGCCTCGGACCGCAAGGGCTGGGGCCATTCGAGCTGGCTTGAGGGAGTGAAAATCGCGCGCGAAGCGAAGGTTGGAAACCTGATCCTCTTTCATCACGACCCGGATTCTTCCGATAAGGTGGTGGACGGTTTTCTCTCCGCCGCGCGGCAGGAATTCCCCTCATCGTGGGCGGCAACCGAGGGAATGTGCGTCACTCTTAGCGAGCGCGGCGTGGGCGTCGCGTTGCGCGAAGCCCGCCTGGGGCAGCGGCGGCGTTTGCGTTTCGCGGCGTCCGTCAGCGGCCAATCGGAAGACGGCACGCAATTCGAAGAAAAGGCAACCGTGCGCG
>Ga0308309_10001428_pt1 | contig 14279 bp, 11 predicted proteins | sample HubBroMetageWFT5_FD_192491 | JGI IMG/M metagenome (GOLD analysis project Ga0308309, IMG submission 192491) | Warmed and freeze-thawed soil microbial communities from the Hubbard Brook experimental Forest, New Hampshire - Hubbard Brook CCASE Soil... | ecosystem: Environmental > Terrestrial >...
AAATCTGTGCGGACGACGCCGGGTGCGATGGCGTTTACGCAAACGCCCGAGGTGGCCCATTCGATGGCCAGCGATTTCGTGAGCGCGGCAACGGCTGCTTTGCTGGCGGTGTAGGCGGCAACCTCGTAGAGCGCGACAAAAGAGGCGAGTGAGGCGATGTTGATGATGCGGCCATAGCCCCTTTCGACCATGTGCTTGCCGAAGAGACGGCAGGCGCGCAAGGTGCCCTTGAGATTGGTCTCGAAGATGGCGTCCCAATCAGATTCGGGAACGTCAAGGGTGGGCATTCGCTTTGTGCGGCCAGCGCAATTTACAAGGATTTGAACGCTGCCGAATTGAGAGATGACGGATTGAAGGAGGCGTTCCAGGCTGGAAATGTCAGAGACGTCGGAGGTTTGTTCGAGCGAGCGCCGGCCGAGGGCGATGACGCCGGCGACAGCGCTGCGAACCTGCTCGGCGCGACGGCTGGTGGGAATCACGTTTGCGCCAGCCTCCGCCAGACCGCGCGCGATGGCCAGACCGATGCCGCTGGTGCCGCCGATCACGACGGCAGTCTTATTCGTCAGATCAAGAAGAGGATGCCCCATTCGCTAAACCCCAGAGCGGCCGCGGATCGCGGCGCAGGAATTTGAATTATCCACAAACGACCGCACAAATCCAGTACATCCGCCGCGGACAGCGATAGCGGATTGCACGCATGCGGGCGCGGATGTGTTGGCAAGCAGGGAGCGAACGGCTATTATGGCCCGCGTCGACCGCATCGCGAGAGAGATTAGATGGCACAGGTATGACTTTTATCACCGAAGATTTTCTGCTGCAGAACAAAACGGCGCGACGGTTGTACCACGGTTACGCGGAGTCTGTTCCGATCCTGGATTTTCATTCTCATTTGCCGCCCAAAGACGTGGCTGAGGACCGCCGGTTCCGCGATCTGGCGGAAATCTGGCTCGAAGGCGACCACTACAAATGGCGCGCGATGCGCGCGGATGGCGTTGCGGAAAAATATTGCAGCGGCGACGCAAGCGCGAATGAAAAATTCCTGACGTGGGCGAGGACGGTTCCGCACACATTGGGAAATCCGTTGTATCACTGGACCCACCTTGAACTGGCCCGCTATTTTGGCATCACCGAATTGCTGGATGGCGTGACCGCGGCGGCCATTTGGGAGCGCGCGAACAAATCTTTAACCTCCCGGGAAATGTCTGTGCGGGGAATTCTGAAGAAATTCCGCGTAGTGGCGCTTTGCACGACGGACGATCCGGCGGAGCCCCTCGACTATCACGCGCAGATCCAGAAATCCGGCTGCGAAACGCGAGTGTTTCCGACGTTCCGGCCCGACGGCGCTTTGCGGACGGGCGATCCGGCGCGATTCAATGAGTGGGTGAACAAATTAGGCGCGACCACAAATGTGGAGATTAGGCGTTTCCAGGACTTCCTGGACGCGCTCCGAAAGCGCCACGACAAATTTCACGAGATTGGCTGCCGGCTCTCCGATCATGGGTTGGATCAATGTTTTTCGGAGGAATGCGACGAGAAGGAAGCGGCCGGCATATTCACGAAGCTGCGCGAAGGCGCGTTGGTGAGTGGGGAAGGCTCCGCAAAATTTTCGAGCTACTTGATGATCTTCTTTGGCGAGTTGGATTCGAAACGTGGTTGGACGAAAATGCTCCATCTGGGCGCTTTCCGCAATGCCAACACGCGGATGACCGGGATTTTGGGACGCGATACCGGGTTCGATTCGATCGGCGATTGGGCGCAGGTGGCGCGGCTGGGCGCTTATCTTGACGAGCTGGAAAAGCGGAAGGCCCTGCCGAAGATTATCCTGTTCAACGTGAATCCGGCCGACAACTTCGCGTTCGCGACGATGGCGGGAAATTTTTCGGAGGAGGCAATTCGCGGCAAGGTGCAGTTCGGCAGCGGCTGGTGGTTTCTTGACCAGAAGGATGGAATGGAAATGCAGCTCGGAGCGCTTGCCAATTGCGGACTGCTGGCGAATTTCGTGGGAATGGTGACGGACTCGCGCTCATTCATGTCGTTCCCCCGGCATGAATATTTTCGGCGGGTTTTGTGCAATCTGCTGGGCGGGCAGGTGGAGCGGGGCTTGCTGCCGGACGATGAAGAGTTGATTGGTGGAATGGTCAAGAACATTTGCATGGAGAATGCCGCGCGTTTTCTGGAGTTGCCGCTATGATGGAGTTCCGCCGATTGAAATTTTCAGGCCGCCAGACGGCCGATGCGGAAGAGGGGTGACAATGAACAGGCTTGGTGACTTGGGGCGATGGCTACTGGCGATCAGCGTGATTGGTTTCGGAGTGCAGCAATTCATATACAGCGGTTACGTCAAGGGGCTGACGCTGATCCCCTGGCGAATTCCGGCGCATACATTCTGGGCTTATTTCATGGGGGCGCTCTTAATTATCTGCGGCTTTTGCATTGCGTTTGAAATCATGGCGCGCCTGGCGTGCAGCCTGCTGGGCGCGCTTTTTTTCGCCTGCGTTCTGGTGATTCATTTGCCCGATGCGATCGCGATTACGCGCGAAATCCTGGAGCGTACCCGCGCCTTCGAAACCCTGGCGATATCCGGAGGAGCGTTTGTGCTGGCGCGAATGGTGAAGGCCGGAAAATCCAGCTCGACGAAGTGGGACAAACCCACGAAAAAAGAGGCTGAAATCGGCTGGTGGTTTTTTGCCGTTTCCATGGTGATCTTCGGGGTTGACCAACTTAAAAGCCCGCGATTTGTGGCCACGGAGATTCCCGCATGGATCCCCGCGCCGTTGTTTTTTTCTTATTTCACGGGTATTGGATTAATCGTTGCGGGCCTGGCGATCGCAACGAAAATCCAGGCGCGGCTGGCCGCGGCCATGCTGGGCCTGATGTTTTTCTTATGGGTTTTGATTCTTCATGCGCCGCGCGTGGCCAGCAAGCCGCACAACGGCGATGAATGGAACAGCCTGCTCGTCGCACTGGCGATGGCAGGCTGCTCGTTTTTTTTGGCGGCAAGCCCAAATGCGGTTCGCAAGAAAGCCGGCGATTAAACAGCCTGCATCCCTGACCCGTTCACGCGAACCGACAGCCTATTGCACGACGAGCGTTAATTGCTGGGTATGCGTCAATGCGCCTGACGTGCCCGTCACAGTAATCGTGTAGGTGCCAGAAGGCGTCCCGGTGGTTCCGCCTCCTCCTCCACCACCGCTGCTACCGCTGCCGCAACTGCTGGCGATTCCAATGATCAGGAAGAGCAGCAACACCGGCAAAGCAAATCCCAGCCGGGCCGCCCGCGCGACTCGGGTCCCTTGCGCGATTCGACCGAGGACAAGCATCCAGAGCAGGATCGCCAGGACCGCGCCAAATCCGAGCACCACTCGAATATTGCCGGGATTCTGTGGGGCGGAAGGCAGGATGGGAAGTGAACCACTGGCTTTGGTGACAAGCGTGACGGGCACACTCACTCCACCCGCCTGAGTAACGGTGACGGGAGGGGGAACGGTGAAAGTCGAGTTCTGGGGATTGCCCGAGCAGGTGACCGTCACAATCAGTTGATTTCCCACCCCGGCATTCAAGAGCAGGACTCGCAACAGGTAGTGCGCTGTCTCTCCGGCAGCGATCGTGTTTGTGGATGGGCCACCTGGAGCTAATCCAAGAGAGAAATCCAAGGGAGGCGTGTTGACGGCCTCCGTCACAACGGTTGAGGTGCTGGTGAGAAATTCGAAATCGCCGCTATAGACGGCGGTGAGCGAGTGAGATCCCACTGCCAGCGCAGAAGTCGTCAAGGTCGCGATGCCGGAAGAATTGAGTGCACCCGATCCGAGCGGAGTCGCGCCGTCATTGAATATCACGGAGCCTGTCGGCGTGTTCAAATCGCCAGATGGTGCCACGACGGTCGCCGTGAGCGTGACACTGCTGCCTACGGTGACGGGATTGGGAGAAGCGGTAAAGTTGGTGGTTGAAGCTTCGACAACGGGCGGGGGAACGGTCACGGTGAAAACTTGCGCTGCCATCTGTCCGATCACAATTTGCGACTCACCGAATCCGGACCCGCCAGCCGATAGCAAGGTGCTGGACTGCGCATCCGTGGCAAACGCGTAGACGATATGGGTTCCTTCAGTTAATCCCTCATCCGCGGTTGCGGTGAAATTCCCTGAACTCGGGCTAGCGATGGCCCAGGGCCCCTGCCACGTATCAATCTGAAAATAGACGCTTTGCACTTGCGGGGCAGTGGGGGTGAATGAACTGGCCGCTGTGAAACTGAAGCTGACCGGCTGATGGTTGGCCACGCCGCCCGGCAGGGCAGCAATCGAGGTGGTAAGCGGGATCTGCTGCACCTGTTGCTCCGAGAATGACGTTACATTGGCGCTGCCGGAATTCGCAACGTATATCTGGGTCGTGACCAGATTCACGTCCAAGGCGGCGGGCGCCGATCCCACGCTCACCGTGCTGGTTGTATTCGTTGCGCCATCGACAACGCTGACATTGTTTGCGCCGCCGTTGGCGACATAAATTTTGTTGGTCACAAGGTTCACGCCAATCGCGGAAGGCTGTGTTCCTGCGGCGATCGTCGTGGTGGAATTCGTTGACCCATCGATGACGGTGACGTTGTTGCTGCCGCTGTTGGCGACGTAGATTTGATTCGTCAACCAATTCACCGCGACCCCGATCGGTGCAGATCCAACGGAGACGGAGGTTGGAGTGTTGGAGGCGCCGTCGATGACGGTGACATTGGCGCTGCCGTTGTTGAGGGCATAGATTTGGTTGGTGGCGGAATCGACGGCGATGGCAACGGGATTGGTGCCGACCGGGACGGTTGCGGATACGGTGTTCGTGGCGCCGTCAATCACGGTGACGTTGTTGCTGGAGCTGTTGGCGACATAGATTTGATTGGTGGCTGCATCCACGGCGACGGCAACGGGATTTGTGCCAACTGGGATGGTTGCGATGGCGGTGTTAGTCGTACCATTTATGACAGTCACAGTGTTACTGCCGCTGTTGGCGACATAGATCAGGTTGGCGACAGGATTCACGGCGAGGGCCGCGGGATTTGTGCCCACGAGAACAGGAGTGGTCGCGTTGCCCGCTCCATTAATTACTGTGACGCTTGCGCTGCCGTTGTTTGCGACGTAGATGGTGTTCGAAACCGGATTGACGGCAAGCGCGACTGGGCCAGTGCCGACCGAGACTGTGGTGGGCGTGCCGGTTGCGCCGTCAATCACCGTAACGGTCGAGTCGGCCTTGTTTGCGATGTAAGTCTGATTCGTTGCCTGGTTCACCGCCACGGCAGCAGGGTTATTTCCCGCGGAGATCGTGCTTGCTACGTTGGTTGCGCCATCAACGACGGTGACATTCGAGCTGAGCTCGTTCGCCAGATAAACCTTGTTCGTGACGGGATTGACGGTGGCACTGATGGGTTCGGTGCCCGCCGGGAGCGCGACGGTGACCAGATTCGTTGCGCCGTCGATGACAGAAACATTGTTGCTGGATTCGTTTGCGACGTAAATCTGATTGTTGGTGGGATTGACGCCGACGGCGTTGGGGAACGAACCGGTGGCGACGGTAGTGGGAGTATTGGTGGCGCCGTCGATAATCGTCGCGCTGTTGCCCGTGCTGTTCGCCGTGTAGATTTTGTTCGTAACAGGATTCAGAGCGAGGGCGATTGGCTTCGCGCCGGTGGTTACCGTCGTGGTTGTGGCATTGGTGGCACCATCAATCACGGTAACGGAGTTGCTGCCGCTGTTGGCAACGTAAATCGTGTTGGTGACGGGATTCACGGCAACAGCGCGCGGGGCCGTCTGGACCGTGAGCGAGGTAGTGTTATTGCTCGCTCCATCGATATCGGTGACCGTGTTGTCAGCGGTGTTGGCGACATAGATTTGATTTGTCACGGGGTTCAAGGCGATGGCGCTGGGACCTGAACCAACGGTAACGGATGTGGTGTTGTTCGTGGGGCCATCGATTACGGTGACGTTGTCGCTGGAAGTGTTTGCAACATAGATTTGATTCGTTGCAGGATTCACGACGATGTCGTGAGGAGCGATGCCAACATTTATAGAGGTGGTGGCGTTGGTGACGCCGTCAATCACGGAAACGGTGTTTGCGTTGGTGCTGGCGACATAAATTTTGTTGGTCACCGGATTTACGGCGACGGCGATCGGGCTAACGCCGACGGTCACCGAGACGATATCGTTCGTGGCGCCGTCGATGACGGTGACGGTGTTGGCGAGCAGGTTCGCGACATAGATCTTATTGGTAACCGGGTTCAAGGCCATGGAAGCGGAGCCAGAGCCCGACTTGAGAGTTGTGGTGACCGTCTGCGCGAATGAGAAGGGAGACGCCAGGCCCGAGAAGACTAAAAGAAGGAAAAGGAATGACGAGCGCGCTCGCATCCATGATTTTGTTCTATGAATTGCATTTCGAACGACTAGAAATTCCCAAGCTGGTGCCGACACAAAAAGCCTCCTTGATTTACTTCTCTCGGTCTCAACGAAAAACGGAGTAGCCGCTCCCGAGGGCGGGGGGAACTGAGGGGCGCCTGTTACTTTGCTTGCGGTACAATTTTGTGTCAAGGACGCAATCGGTAGCGGATGCGCCAAAAATTGTCGCCAATGCAAAGGACAAAGGCCGGCCGTTCCTTCCTTTTGAAAGCCGCTTCGAGCGGGGTGAAGCTGCCGCACGAGCCCTTAAGGTGTATGGCTTTGCAAGAAGAGGCCCAACCGCCCGTATATCTGACAGCGTGAAGAAACAACGAACCTTAGTATCCGGAAGCGAGAAAAAGGGCATTCGTAAATAGCAGAATGGAATGCAGTTGGACCATACGTGTGAAAATCATTTCACTCGGCCAATGGCCGCCAAGGGCCGGAATTGTGAGGGTGTTGATTCTAAAGGGGTTATTTGGAACCTTGGGCGTATTCAATGGCGCTTGACTTGCTGTTCTAGGGCTGACAGTTTGCGATGGCACTTGTATGAGCCTTAGGCGGGCCCGACGCAGCTGAAATCAGGCTGTTTAGGACTTGAATTCGCGACTGAGTTGGCCGGGTGCGGTCGGATTAATAGTGGATCAAAGCAGGCGGTCACAGTCCTTGGGAGCACGAGCGAATGAAGGTCTCGCAAGAAACTTGGGAGTATGGTGCCGGATTCGAACCAGCCCACCTGGATCCGGGAAGCTCTTTGCTCACGAAATTTTATTGGTAGAACGCACAGAAGACCGTAAGCGGGTCTTCGGCAAGTGGAACTTTTTTTATGAGAATAATTAAAACGCGGGAATGGGACTGAGAGGGCGAAGCCATGTCAAGCTGGCAAATTCCGACATCTCCGCTGGTGTTCCCGACGCTGGGAGCTGATCCTCAGCAACCCAATTGGTATGCCATTCACACGCGTTCGCGGCACGAAAAGATGGTGTTCAATCAACTTCGAGCGAAGGGGATAAACACTTTTCTGCCGCTGGTGAGCAGCGTTCATCGCTGGAGCGACCGCGATCAGACGGTGGAGTCGCCACTGTTTCCGGGCTACGCGTTCATCAATATGGTGCCGACGACGGAGACTTATTATTCCGTCCTGCAGACGCCGGGAGTTGCGAAGTTTATCGGTGACGGGCGAAAAGGGATTCCGATTCCCGACAAAGAGATCGAGGACATCCGGACAATTCTCGAGCAAAAACATCCGTTTGCGGAAGCCAATTTCCTGAAGATTGGCCAGCGCGTTCGGGTTTGCGGCGGATGCCTGGATGGAGTGGAAGGAATCCTGGTAGCGCAGAATTCAAACAAGAGCTTGCTGGTGTCCGTTGATCTGATTCAAAAGGCGATAACGATCAGCGTGGATGGGTATGACGTGGTAGCGGTCTGAAAAGGACAGAGGAAATCAGGACACACATTACCCAACGACAATGGCCTACTTACTCAATCAACTGCTGACCAAAAGCGCCGCGCGAATGCCAGAGAAGAATGCGGTGTGCGCGCGCGGCCGCAGCCTGAGCTACCGCGAGCTGGACGAGCAATCGAATCAGCTTGCACACCTGCTGCGGGAGCACGGGTTGCAAAATGGCGAACGAGTCGGACTCTTTATTCCGAAATGCGTGGATTCGATTGTGAGCATGTTTGGAGTAATGAAGGCGGGCGGAGTTTACGTACCCCTGGATCCGCAGGCGCCGCTGGACCGGGTCGCGTATATCGTTCGCAACTGCGACATGAAGGCGCTGATCTGCACTCCGGAACAATTCAAGGGCTTGACGGCGCACGACGTGGGCTGCGTGCAATTTACGATCTTGAACGGTGGAGCGCAGCAGACCGAAGAGGAAAATGGATCGGCGCGGCTGATTCCCTGGAACACGATCAAGAGTTTCGCAACGTCGCATGGACCGGATTGCCCGCGCGTGACAACAGATCTTGCTTACATGCTTTACACGTCGGGATCGACCGGCAGGCCGAAGGGCGTGATGCTGACGCATCAGAATGCGCTCACGTTTGTGAATTGGTGCGCGGAATCGTTTCAAGTGAGAAGCGAGGACCGGCTCTCGAATCACGCGCCGCTGCACTTCGACCTTTCGGTATTCGATGTGTACAACGCGATCGAAGCCGGCGCAACCGTCTATTTGATCACGAATGAGATTCTGCTGTTTCCGAAGAGCCTTGCGAAGTTCATCGAAGAGAACAAAATCACGATCTGGTACTCAGTGCCGTCAGCTCTGGTCCTGCTGCTGCTGCACGTGGATTTGAAGGGCCACGATTTGAGCAGCTTGCGCGTGGTACTCTTCGCGGGCGAAGTTTTCGCGATGAAGTATTTGAGGCAACTGACGGAATTGCTGCCGCGGCCGGATTTCTACAACCTGTACGGACCGACGGAAACAAACGTTTGCACGTATTACAAAGTGGAGCGCCCGCGTCTGGCCGAATTGGACCGGCTTCCCATTGGGCGGGCCTGCGGAAACACGGAAGTGTTTGCCGTGGACGAGGAAGACGAAATCGCTAAGCCAGGGGAAGTGGGCGAACTCTTCGTTCGTGGACCAGGAGTGACGCCCGGGTACTGGGGCGATCCGGAGAAGACCAAGAAATCCGTGGTTCCAAACCGCTTTCAGGTTCATTTCGAGGAGAAGGCATATCGCACAGGAGATCAAGTGATCCTCGGCGCGGATGGGAATTACGATTTCGTTGGGCGCCGCGACAGCCAGGTGAAGAGCCGTGGTTATCGCATCGAGCTGGGAGAGATTGAGTCCGCGCTGCTGAGCCATGCGGCGGTGGAAGAGGCCGCAGCGGTTGCCATTCCCGACGAGGAAATCGGTGCGCGAATCAGGGTATTCGTCAGCACGCACAACGGGAATTCGGTGACGCCGGCGGATCTGCAGAAATATTGCGCTACGCGCATCCCGAAGTACATGGTTCCCGAGCAAATCGAAATGCGGGATACGTTGCCGAAAACATCCACCGGGAAAGTGGACCGGGTGCTACTGGCATCGAGCGAAGCGAGCTGTTAATCGGGTTTCTTTAGAAACGCAAGGTTTTGGTGGCAGGCGGCATCAAGACAAATCCAGAAGGGCTCGGCGCAGCCGAGGGGAGGACGAGGGCCATGGAGAATCAGTTGGATAACACGCGAGACCAGATCCGCACGTTTGTGGTGGAAGAGCTGGCGCGGCGGAAGGGCATCGCCGAATTCACGGACGAAGAGTCCTTGACGGAAAACGGCGTGGTGGACTCGCTGGGAACGTTCCGGCTGGTTACGTTTCTGGAGAATCAATTCAATCTGCGCATCGCGGATGAAGAGATCGTGCACGAGAATTTTCGGAGCATTTCGGAAATCGACCGGTTCGTAAACAGCAAGCTGAAGAAGAATTAAGCGAGCGTCCAAGGCGGCTACAGGGCGCCCGTTGCACAAGGAAACAGGCGCGCAGAAAACGGCGACAGAGGTTGGGGAGATCAAGACCGAGGATGTGCGCAGGACAATTCAGGATGGGCGGAAAGAAAATTAAGGAGTTCGTGATGAAGGCAATAATCAGCCGTAACTCAAAGTATGCCGTAGTCGTTTCAGCATTTTCGTTATTGATGAGCTACTCGGCGGCTGCCCAAGGGCCGAACGGCGCCAAACTTCAAAACGCCGCAAACGTGGCCGCGTCGAGCACGACCGACACGGTTGCGACTGCGCCGGCGCCAGCGAAGAGAGGTTCGGTGGTAGCACCCGGATTTGTGATCGGACCAGCGGACGTGCTGGCCATCAGCGTCTGGAAAGAGCCGGAGATTTCGCGGACCGTGCCGGTGCGGCTGGACGGGAAGATCACGCTTCCGCTGGCTGGCGATTTAACGGCCAGCGGGCTGACGACGGAGGAGTTGCAAGCCGAGATTCGTAACAAGCTGACGCCCTACCTGACGAATCCCGAAGTGACGGTGATCGTGCAGGAAGCGAAGAGCAAGAAGGTGAACATCGTCGGAAAAGTGTCCAAGCCGGGAGCATACGACCTGGCGAAACCGACAACGGTGCTGGACGCGATTGCGATGGCCGGCGGCCTTGGGGACTTTGCGAAAGAGAGCAAAATTTACGTGCTGCGGACGGACACGAACGGCCAGCCCCAGAGGCTGCACTTCAATTACAAGCAAGTGTTGAAGGGCAAGAATCCGGGCCAGAACATTGAACTGCAGGCGCACGACACGATCGTGGTTCCTTAATCTGGCGGCGAAGAGATTTAATACCGACCAACTATGAAAAACAAACTCATGCGTATCTCGTTGTTGCTGCTGGCAGCCGCGCCCATCGCGGCGGCGCAGTCAGCCACGCCAACGATTACGGCCGGAGACTTGATCCCCCTTACGTTGAAGTCGGACATTCGGACAGAAAACATGCTGTCGGGATCCATGGAAGTGGGGACGACGTACGACGACAACGTGTTGTTCGGCAGCTCAAACCGCATCGGCGCGTGGAGTTTTGTGTTCCGCCCCAGAATGCGACTAGAACGATCGAGCAAGCGGTTTTCTGTGACGTTTCATGCAAGCCCGTGGGTGGTGGTATTCCAAAACGTGAGCCAGCGGGATCAATTCACAGGTGACTCGGGTTTCGATGCCACGTACCGGTTCACGCCGCACCTTTCGATGAAGATGCGCGAGGCGTTTGTTTACACAGACCACGTGGCATTCGGCCCCGAATCGGGAGATACGGGAGAGACGACGACCACAGGAACCACAAATCTGCTGGATCCCACGAACGACCTGATCCTGATACCGTTTGCACGGCGCATTTCATCTCTCACAGATATCGGGCTCACGTATCTGTTGAGTCCGTCGAGTGACGTGCAGGTGTCTGGCGATTTCTACCTGCTGCGGCTGAGAAATGAAAACGTGGGGACGTCGGTGCCATTTGTGAACACGGAAGCGTCCGGAGGGCGGGCGCTCTACAACTACCATTTCAGCCCGCGAATCGCGAGCGGGTTTATGTACGACTTCCAGGATTACAGTTTCGAGCAGGATCGCTCGTCGCGGAATATCGTGCATACGTTTTTCTACGTGCAAGCGCTGCAACTGACGAAGCGGCAGAGCCTGGAAGGCTTTGCGGGCCCGCAGTATTCCGAAGCGACCAACAGCGGAACCACTGGCGCGGGAGGCGGAACTGGCTCCCCGTTTCCGCCAGGAACTTCCGATACTTGGACTTGGGCTGGCGGCCTGGCATATGGCTGGCAGGGAGTGAACACAAAGCTTCGCGCATCGGTGCTGCATGACATTGGCGCCGGAGAAGGCGTGCTGGGGTCGGTGGAACGAACGGAAGGCACCATCGAGCTTCGGAGACAGCTGACGACAAGTTGGGTGGGAAGCGCGGGGGTTGGATACGAGAAGAACCAATCGCTGTTTACGACCAGCGACATCGGATCGCTGGGGTCCTTCTTTGCGAACGCGGGAATTACATACAAGCTCGGGGAAGCGTGGAGATTCGACGCGAGATATTACCGGAATCAACAGTCACGAACCGGGGTAGTGAATACGGCATTGGCGGGGAATCGAGATCAGATTGAATTTACCGTGGGCTATCAAATCAGACGCCCTCTTGGGAGGTAAGGAATGTTGGATTCATTTGAAGACAAGTCATCCTCGACGGGGAATATTCAAGATTATGTGGCGATGGTCAAGAGGCGCCGATGGTGGTTCATGCTGCCATTCTTTTTCGGATGGCTGCTGACCTGGGGTGTGTCGAAGTTCGTCCCGCTGCAGTACGAATCGAGCGCCATCATATTGGTGTCGAGGCAGACGGTGCCGGACGGCTTCGTGCCCACGAACGTGGCGATCGATTTTCCGGAGCGGTTGCAGAGCCTGACGCAGCAGATCATGAGCAAGGAAAAGCTGCTGCAAATCGCTCAGGGGCAGCAGCTCTATAAAAATCAGAATCAGATGCCCACGGACCGGCTCGTAGAGCGGATGCGGAAGGACATCGTCGTGACGCCAGTGCCGATCGACGACCTGGCATCCACGTCATCGCCCGAGGACGTGTCCATTGCGACGAAGCGCGCACTGAACCAGCCAAACGGGAAACTGCCAGACGCAATGGCATTCCGGATTTCGTTCATGGCGCACGATCCCGCCTCGGCGCAAAAAGTGGAAGAGCGGCTGGCGCAACTGTTCATCGAAGGCAATCACCAAGAGCGCACGCAGAGCTCGCAACAGACGACTACGTTCCTTGAAGCGCAGCTGAAGGATCAAGCACAAGGGCTGGATGAACAAGAGTCGCGCATCCAGGAATTCAAGAGCCGTTACCTGAACGAGCTGCCGGAATCGAAAGACGCGAATATTCAGCTTCTTTCGGTGCTGCAAGGTCGCGCGCAGTCAACGAGCGATGCATTGAACAAGGCGCAGCAACAGAAACTGTACCTGGAAACACAGGCTGCGCAGTATCAACCACTCGAGGACGCGTTGAGCGAAGGGAAAGACGTCTCAACAACTGCTTTGATCGCAGCAATCGACAAGGATCTGGGGCAGCTGCGCACGCAGCTAACTGATTTGAGGGGCTCCTACACGGACAAGTACCCGGACGTAAGGCGCGTGGAAGAGCAAATCTCGCAGGACGAGGCACAGAAAGAGAAACTCGAATCGCAACGGAGCGCTACGGAAGCCTCGAAGGGTCCCAACAGCGGTCCGTCCACTTATCATTTGACGAGCCTGGCGGAACTGCAACAGATGTCGCCGATCCTTCAGATTCAGAGCCAGGCAGCCTCCAACAAGAAAGAAATCGAAGACCTGCAGGCGGAATCGAAGGATCTGCAAACACGCATCGCGCAAATTCAGGATCTGTTGAGCCGGATGCCGTTGCGCGAACAACAGCTTGCGGAACTTTCGCGCGACTATGATCAGTCGAAGACGATTTACCAGGGCTTGCTGGCCAAAGCGGGCGAATCGGAAATGGCAACAGATTTGGAAACGAGCGGACAAAGCGGTCAGTTCGTAATCTTGAATCCTCCAAACGAGCCGTCACACCCGGCGCAGCCGAACTGGTTTACGTTCAGCCTGATCGGATTGGGCGTGGGTGCGGCGCTGGGGCTTGCGCTCGCAGCGCTTTCGGAACTCGGCGACGACAAGATCTACGACACCAAGGCGTTGAAGGGAATGCTCCCTGCGACGACATTGACCCGAATCCCGCCCATCAGCGTGCAGCCGAGCAGTTTTACGCCGGTGCTCGAGGGATCGGTGGCAATGGCGATGGTTTTCGTAATGGCTGTGGGGACCCTGCTCGCGTTTTACGCATAGCAAAAAGGCGGATGACCTCCGCCGCTGGATGAAATAGACGGAAAGAGAACTGGAGCCGAGAAAATGAATCCACAGCCGCAAAGAGCACTTGAACCGCAAGTTGCAATCTACGAGCAGGCCGCATTGTTGAAGCCGAAACCGGGCTCAGAAGCGCGGCTCGCCGCACTGACGAATACACGTGGGCTGGCTGCCGATAAGTTCAGCGGCCTGGCCGCGCGTCTTCGGCAGTTGCAATCGCAGCGTCCGCTGAGAACCGTGCTGGTGACGAGCAGTGGAGAGGGCGACGGCAAGAGCGTGGTGGCCGCGAATTTGGCGGTGACGCTCGCGCGCGACGGGCGGCAAAAGGTTGCGTTGATCGAGGGCGATCTGCGCCAGCCGAGCTTTGGCAGAATGTTTGGATTCAACGGGCTGAAGGGGTTGAGCGACTTCGTGCAGGGCGGAGGCTCGGTTTCCAATTTCATGTACCGAGTGCAAGCGATGCCGCTCTGGATCGTTCCCGCAGGAACCGCCACGGGAAATCCGACGGAAGTTTTGCAGTCCGATCGCGTTTCCGAAATTGTGGCACAAGACGGAAACGCGATC